>Ga0182030_10006232_pt1 | contig 25197 bp, 28 predicted proteins | sample 812S3MmetaG_FD_121299 | JGI IMG/M metagenome (GOLD analysis project Ga0182030, IMG submission 121299) | Permafrost microbial communities from Stordalen Mire, Sweden - 812S3M metaG (Illumina Assembly) | ecosystem: Environmental > Terrestrial > Soil > Wetlands > Permafrost | place: Sweden...
CGAGGTCATCGAGAAACTCGGGGTGGAGAACATCCGGCGCCACGACGTGCGACTGGCCAACCGGCTGCGCGAAGGGCTCGAGCTCGAGCCGAGCAACAGCGCCATCGTCTCGGTCGACATCGATGACGCCGAACGGAAGTTGGCGCGCGCGGGCATCCGGGCCGGCATACGCGCCGGAAGGATCCGGCTCTCCTGCCACGTCTACACGACCGACCACGATGTCGACGACGTGCTGACCACCCTCACCGCACCCTGACGTCGGCCCGAAACGCGCACGGTCGCCTCGTCATAGTCGCGCCAGCCGTTGCGCCGGTGTCGCGACGGTTGAACGGGAATCACCGGCAAGGAGAGAGGAGCTCCTGGTCGCGACGACGTAGCCTCAGGGCGACGCCGCGGCAGGTGTGTAGTACTGGGCCGCCACACCCGAGGGCAGGACGCGTGTCTCTCTCAGTGTCAGCGCCAGCCGTTCCGGCAGGCCGTCGAGGACCCGCTTGCCCCGGCCCAGGAGGACCGGGACGACGAAGAACCGGAACTCGTCGATCAACCCGTGCGCGGCCAATGTCGACGCGAGATGCGAACTTCCAATGAGCGCGATGTCTCCTCCGGGCTCCTGCTTCATGCGGGCCACGGCATCGGGCACATCCCCGGCGATGATGCTCGTGTTCGACCATGTCGCGGTGGTGAGGGTCGTCGAGGCGACGAACTTCGGAAGAGCGTTCATCGCCGCCGCTTCGGGTTGCGTCGAATTCGGCCAATGGGCGGCGAACCCTTCATAGGTGGTGCGGCCCAGCAGGATGCCGCCGATCGACCCCAACATTTCCTCGACGTAGGCGAAGAACTCGTCGTCCAGGACGAACCAGTCGAGCTCTTGATTCGGTCCGTCGAAGTAGCCGTCCACCGAGACGTGGATCTGCGCGAACAGCTTCCTCACGAGGCGTCCCCGCTCAGGCTGACCGCGAGCGACTCTAAGAAGGTCCGGGTACCTTCCTCCCTCTGCGCCGCCGTGTCGTGGCCGTCGAGGAATACGCCCTGTTCCGTGAGGACCAGGCGCGTCACGTCCCCAACGCTCTGGAACTCGACGGTGGCGACGGAGACCGAGATCCGGGTCTCATCGGCGTACATCTCGTAGGTGTAGACGATCCGCTGTTCGGGGACGATGTCGTGGAACCGGGATTCGTACGTGTGGACAGTTGCGCCCGGGGGCCCACCGACAAAGGCCTCACGGCCGCCGACCCGGAAGTCGAGGTCGTAGCCGGCTCCGAGCGCCTCGGGAGCCGACGAACCAGCGCGCCTTGAGCGTGGGGTCCGCCCAGGCCTCGAAGACGAGCTTGACGGGAGCGTCGTAGGTCCGCTCGATGACGAAGGTGTCATGGGCGACGCTGCGCTGGGTCATGGTCTCTCCTCGGTTGTCGTCGCTTCATTGAGCACGTCGCCCAGTCGGTCCAGGCGGGCTTCCCAGCCCCGGCGCCGGTCGGTGATCCACCGTTCGGCGGCGCTCATCGCCGCCGGGTCGATCCGGCACGTCCGCGTCCTCCCGACCTTCTCGGTCTTCACGAGCCCGCATGACTCGAGCACCTGCACGTGCTGGAGGACCGCGGCCAGGGACATCGCCAGGGGCGCGGCCAGTTCGCTGACCGAGGCCGGTCCCAGGGTGAGTCGTTCCACCATGGTGCGCCTGCTCTGGTCGGCGAGCGCCTGGAAGGTCCGGTCCAGGTCGATCGTTTGGTCAAGCATCTACTTGAGTATAGGGTCTCACACCACCATACTCAAGTAGCTTCTTAAGCTTCTACGACACGGCCCGGGCCTTCACGAGCGGAACTTGGGAATGACCTCCGTGCCCATCAGCTCAATGGTCTGCATGACAGCCTCGTGGGAGATCTTGTAGGGGTTGACCAGGCAGAGCAAGAGGTCCACCCCGGCTTCCTCGTAGGCCCGGCAGGACTCGATGCACTCATCGGGCGTGCCGAGGATGCAGGCGTTGGAATCGGTGAGGTACTCCAGGCGCATGAGGTCGAGCAGTCCCTGATCGTCGCGGCTCTTCATATCGGCCGCGTACGAGTACGTGCCGAGCTCCTCGTTCCGTTCCGCCATCCAATCGGTGAGCGAGGCGATAGCGCGGGAACCTGCCTTCGGGTACCACTCGAAGGACTCCCGTGCGTTGGCGATGGCCTCGTCGCGGTCGGGGGCGCAGATGGCCATGGTGAAGGTGGCGGCCTGGTTGTTGACGAAGGCGCCGATCGGCTTCTCGCACGCGTCGACGGCTTCGCGGTAGATGTCGATCTTGCGCTTCACCTCCGAGGGAGGGAGCCCGACGGCGAACGAGCACAACCCGAGGCCGAGCGCACCGATCTGGCCGTGGCCCTCGTCGCTGGTCGTGGCACCCCATAGCGGCGGATGCGGTTGTTGCAGCGGCTTGGGCTGGACCCGCCGGCGCGGCATCTGCCAGTACTTCCCGGAGAACTCGGTGTACTCGTTGGTCCAGCAGCTCACAATGTGCCCGATCGCCTCCTGCCACATACCGCGGCTCTCGGCGGGGTCGATCCCGAATCCCTCGAGCTCCGCCCGGGTCGCCGAGCGCCCCGCGCCCATGTCCACCCGGCCGCCCGAGAGCAGGTCGAGCACCGCCACGGACTCGGCCGTGCGCACGGGATGGTTGTAGGGCTTGGGCATGAGCCGCACGCCGTAGCCCAGGCGAATCCGCTCCGTGCGCGAGGCGATGGCGCCGTAGAGCACCTCGGGGTTCGAGCAGTGCGAGTACTCCTCCAAGAAGTGGTGCTCGACGGTCCAGAAGGCGTCCCACCCGAAACGGTCGCCTGCGATCGCCTCTTCGAGCGTGTTCTGGTACGCCACGAGCTCGCTGTCGGGCTCCCACGGGCGCGGGACCGGGATCTCGTAGAACAAGGCGAATTTCATGATGTCTGTCCTCTCTTAGTCGGGTTCACTTTCGTGTGGCCGGGTTCGTTTCGGGGTGGCCGGGTTCGTTTCGGGGCGGGCCCGAGGCCGTCGACGACGAACGAGCGCACGAAGGCACGCACCTCGGCCGGGCGCTCGGCGTCGAAGGAGACCGCGGGCATGATGGCGAACGACAACATCATGCGGACGATCCATTCCGAGGCCTGCCGGTGATCGACGCCGTCCCGGAGCTCGCCGCGCTCCGCGGCCGCGGCCAGGTACGGGAGCCAGAAGTCGACCCACTCCTCGACGACCCGCTCCAAGCGGGTGGTGAGCAGCGTGGCGAACAACGACTCCTCGTCGGCGGGGAGGCGGAGCGTCAGCACCTGGTCAGCCTGATGCTCCCGGATGAAGACCGCCGCTTCGGCCACCTGGTCCACCAGCGTGCGATGGCGGCTGACGGTCTCGGCGCAGCGGGCCACGAACCGGCCGGCCGCCCGTGTGAGCACGGCGTCGATGAGGGCCCGGCGGTCGGCAAAATGCAGGTAGACCGCGCCACGTGACACGCCGGCCTGCGCGGCCACATCGGTCAGGGAGAGCCGGGCCAGGCCGAGCCGGGCCAGGCACCGCTCGGCCGCCGCCAAAATGCGCTCTTCGGTCCCGTCGGGGGCGACGGCGGACGGCGACGCACCGGCCATCGCAGCGTCGGGGCCGGCGCGGGGGCCGGCACTGGCGCTGGCGCGACTAGACATATGAACATCTTGTATCAGTCTGTTCAGTAGGACGCAACCACACCGAGGAGGCATCTCGTGCAAGGACTGAAGGGGCGCAGCTACATCGTCACCGGCGCGGCGTCGGGGATCGGCTGGGCCACGGCGATCCGGCTCCTCACCGAAGGGGCCCTCGTCATGGGGGCCGACATCAACGAACCCCCCCAAACCCCCACCGGGAACCGGGCCAGCGACGGCACTTGGGCCTTCACCCGCACCGACGTGACCGACGAGGCCGCGGTCGAGCAGCTAGTCCATGCCGCGGTGGCCTTCGGCGGCGACCTGTCCGGCCTGGTCCATGCGGCCGGCGTGGCCGGCGGCGGGCCCGTGCACTCCCTGGCCCAGGAGGACTGGCAGAGGGTCCTCGCCGTCAATCTGACCGGGACGTATCTCACCGCCAAGCACGTCGTGGCGCAGATGTTGCGCCAACCTGCGGTGGACGGTCGGCGGGGCGCTCTGGTGACGGTCGCCAGCGTCGAGGGGTTGGAGGGAACGGCCGGGGGGAGTGCCTACAGCGCGTCGAAGGGCGGCGTCGTCCTGCTCACCAAGAACATGGCCATCGACTACGCCGGACGCGGCATCAGGGTGAACGCCGTGTGCCCCGGGTTCATCGACACCCCGATGCTGGCGGGCATCTTCAAGGCGCCCGGCATGGAGGACACCCTGGCCGATGTCGTGGCGCACCACAAGCTGCACCGGCTGGGTCGCCCCGAGGAGATCGCCGCCGCGGCCGCCTTCTTGCTCTCCGACGATGCCTCGTTCATCACCGGGCACGCCCTGCCGGTCGACGGCGGGTATACCGCGGGCCGCGATCACGGGATCACGGCCAAACTCGGGCTCTCCGGGCCCGAATAGACCACGCGCTCCCACGCGCTCCCACGCGCTCCCACGCCCCGCTCATCCCAGGACCAGGCGCCCGCCCCGGTAGTCGAAGATCACCCAGCCGAACCGCTCCAACTGGTCAGAGCCGAGCAGTCCCGCCGTCCCGCCGGCGGCGATCGGTCCGAAGTTCACCGACCCGAGCAGCTGGGGGTGGAGCACGACACCGGGGATGAACCAGCTGCCGCTGTGCACCAGAGGGACGGTGATGGTCGAGCACACCGTGGTCTGGCGCTGGGCCAGGTCGCTGTGGGCCAGGCGGGCGCTGTTGGCCAGCGCGTCCGCCACCACGGACTGGGACGAGCCGGTGTCGACGATGAAGTCCTTGTACGTTCCCTTGCCGAACCGAAGGCGGACGTTGAGCGAAATGTCTCCCGGGGTCAGTGTGACGGTGAGCGGAACCGTGGTGCCCGCCTCGCCCTGCGTCAGCACGGCGGCGGGCGGAGGCCCCGTCGGGCCGCGCACCGTCTCGGCGCTGTTCGACAACGCCGGCCCCTCGGGTCCCCCGAAGGTGAGCGTCTGTGCCGCGAAGTCGATGCGGACGGCCCCGAAACGGCTCAGCACGTCCGATCCCAGCAGGCCGACCGGCTGCCCCGGCACGCCGAAGTCGGGCAGGGTCGCTGCCGTCAGCGTCTGCGGGCTCAGGGCGACGCCGGCCACCGACCACGACGTCACACCCACGGGCTGCGCTTTCCCCGTACAGCCCACCCCTGCGAATTCGGTGGACGACCCCGCATGCGAGAGGTCCAACGTGGCGGCCAGACGGGCGTCGATGATGGACTCCCCGGCACCGGAGTCGATCACGAACGGGTACGGGCCCCGGCCGTCGATGCAGACGTTGGCCATTTCGGCCACCTGGCCCGACACGGTGCTCACGGTGATCGGAATGCGCGTGGCGCCACCGCCCAGCGCGGTGGCCCCGCCGCAGCCGGCCGACGCCGGGGGAAGGGCGAAGTTCACCAGTGGTTCGACGTGGACATGACCCGAGCCGCCCGCCCCCACAAGCAGGGTGGTGGCCGCGGTCATGAGCGCGGCGAGCGAGACGGCCACCCGGTGCAACGGCCTAGGCCCGCGTCACGGCCAGGCGCACGGTGGCCAGCACCAGGCGCAACCCAAGGACGGCGGCGGCCAGGGGCAGAGCGGCCCGTTGCCACCCCGACGTCGTCCGCACGGTGAAGCGCAGCGCGGAGCGGTGGTGGGCCACCAGCATCTGGTAGGGATGCCGGGCCGTGCTCACTCCCTGCACGTGGGTCACGCTCGCCGCCCCGGTGAACCCGACGCCCCATCCGGCCTGATGGGCGCGCCAGCACAGGTCCATGTCCTCGGCGTACATGAAGTAGGACTCGTCGAAGCCTCCGAGCTCCTCGAGGGCGTCACGCCGGGCCAGGAAGCATGATCCGGAGATCCACCCGGCCTCGGCGACGCCGTCACCCTCGGGGGTGCCGGGGTTGTAGCGCCGGGTGAACCGGTTCCCGGGCGCGAAGAGGGCGAGGAGGGCGTGGCCGGCGGCGTCGACGAACGAGGGAAAGCGGCGCACGGACGGGTACACGTCGCCCTCTCCGGTGAAGATCCGGGGACCCACCATGGCCCACGCCGGCCGGGCCTCGAGGACGCGGCGCAGCGCGTCGAGAGCTCCTGGGTGCACGCGCACGTCGGCGTTGGAGACCAGGACCCACTCCGCCGGCGGTGTCATGCCGCCGAGCACCGCCAGTCCCCTGTTCACCCCCGACCCGAATCCGATGTTCTTGTGGGGCTGCACCACCAGCACGGCCCCCGAACCACCATCGGCGAGGAGCGGGGCGAGCGTCCGCTGAGCGTTCCCCGGTGCGCCGTTGTCGACGACGATCACCGGTGAGGCGCCGTCGTCAAGGAGGGAACGGACGCACTCGGTGAGGAACGGACCGGCATCGTGGTCGACGATGACGGCGCCAACGGGGCCGGGCACTGCGGGCTCAATACTCCTTGGAGAAGCGGAAGCGCACCAGCGCCGCCAGCGCGCTGAAACCGTCGCGCCAGGTGATCTTCTTGCCCTCGTCGGGCTCTCGCCCGGCATAGGAGATGGGCACCTCGTAAATCCGGTGCCCCCGGCGCAGCACCTTGGCCGTGATCTCCGGTTCGAAGTCGAAGCGGTTCGACACGATGGTGATGCCCTCGATCGCCCGGGCGTCGAACAGCTTGTAGCAGGTCTCCATGTCCGAGAGGGTCGAGCGGTACAACAAGTTGGTCGTAAACGAGAGCACCCGGTTGGCGAACCAGTGCAGCGGCAGCATGTTCTTGCGCTCGCCCGTGAAGCGACTCCCGTAGACGACGCGGGCCTTGCCCTTGAAAATGGGATCGAGCAGTCGTGGCCAGTCGTCGGGGTCGTACTCGAGGTCGGCGTCTTGGATGAGCACGAGGTCCCCCGTCGCCACCGCCAACCCGGAGCGGATGGCCGCGCCCTTGCCCAGGTTCTGCTGGTGGGTGATGACCCGGACCGTCGAGTCCTCCAGGGCCCCCAGCACCTTTTCGGACCCGTCGCTCGACCCGTCGTCCACCACAATCAGCTGCAGGACCAAGGGGATATCGACCGCCCGCATGCGGCGCACGATCTCGGCCACCGTGGCCCGTTCGTTGAAAACCGGCATGATGACCGACAACGTCGAATAGGTGGGCCGGTGCGAGGATGATGCGTCGTCTTCCACGTCGTCGTCCCCCGGCGTCGTCATGGTCGGCCCACCCGTGGGGCGAGATACGCAATGGTCGCCACCAGGCCGTCCCGCAACTCGGTGGTCGGCTTCCACCCCAGTTCGGATGAGGCGAGGGTGATGTCGGGGCAGCGTCGGGTGGGGTCGTCGATGGGCAGGGGCAGAGTGACGATGGGCGAGTGCGAGCCCGTCACCTCGAGCACCAGGGTGGCCAGCTCGGCGACGGTGCGCTCGTCGGGGCTGCCGATGTTGACCGGACCGGTCAGGCTCGAGTCGAGCAGGGCGACCAGCCCGGCCACCTCGTCGTCGACGTAGCACAGGCTCCGGGTCTGCGACCCGTCCCCGTAGACCGTCAACGGCTCACCGCGCAGGGCCTGGCTGATGAAGTTGGACACCACCCGCCCGTCTCCGGGGGCGAGCCGGGGGCCGTAGGTATTGAAGATGCGGGCGATGCCCACGTCGACCCCGTAGGTGCGGTGCATGGCCATGGTGATGCTCTCGGCGAACCGCTTGGCCTCGTCGTAGACGCTACGGGGCCCGGTCGGGTCGACGTTGCCCCGGTAGGACTCGACCTGGGGGTGGACTTCGGGGTCGCCGTAGATCTCGCTGGTGCTCGCCATGAGGAACCGCGCCCCGTGGTCCCGGGCCAGCTCGAGCAGGCGCCGGGTGCCCTCGCTGCCCGCGGCCAGGGTCTCGAGCGGGCGGCCGAGATAGGCCGGCGGCGAGGCCGGGCTGGCCAGGTTGCACACGCCGTCGATCTGTTGGCCCGGCGCCACCTCGACCGAAGCGCTGACGTCGGTGCGCACGAAGGTGAAGCGCTCGTGCCCCTCCAGCTGGGCCACGTTCTCGGCGGTGCCCGTCGAGAGGTCGTCGAGGCAGATGACCGAGTCGCCCCGGGCGATGAGGAAGTCGCACAGGTGCGAACCCAAGAAGCCCGCCCCGCCCGCCACCACGATCCGGTTCACCGGCGTCCGATCCCGGTGTAGGCGAAGCCAATGCGCCGCACCGCGGCGGGATCCAACAGGTTGCGGGCGTCGACGATGGACGGGGCGGCCATGACCGAGCGCACGCGGGAGAGGTCGAGCCAGCGGAACTCGTCCCATTCGGTCAATACCGCCAGCACACTCGCCCCCGTGGCCGCTTCGAAGGGATCGGCGCACAGCGACAGGCCGGCCAGATCCGAGGGGACCGCATCGGCACCGCCCAACTCGGGATCGACGGCCACCGTGGGGTCGAAGGCCCGGACCGTGGCCCCGAGGGCGGCCAGACGGTGGGCCACCTGCAGGCTCGGCGAGTCGCGGCGGTCATCGGTGTTGGCCTTGAAGGTGAGGCCCCACACGCCGACCGTCACCCCCTCGAGCGCACCGCCGCAGGCCGCCTCGACCTTGGCCACCACGCGGGCCAGCTGCTGCTCGTTGCTGGCGATGGCGCCGGCCAGGAGCGAGAAGTCGTAGCCCACCCCCTGGGCGATGTGGAGCAGGGCCCGGGTGTCCTTGGGCAGGCACGACCCACCCCAACCCGGGCCGGGGCGCAGGAACTCGAAGCCGATGCGCTTGTCATACCCCATGCCGAGCATGACGTCGCGCACGTCGGCGCCCACCTCCTCGCACAGTCCGGCCACCGCGTTGACGTAGCTCAGCTTGGTGGCCAAGAACGCGTTGGAGGCGTACTTGATGGTCTCCGACGTGGTGGCGTCGGTGACGATGAGCGGCGCGCCGGTCGAGGCGAAGAGGTTGCCCACCAGAGCCGCCGCCTCGGCGTCGTCGGCGCCCACCACGAGGCGGTCCGGATGAAGGCTGTCGCGCACCGCGCTGCCCTCGCGCAAGAACTCGGGGTTGGAGACGACGCGGATGTCGGGCCGGCCGATGACCTGCTCGACCAGCGTGGCCGAGCCGACCGGCACGGTCGACTTGTTGACGACGATGGCCCGGTGCTCCAAGTGGGGACCGACCTCTTTGGCGGCCGACTCGACGTAGGACAGGTCGGCCGACCCGTCGTCGCCCTGGGGGGTCGGCACGCACAAGAACACGAACTCGGCGCCGCGCACGGCCTCGGTGGCCGAGGAGGTGAAGTGCAGATGGCCGGCGTCGACGCCCTCGGCCACCAGCTCGTTCAACCCCACCTCGACAATGGGCATCACGCCGCTGCGCAGCGCGGCCAGGCGTGGTCCGTCCCGCTCGGCCAGCACCACCCGATGCCCGAAGTGGGCCAGCGTGGCGGCGGTCGGGAGGCCGACGTAGCCGGCACCGATCACCGCCACGGCGGACGATGCCGGGTCGTTCGCCCTCTTGTTCCTGCGCTGGTTCACGAGTTCTTGCGTTGGGTCTTGCGTTGGGTCACGCCTGCACCTCCTCTGTCGCCAGGGCGTTGACGAGCCGCACGAGCCCATCTTTCCAGTCCGGCAGGGACGGCAGGTGGCTCAGGCGCAAGGCCATGTTGTCGAGCACAGAGTTGGCCGGACGCGGTGCCGGGTACTGGAGCGGGTCGAGATCGGCCGAGGTGATGGGGTGCACCCGCTCGGGATCGCCACCCGTGGCGTCCAGCACGGCGCGCACGAAGCCCCACCAGGTGGTGGCCCCGCGGTTGGTCACATGGAAGATACCCGGACGCCTGTCCGTCCCCAGCGTGACGATCGCCGGGGCCAGGTCCGCCGTGAAGGTGGGTGACCCGACTTGATCGTCGACGAAGCGCAGGATCCCCTCACCCCCGGCCAGGCGCAGGGCGGTCTTGACCATGTTCGCCCCGTGGGCCCCGCAGACCCACGACGTGCGCACGATGGTCGATCCCGGCGGGCACTCCCGCTCTCCGGCCAGCTTGCTGGCACCGTAGACCGACTGGGGATTGGGCAGGTCCCACTCCCGGTACGGCCGGTCCGCCGTCCCGTCGAAGACGTAGTCGGTCGAGACGTAGAGCAGGTGGGCCCGCACGGCGGCGGCGGCCTCGGCCACGTTGCGGGTCCCGACGGCGTTGACCGCGTAGGCCGTGTCCACCTCGGTCTCGCACGCGTCCACCGCGGTGAGCGCCCCACCATGGAGGACCAGGTCCGGTTTGAATTCGTGGAAGACGGTCAGCACGGCCTCGCGCTCGTCGACCCGCATGGTGCCGATGTCGGTCGCCAGCACGTCATAGTCGAGCCCTCGCAGTGGACCCTCGGGCGCCAGCAGGCTGCAACGCCGGCCGCCGGCCGGGACGCGTCCCGCCAACGAGTCCTGCAGGTCGCGCCCGAGCTGCCCATCGGCACCGGTGACGAGTACGCGCATGATCCGAACCGGCGTCAGCCGGCCGAGCCCCATTCGCCCTCGACGACCGGCGCTCGGGCCCGCAGCGGCTCCCACCAGGACCGGTTGGCCGCGTACCACTCCACTGTCTGGGCCAACCCCTGCTCCCAGGGGATCTCGGGCGCCCAGCCCAGCTGGTGGCGCAGCTTCGACGAGTCGAGCAGGTAACGGCGGTCGTGCCCGGGGCGATCGGGCACAATCTCCTTGAGCGAGGCGGGCTTGCCCAGCGTCGCCAGCACGAGGTCGGCGATCTCCATGATGGAGGCCTCCACGCCGCTGCCTACGTGGTACGTCTCGCCGATCTTGCCCCGCAGGAGCACGGCCTCAATGGCGGTGCAGTGGTCGCGGACGTGCAGCCATTCCCGGCGGTTCTCGGTGGTGGCGTACAGGGTCAGGTTCTTGTCGTCCAGTGCGGCCGTGGTGAAGACGGGGATGACCTTCTCGGGGAACTGGTACGGCCCGTAGTTGTTCGAGCAGTTGGTGATGGTGACCGGCAGGTCATAGGTCTCCCCGTAGGAGCGGACGGCGTGATCGGCCCCGGCCTTGCTGGCGTTGTACGGGGTGCGGGGACGGTAGGGGGAGGACTCCGTGAAGACCTCATCGGTGTCGAGGGCCAGATCGCCATAGACCTCGCAGGTGCTGATGTGGTGGAAACGGGACACCCCGACCTGGCGGGCCGCTTCGAGCAGGGTCTGGGTGCCCAGCACGTTGGTGCGGAAGAACAGTCCCGGATTGAGCACGGCCAGGCTGTTGTGGGACTCGGCGGCGAAGTGGACGATGGTGTCGATGTCCTCGTCGCGCAGCGTCTTCTCCGCTTGGAGGCCGTCGCAGATGTCGCCCTGCACGAAGACGATCCGATCCTCGATGTCCGACAGATTCGGGCGGTTGCCGGCGTAGGTCAGCACGTCGTAGGCGACGACGTGGTCCTCGGGGTGCTGTTCGACCCAGTAATGGACGAAGTTCGACCCGATGAAGCCGGCTCCTCCCGTGACGAGAAGGCGCATAAGGGCGAGAGTGTAGCCCCCATCTCCCGCTCTCCCGGCGGGCCACGCTCAACCCGGGCGCAGATGGACGACGTCCCCGGCCGACACCGTCCTGGGTCCGCCGGAGGTACGTACCACCAGGTGGCCGGCGTCGTCGATTTCGGTCGCCACCCCGACGACGGCCTCGGCCGCCAGCTCCACCCGCACCCGTCTTCCCAGCGTGGCACAGCGATTTCGCAGCTCGGCCACCACCTCGCGCCGGCCCGTCACGCTGTCGAGGAGGGCGCGGCGGGCTGAGAGCGCGTCCAGCAGGGCGTCGAGGAGCGCCGCCCGGTCCACCGACCCCGCCCCCAGATCCACCAGGCAGGTGCCCCCGGCCCCGGCGGGACCGGGCCAGTCGATGTTGAGCCCGAGGCCGACGACCACGGCCACCGCACCGCCTCGGCCCCCGTCGAATACGGCCTCGGCCAGGACGCCGGCCAGCTTCTCCTCGTTCACCAAGACATCGTTCGGCCACTTGAGCACTGGGCCCACGCCGGCCACCTGACGGCAGGCCTCGGCCGCGGCCAGGGCCATCGCCGCCGTGCAAAGAGCCAGCTCGGAGGGGTCGAGGTCGGGACGGAACAGCACCGAGGCGAGCAGGGACGCACCCCGGGGCGACTCCCAACGGCGGTCCAGGCGGCCTCGCCCGGCGCTCTGGTGCTCCGCCACGGCCGCCATCCCCTCGGGCGCCCCCAGGCGGGCCTGGCGACGCAGATAGGCGTTGGTCGAGTCGATCTCATCGAAGCGGCGCACGTCCCAGGTCCCACCCCACATGGCAGACACCATACGGTCCGTGCAATTGTGATGTCCCCTGTGGAATCGAAAGGTCCTTTGTGTTGAAGAAGATCCTCATCGCCAACCGCGGCGAAATTGCCGTCCGTGTCATTCGGACCTGCCGCGAGATGGGCATCGCCACGGTCGCCGTCTACTCCGAGCTCGACCGTGAAGCCCTGCACGTGAGAATGGCCGACGAGGCGTATGCCCTCGGCGGCGAGACGGCGGCCGAGAGCTACCTCAACACCGAGGCCATCCTCGACGCCATCGAGAAGAGCGGTGCCGACGGTGTCCATCCCGGCTACGGGTTCTTCTCGGAGAACACCGACTTCGCCCGGGCCATCACCGACCGCGGCGTGACGTTCATCGGCCCGCCACCCGAGGCGATCGAGGTGATGGGCGACAAGATCAGCTCGCGCATCGCGGCTGAGGCGGCCGGCGTGGCCGGCGTCCCGGGCCGATCGGAGCCGTTGACCTCACCGGACGAGGTCGTCGCCTTCGGCACCGAGGTCGGATGGCCCCTGGCCATCAAGGCGGCGTACGGCGGGGGCGGCCGGGGCATGAAAGTGGTGCAGTCCGCCTCCGAAGCGGCGGAGGCGATGGAGTCGGCCGCCCGCGAAGCGCAGGCGTACTTCGGGCGACCGGAGATCTACGTCGAGCGCTACTTGGGCTGGCCCCGCCACGTGGAGATGCAGGTGCTCGGGGACACCCACGGCACCATGCTGTGGCTCGGCGAGCGTGACTGCTCGGCCCAGCGGCGCCACCAGAAGCTGATCGAGGAGAGCCCGGCTCCGCTGTTTCCCGACGAGGTGCGCCGGGCCATGGGCGAGGCCGCGGTCAAGGTGTCGAAAGCCTGCGGCTACTACAACGCCGGGACGGTCGAGTTCCTCTTCCAGGACGGCGAGTTCTACTTCCTCGAGATGAACACCCGGCTCCAGGTGGAGCACCCGGTGACCGAGCTGGTGACCGGGCTCGACCTGGTGGCCTGGCAGATCCGTATCGCCTCGGGTGAGGAGCTCACCTTCGGGCAGGACGACGTGGCGCGCAACGGGCACGCCATCGAGGTCCGCCTCAACGCCGAGGACCCGAGCGGGGGGCGGTTCTCCCCCTCTCCGGGCGTCATCACCAAGTTCACCGCGCCCTCGGGCCCGGGCGTCCGCCTGGACGCGGGCTACGAGGCCGGCGACACGGTCAGCCAGTTCTACGACAACCTGGTGGCCAAGCTGATCGTGTGGGCGCCCGACCGCGAATCGGCGCGACGCCGCATGTTGCGCGCACTGGACGAAACCGAGATCACCGGGATCGCCACCACCATCCCGGCCGATGTCGCCATCCTCAGCCACCCCGACTTCGCCGAGGCGAAGCACTCGACCAAATGGGTGGAGGACGTCCTCGACCTCAGCGCGCTGACGATCGCCGCACCCGAGGCGGCGGCGCCCGCCGACGGCGCCGTCCCGACCGTGCAGCGCGACGTCACGGCCGAAGTGGACGGGCGGCGCTTCTCCGTCAAGCTCTGGGTACCCGACCTGGTGGCGGTGGCATCTCCCCAGGGCGTGGTGCGACCCAAGCGGGCGGCGCAGGCGGCGGCCGGCGCGTCCGGTTCGGGCGACGTGGCCGTGCCGATGCAGGGGACGATCGTCAAGGTGCTGGTCGCCGTGGGCGACACGGTGGAGGCGGGTCAGACCATCTGCCTGTTGGAGGCGATGAAGATGGAGAACGCGGTGAACGCCGAAAAGGATGGCGTGATCAAGGAGGTCAGGGTCAGCGCCGGCGCATCCGTTGGCGCGGGCGACATCGTGGCCGTGATCGAATAGCGCCATGGACACCCAAGCGGCCAAGGACGCGGCGGCGGCGGTCGTCGCGGAGCGCCTGTCCGAGCTGGTCGCCCTGAGCCACGCGGTCCACTCGACGCCGGAGCTGTGCTTCAACGAGACCTGGTCGGCCCACGCGGTGGCCGAAGCGCTGCGTGCGGGCGGGCTCACCGTCAGCGAAGGCGCGTACGACATCCCGACGGCATTCGAGTCCCGGTCCGGCGGGGGTGAGCTGGTCGTCGCCGTGTGCGCCGAGTACGACGCGCTGCCCGACGTGGGCCACGCCTGCGGTCACAACATCATCGCGGCGAGCGCGGTGGGGGCCGGGTTGGCCCTGGCCGCAGTGGCCGACGACATCGGCCTGCAGGTGCGGGTGCTCGGCACCCCGGCCGAGGAGGGGGGCGGCGGCAAAATTCTCATGCTGGACCGTGGCGCCTTCGAGGACGTCCACGCCGCCATGATGATCCACCCCTGGCCGGTCGAGCGCCTGACCGGTTCCTGCCTGGCCGTGGCCCACTTCGACGTCTTCTTCGAGGGCAAGGAGGCCCATGCCTCGGCCGCCCCCTGGGAAGGGGTGAACGCCCTCGATGCGATGACGATCTCCCAGGTGGCCCTCGGCCTGCTCCGCCAGCAGCTCCCCCCGGGCGACCAGGTGCACGGGGTGATCACCCGCGGCGGTGGCGCGGCCAACGTAATACCGGCGGCGGTGAGCGGGCGCTTCATGGCCCGCTCGCGCACCATCGACGGGCTGGCAGCGCTCGAGACGCGTGTCCGCGCCTGCTTCGAGGCCGGCGCCCTGGCCACCGGCAGCACCGTCACGTACGAGAAGCTCTCACCTGACTACTCGCACATGGAGGCCGATCCCGCGCTGGTGGCGGCCTACCGGCTCAACGCCGAGGCGCTCGGCCGGAACTTCGCCGCCGACGATGCCGACGCCCCGCTCCCCACGTTCTCCACGGACATGGCGAACGTGTCGTTGGTGGTGCCCACCATCCACCCGCTCATGGGGATCGAGACGGGCGGCGCCGTCAACCACCAGCATGAGTTCGCCGCCGCGTGCATCACCCCCTCCGCCGATGCCGCGGTCCGTGACGGGGCCCTTGCTCTGGCCTGGACGGCCATCGACGCCGCCACCGATCCCGGGCTCAGGGAAAGGCTGCTGGGCGGGTGAGGATGCGGCGGGCATGATCACCGAGCATGCGGTGCTGCCGGTGCTCCCCGGACGGGCCGCCGAGTTCATCGAGGCCATGGACCGGGCCAAGGCGATCATCGCCGCCAGTCCCGGGTTCATCTCTTTACGCGTAGCCCGGTGTGTCGAGCAGCCCGACACCTTCTTGCTCCTCGTCGAGTGGGAGACGCTCGAGGACCACACCGAGGGGTTCCGGGGTTCAGACGGGTACCAGGAGTGGCGCGCCCTTCTCCACCACTTCTACGACCCCTTCCCCGTGGTCGAGCACTTCGAGACCGTCGTCACCGCCTGAACCGGCGCGGCCGGTCGGAGGGACGACACCTTTTCCCGGCCCGGGAAGGCCTCGAGAGGCGTCGGCTGTGGTTCTCGATGCCGGTCGCCTCGACCGGGCATGGCTTTTCCACTCGTACCATTTCTCGTACGACCCCGAATTGAATCCACGGGACGTGCAGGCGGCCCCGACCCGGGCACAAATGGCGAGCCATTGGGTGCGACCATTGCAGGGGGCGTCCCAGCTCCGTCCGGCTGCGGCGGTCATCACCCCAGGGGTGTCGCCTCCGGAGGCGCGATGAACATGTCGAGGCACCCCTCCAGACCCACGAGCTCGATGTCGTCACGCCGGCGCTCCTCCCACCTGGCCCGGCCGATGCGGACGTTGATCATGCGCGCGACGCCGTCGCGGCGGGGGGCGAGCGCCTCACCGTTGGGCTCGTAACCGACAGAGCGCGAAGTCGCCAGCGAGGGCTCGTTGTCGAAGAACGCGCCGCTGTGCGCCTCGAGCGCCCCCAGACCTGCGAAGGCGAGATGCAGGATGGCCTGGCGCATCTCTTTGCCCAGACCGTGCCCCTGGTGGGCAAGACCCAACCATGAACCGGTGTGCACCGAGCGCAGGGTGGCGAAATGCTCGGCGTTGATGTCCTGCACGCCGACGACCTCACCGTCCACGAAGACCGCACCGGTCAGGTTCCACTTCTCCGGCGACCACTCGGCTCGCTGGCGCCACCACCATTGGGCGGATTCGCGTTCGCGCGCCGGCGAAGGGCGATCGGTGAACGGCGAGGTGAAGGGCATGGTGGCCGGGTCGTGGACTCCGGCGGCGATCACCGCCAGGAGTGCGCCGAACTCCTCCTCACGGGGCAGGCGGATCTGGAGCCGGGGCGTGCGGACGACGAGGTCGAACAGGGGCCAGAACGCGTGCCCCCCTTTTTGCGCCGTTCCGTCCCCCGCGCCCTTACCAGCCATCACCTGCCAGCTCCCCCGCCAACGTCAGCCCCCCGGTTGGTAGACCCCGAACTCGTCACGCAGGACGTCGGCCACCTCGCCCAGCGTGGCCATGGCGCCCAGGGCGGCCTTCATGGGGACCAGCAGGTTGCCCTCCCCCCGGGCCGTCACGGCGATTTCGGAGAGCGCCGCGTCCACCGCCGACTGGTCCCGCGCCGCCCGCACCGATTTCGTGCGATCGATCTGGGTCTGCTGCAGCGTCACGTCGATAGGGAAGACGTCGGCCGGCTCGCTCTCGGCATCGGTGAACCGGTTCACCCCGACCACCACCTTTTCACCGCTGTCGACGGCCTTGGCGAAGCTGTAGGCCGCGCTCTCAATCTCGTCCTGCATGAAGCGGGCCTCAATGGCAGCGACCGCGCCCCCGAGCGCAGCAATCCGGTCCAGGTACTCGTTGGCCGCCTTCTCGACCTCGTCGGTGAGGGACTCCACGAAGTAGGACCCGGCCATGGGATCGACGGTGTCAGCCACCCCGGACTCGAAGCCCACGATCTGCTGGGTCCGCAGCGCGATCTTCGCGGCGCGCGTGGTGGGCAGGCCGAGTGCCTCGTCGAAACCATTGGTGTGGAGGCTCTGCGTGCCTCCCATCGCTGCCGCCAGCGACTGGAGGGTGACGCGCACGATGTTGTTCTCCGGCTGCTGGGCGGTCAGGGTCGATCCACCGGTCTGCGTGTGGAAGCGCAGCATTTTCGAGCGGGGATCCTTGGCCCCGAAGCGCTCGGTCATGATGCGCGCCCACATCCGGCGGGCGGCCCGGTACTTGGCCACCTCCTCGAACAGGTTGTTGTGGGCGTTCCAGAAGAACGACAGGCGGGGGGCGAACGCGTCGACGTCCATGCCGGCTGCGATGGCCGCCTCGACGTAGGCGATGCCATTGGCCAACGTGAAGGCGATCTCCTGGACGGCGGTCGAACCCGCTTCGCGGATGTGGTAGCCGGAGATCGAGATGGTGTTCCAGTTGGGGAGGTTGGTCGCACAGTAGGAGAACGTGTCGACAATCAACCGCATGGAAGGGCGGGGCGGGTAGATGTAGGTCCCGCGCGCGATGTACTCCTTCAATATGTCGTTCTGGATGGTGCCGCGGATCTTGTCGCCCGGAACGCCCTGCTCCTCGGCGACCAGTTGGTACAGCAACAGGAGGATGGCGCCCGTGGCGTTGATGGTCATGGAAGTGGTGACCTTGTCCATCGGCAGATCGGCCATCAAGAGGCGCATGTCGGCCAGGGAGTCGATCGCCACGCCGACCTTTCCCACCTCGCCCTCGGCCCTCGGGTGGTCCGAGTCGTACCCCATCTGCGTGGGGAGGTCGAAGGCACAGGACAGCCCGGTCTGCCCGGCGTCGAGCAGGAACTTGAACCGCTCGTTGGTCGACTCCGCCGAGCCGAACCCGGCGTACTGGCGCATGGTCCAGAGCTTCGAGCGGTACATCTCGGGGTGCACGCCCCGCGTATAGGGGTAGGAGCCGGGCTCACCGAGCTTGATGTCGGGGTCCCATCCTTGGAGAACGTGCGGCCGGTAGACGGGAAGGATCTCGATCCCTGAGTCCGTTCGGCGCTCATGTGGGTCCTGCGTGGGGGGCGTCACACCTATGAGACTACGGAGGTCGGGGTGGAAGAAGCCATCCGGGCCGGCGCGTGGGCCGACTCTTGGGCTGTCTGACGCCGGCTGACAGACTGAGGGCATGGAACCGACCTTCTCCCATTTCGGCATCTGTGTGAGCGATCTCGACCGGTCGCTCCGCTTCTACTGCGATGCCTTCGGCTTCGAGAAGGCCGAATCCCACGACATCGGCCGGGAGTTCGCCTCGTTGATGGACTTCCCCGATGTGGTCCTGACCTCCCAGTTCATCCGCAAGGGCGGCACCGCCATTGAGCTCTTGGCCTTCACCGAACCCGCCCCCTTCGGCGACCGGATGCGGAGGGCCGTCAACCAACTGGGGTTGACCCACCTCTCGTTCCGGGTCGGCGACCTCGACGCCACGGCGGCCAGGGTGGTGGAGCTGGGCGGTGCCATCGTCGAGACGAGCCGGACCACGATCGATTTCGGCGAGACCCCGCTCCGGTTCGTCTACTGCACCGACCCCGACGGGGTGCGGGTGGAGCTGATGGACCTGGGGGCTTGACCGGAAACCGGAGGGTCGACCCTCGAAATTACGTCGTGACCCCCAAATTGGCGGGCGGACCCCTACAATTGTCCCATGTTGTCTCGCTGGCGCTGGTGTCTCGTGGTGGTGCTCGCCGCCATAGCGCTGAGCGGCTTCATGCCGCAGGCGATGCTGACCGGCACCCATGTGCCCAGCGCCATCGCCGAGCTCGCCGAGGGCCCGCCCACCTTCCCATCGGGTTGTGCCGGAGCCGCCTGCGGCCGGAGTACCCCGGCGGCGCCGACCCCGGTCCTCACCATCGCCGCCCTCCTGGCCATCACCGGGGTCGTGGCCGCCGCCAATGGGAGTGGCCTCTGGCGGCGACTGCGCTCCCACGTGCATAGCCTGCCCCGCGGTATCGCCTTGACCCTGTTCCACCCCCCGCGGTTCTCCTAGTTCGAACCCCGCGTCGCCGCTCAGGCGACCTCCGTTCCAACCCGCGATCGGTCACCTCGGCCGTCATCGCCCCTCGAACTTCTCGTGGCGCGCCATCTGCCGTCACGACCTACAAAGGAGAACTCTCATGGCGAAAGCCCCCTCCGGATCGGAGCGCAACGCGCGTCCCGTCCGTCCTAATTCCACCGGGGCGTCCGCGCCCCGGGCCCCCAAGAACCAGTCCAAGCAGTCCGGGCCGTCCAAGCAGTCCGGGCCGTCCAAGCAGTCCGGGCCGTCCAAGCAGTCCGGCCAGGGTGGCCAATCCCGGCCTGCCCGTCAACCCGGCCAGCCCCGCCCCGCGATGGCAAGACGAAACACGCCACCTCCGGCCTCCGGTATCGCCGGTTTCCGGAAGCGGCATCCGATGGTGGCAGCACTCGTGCCGGTCGCCCTCGTCGTACTGGCCGTCGTCGCACTCGTGGTTGTCAAGGCCACCGGCGGATCCGGCGGGACACCACCGGCCTCCAAGGCGACGGCGGGCGGCTCGGCCGCAACCAGCGCGGGGACTTCGGCCCTCGCGGGCGGGGTGTTGGCAGACGTCACGTCGGTCAGCCCGACCACGCTGTCCGCGATCGGGGAGCCCAGTGCGACCACCGCCCCGATGGCAACGGGCGCCAAAGCGGCGCTCACCGCCAGCAACGGCAAGCCTGAGATCCTCTTCGTCGGGGCGGAGTACTGCCCGTTCTGCGCGGCAGAGCGATGGTCGGTGGTCCAGGCCCTGTCGCGCTTCGGGACCTTCAGCGGGTTGAGCGCCACCCATTCGTCGACCTCTGACGTCTACCCCAACACCCAGACCTTCTCGTTCTACGGCGCCACCTACACCAGCACGAGTCTGGATTTCACCTCGGTCGAATTGGAGACGAACCAGGCCTCGGGCGATTCCTACACGACGCTGCAGACGCTGACCAGCGCAGAGGATGCCCTCTTCTCCAAGTACGACAAGGCCCCGTACACCACCCAGCCCGGCAGCATCCCCTTCCTCGATATCGACAACAAGTACATACGCGTCGGGGCGGGCTACTCGCCGCAGGTGCTGCAGGGACTGAGCCTGCAGCAGATCGCCGCGCAACTGAACGACAAGAACAGCACGGTGGCCATCGCCATCGATGGTGAAGCCAACCGGATTGCCGCCGCCATCACCGCGGCAACCGGCGTGCAGCCGGGCAGTTCGACGGCGACCACGGCTGCGGGGTCGTGACGTGGCGACCGCACGCCGAGGGCCGTTGCCCCACTGGATCACCATCACCACGCTGGGCCTGTCGCTCCTCGCGGTGGGCCTCACGGCTTACCTGACCGTCACCCACTACACGGACCCCACCGCGCTGGCCTGCCCCGATACCGGGATCGTCAACTGCACGGCGGTCACCACCAGCACGTGGTCGGTCATCCTCGGCGTGCCGGTGGCCCTCATCGGGCTGCTGTGGGCCATCGGCATGACGGCCCTGACCTCGCCGTGGGCCTGGCGCTCCTCGGCGAGGTGGCCCGACGCGGCACGACTGGCCCTCTCGGGGGCGGGTGCGCTGATGGTCTGCTACCTGGTCTACGTGGAGCTGTTCCGGGTGGACGCCATCTGCCTGTGGTGCACGGGAGTCCATCTGACCACCGTCGCCCTCTTCGGGGTGATCCTGGCCGCCCGGGCCTCCCTGGCGCCCCGCGCGTCGCGGGCGTCGAACGCGTCCGGGGCGCGGGGCGCGTCCGGGGCGTCCGGGGCGTCCAGCGCCAGATCGCTGGCCCCCTGAGGGTTGGTGACGCCACGCCCCGGGGAGCGCGGGACTCCCGTCTGCCCTATGGCTCGACGGCGCTCGACGGCCCGGCCAGGAACTCCGCCAGCCGGGCGTCGGACGCCTCGTCAACGGCATCGAGCTGCCTGTCGATGCGCACGGCCTTGCGCTCTTCGAGGTGCATCCAACCCAGCGCCACCGGGATCATGGGCCACAGCATGAGCGTGTCGCCGGCCACCCACATGAGGACCCCCCCGATATGGAGGTCGTCGACCAGCGACGGCCCCCAAGTGCGATGAAAGGCGAAGTAGGCCGGGAACATCTCGTGGACCGCCTGGTCCAGTGAGAGCCCGGTGAACGTGTCGATGGGAATGGCCAGGAAGAGGTAGCCGAACTGGAGGGCCGGGTGCATCTTGTAGCGGTTGGGGTCACTGCCGAAAATCTGGCGCCAGAACAGATAGCCCAGGGCGAGGAAGATCAGGTGTTCGATGTCGTCGATCGCCGGATGCTCGAGCGTGTAGTTGTACCAAACCGTCAGGTGGGTCAGCGGGATCGCCACGGCGTAGAGGACGAAGGCCACCCCGGGGTGCCCGAGCAAGGTGGCGGTCCGTGAGCGCAGCACGTGGGTGAGCCGCTCGTGCAACGGTCCCGTCGAGGCGCGCCAGGACAGATCGATTGGCGAGGCGATGGCGAACAGCGGGGCCGCCACCATGATCAACAGGAGGTGCTGGACCATGTGGTCCCAGAAGAGTTCCTGGTCATAGACGCCGATGACGCTGAAGACGGAGATTGCGGTGGTCGCCAACCCGCCGATGAAGGCGGCCGTCTTGAGCGTGGACCAGGGATGGCGGGGGCGGAGCCGATTAACCCGCTGCACACCCCAGAGGTAGAGGGCCAGAGCGCCCAGGATCAGGAGCACGGGAATGGCATTGAACGTGGTGGAGAAGAGCTGGCTCCCTCGCAGCGGCGGCAGTGAAACGACGGCCAGCAGCGCGATCATGCCCGCTCACCGTACTGCGGCCCCTTCGGATGGGCCAGGTCGCCCACGGCGGCTCAGCCGTGCCCCATACGGCGGCGCAGCCGTGCCCCGCGTGTGGCTCAGCCGTGCTGCCATATCCGCTGCGAGACGCCCCGTTTGCCGTAGAACGCCTCCGCATCGAGCGCAGCCACCTCGGCGTCGTCCATCCGCCAACCCAGCGCACCGGCGTTCTCCTCGGCTTGCCGCCTGCTCTTCGCACCCGGGACGGGGACCGCGCCGTTGGCGATGATCCAGGCCAGGGCGACCTGGCTCGGGCTGCGCCCGCCGTGCGCATCGCCGATCCGCCGCAGGATCTCCACGATCCGGTCCACGGACGCCATCGGGTAGTTCGAGAACGTGCGCGTCTTCGGGGGCGGGTTGGCGGCGGTGTACTTGCCGGTCAGGCGTCCCTGGCCGATGGGCGAGTAGGCCAGCGGGACCACGTCCAGCTCCCGGCAACACTCGAGCAGACCGACCTTCTCGGGCATGGTGCGCAGGAGGGAGAACTCGATCTGGTTGCTGGCCAGCCGCAGGCCCCTTTTCCGCAACGCGGCATCGATCGCCCGAGTTTCCCTGACCGAATAATTCGAGACGCCGACCGCCCTGATCAGCCCCTCGGCATGCGCGGCGGCCAGCGCATCGGCCATGGCGCCATGGGAGCGCAGCGAGATGGGACCGTGGATCTGGTAGAGGTCGATGGCGTCGATCCCGAGCCTCGCCAGAGAGGCCCGGGCCGCGCCGACCAGGGCGGGGGTGACCGCGAGTCTCCAGGGGCTCGGCATGAACTTGGTGGCGATCACCACCTTCTCCCGGACCGACGGCTCGGCGGCCAACAGGCGGCCGATGATGCGCTCGCTCTCCCCGCCGCCGTAGATCTCCGCCGTGTCGAACAGCACGACGCCCGCCTCGATCGAGGCGTCCCACGCCTCGCGGATCGTCGCCTCGCTGTACGTGCTGTCGTAACCACCCATGCCCCAGGTGCCCTTGTCACCCCAGGCCCAGGTGCCCACCCCGAGGGGCGGGATTGTGATTGCAGTCCCCTGGAGGCGGATGCGGTCTCCCGCCTCCGGTACGGCCCCGTCAGTCATGCGGGCCCGGGGTGGCCGGTCGGCTGGTGCCGCGGCGGCCGATCAATGTGCGTGTGGCATGCAGAGGTCGTCGTACTCCGCGATGACGATCTCGCCGGCGTCGGGCCCACACGCCGGGCAGGCCGGGTCGCGCCGCACGTTGAACGTACGGAACGACTCCTCCAAGGCGTCGTAGGAGAGCAGCCGACCGACCAGGGGGTCGCCGAGGCCGAGGAGCATCTTGATGGCCTCGATGGCCTGGATCGACCCGATGATGCCCGGCAGGACGCCCAGGACCCCGGCCTCCGAGCAACTCGGCGCCAGCTCGGCTGGCGGCGGCTCGGGAATGAGGCAGCGGTAGCACGGGCCGTTGTAGGGGTCGAACACGGTGGCCTGCCCCTCGAAGCGGAAGATCGAGCCGTGCACGACCGGGATCCGCTTCAATAAGGCGGCGTCGTTGACGAGATACCTCGTGGGGAAGTTGTCGGTCCCGTCCACAATGACGTCGTAGCCGTCGATGACGTCGAGGACGTTGTCGGCCCCGAGGCGGACGTCATAGGTCACCACGTTGACGTCGGGGTTCAGCGCGGTCAGCGTCTTCTTGGCCGAGTCCACCTTGCGATCCCCGACCCGGTCCATGTTGTGCAGGATCTGCCGCTGCAGGTTCGACTCGTCGACCACGTCCATGTCGATGATGCCCAGGGTGCCGACCCCCGCGGCCGCCAGGTAGAGGGCGGCCGGTGAGCCCAATCCTCCGGCGCCGAGGAGCAGCACCTTTGCGTCGAGCAGCTTGATCTGACCCGTTTCGCCGATCTCGGGCAGGAGCAGGTGGCGCTGGTAACGGTTGCGCTGGGCCGGGGTCAGGGCCCGGGGCGCTGACCACGGGCGGCCATCGTCCTTCCACTTGTTGAAGCCCCCGATGAGGGACTGCACGTCGCTGTACCCGAGGTCGCCCAGGGTCTTGGCCGCGAATGCGGAGCGCACGCCGCCGGCGCAGTAGACGACAACGGGCGAGCTCTTGTCGGGAAGCTTGCCCTCGACCTGGAACTCCAGGTGGCCACGGGGAAGGTGCACGGCGTTGGGGATGGCGCCCTGCTCGTACTCGTCGGGCTCACGCACATCGAGGAAGACCGTGTGGCCGTCGGCCAGAATCTGCTCCGCATCCGGCGGCTCCACCTCACGGATGGATTTCTTCGCCTCATTCAGAAGATCTCGGGGTGTGGGCACTCTCTACCTCCAGGCCGCGACGTCAGGGCCATCCGACTCCGACCTCGAACTCTTAAACACTACCAGCGGGGTCAACATTCCCCCGGTGGCGGCCGGGAGCTGGAAAGCTGCCCCCAATGGATCTCCACGAGGCCATCCGCCGCCGGGCCATGGTCCGGAGCTTCGCCACCGATCCGGTCGATCCGGACGTGTTGGATGCGGTGATGCAGGCGGCGCTGCGGGCGCCGAGCGCCGGTAACACGGCGGGGACCTCGTGGGTGGTCCTCGAGGGGCCGGCCCAGGCCTCTCTCTACTGGGACTCGACGACCGACCAGGCGTGGCAGGCCTCGAGCGCCCGCTGGCCCGGGCTCCGCCGGGCTCCAGTGATCCTCCTGGCCTACGCCTCCGCCGAGGCGTACGTGGCCCGGTACGCCGAACCGGACAAGGCCGGATCTGGGCCCGCGTCGGGCGCCGGGCCGGGGGCCGGAGAAGGGGCAGGTCCGGCGCTCGGGCTCAATGCGGCCGAGTGGCCCGTCCCCTACTGGCTGGGCGATGCCGCCTTCGGGGTCATGACCGTGCTCCTGTGCGCGGTGGACGCCGGTCTGGGTGCCTGCGTCCTGGGCAATTTCAGGGGCGAGGCGGCGCTGGCGGGGGCCCTGGGGGTGCCGGCGGCCTGGAGTCTCTTCTGCGCCGTCCTGCTGGGCCACGCCGATGGCAACGACCACCCCTCCCCGTCACTGGACCGTCCTAAGCCCGACCCCGATCAACGCATCCACCGCGGCTCGTGGTGAGTACGCCCGCCCCGTTCGATTTATAGGCGGTTATAGGGGTACTGCTATAAGCCTGCGGGAGAGTGGCCCGGCGCCCTGGGCTGGGGTTCAACCCGGCATCGTCGCCGCGCGCCGACACGCTGCGGACCGGCATCGCAGCAGGCCGACATGTATTCGGAGTTGTACCAGATCTCGTACAACTCAAAAATTAAGCATCGGCGCACTCGAATCAATCGTCGGCGCACTCGGGGTCA
>Ga0182030_10006234_pt1 | contig 25191 bp, 32 predicted proteins | sample 812S3MmetaG_FD_121299 | JGI IMG/M metagenome (GOLD analysis project Ga0182030, IMG submission 121299) | Permafrost microbial communities from Stordalen Mire, Sweden - 812S3M metaG (Illumina Assembly) | ecosystem: Environmental > Terrestrial > Soil > Wetlands > Permafrost | place: Sweden...
CGGGTTGATCTTCTCCTTCTTGTAGATTTCCATCATCTCCTGCTGCTGCTTCACCTTGTCGTCGGGATAGCGTTCCTTCAGCGCGGCCAGTTGCGGCTGCACCGATTTCATCTTCGCCATCGAGGCGTAGGATTTGTTGGCCAGCGGGAAGAACAACAGCTTGACCAGCACCGTCACCAGCAGGATGGCGATGCCGAAATTGCCGACCAGGTGGTAGAAGAAGTCCAGCGCCAGGAACATCGGCTTGGTGATGAAATAGAACCAGCCCCAGTCGATCAGAAGATCGAAATGGTTGAGCCCGAGCTCCTTGTTGTAGCCGCCGAAGCCGCCGATCGGGAAATTGAGGCCGACGACGCTGGCTTCCTTGGCGCCGGCGAACAGCCGGGCATTGGCGCTGCCGGTGCCGCCGATCGCGATGGTCTGCGGATCCTGCAGATAATCGGTCTGGTAGGTCCGCACCGTGCCGACCAGATTGGAGGAGAACCGCGCCTGCAGTTGCGCCGACGTGTCCGGCAACAGCGCCGAGGCCCAGTATTTGTCGGTGATGCCGAGCCAGCCATCGGTGACCTTGAAGCTGACCGCCTTGGCGTCGTCGATTTTCTTGTAGCCATATTCCTGCAGGCCCTGGTCGCCGAGATAGCCGATCAGGCCTTCATGCAGGATGTAGTAGCCCGAGACCTGCGGGGTGCCGTGCCGCGAGATCAGGGCGAACGGATAGAGCGTGACCGGTGCATTGCCGATATTGGTGACCTCGTCCCTGATGGTAAATAGGTAGCGGTCGTCCAATGAAATGGTGCGGTGGAAGGTGAGACCCTCGCCATTGTCATATTTCAGCGTCACCGGGCTGTTGGGCGCCAGATTGCCTGACCCCTCCTGCTGCCAGACCGTGTTCTGGTCGGGAATCTTCGCCGTCGATCCGCTGGCGGCGACCCAGCCGAATTCCGCATAATATGGACTGGCGGTGCCCGAGGGGGCGAACAGCACGATCGCGGGCGACGCCGGATCGACGGTTTCGCGGAACTGGACCAGCGACAGATCGTCGATGCGCGCCCCCTTCAGCGAAATGCTGCCGGTCAGGCGCGGGGTGTCGATCTTGATGCGCGGCACCGAGGCGATCGCGGTATCGCGGTCGACCACGGCGGCCGCGGAAGCGGGCTGATTCGCCGCGGGCGCATTGGCCGACGGCGTCGGCACCGCGCCGTTTTGCGGGGTGGTGGCATTGTCGGCCGGGTTCGCCGGCTTCACCATCTCGCTTTGCAACTGCTCGGCGGCCCGGCGCTTTTCCATCTGCGGAATGTTGAAGAAATATTGCCAGCCGATCAGCACGAGGCCGGACAGAATGACGGCGAGGATGGTGTTGCGATTATCGGTCATCGTTCAGGGTCTCGTCATTCAATGCGGGTTGCGGCTTGCGCAATGGTCTTGTTGGGCAGGCTTTTGCCCGGAACCGCTTGCGACGGCTTCGGCGCCTGCCGATCGAGGCGATGCAGCGCCGAACGGAGATCCTCGAGCATGGTCGCAAAGTCACGGTTCAGCGCGGCACGTCGGCCGACTAGCACATAATCACTGTGCGGTCGCATTGTTATGACGTCCAGCCGCTTCACCAGTTCGCGAAGCCGGCGCCGGATGCGATTGCGCTCGGTGGCGGTGCCGTTCTTTTTGGTCACGGTAAAGCCGACCCGGACCGGGCCGCCATCGTCGCGGCGACGGCTCTGCACCACGAAGGCCGCGCTGTTGACCCGCGCGCCATTGGCAACGGCGAGGAAGTCCGCCCGCTGCCTTAGCCGATCCATGATGAGATCCCCGGGAAGCCCGGCTCAGGCGCTCAAACGCTTGCGGCCCCGCGCGCGACGCGCGGCGAGCACCTTGCGGCCCCCGGTCGTCGCAAGGCGGGCGCGGAAGCCGTGACGGCGCTTGCGCACCAGTTTGCTAGGTTGATAAGTCCGCTTCACGGGTCGTTCTCCGCTGACCGGGCAATTTGCCTGATAATGAGGTAAGTCCGATGATGCTGGCCGGCCCAAAGCGGGCCATTTCCGGCCCCAAATGAGCCGCCCCGGTCGGACCGGGCCATCGCGGACAGTTGGCGCGGCTTATACGGGAGCGCCCGGTTTTCGTCAATCTGGCCGCTTGCCGCCTCCGGGCTTCTTTGAAACGGCGCAATTGGCCGCGAATATATCGCCATTGGCGGTGTTTTTCGCTGTGAAGGCGGCCGGTCAGTGCTCCGGGAACCGGCCGACATTATCGAACTGTAATTTGACCGGCTCTGGAGCAGACCCCATGCTTGTCGGGACCGAAGGCAGATAGCGTGTCACTGAGCGAAGAACAGCCGACCACCGGGTCGCCGCGGCCGCCGTCGCGGCGCCGGCTCGGCCTGTCCGGCAAGCTCCTGCTGCTTACCATCCCGCTGGTGATGATCGCGGAAATCCTGATCTATGTGCCGGCGATCGCCAATTTCCGCATGAACCGGCTGAACGACCGGCTGGCGGCGGCCAACACCGCGGCGCTGGTGCTGGATGCCGCCCCCTCGGGCATGGTTCCGGATTCGCTGGCGCGCCAGATTCTCGGCAGCATCGGGGCCCGCGCCGTCGCCATCAAGATGGGGCAGCAGCGCCGGCTTCTGGCCAGCGCCGGCCTGCCGTCGGCGATCGATCACGATGTCGACATGCGGTCGATGACGGTATGGTCGGCGATCGTCGATTCCTTCGAGATCATGCTGGAAACCGGCAACCAGGCGATCCGGGTGATCGGGCCGACGCCCGGCGGCGGGCAATTCATCGAGGTCGTGATCGACGAGTTGCCGCTGCGTCAGGCGATGTACCGGTTTTCCCGCAACCTGCTGCTGGTCTCGCTGATCATTGCGGTGCTGACCGCCGCATTGGTCTATCTCGCTTTGCATTATCTGTTCGTGCGGCCGATGCGGCGGCTGACCGCCAATTTGGTCGGGTTTCACGAGAATCCGGAAAGTTCGGCCCGGATCATCGTGCCCAGCCAGCGCGGTGACGAGATCGGCGTCGCCGAACGCGAATTGTCCGACATGCAGCGCGACCTGGTGTCGATGCTGCATCAGAAGAGCCGGCTCGCAGCCCTTGGCCTTGCGGTGTCGAAGATCAACCACGACCTGCGCAATCTGCTGGCGTCCTCGCAATTGCTTTCGGACCAGCTCGCCAGCGTGCCGGATCCGCGGGTGCAGCGTTTCGCGCCGAAACTGATGCGCTCGCTGGAGCGCGCCATCGCCTTCTGCCAGTCGACCCTGTCCTACGGGCGGGCGCAGGAGGCCGCCCCCGACCGCCGCATGCTGCTGATCGAGCCGGTCGTGGCCGAGGTCCGGGAATCCGCCGGCCTGGCGTCCGACGCCTCGATCACCTGGATCAGCGCCATCGAGCGCGGCCTGACCATCGACGCCGATCCCGACCATCTGTTTCGCGTCCTGCTCAACCTGGTGCGCAACGCCTCGCAGGCGCTCGAGGGCAGGCCCAAGGGCGACGCGGCGAACCAGCAGATTCGCATCACCGGCCGTCGCGAAGGCACCGTGGCGATCATCGAGGTTTCCGACACCGGGCCCGGCGTGCCCGCCAAGGCCCGCGACCATCTGTTCGAGGCGTTCCAGAGCTCGGGACGGCCCGGCGGCAGCGGGCTTGGCCTCGCCATCGCCGCCGAACTGGTCCGCGCCCATGGCGGCGAGATCCATCTGGTGGAAGGCACCATCGGCGCCACCTTCCGGATCGCGATCCCGGACCGCCCGGTGGAACTGATGAGCGTGCGCAGCGAACGGGCGCGGGCGTAACCGCGGCCGTTTTGCCGCCTTTTGCCGGCGGCTGGCCGGATCTGCCGCGGTACATCGACGGCAGATCGCCGTCGCCGCACCCTTGCCAAGCCCGCTCCAAGCCGGTAGCTATGGCGCGCTTTCGCGGCCTTTCGAGAACGTTTTTTCCGACTGCATGCGGCATGTTCGGGCACAGCGCCCCAAAATGCCCCGCGAAACACGCGCCCGTAGCTCAGCTGGATAGAGCACTAGACTACGAATCTAGGGGTCAGGAGTTCGAATCTCTTCGGGCGCGCCAGTTCAATCAAGCACTTACAGAAAGTCACCGTTTGAGACGACGAAACTAAAACGGTTTTTCAAACGGTTTTGTTTGGCGGAAAATCCGGATAGGCGAACGAGCTGTGTCGAATGATCGCGCGATGGACCTACCGAAATCTTCTTCTAACGTTGTTACGGCGGCCAAGATCTAGGGGGATCGCTTCTTGCTCTCGCAGATTGAAAAACAGGAGCTCGATTCCGTTCAGGAATTACAGATCTTCGGGTCATCGGTGAATACAGCCGACAAATCGTCAGGCTCATAACCCGAAGGTCACAGGTTCAAATCCTGTCCCCGCAACCAAGATTTGATAGCAATATCAGTGAATTAGCCCGCCTCTGGCGGGCTTTTTCATTCCTTACGAACCATTTCCAAGCCGTTCGAAAAGAAACCGTTTCATACCAATTGGTTAGCAGCATTCCGACCCGGATTCTCATCCGCTTCCAAAAACTCCACGGCACAAAACTGGCACAAAGTGGCACAAAAATTTGGAGTGAAAAGCCGGTTTGTTCGCTGCGAACTGAGCGGCAAAAGTCCGCTCACTAATTGGCCGAGATCTGCAACGGAACAGCGTCAACATGCCTAAGGTCAGGCGAGTCCTTTTGCGCTCGCTGACGAGAGAAAACTTTCGTGCCTACCGATCTTCGACAAGTCTTTCCCCTGGTTCAGTTCGACCAGCTTTGCGTCCATCTCCGGGCCAATCGCAATTAGTTGAAAGATGAATTGCTCGCCGAATTGAACGACCGCGTACATCACGCGATGTTCCGGACTGTGATTGAAGCGATAGATAAACTGGTCGAATAGCGGCTTTCGGTTTCGTTCAATTTCCGGCACGACCGGCGCCATTTTGAGAATGCTGTTTATGTACTCCGGCGTTGTATCCCGAGACAGTCTATTGACGTGATTAACATAGAGGACGCCATCAAAAATGTGATTGTTGTGTCTGTAGTACAGGGCTTTGCTGAGCTTGATCATGAACCGCGATATCATGGCTTGCGTTTCCGGACCCAGATTCGCCATTCCCCAGCCTTCACGCCTGCGGCGGTCACCATCGTCACGACCAAACGCGAGACTTAAAGTACGCTTTTTCTCATTCGGCGTGATGTCTTGCCACTCTGCAATGAGATGGGGCTGATTGTTCTTGACACCTCGAACGAGTTTTTCCCATTCCCGCTGATCGGATTCGCTCCGGTTCTCGGTCAGCTTACTGCGAATAAGAACGGCGAGAGCTTGCTCATCGAGACGGGCGCTTCCATTGCACGGTTCACAGGCTGGGAATTCGTAGGTTTCCGGCCATTGCCTCTCCTCAAAGAAAGTGCGCGGCGGACAGTGATCCGATGTTGTCGCGGCAGCACCGCAATAGACACACGATGGGTGTTCTTGCAGAAAAGTCTGCCGTCGGTTCAGTTTGCGGTTAGCCTCACCCATGATTGACGCGCCTGAGGATTTGAACGATCTGAATCGAACCGATCGCCGATTGGAAAGCGAAGATGCCGCTTCAATTACGGAAGGTTTGTGGCCGCAACGCGCGCCGAACTGGGCCGCCATGCGTGGCTTTCGGCATGAGGCCCGACCTGCCCGTACTAGCGCTTTTTCAACAATTGACTGAGAGACTTCGATCCCGTCCGGTCCAGAAGCGTGTCGAGCTTCATGTCGCCGCGCATGCCCGAAGCAAAGTTGTCGCCGTAAGTCTCGCGCAGCGTGTCGACACGAGTTGCACCGTTCTTGTGGCGAATCTCGCCGTTGTTGTCCCTGCAACGGTTATCGAGGCCAGGGTGACAATTCTTCGACATTCTTGTTCTCCGATAAATTGGGGCCGAGCTATGCCCGGCCCGGTTTCACAAGGGGCACTGGTTGAGCGACAGCAAATTGTCGTTCCAGACGCCATCGGCATAGGTGCGGAGGTATGGGTCGTGCCCTGCCGCCCGCACGACGCCAATATTCGCCCGCTTCCCCGTCCTGGGATCGACCACGAAGAAGGTATTGCTCTTCGCGTCGATGCTTTGGACCACCCGCTCACGAGGCCATGTCCATCCCGCCTTCGGGTTACCGAGGTGGGTTATGTGTTCATGCGGGCTTTGGGGATGCGGTTTTGTAATACAGGTTACCTGGACTTCGGCCATAATGGCTCCTTTCAGAAACGGGCACGAAACTGTGCTCAATTCTCTATGCGGACGCTGGATCGTTGCGCGGACAGCCGGGCGAAATTTTCTTTCCGGCAAAATGTCTGAGGGCGGTCTTTGGCCCCGCATAGGAGAAAGAAGGGGGAGCCCTATTGAAAGCAGACGTATCCGTTCGCTCACGCGACGAGATCGCCACCGCGATCCGTGCCCTGACGGATGCGCAATGGATTCGGCTGCACAAAGCGTCCGGTTACTTCGCCTGGGTCTATGATCTTTCCGCAGAAGACCTCCTTCAGGAAGCGTTTTGCCGGGCGCTGGTCGGCACCCGACATTGTCCGGCCGATGTCGATCTCGTAAAATTCATCGTCGAGGCGATGCGCAGCATCGCCAATGGGGAAGGCGGAAAGATCGAGAACCAGATTGACACGGTTCCTGTTGTACAGCCTGGAGCCGCGTCTGATGGCGCCGTGGATTTGAAGGATTCTACCGACAGCCAGGAGGAGATCATGGTAGCAGCCGAAACCGACGAGGCGACGCGCCAGGCCATTCTCGGGTTGTTTCCCACCGACCATCAGGCACGCGACCTGGCCGACGGCATCTTGGCTGGCTATGAGGGCGAAGATCTTCGAGCGCTCACCGAGCTTGACCAGAAGGGTTACGCCAGCAAAAGGAGATTCATGCGCCGCACGATCGACAAACACTATCCCAGAGTGACAAAGCCATGACCGGCGCGGACAAGAAGGGGCGCGAGGCGCTCGCCCGTCTGGTCGATGTGCTTGTCGACGATCTGCTTGCCGCGCCGGACCAGGTGATCGTTGCGGAGTTTGTCGAGGGCCAAGGCGACCCCGCCAAAAATGCAGAAGCCATGCGGATGCTTTTTGAGAAGAGTGTCCTCAAAGCCAACAAAAATCGCTTACACGCGGCCCAGGCCGGGCTTGCGGCCTATCGGGCGGCGCCAGTAGTTGCCAAGCTCATCAGCATGGTAGATGTAAGAGGCCGATTTAAACGCGCCTTGGCCGCATGTCCACCCGAGATGAAACTCACGCTCGCGGCCCGTAACGAAAGTGACTTGTCGGACGCCGACATATTGGGAATGCTTCAAGACCTCGAAGAACTCGGAATTGTCATAGCTGACGACGAAAGCGGCGATAAATCGTGACGCGCCTCACGCCCGCTGAGCGGCTACTCCAGGAGGTAGGAGTCACAGAGCCGAACGAGATCGACCTTGAAGTCATAGCTTTCCATCTTGGTGCTCGGGTTCGATATCGCAAACTCGAAGGTTGTGAGGCGCGCATCATTGGACGAAACGATTCTGCGATTATTACGATCGGCAAGGATTGTTCCGATCGGCGCAAGCGGTTTTCCTTAGCCCATGAAATTGGCCATTGGACCCACCACAAAGGTCAGACGCTCGTCTGCCGCGTTGAGGAATCCACTCCGCAGGGCAAGATGTCTCCGGAGCGCGTTGCCAATAATTATGCGGCCGATCTTCTTATGCCGCGCTATTTGTTCGGCCCGGCCGCTCGCGTCTATCCCAAATTGAACTTCAAGACTGTCAATGACATTGCCGACATCTTTCATACGAGCCGGCCAGCGACTGCCATCCGTCTTGTTGAAAGCGGCCACTCACCGGCCTTCCTTGTTTGTCATGGACTCAAAGGCCGCAAATGGTTTGCGCGTGGACCTGACGTCCCGTCGCGTTGGTTTCCGAGAGATGATCTCGACGCCGACAGCTTTGCGTTCGGCGTCCTTTACGGCAAAAAGCCGGATGATCCTATGCCCCGCAAAATTGATGCCGACGCTTGGTTCGATCGGCGCGAAGCAAGTAAATTCGTCGTCCACGAACAGACCATCCGCAGTGCATCCGACGAGATTCTAACCCTTGTCCTAATTAGCGACCTCGAAATGCTTGAAGAGGAATAATCTTTCCTCATCCGTTTTTCAGAAGCTGGGCTTCGAACTCTTTGTTTGCTGCGAAGTCTGCCATGGTCTGAGCACGTGTCCGGTAGTCCCCAGGAAATACCGTGTAGATGGGCATCAGAGGCAGCTTCATCGAAATTCCCATACGCCAGTCGCGGTATCCGAACTGAGAAAAACTGCCAATATCGACGAAACGAGCGTCCGGTGCCGGCGTGTCACCGCCGCCGTCGCCGCGCCGATTGCATAGAAGAAGTTAGGCCATATTGAGTATAATTCGCCGAGGCTGGCGAAGAACTGAGCCGGATCATTTCGCATTGTCATGAGCCTTCCCTACTTCTTACCGCCGATCATCTCTGACAGCTTCACCATCCACCAGCGCCAGCGCGACACGGTATAGAACGGGCCAGTGCTAAAGGGTGGCGCGGAATACAAAACGAAATTACCATCTGTCATGATGTATTCGAGATGGGGTTCTTGGCCAGCCTTCTCGTACTGACATCGCCAGTTATCGACATCCCGCACCGCGCATGATCCGAACCGCGTCACCGGCCCTTTGCTGACCCAACTGATAACGCTTTGCTGATCGGGAAAGACTTTGTAGCCGGTCGGGTTCGCGGTTTGCTCTTCGCCGGTGCAGACGCCGTTCACGCGATCCTTCGTGCAGAACATGTTGTAGACGGTGACTTCGTTTTGCATCCGCTCAAAGACCGGCCATATGAAGAAGATGCCCGAGACGATGATTGCGGCAACGGGCAGCCATGCCGTCTTATCTTCCATAGCGTTATCGCGCCCATGGCTTGCGAATTAGACTAGGTTGATCATCCGTTCCGGTACGGGCGCCATCTGTTCCGCCACTCACATAGGCGTCCACGATGCCCGCAAACCATCGTTTGCTTTGTTCGGCTTCGTCGCCGGTCATCACGATGAATTCGCCGACCACGCATGCCAGTGCCGTCATCACGGTACCGCTCGAAGAGCGATGTTGATCCAAGTGAGCGTTGATCGCCATGACGATGGCCTTTTCCAAGGCTGGCACGCCACGAAACGCTTCTTCAGACAATCCTAGAAAGCTTTGCGTTAGTGGGGTCGTCATTGCCTTGTCCCGATTGTCATGAGCGGCCCGCAGTGTGAGACGATAGCAAGATATGGAGATGCAACCAATAGGCGGCTGATGGACATTTTTGAGTTTTGGTCGTGCCAGTTCCTCATCTGGCTTTGGCACGCCGTTCAACTTGTCCACATCCGGAATCTGGCGCGGGTACCGCCTGAAAAACACTGAAAAAGCCGTGAGATCGCAACTATTCCCCTCATTGGCAGTTGCCCGAAGGCACGGAAATTGGGGAAAATCCCAATGACGCGGGGCTCCACAGCCGATAGACTACCTTTCAATTTAGAGGATTCGCGGTATGCCTTTGACCGCAACGAAGCCCCCGTCGGATGCACGCGCGCCACGGCGACGAAGCGGATACACGCCGCCGCGCGATCGGCACGCTTATCCGTTTGCCGATCTACTTTTGCGCATCGGGCGCGCACCGCTCGAAGATCGGCAAATGAACTTCCTACGGGATGCATCGTCCAGGCGCGAGGCATCCGTATTTTATGCCGGCGAACTGGATCTCCTCGACGCACCGACGGTCTCAATTGTCGGTACGCGCGAGGTTTCGGACGCCGGCTGGAAACGTGCATCACAGCTCGCCCGTGAACTCGCGAAAAGTGGAGTGACGGTGGTGAGCGGCCTCGCGAAGGGCGTGGACACTGCGGCCCTCACCAGCGCGATTTCTAACGGAGGCCGCGTGGCGGCTGTGATCGGAACCCCGCTTGACAAGGCTTACCCAGCGGAGAATTGGGAGCTTCAGCAGCAGATTTATGCTCACCATTTGCTGATGTCGCCTTTCAGCGAAGGCGATCGCGTTTTCAAATCGAACTTCCCGGTACGCAACCGAGTGATGGCTGCGGTGAGCGATGCCACCGTGATCATCGAAGCGTCGGATACGTCCGGCACGCTCCATCAAGCTGCAGAGTGTGTGAGTCTCGGCCGATGGCTGTTCATCGCCAAATCCGTCGTCGAGGACAAGAACTTGAAGTGGCCGGCACGGTTTTTAGGGCAACGCAAGGTGGGTGTACTTTCGTCTCCCGACGAAATCATCAGCGCAATTGGACGGCCTTAAGCTCATCAGCGTCTGTGCTTACCTAACGGACGCCGACGTCAAGTGGCGCAAAGAAGATTACCGCGCATCAAAGATGGTAAAGGCGGTCAAGGGTGATCCCATCAACGGCTATTTTCACAGCCAGGTCGGCGGGAAATGGCGGAAATACGACCAATCGAACGTCCACGAATTTGTAGATCGGATACCCCGTGCCCTTGCTAGCAACATTCTTCGCTACCACGACGGGCCCGCAACTATCGTTCCGATTCCAAATTCGCATGTAATCTCTTCCACTACACCGGGTTTTAGGACTCTCGACCTAGCAAACAAGATTGCTGAGAACAGCGGCGGGAGGTTCAAGGTGGCGCCTGCACTCGTTTTCGATAAGGTGCAGAAAAAATCTCGAGAAGGCGGTCCGCGGGAAGCCTCTCATTTCGAAAAGGCGTATCGCGTTGTTGAAGCGGTCGATGGTCCAATCATCTTGCTCGATGACGTATGCACAGGGGGAGGCCACTTAATCGCGGCACAACGGCGATTGCACTCCGAGAAAACGCCGGTGGTATTGGCGTGCACGTTTGGACGCTCTACAAAGCAACAGCTCACAAATCCTGTCAGCTTGCTTGCGGAAGAACTGGACCTAGCGCGGTAGTTCGCCATCTTCTGAGGCTACGTCGAGTGCTTGCTCAATCCCGATTTCGCAAAGACACGCATTGGGATGCTAGAGGTGCCATGAAGGTGTGCCAGCCCTATCACCAACCACCCGGGCGTCCCAATCATTCCCGCTATAAATCCTAAGCCATCATCTACCCATTTCGCTTATTGCCCATTTCTTGTCGCACGATATCCTGCTTGATCACCTTCCTTCTGGCACACGTACGCACCATGATTCGTGTTTCCGTACCACCGCATCCCCTTGAGATGATAAATGCCGGTGGGTGTGTTCACCCACACCACTACATCGGCCGGACAGTGCTTTTGCGCTTCCGTCTCAACCGCGAATAGTTGCACACTATTTTCGAATGCCAGCGCAATCATTGGCATCGGGAGTAATAGCAACACTACAAGAAAGGCTCTCCACCACCCTCTCATATTCACCTCCTAATCTAATCTCAGATCACGATCCGTCAGAGGATCGGACTTATCGCTTTGCTTCGCCGTGGCCTACCCGAGCTGAAAAATCCGGCACATCTCGACTTCTCGATACATGGCTCGCATTCGGAAACAAACGCGTTCTTCCAATCTGAGATCGATTGGACTGCGTACGGCCACACGGACGGCGCAAGAACGCAGCGTTGCAAATTGTAAACCGACACGTTAACTTCAGCCGCGACGAGAAGATCGACTGCGTTCGCTAATGCGGCCTGATAGTCAATCGGATCAATCCAGAGCTGCGCCTCGTTCGCGATGGCGAATCCCGTGTTTTCGAGTCCCATCAGCGCGACGTGATCAACGAATGGGAGATTTCGCGCAATCCACCGACAGGTCTCGGAGATCATTGGCGCCGTCTGCGCATGCAGAACCACACGTACCTCGACGCGCTGGCCTCGGTCTTTCAGCTTCAATATGCCAAGGATAGTTTCGTCGAAGGCGCCTTTGGCTTGCACTACATAGTCGTGCACATGATCGACCGCCGCATAGACGGGGATAGCCGCGATCAGGCTGGGGTGGTTCACTTTCCGCCAGGCATCGACGATTTCCGACTTTGCGAACGCGCGGCCGTTCGTCAATACCTGTATGGCCGTTTTCGGAAGCTGATCGCGGCATTCAGCGAGAATACCGATAAATTCGATCCAATCGGACAGAGGCTCCCCACCTGTAAACGTCAAGGTACGCGTATCTTTGTCCAAGAGAGGCAGGCTCTGCCGTATTTCATCCAAAATCCACCGATCATCAATATCTTTCGGTGGCTGCGAACACATCAAGCAGTAGTTATTGCACCGCTCCGTCACCAAAAACGAGTTGTGACGTGAGTTATGCCTGTAAAGAGTTCGGAATTTTCGTGACGGAGCGTGAATGCCGATAACATCTCCCGCGTCGAGATAAGAAAATTGAGCCGGGACCGCGATCGCGCGACGGGGCAGGCCCCCACTCGACAGAAAACGACCCGTACCGTCGTCGATGGCGAAGATCGGTTCCTGGCTTTCCTGAATTGCGCGCTTCAGGTCATCGCTTGTCCGCACGACAGTAAAGTCGGCTCCCGTGCTGGATGGCGCAGCGCCGAACGCCTTGAGGCGGATAACCGACCTCGCATGCTCTTCAAGCCCGCGACAAAGATCGGCTGTTCCGGATAAAGCGAGGGTCATGAGCCGGCCCAGCGACGCAATATCGCCGCGTCCCGCGGTGACTCGTCCAGTATCCGCAGCAAATGATGCATTATCCCTTTCTGCCTCGCACAAAAATCGGAGAGCGGCTTAATGCCGAGAGCATCGCCTTGGGTGGCGTGGTGATGCACGGGATTTGCGCCACAGTGACTTTCGAACACACAGGTCGAGCACTCGGGCGCGCACTGCGTCAACGATACAGAAATTGCGTCGACCAGCTTGTCCGAAAGAACAAGCGAACGATAGTCATCCTCATTGACATGTCCGAGCCGAAAGGCGTTGTCACCCGTCTCAGCCAGCATGCGCCCTTCATCGGAAGCAAAGACGCTGCCGTCGTAATTGTAGACGAGGGCTCCTATGCCGACCCCGGCCGGACTTCGAAGGTCCACATAGCCGATCGGTTTGTCGGTCAACATACGGGTCAGAATCAAAGATGAATAAAATTCTCGAAATGGAGTTCCTTGATGATTGATGTCCAGAATTCGCTGGAGACCGCGCTTGTAGAATTCCAGCCAGCTCTGTGCGTCGTAGCGATGATATTGTTTGGTTTTGATCGCGAAGCCAAACGGGGATAGCGGACGAAGAAAAATGCCGTCCAGACCCAGTTTCAGGTATTCGTCGATTATCTCATCCACGCGACCCAAACTGCCTTCGGTGGTCGTCATGAGCGCGCCAACCCGATCCGGTCCAAGCGCTTCCTGCGCGCGTCGGATGCCGCTCACTGCCAGTTCATAACTGTTTCCGCCCGGTCGTGGTCGGTTCTTGTTGTGCAGGTCCGCGGGGCCATCCAGCGACGTCGAGAGAAGAATTTCATTGGCTTTACAGAAAGCCAAAATGGTGTCGTCTAGCAGTGCAAGGTTCGTCGCAATTACAAAATCGACCTTTTTGCCCAGGACCGAGGATCTTTCTTGCGCCGCCGAGACGATCGTCTTGATGAGGCCGAAATTGAGAAGCGGTTCGCCGCCCTGGAATTCGATTTTTATCCGCGACGATTTGCTTTGAAATGCTATATCGAGCCCCCGTTGCGCCGTGGCTTCGCTCATGTCAAACCGCGAGCGGTCGGTGCTTTGACGCGAAACCTGGCAGTAGGGGCACGAGTGCTCGCAACGCAGGGTTACCACAAACATATGAAGTGGCGTCACCTCGCGCAGGAATGACATGCGGCTTCGAAGCCGCAATGCCAAGAGCTGTTGCTGACTCTTCTGACGGGAGCCGGTTATCAAGTGAGCTGCATACGCCTTCTCGTACAGGCCGTCACCGGGCTTCAATTTCAGATCAATAAGCTTGTCAATTTCATCCTCCGTCAGTCGGATGAAATCGCCTACCATGTTTGAGACCAGAAATTGCTCAGTCCCCGTTCGCTCAAAATTAAACGGCAACAAGGAAAGCTCATCGCTTGGCGAGCTAAATGCTTCCGCTGCGAGGAAACGAGCCATGGTCAGCCAGTGCTGTGAGTTAGTTGTCGTTTTGGGATGCGGCCAACGATCCAAAGGCAAGCGCCAAGATAACGTTCCGGACGCCGTCAGTTTTTTCCGACACGCGCGCCCGCAGGTTTTCGTCTGTCACGAGATCGAGAAAACGCACTTTGAGCGCATCAGCGCCGCTTACCGCGAAGCCTCCGCCTGCCCGGTCATTTTGCGCGGCTAGATGGCAGACAAATCGGTCGCCAGCTCTTTCGATTTGGCAGGTTGCCGTTCCAATAAGACGATACGCAGCAGCTTCCAGCGCACTCAACGTCTGAATGCTTGCGTCAAAATAAACGTCAATCGTGATCTTCGGGGCGCGTGTCTCAGTAACGGCTTGAGGCATGTGATGCGTGAGAGGCATGAGAAGCGTGCGAAGCATGCGAGGCGTGCTGCGCGATCAATGTCCCGTCGGCCTGGCGGGTCATAACAAACCCGAGAAGATCTTCGCCCACCTGAAAATTTCCGCTCGGCTTTATCTGCGCGCCCGCGCTCACCGCGTCGTTCGTCGGGGCAATTGCGTCCGTACTGACACTAGCGGCCTGTGCTTCAGTGCTAATCACCTGCGCACCAGCGAGAGACGCAAGAGCGGCACCCAGTGAAAATATGGTTTTCGACCGACCCGGCATGATTCTCTCCCCCTTTGGCTCAATCGATCCACTAGAGCCAAGTTCTGGATAAGTTGCAATACAGACGGCAAACAATTTTTGATAACGACCAAGATGCATAGGCCGTTGGACTCATTTGGGAATCCCCAGGAAGCGCACGCGCGATGTTGCAGCGCACCTAGAACCGCTTTCGTCCAAGCGCCCTCACAGCAACCGAATTCAGAGAACGCGGCCCCACCTGCCGCTCTTTGTAAAAATGGAAATCGTAACCGGCAAGCGCGTCCCGGATTTCTCCAGCCTTGGGTAATTCGAGATAGTTCTGTCCCTGTCCCCCGAACGTTTCGATATAGAAATGTCCTCCTTTTTGAACCGCCGCGTCCAAATCCGAGATGATCGTTTGCACGGGATAGTGGACGCAAATCACCGCCGAGAACGAAGATTTTGCGAAAGGGAGTCGGTTGGCCGATAGATCGGCGCACACCGACGAAACTCGGCCAGAAGCGTTCGACGGGCGATCAGAATGAAGGATGTTAGCTGCTGAGTTTTCTAGAAGCCTAAGACGGTCTATGTCTCTATCAACAGCAACGACATGGTAGCCACGGGCAGCTAACGCCAGCGCATTCCGTCCGAACCCGCACGGCGCGTCCAAGATCGGCGCGCCGTATGACGACGTAATCCTGACTAAAAACTTCATCAGAGTTGCAGAAGGAACAAGCGGTGAAGGCGATTCGAGCTTAGTCACCCAACCAATCCCTCACCGCTTCACAACTCACTGCCGTCGAGAATGAAAAGGACAACGTGGCCCCGCAGCCACGTTGTCCGATGTAACTCAGGGGTGTTGCTCGTTCTTGGCGGCGCGCATTCCCTGGGCGGCGGTGTCTCTCTCGCACATATACGCGCCGTCCTTGGTGGTCCCATAGTTGCGTGTGCCACTGAAGTGATAGATTTTCGAACGCAAATTTACCCAAACAACGGTGTCAATTGGACAGTTCGCTTTCGCTTGAGCTTCGGTTGCGAACTGCCCTGCCGCTGACGGGGTGCCGTTCGAAGGTGCTCTTGCCACCGGGGCTTGAGCAGGCCTTTCTGTCGCTGTTGGCGCTGGCGCCGGAGCAGGTGCGGCAACCGTAGGCTTCGGAGCCGGAGCGGCCGGAGCAGGTGCCGGAGCTGCGGTTGGAACCGCTGTGGGTCCGCCGCGGCATTCCGCGACATAGGCTTTTTGAGTTATGCCCTTCGCTTGAAAGCCGGCTTTATCAGCCCTCCATTCCTCGATGCACGCTTTCGCGGTCTTCGCTTGGCCGGCAGTTGAGGGCGCCGGAGCAGGTGCGGCAATCACCGGCTTTGGAGGCGGTGCAGCCGGCGCTGGAGCTGCCGCCGGTGTCGTGGCGCCACCGCCGCGACACTCTGCGACGTACGCCTTCTCAGTAATACCTTTAGCTTGGAAGCCAGCCTTATCGGCTCTCCACTCTTCGGTACAGGCCTTAGCTGTCTTTGCTTGAGCCCAAGATTGAGACGGCAGCGAAGAAAAGCCCAAGACGGCAAAGCACAAGATGACGGCAAGTTGTCTGTTCATTTTCCATCTCCCAAGGGTTAGGCGCTCATTTTTGATTGGTGAAATTCCTGCGATCGTCGGCTTCGCCGACGAACTATTCGGGCGCACCAGCGTACCTTGGGTGCCCACCAACTCGTCCATCATTTCAATCGAAGGATTCAGATCGAAGCCTTTGCCAGTCGGCAACCTACTTCCTCTCGAAATTTCTCGAAAGAGGTGAATTTTTCAGTCCCCTCTACAAATTCACCTTCAACATATCCGTCATCCCGTATTCGAAAGCCAATACCGAACAAATATCCCGTCTGTTGTCCCAATGCCCGTCCGATTAGTACAGTCTCCACATGCAGCGGGGGCTTCAAGGGATTTATTTGCCCCTTTAAGCGAACTTGCTTAAATGGGACATGCATGCCAACCGGCGCTTTCGTCGTATTTGTTGGCAGTGCGCGATCTGAGAATTGGACTAGTGACTCGGCCAATGACTGGGGTGCGGAGGTTACACCGCTCAGATCACTAGCCGATACCTCGGACATCCGCGCCAATATTGCCCGATGAGGGCTGACCTCATATTCAAAATACAGATTGTTCTCTACCGGTATGCGCCGTCTAATTCGGGCTTCCACGTTTGCCTCCAACAGCGACTCGACCTAACCGATGATATTCGACACTACGAAGCCCTTAGGCTTGTTGGGTGGGGTAGCGGGAGCCATCTCTAGCAAAAAAACCCGCGCCTAGGCAGCGCGGGTCAAGTTTTGAAGGAACGGCTCCCACTTATGCTCGATCGCGTTCCGCATCTTCGGCATGTACTTCGCCAGATTGTAAACCTCGGCAACCGCGCTCACGACGCTATCGGCTTGGTTTCCGATCGCGCCCATTGAGTGGTTCAGCAGCCGTTCTACGACGTGGGGTATCTCAACCAAGGTCGTGCCAAACGTGCGGCGCAGATCATGGAGCCGCCACGCCGGCACACCGTCGCCGAGGCGTTTCTTGTACTTGCTCCACCCGGAGATCGGCCGGTCGTCGGAGACCGCGGACGGAAACAGCAGATCCGTGCTGTTGAGGCGAGGGACCGATTCCAGTTTGGCGGCAACCATGTCGCCGTACGGGAATGTGTGCTCGCGCGAGTTTTTACAAACCACTCGGGTAGTGTGATGGTCCGGCGTTTCGGGTCTATGCGTGCGGTCATCGACCACGCCGCCGCTGCAACGTGCCGTGATGCGCCAGCCATGGGTGAAGGTACCGCCTAGGGTCTCGACTCCATAAGAACAAAAAGTGAACATTGGAGCGGCCGGCGTCAATTCGGAACCCGTAGACCCAATAATTATGCTTTCAATACCAAAAATTTTGGTGTTTAAGATCAGACCATGACAAGGAATCGAGCATGACCCCTGCTGAACTTAAAGAGTGGCGCGAGCGGTTCGGGCTTACGCAGACCGAGCTGGCCAAGCGCTTCGGCGTGACGCGCAACACCATCCAGAACTATGAGAGCGGCGCCACGCAGTTGCCCGGCACGATCACGCAGGCCTGCGCGGTGTGGGAAGATCAGTTCAAGAAAGAGGCCGCTGACCTAGGGCCGGTGACGCTCTGCTACGCCGACGGGCCGATGTGGGTCGATCCGTACCGGCCCCGCAATCGGTATCCGATGTTGCAACAGGAAGCCTATCCCACGAACAGCGCCGCGCTCGCCCGCGTCAGAATGATTTGGGGCGGCAGCGATGTTCATGGGCCGTTCATCATGGAGCGGTCCGGCAATCCGGTGTGGAATCAGGTCGAGCTGGCGCGCGTAGTAGACGGCTCGGACAAGAATGCGCCGACCGTGCGCAACACCATCAAGCGATTGGCGGACTACATCCTCGAACATAGCGCCCTATTTGTGCGTGGCGTGAAGCTGCCTTCGGCTGAGGAGGTCCAGGCCAAGTCCGGCGAGATTCGCGCAACCGGCGAGGCGCTGGTGCGGCTCGCGGAGGAAAGTGAGGAGCGGCACGTGAGCTACCAGGAATTCGAGATCCTGCTGAAACGCCTGCATGACCTCGGATCATACCCGACCAACCGGCAGGTATCTGATGTCGCCCATGCCATTCACGGTGAAGAGATCGTCGGGCTATGGCAACAGTGAGCGACTGATATGGCCAAGTTGAAAATGCTCGACACGCAGATCATCGACGACCTATTCCAGCGTCCCGATGGTCCCGGCTTCGTGCTGGACTTCAGTGACCGCACGTTCGGAATGTTTTTCCGCGAGGAGCTGGGCGCGAACATAGACGACCCGATCTATTCGCAGGACGGTTCGTCGAAGCTTCGCCGGCTTAAGTGCTATTTGCGCACTGTGGATGATACAGCCGCGGCGAGGGCGCTCAGCGCGCTCTGGAAATACCGCGAAATGCGGCGCAAAAAGGAGGGCAGGGAGGAGCGCGTTGCCGACGCCCACGGCCAGCTCCTTCAGCTCCTGGAGCGCATTGGTGGAAAGGCCGATACCAGCCCAGCGCCAAAGCCAACAGTTGTTGATCGCGCCGTATACCGCGAGCTTCATGATGCCCTGATAGCATTGTCCCCCCTCGACCCCCAGCCTCGCGGATACGGCTTCGAGAAGTTCTTGACCAAGATGTTCAATTCGTTCGGCCTGAACGCCCGCGGCTCGTTCCGTCTGGTAGGCGAGCAGATCGACGGCAGCTTCGAGCTGAACGGCCAAACGTATCTCGTCGAGGCCAAGTGGCAGAACCAGCAGACCGCCGTCAAAGATCTCCACGGCTTCCACGGCAAGATCGGCGAGAAAGCCGCGTGGACGCGCGGCCTGTTTGTGAGCTACATCGGGTTCTCCGAGGATGGCCTAAAGGCGTACGGGCGCGCGAAGAACATCATTTGCATGGATGGTTTCGACCTGTCCGAGGTGTTGCGGCGGGAGCTGCCGCTTGATGGCGTCCTGGAGCGCAAGGTGCGCCATGCCGCTGAAACGGGCCAAGCATTCGCGCGGGTGCGCGACCTGTTTTGCTAGCAAGGTTGAGGTTCAACATGGCTCGAAAATCCCGGAAAAGCACGACCGAACAATTGGTGTCGAGGATTTGCGGCTTGCGGCCCAATGGCGACGCCTTCTCGATCCACGTCTACAAGAAGGGCAAGTTGGCTTGTCGTCGGGGATGAGCGGGTCGCACCTTGTTCATCCATCGAACGAAGCTCGCAGGGGTGGATGCGCGAAGCGGTACTCGTTTGGAATTTGACCGACGTTTACGATGAACACCCCATCTATACTGATGCCGAGCAATCACGCGAGCGGTTCGCGGCCCTTCAGGCTAAAGGCGCGAAGATCTAGCAGGCGGCAACGCCGAAGGACACCTAGAATATACATTGTGCATCGAAGACGACACCGATTGAACAGGGGGAATGCATGCCAGCGATCAATGACGATCATCTCGGTACGGTCGAGCCGGCGCGGGCAGAGCTGAAGCAGATAGTCGAGCGCGGCCACGTCACCTATTACAAAGAGCTGGGCCAGAAGGTCGGCCGCCATGAGCGCTGGCCGAAATGGAAAGACGTGCTCGACACGATGGCGCACGACCGCCCCGATATCAGCATCATCGTTCTGAACGCGGACAGCGGCTGGCCCGGACAGATTGACGGCAAGCCGGTCATCGAAGGCAAACCGACGCCGCATCAGAAGGTCTATGCGCAAGAAGAGCTCGATCGCGTCTTCAAGCACTACGCGCCGGGCAAGCCGACGCCGACGCTGCCGCTACCAAAGCGCAAGAACCAGGCTCATTCTTAGGCGATATCAGCGGAATGTCGTGCAGGTGTGCATTCTGCTGTCGTTGTATCGGCACGCTTTGCAGTCGGAGACGAGATGCGGCTCTGCCAATTCGGTAAACTCAACCTGTTTCCCGAGCGCGGTAGCCAATCGCTCTAGCTATCGTCGCGCCTTTTCGCCCGGCTCTTTCAGCCGAGCTATTGCTAGATCGGTGAAATGAAGCCGTATTTTTTGCTCCGTTTCTGCTCCACTATCGTGCGGACAGTGGTGGTGAACTACGGAACATTATACAGCGGCGAAAACATAAAACTCTTTGTAGATCAGGTAGTTACGGTCACGGCGGCGAACGGCGACAAATCAAAATATCGTATTCCTAAACCGTAGGTCGCATCCCCTAGTCAGGCGATCATCACCAACGATTCGGTGCTTTGCGCTGAGGCAACGCTCTGAATTGTTTTGCGACATCCGATCGGCAGCTTTTTGAACCTCTCGGACCTCGCGCGCTGTCTGACTTTGGCCGATGGGGCTCAAGGTTCATCAACTGGCTCTGAAAACGAATTGAATGACGCGATTACATCGGAAGCGCCAGCTGCGGCTCCGCGTCGTCGGCATGCTGCAGCGCTGACAGTGAAACGCCCAAAAGCCGGACCGGCTTGGGAACTGGCATCTCGTTCTTTAGCAGACTGAGGGTAATGCGCTCGAGTTCGGCGTGGCTCGATACGGCGGCAGGCACGGAACGACTGCGCGTGATGATCTCGAAGTCGTTGAACTTAACCTTCAACGTCACCGTCCTCCCGTGATTGCCGGTGACTTCGCAGTGTCGCCATACTTTGTCGATAAGAGGCTCGAGCTCGGCGACCATGGAGTCGAATTCCGAGAGATCGCTTGAGAAGGTATTTTCGGCGCCGACCGACTTCCGGACCCGGTTGGCCCGGACGGGGCGTTCATCGACGGCGCGCGAGATCCAGTAGTAGTAGCTTCCGGCCTTCCCGAAGTTTGTCTGCATGAATTCGAGCGACTGGTTGCGAATGTCGAGGCCGGTGTAGAGACCGAGGGCGTTCATCTTGATGCTGGTCGCCGGCCCGATGCCGTGGAATTTGCCGACCGACAGGTTTTCTACGAACGCCGGCCCCATCTCCGGTGTGATGACATACTGGCCGTTCGGCTTGCGGTGGTCGGAGGCGAGCTTCGCCAGAAACTTGTTGTAGGAGATGCCGGCCGAAGCGTTGAGGCCTGTTACCTCCTTGATCTTCGCGCGGATCGCGAGGGCGACGTCCCGGGCTAACGGAATGCTCTGCAGATTTGCCGTCACGTCGAGATAGGCCTCGTCGAGCGATAGCGGTTCGATGATAGGAGTGTGCTCCGCGAAGATCACGCGGATCTGTTGCGAGACCGCCTTGTAGACCTCGAAACGCGGCTTCACGAAGATCAGATCTGGACACTGCCGCTTGGCGGTCACCGAGGGCATCGCCGACCGGACGCCGAATTTGCGGGCTTCGTAGCTTGCGGCTGCCACGACGCCACGCTCGCGGGATCCGCCGACGGCGACGGGCTTGCCGCGGAGATCCGAATTGTCCCGTTGCTCGACCGATGCGTAGAAGGCGTCCATGTCGACATGGATGATCTTACGCTGACGGGGCGATGGCCCTGCCTGGTCGTCGGTTTTGTCGGTCACGCCGTTGGCCCAGGCGGGTCTTCCTTGAGGCCGCGGGCGACGACCCGGAGGGCTCCGTCCGGAAGCGGCCGCTGCAATTTCAGGGCCTCTTCCGGAGGGGCGGTCATCCAGGACTCGACCTCGTCCGGCGTCGTCAGGATCACGGGCATCGCCTTGGGATGGATGGCGCCGACCTCTGCGTTCGGCTCCGTCGTGAGGAACGCGAAGATGTCGTTGGTGGTCTCACCTTCCTTGACCTTCCGAACGGACGTCCAGTTGGTCCAGATGCCGGCGAAGCAGGCGAGGGGACGGGTCTCATCGAGCGCGAACCAGATGTCGCCGCCCTCGGCCCTGTTGAATTCGCTGAAGGAGTTGAACGGCACTACGCAGCGGTTTTCGGCTTCCAGCCATCGCGTCCAGTGCTTGCTCTTCACGTTGCGGATGTTAGTCGTGCCGCCGTCTGGCTCCATTCTGAGCAGTTCCTTGAAATCGACCGGTTTGCCTTTCGCTTCGAGCTTTGCGGCACGCTTCTTGGTTGCTTCCATCAGGGCGTGCTGCGACGACGGCATTCCCCACCGCGCCGTAGCGAGTTCGCGGCCCTCGGCCCCGTTGCGCACGATTGGTGCCTTGTAGTCCGGAAACACCCCCGGCATCGGCGCCAGATTGCCAACGTATCGGTTCACAACGCGAAACAGCGCGATGATTGCGGCCTGGTTTGTCGTGATCGAATAGAGATTGCACATTGGTCAGGCTTCGGTTCGAGGGTGGCGAGGCTGCCAGGCCAATTGTAGCAGAGTCGTGGATGGACGCCGGCCCGCCTTGGCGCATTTGCGACAGCGCAGCCGGCTGGCGAGATCGTGCACGAAGGTGGTCGGCGGGTGCTTCATCGCCGCGAGGTCAACGTCGCTCGGCGTCTTGCAACGCGCGCACCTTATCTCCAGCCAGGGGAAGCCTCCATTCACGGCCTGGTCGATAGAGGGTGACGGATCGATCGGCTCGCCGTCGCTCCACATCCGCTCATTCCAGCTTTCGCAAAGCAGCTTGTCAGCTTGCTGGATGAGCGCTTCCCCCTTCGCCCGCGTCTCCGCCGATTGGGTAGCCAGCATGTTGGCCATTGCCCGCGCCTTGCCGAGCTCCTTCGCCAGAGCCTTGCGGTCGCCGCCCGACAGCGGCGTAGGGTGATACTTCGGGGCCATCCGGACATCCTGGCGCAAAGAGATCGGCAATCCGGAGCGGGCTACGGCGTCTCGAACGCCGGCCAGCAGCCGTCTTCTTCATGCCTGCCGGTGCGCTGCTGGCAGGTGTTGTCGAGCATCCGCTGCCCGACATCCTTCCAGACCGCGTTGCCGCCATACAGTCGGACTGCATCGGCGGTCTGGATTTCCACGGTCCGCTCGCAGCGGCGGCATGAGACGCGCAGCACGTGGCGCTGAATTTCCGAAAGACGTCGCTGCCGGATCTGGGCCCCGGTCGCGCCGGCGCGAGGGTCTTTGAGTACCGATTCCCAATATCCCGCCGGAAAGGGCGCATCCGGAGCCGCAGTGGAGGGGGCCGGCCTGCGAGCGGCTTCTGCGGCCAGCTTTTCCATCTGCTTCGGGGTCGGCATGCGCCAGCTCGCGGGTCGATAGGTCATACCGAATTAGAACATAAAGTGAACAGAAGTCGAGTCCGCTCAAGCCTGTACCGACAAATAATCCTCCTGTTGGAAAGGTCGTGATGTCGGAACCAAGCCGGGCCATTCGTCTTGAATCCGGCATCAGTACTGGAGTTCCCCCGTCATGGCCCCCCGCGCTAACTGGAAAGGCTTTCTGCGCCTTTCCCTCGTCACCTGTCCGGTAGCGCTCTATCCGGCCACGTCGGAATCCGAAAAAGTCTCCTTCAATCAGCTCAACCGGAAGACCGGCCATCGCATCAAGTACGCCAAGATCGATGCCGACACCGGCGAGGAGGTCGCCAACGAAGACATCGTCAAGGGCTACAAGGTCGACACCGACACCTTCATCGAGGTGACGAAGGAGGAACTCGAGAACGTCGCGCTGGAATCGACGCGAACCATCGAGATCGACGAGTTCGTCGACCGCAGCGAGATCGACCCGAGGTATCTGATCCGTCCCTACTACCTGGTGCCGGACGGGAAAGTTGGCCACGACGCCTTCGCCGTCATCCGCGAAACGATCCGTGAGATGAACAAGGTCGCGATCGGACGGGTGGTGCTGACCAACCGTGAGCACATCATCGCCCTCGAGCCCATGGACAAGGGCCTGATGGGAACGCTGCTGCGCTATCCTTACGAGGTACGTTCTGCGGACGAGTATTTCGACGATATCCAGGATGTAAAAGTCACCAAGGACATGCTTGATCTCGCCAAGCACATCGTCAATCAGAAGGCGGGCCATTTCGAGCCGGACAAGTTCAAAGACCAGTACGAAACCGCCCTCATCGATCTCATCAACCAGAAGCGCGCCGGCAAACCCATCACCGCGAAAGCGCGTCCCCGCGGCGAGAACGTGGTGGACCTGATGGACGCGCTGCGCAAGAGCATCGGCGGCACAGAGCCGGCAAAGGAATCGAAGCAGGCCAAGAAGCCGCGCAAGGTTGCCAGCAGCCAGAAGGAGATGCTGATGCCGATCACCGGCAAAAAACCGGCGAAGGAGTCTGCGGCGAAGAAGCCGGTGGCCAAACCGCAGCGGAAGTCGGCCTAGGGTATCGCGAAGCATCCGGTAACGCCGGACGACCGCGGTCCAGATTCCCTGAACTTAGTCTTTGTTGTTTTTCTGTTTGGGCGCGTGCGGCAACGGCCGCACCGGGCTCTCGTGAACCGAGCCGCAGGGCGTCTCGGCCATCCGGCTTCGATCCCTCGCGCGATCATGAGTCGCTCGCCGGAGGCACTCGCCTTCGGGTCCCGCCGTCATTTCATTCCGGCGTCGCTATCACTGCCCCTCTGCGGGTGCCTTCTTAACCGGTCTCGCGACTGCAGTCGGTCCCGCGTCCCGCCGCGGTTCCCGCATCGGCGCTATGCTGACGCTCCTGCGGCTGCCTCTTTCTGCTGCCTGCGCTTCGCTCCGGCGCTTTTCGGCGCTTCTCCGCGAGAGCGCTTTGTCGGCTGCGCTGAGGTCCCACGTCGCGGGTCGTTACCCTTTCGGGCATCCATCCTGTCAAAAAGACAGCCGCGCGAATGCGCAGTCCGTTTCCTCGTCACCGCCGTTGAGAGTGAGAGTGCGGACCGGGTCTGCCGCGACGGGATGAAGGTCGGAGGAGAGGCTTCCGGCGCCCGTCGCGGAGAACCGCGATGTCCAGACACGCAACACGAGTCAGCGCCGGCAACGACCGGGCAAGCCTTTACACCGAAATCACCGACAAAATCATCGCTGAGCTGGAGGCCGGCCGCGTCCCCTGGGTGCAGCCATGGGGGACGGCGGCGATCAAGGCGCCGCTCGCGATGCCGCGCAACGCGTCGACGCAGCGCGGATATTCCGGGATCAATGTGCTGATCCTGTGGGGTGCAGTCATCGAGCACGGTTTCTCCGGACAGAGCTGGCTCACCTTTCGCCAGGCGCTCGGGCTCGGCGGCCATGTCAGGAAGGGCGAACG
>Ga0182030_10006235_pt1 | contig 25190 bp, 28 predicted proteins | sample 812S3MmetaG_FD_121299 | JGI IMG/M metagenome (GOLD analysis project Ga0182030, IMG submission 121299) | Permafrost microbial communities from Stordalen Mire, Sweden - 812S3M metaG (Illumina Assembly) | ecosystem: Environmental > Terrestrial > Soil > Wetlands > Permafrost | place: Sweden...
CAGCATCTCTCCGACAGCCAGAAGCGCGCCGCCTACGACCGCTACGGCCACGCCGCCTTCGAGCAGGGGGGCTTGAACGACGGTTTCGCCAGCTCGATGGCGGACATTTTCGACGACCTGTTCGGCGACTTCGTCGGCCGGCGCGGCCGCGGCGGCGGCTCGGGCAAAGAGCGCGGCGCCGACTTGCGCTACAATCTCGAGATCAGTCTTGAAGAGGCCTATCAAGGCAAGACCGCGACGCTCAAGCTGCCGACCGCGGTGACCTGCGAGGCCTGCGGCGGTTCAGGCGCCAAGGCCGGCTCCAAGCCGACGACCTGCAAGACCTGCGCCGGTCACGGGCGCGTTCGCGCCCAGCAGGGGTTCTTCGCCATCGAGCGCACCTGCCCCGCTTGCGGCGGCCGCGGCGTGACGATCGAGAACCCGTGCGACCGTTGCGGCGGCGCCGGCCGCGTGACGCGCGAGCGCACGCTGTCGGTCAACGTGCCGGCCGGCGTCGAGGACGGCACGCGCATCCGCCTGGCGGGCGAAGGCGAAGCGGGCCTGCGCGGCGGCGCGACCGGCGACCTCTACATTTTCCTTTCGGTCAAGCCGCATCCGGTGTTCCAGCGCGACGGCGCCGACCTCTATTGCCGCGTGCCGATCTCGATGGTGCGCGCCGCGCTCGGCGGCGAGTTCACCGTGCGGACCCTCGACGGCGGCGACGCACAGGTGCGCATTCCCGAAGGCGTGCAGTCGGGCCATCAGATGCGGCTGCGCGGCAAGGGCATGCCGGTGCTGCGCTCGATGGAACACGGCGACCTTTACATCCAGGCGAGCGTCGAGACGCCGCAGAACCTGACGCGCCGCCAGCGCGAGCTGCTCGCCGAGTTCGACGCCGAATCGTCGAACAAGACCCAGCCGGAGAGCAGCGGCTTCTTCGCCAAGATGAAGGAATTCTTCGAGGGCCTGAGTTGACATCCTGCGCCGTGAAGGCGAAGCAGGCGCGTCGTGGCCGCAGCCGCGGTCGATCCCGCCGCGCCGCGGCGAACGCGTAAGCGGAAACGCCCATGCAGCCTTCGCATCTTTCGCCGAGACCCGCCCCGCAATGGCCGGGGCCGCGGACCCGGCAGGCGATCGCGGACCAGGCGCATTTCCTCAAGACCCTGATCGACCGGCCGCGCCTGACCGGCAGCATCGCGCCGTCGGGGCGATACCTCGCTCGCGCGATGGCGCACCCAATCGACCCGTCGCGCGACGGACTGGTGGTCGAACTCGGACCCGGCACCGGGCCGGTGACGCAGGCGCTGGTCGAGCGCGGCATCAGCCGCCACAGGCTGGCGCTGGTCGAATACGATCACGGCTTCTGCCGCCTGCTGTCGCAACGCTTTCCCGGCGCGCAAATCATTCAGGGCGACGCCTACGATCTGCCCAAGACGCTCGCCGCTCTCGTCGGCCAGCCGATCGCCGCCGTCGTTTCGAGCCTGCCGCTGCTCAACGAGCCGCCGGCGCGGCGCCTCAAGCTGATCGAGGACGCCTTCGCGCTGATGGGGCCGCAGGGGCTGATGGTCCAGTTCACCTACGGCGTCGGCTCGCCGATCCCGCGCGAGGCCTGCGCGCAGCGGTATTCCGCGCACTGCACCGCGCCGATCTGGCGCAATCTGCCGCCGGCGCGGGTGTGGACCTACCGCGCCGACCGCAACGGCGCCTTCGCCGAGCCGCTGTTTGCGCGGCTGGTGCGGCGTATCGAGCCGCGTCCGCGCGCCAAGTGATCGCGGCGATGCGTCCGACCGAGCCGCGCGACCGGCTGATCGTCGCTCTCGACGCGGCCGAGGTCGCCGACGCCGAACGGCTGGTCGCGGCGATCGGCGATGCGGCGCGCTTCTATAAGATCGGCATGGAGCTCGCCTATGGCGGCGGCCTCGCCTTGGCGCCGAAGCTCGCCCAAGGGGGCAAGCGCGTGTTCGTCGACCTCAAGCTGCATGACATTCCCAACACCGTCGAACGCGCGACGGCGCAGATCGCGCGATTGGGGGCGGCCTTCCTCACCGTGCACGCCTATCCGCAGACGATGCGCGCCGCGGTCGCCGGCGCAAGAGGCTCGAGCCTCAAGCTGCTCGCGGTCAGCGTGCTGACCTCGAGCGACGATTCCGACCTTGCCGAGGCGGGCTACGCCTTCGGCGTCAAGGCGCTGGTCGAGCGCCGCGCGCGCCAGGCGGTCGAAGCCGGAATCGACGGCCTCGTCTGCAGCCCGGCCGAAGCGGCGAAGATTCGCGCCGTCGTCGGTTCCTCGCTGCTGCTGGTCACGCCCGGTATCCGCCCGGCGGGCGGCGCGACCGGCGACCAGAAGCGCGTCGCGACGCCGGCGGCGGCGATCGCCGACGGCGCCGACTATCTCGTCGTCGGCCGGCCGATCACGCAGGACCCCGACCCGCGCGCCGCCGCCAATCGCATCGTCGCCGAGATCGCCGCCGCCGGCTGACTGCGACCTTTGCCACGCTTGCCATCCGCAGCCCGGACGCTAGTCTCGCGCCGCAATTGAGGGAGCCGCCAATGCCCAAGGGTTACGTCGTTACGCGCGTCGACATTCTCGATCCCGAGGCCTACGCCAAATACGCCGCCGCCGCGACCAAAGCGATCGCCGATCACGGCGGCAAGGCGCTGGCGCGCGGGGGACGCCACGAAGCGCTGGAGGGCAAGGCGCGCGCGCGCAATGTCGTGCTGGAGTTCGACAGCTACGACGCCGCCCGGCGCTACTTCTACTCCGAGCAATATCAGGCGGCGCGCGCGCTTCGTCAGGGCGCGGCCGAGATGGAGATGGTTCTGGTCGAGGGGTCGTAAGCGTGGCCAAGGGCTACTGGATCGCGCATGTCGACGTCGCCGACCCTGACGCCTACAAGGCCTATCTCGAGGCCAACGCCAAGCCGTTCGCCAAGTACGGCGCGCGCTTCCTGGTGCGGGCGGGCCAAGCTACGCAGAAGGAGGGCGCGCTGCGTTCTCGCCACGTGGTGATCGCGTTCAAGGATTACGCGACCGCGCTCGCCTGCTACGAATCGCCGGAGTACCGAAGCGCCTTCGCGCTGCGCCAACCGCCGGTAGCGCAGGGCGACCTCGTCATTATCGAGGGTTACGACGGAAAGCAGCCGGCCTGAGGGCTCGGATCATGGAGAGCGCAATGGTCGACATGCGGTTGATCGTCACCGGCGCCGCCGGGCGCATGGGGCGGATGTTGATCAAGGCGATCGCCGAGACGCCCGGTGTGACGCTCGCCGCCGCGATCGAGCGCAAGGGCGCGGCGGCGCTCGGCGCGGACGCCGGCCTCATCGCCGGCGCCGGCGCGAGCGGCATCATGATCAGCGACGACCCGCTGCCGGCGACGCTGAAGGCCGACGGAATCGTCGATTTCTCCGCCCCGGCGGCGAGCGTGGAAATGGCGGCGCTGGCCGCCCAGGCGCGCATCGCCCACGTCGTCGGCACCACCGGGCTGACGGAAGCCGACCTCGAAAGAATCGCCGCTGCGGCGCGCCACGCGCCGATCGTCCGCTCCGGCAACATGAGCCTCGGCGTCAACCTGCTGGCGCGGCTGGTTCGCGACGCGGCGCGCGCGCTTGGGCCCGACTACGACGTCGAGGTGGTCGAGATGCACCACCGGATGAAGGTCGACGCGCCCTCGGGCACGGCGCTGATGCTCGGCCAAGCGGCGGCCGACGGGCGCGCGATCGACCTCAAGGGCCATTCCGAGCGCGGCCGCGACGGCGTCACCGGCCCGCGCAAGCCGGGCGCGATCGGCTTCGCCTCGCTGCGCGGCGGCACGGTGGTCGGCGACCACAGCGTGATCTTCGCCGGCGACGGCGAACGCATCGTCCTCTCCCACCACGCCGAGGACCGCTCGCTGTTCGCGCGCGGCGCGCTCAAGGCGGCGTTGTGGGCGCACGGCCGCAAACCGGGCCTCTATTCGATGGCCGACGTGCTGGGGTTTGGCGAGGCGTAAACGGGCGCCGGGCGCGGCCGCTCCAGCATCGTCACCGGATCGCCGTGGTAGGTCGTCTCGGCGTAGGGCGCGAAGCCGAGCTTCGCGGCGACGCGCAGCGAGGCGACGTTGTCGACGTTGACGATGCAGGTCATGCGCGGGCCGGGATGGACGCGGTCGGCCCAGGCGATCGCGGCGCGCATCGCCTCCTCGGCCAGGCCCCGGCCCTGCATCGCGGCGACGAGCCCCCAACCCGCTTCCATCGTCCCCTCGTTCGACGGGACGATCGTGCGGCGCAGATCGTGGAAGCCGGCCTCGCCGACGAAGGCGCCGTTTTCGCGATCCTCGAGCGCAAAAAAGCCGAACCCCAGATAGCGCCAAAGGCCGATCTGGCGCAGGAAGCGGATCCAGGCCGCCTCGCGCGACAACGGTTTGCCGCCGATGAAGCGCACAACCTCTGGCGCCGCCCACATCCTGGCGTAGCTGTCGAAATCGTCGGCGCGATAGGGGCGCAGGCGCAGGCGCGGCGTTTCGAGCCTCACGGCGTCAGGCAAGGTCAAAGCGTCGATCCTGTCGTTGCGGCCGATCGAGTCGGCCGACTGGGCGATGATTGCGCGATTGTCGCCGTCGTCGGCTGCTCCGTCTATCGGTTGAGCGGGAACCTCGCTAGTTTGACGGCGAGCAACGAACGGACGCGCCGCCTGTTCGAAGAAGCCCGGGTTCGGCGGCGAACGGGAGGTCCAGCGGATGAAAGTCGGCGTCGTCGGAGCGGGCGCGGTCGGCAGCAGCGCGGCCTATGCGATGGTTCTGCAGGGGACGGCCGACGAGATCGTCCTGACCGACCTCAACGCGAATCTGGCGGCCGCTCAAGCGCAGGACATTCTGCACGCGACGCCGTTCGCCCATTCCAATTTCGTGCGCGCCGGCGGCTATGACGCGCTGGCCGGGGCCGACGTCGTCATCCTCGCGGCCGGCGTCGCGCAGCGGCCGGGGGAAGCCCGGCTCGGTCTGCTCGAACGCAACGCGGCCGTGTTCGGCAAGATCATCCCCGCCGTCCTCGGCGCCGCTCCAGACGCGGTCTTGTTGGTCGCCTCGAACCCCGTCGACGTCATGACGGACATCGCCGCGCGCATTTCCGGCTTGCCCGACGGGCGGGTGTTCGGCTCCGGAACGATCCTCGACACCGCCCGTTTCCGCTCGCTGCTGGGCGAGCACCTGGGCGTTTCGTCGCGTTCGGTGCACGCCTATGTCGTCGGCGAGCACGGCGATTCGGAAGTGCTGTGGTGGTCGGGCGCGGCCGTCGGCGGCCTTTCGGTGATCGACGTCGCCACGCAGCTCGGCCGGCCCCTGAACGACGTCGAGCGGGCCCGCATCGACGAAGACGTGCGGCGGGCCGCCGACCGCATCATCGCCGGCAAGGGCGCGACCTGGTTCGGCATCGGGGCCGGCCTGTCGCGCATCGTCCAGGCGATCGGCCGCAACGAGAACGCGCTGCTTTCGGTGTCGGCGCGGGCCGAGAACGTCGAAGGCGTCGTCAATGTGACGCTGTCGCTGCCGCGCATCGTCGGCGCCGGCGGCATCCGCGGCGCGCTGCTGCCGCATTTCGACTCGGCCGAGCGCGCGGCGCTGCGCGACAGCGCGCGCATCCTCAAGCAAGCGGCCGAGAGCGTGAAGCTTTAGAGGCGGATAGGGAGCAGCCGGTTGGCGGCCATCGCCGCGGATCGGGAATTGGCGCTCCCATGGGGACCGCAACAATTGCGTGATATCAATATGTTAGGAAATTGTGGGACCTCAAAGCCTCCTATGGAATTCCGTAGCTTTTTGAGGAGAAGGTCCCACCGATTTGAACGGTGCCGCAGCGCCACCTGGGCGTTCTTTCATCGATTTTCGCCCAAGGCCATTCCCTTCGCTAGGGTCGGGCGCGCGTCGCCGATCATCCTGTGCACCGCCTCGACGAGCTCATGCCCTGGAACTGGGCGGCCGAACGGCAGGGTCGTAGTCTGGCAGCATGACCGCCGCCGTTCTCCGTCTCAAAGGCACGCTCGACGACGTGGAGCCAAAGGTTCTGCGCCGGATTGAGGTTCCCGCCGACATCAAGCTCGACCGGCTGCATCTGACGCTGCAAGCGGCGCTCGACTGGACCAACAGTCACCTCTTCGAGATCCGCGCCCGCGACGTCGGCTGGGGCTTGCCGTCTCCCGATTGGCCTGACGGGCCGCTCGACGCCCGCAAAGTGAAGCTCATCGACGTCCTCGAAGACGCTGGAACCAAGACGCTGGCCTCAGGCACGCACAGGCATTGGGATTTCCCATTAGACAATGGCGGCACGGCTCCGCTTGCCTTCCATGTCTACCCCAGGTCGTCGGGAAGGGTGCTGCGGGTTATTGGCAAGGCGATCGAGGAGGCTTGCGAGATGGTGACGGGGAGAGACCTTCAGGCCCTTCGCGATCTGAAGCGCCAGCTGTACGGTCCTCACCACTCGGAGCTGCCCGGCTGGAAGCCATTATGGAAGCGGCAGCGCGAGGCGGCGGCGGCGGCGAAGTGAGAGCTATGCATCCAATCGAGTGGCCGGGTGACGGGTATGCGGTCAGCGCATGTCGAGGCTAAATCGCGGGTATGGCGGCGTGAGTAGAATCACTCGATTGTAACTTTCTTCAATAAGTTCGAACATCTTTACCAAATGACATGGCATGTCCGATACCGGCAAGCCGGAACCGACCAACTCGCCAGGCACCCAAACCCTGAAGCGGCGATAGAAGCTGCGTGCCGTCTTATCGATCAAGGCTCCGACGTGTACGCCATCGGCACTGGACCGCTAACCGACTCAATCGCGTCCGATCAAATCACTCGAATCTATGGCATATGGCATAGAGAGAGACATCCGTTTAGCAAGGCTCCAAGCAGAGGCGTCGACCAGCTGAGATCAAACTCCAGTCGGGATTCCTTTCGCCGTTCGTGAACGCTCGCAGGGGACGCTACGGAAGGCAGGACCAAGTCACCCAATCAATCTGGTTCGATCCTCAGCGTCGCGCCGCAACGCCCGAGCTTCAAGCCGTCATCACGTCTCTCATCGCATCCCTTGAGCAACACGAGGACGCCCTCGCGCCCCGTCTGCGAGCGCGAAGAGAGACCGATCGTCGCAGCTTCCATCTCGCCATCGAATGCATCGCCTGTAATCTTGCGACGCTGATCGTCACGGGCCTCGATTGGCCGCTCGCTATTCCTCGCGACAACGGCGTCATGTGGGCGAAGGGGGTCCCCATGCTTGGATCATGGCAGCCTTGCGTGTCCCTTCCTTGTCCCTCGACAGTCAACCCCTCACCGTGAGCATCTCGAAGGGCCTGAGGTCGGCGTTATAGGTAGTGTCTCAGTTTGAAATCCGAGGGGCTTGACGGCCAGTCACGTGGCCACGATCTTCCTGCTATGCTTGGTGGAAAGCAGGGGCGGCGATGGCGAAGGGTATCCGCAGAATCAAGAACGGTTGGCGCGATCAGGATAGCGTGCTGGTCAAATACCCCGACGGCGCGGAAATGGAGATTCCAGCGAGCCAATATGTGGCTCAGGGCCATCATCCATCCATCGACGCGCTGCCAGTGCGCCATTCCTCTCCGCCTCCGTCTCCCAAAGCGAGCGATCCCGATGCCCCGAGGTCCTAAAGGCGAGAAGCGCCCACCGACGTCATCGGCAGCGGCGTCAAAGTCATGCGCATCGCAACTGGGGAGGAAATCGAGACTTTGCCGCCTTCTCATACCTTGCCTTGGCGAGTAGGTCCCTGGGGAGGCCCTTGGGTGCCTGCCCCGCGCCAAGGACCTTTCCATTGTTCGCCGAGTGACCGACTTGGACGAGGATGAGGGATCGCAAATCAACGTGCGATGGCAATGCGAGGCAACTTCCCGATTGCCGCCGCCATGGTGTTCACCGTCACGCCCAATACGTATCCGCGACAGATCGCGCGGCTTGCCCTTGGATGGCATCGAGGATGCGGGGCGCAACGCCGGCCTCCATGCCAAACCCAACGGTCGGAGAACTCCCGGGCTCATGCCGAGCCAATTTTCAAGCGTTGCAGAACTCCTTTTTGAACCTGTCCTGGGTGATTGCAATGGTTAAGCCGAGAGAAAGCAATAGGTGGGAAAAGGCCTCTTGTCCTTAACAAACAGACAATGAAGATTCTACTATAATTCCAAAGACTTATTGACGGTTGATGGGCGCGCTTGATAAGCTTTTCCCGTTCTTGGCTACCCTATGCCTTGGATGATGCTTTGGGAGCCCATGGCCGTGACGCTCGTCGCAACACAATTGGTTGACACCAGGCTCGTAGAACGCCGCCGTTTCCCGCGCGTCGGACTGTCTCTCTCCGGCCGTTATATGCTCCGCGACCGCCTCGAATATCCGTGCCGCACCATCAACATTTCGCCGGGCGGGATTGCCATTTTGAGCATGGCGAAGGGATTTATCGGCGAGCGCGCCATCGCCTACTTCGACCATATTGGCCGGATTGAAGGGATGGTCGTGCGGAACTTTGAAAGCTGCTTTGCCGTCGCGATGCAGCTTCCCGCTCCCAAACGTGAGAGGCTCACTTACGCAATCGCTTGGCTCGTCAGCCATCATACGTGCGATGTGCCGGACAATCGCGTGCATGAACGCATCAAGCCCTATCGCCAACAAACAACTTTGACGACGATGGACGGCCGCCGATACGAAGCAAGGTTGATCGACGCCTCAACTCTTGGGGCCGCGCTCGATGTTGACGCAGCGCCGCCGATAGGCTCGCCGGTGACAATTGGTCGGACATCGGCTCGCGTCGTGCGTCACTTCGATACAGGCGTCGCAGTTCAGTTCGACGAGCAACTCCGCCCAGAAACCTTCGATTTGGACGTCAAGCTATAGCGCGCACGGGTCAACTAACCGCATTGGCGGCTATTCGAGGCGGCTTCCCGATTGCCGCCGCCATGGTGCTCACCGTGACATCGCCATAGGTATCCGCGACTGATCGCGCCGCTTGCCCTTGGATGCCTAAGCCCTTGATATCGATGGTGGGCGCACAAGGGCTCGAACCTTGGACCCGCTGATTAAGAGTCCTACGTCTGCATTGATTTCATTGGGCAAATTGTCAAACCGTATCAAAAGCCGACCTTTATGAATCAATGGGTTGCGAGAGAAATGCAAACTGCTAGGAAGATCACGGCCCGGGTAGCGCCTCAGTTGGAATCTCCGTGGGGGTTGACTTCGTAGCGCCAAGCATCACGCCAGCGGCCCTAAGACGACCAAGGAACTGGCCCTTCACGTCATGGCTGCCAAAGGGCCTCGACACCTGCGACGAGGTGCTGGCGCACGCCAAGGCGAGGCGGTTGATCCATGCATTGCGGCAGCAATGGCGGCGGGGGTTATTGAGTGGGGATCGAAAGGTGAAAGGAGCACGCCTTTCGGCGCTTCGTTAGCGCCGCTGGGGAATGCTGCCTCTCTGGCGCGTCATCAATCGTCGATGTACGCAAGAGCCTGTGTCGCCTATCGCCTAGGGCTTGTCTGCGGCCGGTGTCTTTCCCAACATTCCCCAATTCAACGTGATGTTCTCGGCCGAGCTTATCAAGCTTGCAAATTGACGCAGGCCGTCTGGCGCGAGGAACGTTCGCTACGTCTTTTTCCGCCGATTTTGTCCAAGCCCAAGCTGCTTCGCCAATGCGGAGCGTGCAGCGGCATATGTGGGTGCCACCATCGGATAGTCGCTCGGCAAGTTCCACTTCGCGCGGTATTGATCTGGGGTCATCCCAAGAGCGCCGAGATGCCGCTTAAGCGACTTGAATTTCTTCCCATCGTCGAGACAGACGATATGGTCGGGGCTAATCGACTTACGAACAGAAACGGCAGGGGTAAGGGTTGTTGGCTCCTGCGTTTCAGGCGTCGCCTTCCCATCAGCGATTCTTGCCAAAGCCCCGTGCACGGAAGCCAGGAGGTTCGGCAACTCGCTGACTTGCAAGTGATTGTTGGCTACAAAAGCCGACACAATCTCAGCAGCTAACGCGACGAAATCTGAAGGCTTCGAATCGGATGTGGCCATAAGGCGCTCCTCGTTTGTTGGTTGGGATGTTTCGGTAGGCCCGTAAAAGCGTTTCTGCAAGTGAGAGAAGCGCTGCATCCACTATTTAATTCGATAGGTTCCGGTCGTCAGACAAAGGCGTTTGCTGATTCCGCTTGAGCCCCTTTCATATTAGCTTACTTATCTTCGTCTCGACCAATATCGGCGTCGGACATGTGTATCGATGCGTGTATACAATTATCGCGTGTAATCGATCTTATTCCATCCAATATTTTCTTATCCTCAGGACTTGTGGCGGAATCGAAAATTGTCACGGCTTTCTCGACCCGGAAAGCAGCCGTCCTGTGGTGTTGTGCCTGAGTCTTCAGATAATCAAAGGACTCGGATTCGCTAGTAAACGACTTCATAAGGGCCGCATTGTTAAAGACATGATATACGTAGCGTTTTGTTGCCATTTATCTCTCCTGGTTTGGTGGAACATATGGCTGCATTGATTGTATTCAAATGGCTATCCAATGCGGGCAGAACCATACGCGATTCTTGGTCATTCTAAACGTAGCGGAATTGAGATAGAAGCGTGGCCAACACGCACAGCCTCTGAAAGCACTTCGACTACATTGCCGCTCAAATCGTATCGAATTGCACGCTCTGGGGCGTAATTTATCGTCACTCCAATCGGCCTGCCAAAACAGGGCGTAGTTTCTGGCATTTGGGCCAGGGCCTGGGCCAGGTAGGTCTCTTCAGGCTGCGAGATATCGAAGTCCCTACGAAGGATTTTTTCCACACCGATCAGAGCTGCCAGCCAAATTTGGGAAGGAATGGCAAGTTCGGTCGCAATTACTGCGTGTGGGCGGAAGGCTGCCAGGCTCTCGGCATCATCAGGCTTTTTGGATGCTGAAAGTTTCTTGGACAAACGGGCTCCTCTCGCAAATTGTGAGTAGCGCTGATTTGCCGCGGGCCCATTTGTTTGCCAAAAAGGCCGCATCCCTTTTCTGGATCCACCTTTCCTGAGTTAGGCAGGTTGGCGAGGGTCTCAGCCCTACCTCTTGATGCGATGCGGTTCTTAATACAGAACGATCTGTTTGTCAAATCGAACGCCCGCGAACCGAACTCGTATCGGCAACGCTAACACGAGCACGCTTCAGGCTTGTCGATGATGCCGTCTTGAAAAACGCGGCAGCCGGCGGTAATTTTGGCCTGACGGACACCTCATAGGGGAGAATCTCGGCCAAATGGCCTTTGTGGCAGCCGGCTGTAGAACAGATAATGACCGAGGGCTACTTCGCCCAATCAGGAATTGAAACACTCATAATATCCGCCGCTTGCGAAGACCAACTGTGGAAGACGCGCGTAGAAGGCGAGTTAGAGACCATTGCTAATAGGAGTGTGCTATGCGCAACATTACTTCCGTTCTTTGTGCTCTATGGCTGGGGGCTGGCGTTGTAAGCACCCCGGTATCTGCCGCCGTCTATACATTGGATTTATATAATGTCGATGATGTTATGACGGCGTATATCACAAACTCTACGTATACCAGCCAAGAGATTTTACAAGCGACATTTTTACAAAATACGGGCTCTGTCAATATTTCTGGATTTGTGAAGCCGGGAATGAATGATATCACAATCCAGGATTACAATTATTACCAAGGATGGACTTACGGATATAATTTTTCCATTGATTCAGTACCTTTTGCAGTTGGAAGTTGCGGTACGGCAAACAGTTATGGCTGCGATAACAATGCGCAATCCCCAATTAATTCGATTGTATTCTCAACTGACGTCAAGTTTAACGTTGGCGGTGTTCCGGAAGCCTCGACCTGGACGATGATGCTGCTCGGGTTCGCAGGCCTAGGGTTTGCAGTATATCACCAGAGGGGTCGCAAAGGCACCAAAGTGAACGCCGCCGCATAGTCGGTGCCATCGCATACCCGTTCGATCCGCGGGGGTAGTGGGCATGGCACGCCGGAAGGGTGATGCGGGTAATCGTGGGAGACCCGTTTGGCAGGAGGGTAACTCTTGCCGGGCCAGACCCGCGTCGCCCATGGTGTTGGGTGGGCGCTCGGAGGTGAGGTGGGCCGTCCACGGCCTTTAGAGCTTCACCCAGCGGCCTCGCCGAGGACGGTCAAAAAAAAGAGAGAGGCACCCAATCGGGATAGGGGGGAGCCTCGCGGCTCCTCCCCTCCCACACCACCGTGCATACGGGTCCGTACACGGCGGTTCGTCAGATTGAGCGCCGCTGGTTTACGCCAGCCGCGCCGGACTTTGGGCGATGTAAGTCGCCGCGCCGACTTCGATCCCTTCGATCAGCGCCGCGGAACTGGAGGCGCAAGGCCACGTCACTCGCGAAGGCAAACGATATGCTGCAACCGCTATCGCTCGAATGATCGCTGGGTGAATGTCGCACTCGCTGGCTCATCAACCGAAGGATGTTGTGAGACAAACCGAGTGTGGCCCTTGGCACCATTTCCGTGAGACGAAATTAGGGGGCTTGGCTCAGTGTCAAATGGGTAGGGTCTTGTGAGACCGCGAGACAGTTGGCGATTATTTGCGGTCCACACTTGCAAAGGACTGGAAACAGACGCAGATTGGGCTCAAACTTGCCGCCATCTGCCCAGCAACGTCATCGCCTCAAATGAAACTGATCGCGCTGATCTTCGCCATATCCCTAGTCGCCACCTGCCCATCTTGGGCTGGCGACGACCGATTCCTTGAAATCGAAGAGAACCATGACACACTGACTTATGACATAAATACCGTACAACTGGTCGCGCCTGGCAGATTTACGATCATTCACACCACAATCGACCACCCCGATGTGATGAAATTCGAATTGCAAGTGCTCGCCACTCTAAAACCCTACTGCACACGGGCTGATGGGAATTACCCTGCCCCGACAGATATTTTCACTCTGGGAGTGCCGGATATGCCGGTTGACGGCATCGAAGTGAAGACCACTCATCGAGTCAAAATGGTCTCGTGGAACTACCCCTACAAAAGACTCGCAATGGACATCGAGCACGGGCTGGAGCGTTTCGAATTCTTACATTGCAATGACCCAGTCAAAACCGAAGCTGAGTCCTATTTTGAAACGCTTTCTTTCATCATGAATGGTTTTCGCAGCAAAGAATTATTCGACTGCAAGAGAGGTCAGGCTGGTTTTTTCCTTTCTGGCAATGAAAACGACGATCCTGCGAAAATCATGACTTTTTTCGTGTCGCCAAATGTCAAAATGTATCGCATTTACGTTATGGTATGCGCTTGGGTGACTCACGAGGCTCCTTACACACCAGAATAGCCGTCTGCCGAAATCTGTCGAAGTTGCAGGCGGCCGATCTCGCTCACGAACCACGCTCGGGAGCTTTTCGGTCTGCCGTGTCGCCGTATACATGCGCTCGCTGCCTGAATGGGCTCTGTCGTCCAATAGGCCCCGCCTAATTGGACGCGGTTAATCTATGCTCTGATGCGTCCAATAGGATTGATATTGACATTGTGGACACTTTGACTCATAAGTCTAGGCATTGTGGACGTACGCGGAGGGCTTTGGATGGAGGAACATTCAACGAGGGGAATTCTGGTCGGCTACGCTCGCACGTCTACCGCCGACCAAGAGGCGGGCCTGCTGGCCCAAATCCGCGACCTTGAGGTTGCCGGCTGCTCCAAGATTTTTCGCGAGCAGGTTTCCTCGATTTCCGAACGCAAGCAGCTTGAACGTGCGCTGGAGTACGTTCGTGGAGGCGACACGCTCGTCGTAACAAAAGTGGATCGACTGGCGAGATCTACAACCGGTCTGTGGGACATCGTAAAGCGCCTTGAGGACGTCGAGGACGGCGGCGTCGCTCTGAGGGTGCTGAATCTTGGCGGAGAGGTCGTCGATACCAAGAGCGCCACGGGCAAGCTGATCCTGACCATCTTTGCCGGCTTTGCTCAATTCGAGCGGGAAATGATGTTGGAACGGCAGAAGGAGGGGATCGCCAAGGCGAAAGCCGAAAAGCGCTATCTCGGAAGGAAGCCGTCGGCGCGGCTCAAGGCCAATGAGGCTGTGAAGCTCTTCAAAGAGCGGATCACTGTGACGGAGATCGCTGAAGCTCTGAGCATCGGTCGCGGGAGTGTTTACAGGGCGCTTGAAGAAGCAGGTCTCAAACAAAAGACTCCGAGCTTTCCGCGGGGCGAGCCAAATGACGTGGCCGCAGGACAGTAGCATGTTGTGAGGCATGCTGGGTGTCGTGCTCGGCACCATTTCTGTGAGTGCCATAATACGGTTCGCCGTATTTCGCATGACCGAGGCGTCTTATCTGGAGAATTGCCAGACATACTAGAACTGTTTCTTATCAAATGAATTAATGTCGTCAAGAATAAAACTGAATCCAATACCTTTAGCTCGATCATATACTTCACGGTCTATCGAATAAAATTCCGTGGCAGAACTATTTAACTTCATGTGGCATTCGCCCTCCATCCTGTTATCAGACAATTCGATCTCTTTCGCCTTCATTATTTCCAGTTTGTCGATTGATGAGTAGTAATTCTCCAAGTTTGGTTGTCTATCGCTATGAGAACTCAAAATGAACAAAGTCTCGTCTTTTACAAACACATACTGAGCTCCCATCCCGTTTTGAAATTGGACTAAGATAACCTTGTCGCTACATGGGAAGAAACCCTCGATGAGTTTAAACTTGCAGGTGCCGCTGAAGGTCACCATGTATTTAGGCACAGTCTCAGCGAGTACGGAGCTAATCGCTCCACAAATTAACGCCACCGCAAACACAACCAGTCGCATGTTGTAGATTCTCTCTCACTGATCAACACCAATCATTATAGTATAACTCTGTGACCATCTCACGGACGATAAGGAGCGACACAGTCCTCAGTTGTCTGATCATTTACGTCTTGGCAGAACGTTGCAGGGGCCTTTACGTAGCCCTTCTTTTCCATGCAGACCTTGAAGTATAGTTGCCTCGTTTGAGTGTTAGCATCATATGAGTAGGCTGTCGGCGCAATATTCACCGCCCCCACGCTATTGCAGGTCGTCATGACGCTCATCGTACCACCAAACGAGTTGCACATTAGGGTGCCGGGCGAGGAAAATCCTGGAGTAGTCGCCACGCCCATTGCAGGCTGAATGTTCTGCGCACCCGCCAAGAGGCATTCCTCCCAATCCAATCGCCTCTGGGCGCGAGTTGTGTCGGGCTTTGAAAAGGTCGTGGTTGGGCCTCCGGGGACGAACCCGTTCGTCGCACAACCAGCTATAATCGTAGCGACTCCCGCTACGGCGAGTGCAATCTTCCAGTTCATTCCCTTGCCCCCCGACAAGCTTGGCTTGCACATCTACACCTAACGGCAGGATACGACCAACGCACTTTGGGGCTGAGTGACGCTTGGCGTCAGGGACCGGGGTGATTCACAGACGCCATAGAGGTCGGGGCGCAGCAGCCGAATCGAATTCCCCCCATTCATCCCTTCCTCGATGACACGCCGACCGCCGTCATGATCCGCCAAATTCTCGAAAGCCTTTCGCAGTTTGAAAAGGCGATGCTCGTTGCCAAGCTCAAGGGCGCACGCGAGCGCAAGAAGCCTATCACAGGCAAGTGCGGCGGCCGAAGGAGCTACGCCGAGCGCAGCCCTGAATTGGTCGCTTCGGCAAAGAAGCCCACTACACCGTCAACAGTCGCAAACGCTCATTGCGACAGATTGCCGCGGAACTTGCAACGTAAGGCCACGTCACGACAGGCGGCAAGCGAAATGCTACAACCGCAATAGCTCGAATGATCGCCGCGTGAGGCTCGCCGAGGTTGATTGCGGGCTACGAGCCGCTGATAGCTCGGGGCCTCAGAAGCTTCGGTTGCTAGTAAAGCGCTTCTTTTAGCGCCTTCGACGCTGATGTCGCTTCGCCATGCCTAGAGTTAAATATGCCGACAACATGAATGTTTCTTAGGAATTTCGTCTCCTTGTTGTTTTTTAGTTCGTCATTCTTGTCCAGCGCCTCTGCAATTAGCCAATGTTCCATAAAATTCACTTCAGGTAACGCACGATCACTAGTCGTTTGCTTCCGAAATTTCCCGTTTGGGGTCAACAAAGGTATAAGAAATAAGACGGGAGTTCCTTTGATCTCGCCGAGTATTTCATTGTACGTTCCAACATTTGATGCATTCAAAGATTCTTTCAGTAACGAATTCCTGCAAGATTGCCCGACGTAGTGCGGAGTGTAGCCTTTACCTGCACGCAGGGCGAAGACATAGCATCCGCAAGCCTCGGATAGGCCCCCCGCCCATTCTTCCAATTGCAGCTTCAAATCTACTACGGACCGCTTTGTGATGAGAGCCTTGGGACCATGGCGGCTGACTTCGAATGGTCCAGCGACATCGAAATTCACGCGCCCCTCCCCCCATTCTCAACTGAAATTTCCCAGATCACTATCGATTTCACGCCGACTTTGCGCCGTTTGAGGTTTGCTCGCAAACTCGAGGAGATAGCCGGCCCTCCTCCTACCGCTTGCGGTTCAACCCCCGGTCCTGCCTTGTGAACACCTTAGTCAGGCTGGGGCGAAACCTCAGGTCAGTTGTAGGCGTCCCTCAGCTTCGTAATGACCTGATCGAGAGTGCCCTGGACGCTGACAGCGTGGTCTTTATCGAAGAAAATCAGGCTCGTAGTTCCGGGCTGACCTGGCTTCACGTACCACACGAGACGTGCGTTGATAGCGATCTGCTGCCCAGATGCATCCGTGAAGACGCAGAATCCTCGCTCCATGTTCGCCTCCCTGCTTTTCACCGAGCATACCACGGGATCGTCTCGGTGCTGGCCGTGGAGAGAGCTGGGTCAGCCCTGGGCATAACGGCCTGGCCTGTTGAGGGGAAGGAGTGATCAGCTTATTATCTGAGCCATCGGCGGGAGGAGCGGCGCATGCGAACATCGTTGGCCGCTCTGGCGTTCATTTTTAGCGCGACCGCTGCGCTGGCTCAGAGTCCTCCATCTTTAACTATTGACCTTGGTTTCGACGTTAGCAGCGATGAGGTCCGCCCACGACCGAACGTCGGTGGAATATCTCATAGACAACTCCACGTTGTTCTAAGCAATGGCAACAAAGTGTCGGAATCACGTCTCGATCAGTACTCGCAATGGTCACGAAATGGTTTCACAAATACGTCACTTGGAGGGGGCGATTCAGTCATTGCATGGCATGTTCTATCCAGCAAGAAATTGATTCGCTTTGGACAGGGCCCTCAGCACACGTCAATAATGATTGTGACTATTACAAACTATAATCATTGCCAGTTAGAAGTCAAATTCATATTGATGCCTGGTTTTACAGAGTATCAATTTATTACATTGACCCACAATGAGGTGGGATATTTCACTAACGTCAAGACACTTAATAATACCTGTACGATCAGATAATTCTTTCTCAATTGCTCCCGCTCCGCACACTATCTGCAAGGCCACGTCACAGGCGACGGCAAACGATATGCTGCGACCGCAGTAGCGCGAATGGTCGCTGGGTGAACGTCCCATTCGCTTGGCCATCGACCGAAGGATGTTGTGAGACAAACCGGGTGTGTCACACGGCACCATTCCATTGAGACGGAAATAGGGGGCTCGGCTCTGCGTCAAATGGCCAGGGTCCTGTGAGACCGCGAGACAGCTTGGGCTGGCGACGATAATGACCGCTTCCTTGAAAGCGAAGACCGCGATGCCGCACTGCCTTGAATACCGTGCAATTGGATCGCGCCTGGTCGATTTCCGGTCGCTCACATTACAATAGGCCACCTCGACGTGATTAAATCATAGCCGCGAAAGACGACTGAGAATGATTCTCGCGACGCTGTGCGTGCTATTTGTGTTAATGAGCTAGAGGTGCGGCTCAGCCATACCGGAGTTGCATTCGGATTTGAAGATGCTCGGCTGAAAAATAATATTATTGTCCCCGTTGCTTTGTGCGGGAACGAGCTTCAAGCAGAAGCGGATCGGATTGAGAATTTCCGGATGATAGATGTCGGCCCACTCGCCGAGTCCCCATATTATTACGATACCCTGATTGTTCTTGGCTTTTATAGCGTCTCCAGCAGGGAGATTAACAACCTGAAATGCGTCCCCATTACCTCCGATAATTCCCGGAATTATGGAGGCTGCATCATAGGGCTTGGAAAACTCGGTGTTGTTGGGGACCTCTTTTTCGAAATATTTCACTGAAGTCCATCCATGAAATTCGTTAGTTCTAGTCGTTCCCCAGTTGTGGTAATGGGTTTGAAAGTTATAATTGATCGTCGTCCCAGATTGATCATTGTAATTAATTTGCTGAGCACCGACGAAGGTTACGAAAGCCCGAGACTGTTCTCTGACGTCGACTTGCGTGACATTAGCGGTCGAAGCCTGCCACCAAATGAACCCGTCTGCTATTGCGGACGTTACAAAAAGGAAGCCAGTGAATATGCCGACAACCCGAGTCCACCGTACCATTTTTTTGGAAAGGTCTTCGCTTATGCCATCGTTTTCGCGTTTTCCTTGCTGCGTAGACTTTGGGGTCTGTGCCATCTGACGTTCTCCGACACGATTATGAGAATTGGCTCTCTTTCGGAATAAACGTTGTCTAATACTGCCGGTGACCTTCAGCGTCTACGGATGATATGGGACCACGCAATCTTCAGTCGTTTGATCGGTTATGTCCTGGCAGAACTTTGTAGGTGCCATCACATAGCCCTTTTTCTCCATGCAGACCTTTACGTAGAGCTGGCGCGTTTGGGTGTTCGCATCGTATGAGTAGGCTGTTGGCGCAATATTCACCGCCCCAACGTTGTTGCAGGTCGTCATTACGCTCATCGTCCCGCCAACCGAGTTGCACATCAGGTTGCCTGGCGAGGAGAACCCCGGAGTAGTCGCTACGCCCATCGCGGGCTGGATGTTCTGCGCCGCCGCCAACATGCACTCCTCGGCGTCCAGCCGTTTCTGGGCGCGAGTTGCGTCGGGCTTTGTAAAGGCCACTGTTGGACCGCCAGGGACGAACCCGTTCGTCGCACACCCGGCGATAATCGTGGCGATGGCCGCCGCGACGAGTGGAATCTTGCAGTTCATCCCCTTGCCCCCGACAAGTGCGGCTTGCACACCTACACCTAACGGCTGGAGACTACCAACGCACTTTGGGTCCGTGTGACGCTTGGCGTTGGATCGGAGTGATCAACCTACCATTCCACCCAGGGGACGCGGCCAAGCGTGTGCTGACCGCCGCCTGGTGAGGCATGCGTGTGGGAGGATCGGTTACGAAACGGTCAGGACGTCGTGAGCTGTTTGAAGGCCACTGACGCCTCAAACGTGGCGGGGAGTGAGGCGTAGATCGCTCGGAGTGCGGATTGATCTGCGGATAAGACGTCAGCTAACCGGGACCATTCTTTACGATTGTCTATGTTGAGACGATCTCTCTCCCCGAGGTGAGAAAGAAATAGTTCGCACCGATCGTGAAGGTCGTTTAGGTATTTGCAGAGTTCTGGCGGGTAATAAAAACGCGCTTCGTCAAGCGTTACGTAGAGAGTTCTGATCTTTGTCGAGTCTGACTTCTCGAGATCGTGGATGAAGGAGACGTATTCGATAATGCCCTTCGCAGCTTCGTAAATCTCGTAGCGCTGCTTGAAGAGGTCAAATTTGAGCTTGTCGTGAGCTATGTCTCGCTGAGATTTTGCGATGCGCAGTTGCCACCTATTGAATAGCGTGGTGACAACGATGGCAGCGACTGCCGCCAGGAGCGTGGCAAGCGGACCGGCGAAGTCTCTAAGAACCGAGTACATGGGGCCACATTAATCGACCTAGTGGCAAGCACCAATTGCCGAATTTTCAAGGGTCTCTCCGCGTCATCGCCGATTTCGCCGAGAAACTTGCCGTTTTGGGTTGCCGTGCAAGCCTGACGGTAAGCGGCATGCGGGTCCCAACACACTCTCATTTCGCCTTGTAGGGGCGGTGATTGAGATCCAACACCGGCACGTACCTCGTGATGCACAACAACGACCCCTCCCTTCAGAAGCCGATTCGTTTGAAACGGTCTTGTTCGTCGCCGATCCCGTCGAGGTAAGCAGGTGTAATAAAGACTTCAGGCGTCACCAATACCCGCGCGGATGACGCTTATGAGTCATGAGTGTATGAATAATGCATTTTAATTAGCGAGCAGTGTATTACTCGTATTCTGGCACTAGCTGAATTACATTCCTGGGCGATAGCGTAAACACTTGCAATATTCACATGACGTGCGTATACTTAGCCTTATAAATCGGTGCGTTTGCCAATTTTTAAATTGTTGCTGCTGTGTTCAAATGCTTTTTGGGCTTCACAATTTTAATTATTAGAAAGGCGTTATTATATTGGAGAAAATAAAATGGAAAATTATGAATTAGTTCACTGTGATATTCAAAACGGTCACATCCCACAGGAAACAAACCGTGCTGATCGGGAGCGGCTTCAGAAGGACGCCCCTACAGGCAAAGTTTTGCAGCAAATTCAATATGTAGATGCTCCAGCAGGTTCCGGTAAGACATTTGGATTTATTGATAAAGTCGGAGAGTTAACATCCGCTGGCGATAATGTATTGATCGCCCAACCAACTGTCGATTTAATACAACAGACTGTTGGAGAGCTAAAACATCGCTTTCACAGCGTTTACGTGAACGAAATACACAAGGGCAACAGCTCCTCGCCTGTACTCGATATCACCAAATATCTATTTTATCCGCATCCAAAGCCGCACGCGCTGTTCATTACACAATCAGCCTTGGAGCGCCTCAAAGCGGATTTCAAGAGGGAATACTGGCATCTTATCGTCGATGAAATTCCACAGGTGACGAGAATTTTCGACGAAAACCTTTCTGTGAACCACGGAATTATAACCGCCCACATAAGCGCAACGCCTTTGCCGAGTGTAAATTATGATTTGCTTTCAGTGCATGATTACAATGCACTAGGTCTGATTGCAATGAATCGGGATGAGGATAAGGTTCAGGAACAGTTCAGAGAAGTGGCAAATACGCTGTTATCTCCTCGCTGGCAGAGCTACGTGGACCCGCAGTCCTATAAGAACCTTTTACACAGCACCGGGGTTAGACGACGCCTGACCGTCTTTTCTCTATTTCAACCTTCAATTTTTGAGGGATTCAAATCTGTCACCATCGCAGGTGCTTGTTTCCAAGACTCCTTATTGTTTCGGTATTGGTCCACGCTCGGGATCAATTTCGTCGAGGCCGCCAACCCCAACCTTCGATTTAAAGAACATCACAACGGCGATGAACTGACCCTCCTGTGGGCTGTTGTACCCCCCTGGTCCAAATCGCTTGCAAGTCAGAAGGAGGGGAAGGTCCTTCAGATGATGGAGGAGGCTGCGCTCAAGGAGTTCGGAGAGGCGGAGTTTCTCTTTGCGGAGAACAAGGGCTGCAACCTCTTCCAGGGCATTCCCAATGCCCATCGGCTGCCCAATGACCCTCATGGGTTAAACACATATCAACATATTCAGAACGTTGCATTCCTTCCTGCTCGAAATCTGAAGCCGGCACACTGCAAATTCCTGGAACGGATGATGGGCCTCACAGGCGATGAGATACGCAATGCCATTCATCGCCAGGCTGCCTACCAGGCGATCATGAGAGGCGCTCTCCGCAATCCTGACAACCATGAGCCAAAGAGAGCCTTTGTCCCCGACCTGGGAACGGCTGAATGGCTTCAGTCCCTCTTTCCAGGAGCCCAACTCAGGAAGCTGAACACCGATTTCGAGAACCTAGGTCTCTCCCTCAAAAGAGGAAGACAACGTGCTCATGGATCTAACGCAGAAAAACAAAAGGCTTTTAGGGAGAAAAAGAAGGAGGAAAGAGCTAAGGAGTTGAATGCTTTACTCTCTTTTGAGCCCCCCAATGATGTTGAATTGTCAAATCTTCATCCAACTAAAACCCGTTACGAAATGTCTATTAATAGTAATAACGTAACGACATTCAGAGGAAGTTTGTTTGTGAAGCTGTCATCTAAGTATCCTTATTACACTTTTACAACTACCGATATTGGGGAGTTTGAGGAGGATTTGCGTTATTTCTATAGCAACAGATGTTTCAAGACAAAAGAAGAGAACCGCCTTATATGTCCCTCGTTATGTGGGCTAAACGACCTTGTAGCGACACAACATGGACTCAACAACATCAAGATCGTGAATGGGATTTGGGTCGATATAGATGGCGGAGACTTGCTTCCAAAGGAGTTCTCAGAGTTATTTCCGCACGTTCGAATGACTATTTACTCTACCTTCCGCAGTACAAAAGCATCTGTACGCTATAGAGTCTATATTCCGACAGAAACAACAATGACGGCAAAACAATATGATATCATCACACACCAACTCCTCAATGAAATAAGGTCTGCTGGCTACAGTGATAAGACGGAGAGTAAAAGACAGAAAGTCCACGGATTCGATACAAGCAAATTCCATGCTGCCAGTTTGTTTTACCTCCCCTGTCAGCCCCTGGATCCTTCAGGGCGCTATTTCAACACTTTCAAAAAGGAAGGCCGCAAGCCCCTAAATCCGGAAGAATGGGTCAGAAAATATGTCGCCGAGGAGGAGGACATTCCCTTCAACGAAACTTTCATGGAGGAGACTTGGCACAGCGGTCTGCGAGGGTCTGAGGTCGATCAGGACCGGCTTGATAGGGCCATTGAGGAGTGGCGCGTTCCTGACCACGCGCACCATGAGGACAACCGTAATTTTTTTAGCCTCGCGCTAAAGTTGGTCGCAGCAGGGTGTGATGAATCCACAATCCGTCAGATCCTCAGGGAAGAGGCTCAATGCGCCAACACGCCAGAGGATCGGATCAAACAAATCCCTTCGATTATCAACAGTTTAAGAAGCTACAATATCAGAGGCACAAAGTCGGTATTAGTCTGAATATATATCGACGGTTCAAAAATATATTTCTACAAATGTCGCACATCGCCCACGATATACAATAAATATCTCATACGCGACACTAATCACAAAGGAGATATATGTTTAATAAGGAAGAGTGCAAGGACATCATTGATGAGATGACCTTGGCAGAATTTGTTGAAATGAATGTATTACACGAACGTATTCACTTACTTGAATTCAAATATGATCGTCTATACCCGCTCACGCTCAAACAATATGAATTTGACGACACTAGATTTGCACCTGGTGGAGTACGAAAAATCGACGATGTGATTTCAAAGTTGCATGAAATCAAGGAGTTATATGACGGGCAATGACTACAAACTTCTGATTGCGATGGATGACGAACTGAAAGACACACTTCATTGCTTCGCATCGCAATCAGGTAAGACGCTATCGGCCTTCATCAGAGAGAGTGTAAAGGAGCACATTGAGAATTTGGCCAATCACGAAAAGGGAGAAGACAAGTCTTCAAGACTACAAGGATGCCTGGCTCGTACGTATCACAGACTGTGTGATTTGTGGCTTCGAATGAAGCGATCCGTCTTATGCCGGGTGTTCCTGAACCTAGTAATGATCGGCTTGTGCCTTTATATATATCGTGTATTTGTTTCGGCGACGTAAGTATGTTATACATTACTGACTCAAAAATGGCGATAACACTTATGACATTTAATATCATCGATCCGTGTGTCATCATCTTGACTTTTGTACATTGTTAGTTTATGATATCTGACACACTTCGAAAGGAAGGTGCCTCATAGCTCATAGCAAGAGAAAGGATACTTATTTATGTCTTTGACTAATCTATTACACGACTCCGTTCCCCGCCAGCAGAACTCTCCTCGCAGAGCACTGCGTCGAAAAGAAGCCGCTGATTACGCAGGCATTTCAGCCACATTTTTCGATGAACTCGTGAAGAATGGCCAGATGCCGAAGCCGGCACACATCGGAAAGCGAACCGTATGGGACATCCGTCAGCTCGATGAGGCTCTCGACAATGTCTTCGGGGAAGACGTGAACCGTTGGGAAATGACCCTCGGGGAAACGGGGGCGAAATGGTGAAAGTCCAGCTCCCGTACGTTGTCCACGACGTAGATAGGCATGGCAACTCCCGATACTATTTCCGTCGAATTGGATCTCGAAAGGTTCGTCTGCGAGGCGATCCGGGCTCAAAGGAATTCTTGGATGCATACGAAAGAGCCCAAGACACAGAAGAAGGACGCGACCGTCGCGGTGGCCAGTCCAATCCAAGCTGCTTTCGGTCTCTCTGCACAAAGTATCTCGGCTCCAGCGATTTTTGTGGCCTAAACCACAGCACCCAATCTTGGCGTCGCCGAGAGTTGGAGCAGATTTGCAAAGTGCACGGCGAGAATCGATTTTCACAACTCAACCGCGCTATCGTGACCCGACTGGTTGACGAGAAGGCGTCGACCCCGGGCGCTGCACGCAACAGACTGAAAGCTCTGAAAGCCCTCTTTCGATGGGCCGTTGACCGTGGCGAGGCCGTAAGCGACCCTACAATCGGCGTCAGACCCATTCGCCTCCGTTCGCAAGGTCATCACTGTTGGACTGAAGAAGAGATCTCGCGCTTTGAAGCCCACTTCCCCGTCGGCTCCAAGCCCAGGCTGGCGATGACGCTGATGCTCTACACGGCTTGCCGACGCGGTGATGTTGTTCGCTTGGGCCCGCAACACGTTAGCGAAGGCCGCCTCCGATACCAGCAAGCGAAAAACGCCAAAAGGAATCCAACGGATGTGAATATTCCAGTGCATCCTCAGTTGGCGAATATCATCGAGAAGACCAAGAGTGGACACCTCAGCTACCTGGTGACGGAATTTGGTAAGCCGTTCTCAGTAGCCGGATTTGGCAACCGTTTTCGAGACTGGTGCAATGAGGCTGCCCTCCCGAATTGTTCGGCTCACGGTCTGAGAAAAGCCGCAGCGACCCGCCTCGCCGATGCCGGTGCGTCTGCTCTGGAAATCATGGCTGTGACGGGGCATAAATCGTTGGCGGAAGTCGAAAGGTATACCCGAGCCGCCAATCGAAGTGCCTTGGCAGATGCCGCGATGTCGAAGATCAAATGACGAACGTCCAGTGTCCCACCGTATGTTTAGGTGGGACTTTCAGCCAAAACTGGTCAATTATTTCAATGGCTTGGAAGTCAGTTGGCGCTCCCATGGGGAATCGAACCCCAGTTTTCGCCGTGAGAGGGCGACGTCCTGGACCGCTAGACGATGGGAGCAAACCGCGGTCGGCGAGGGCGTTCTATATCGACGCGGCGGCGCGAAG
>Ga0182030_10006236_pt1 | contig 25190 bp, 22 predicted proteins | sample 812S3MmetaG_FD_121299 | JGI IMG/M metagenome (GOLD analysis project Ga0182030, IMG submission 121299) | Permafrost microbial communities from Stordalen Mire, Sweden - 812S3M metaG (Illumina Assembly) | ecosystem: Environmental > Terrestrial > Soil > Wetlands > Permafrost | place: Sweden...
ACGCCATAGGAACCACCCTACGATCGGCAGGGCCAGCAACGAGGAATAGCCGCAGAGTTCCTTCCAGTTGCGGATCTCGACCAGCGATCCGGTCATCGCGAATTTTGGATTGCGCTGGGCATCGAACAGTCCCCAGCTGTAAGCCTGTTCGTCGGCGCGCTTCCAAGGCTGGTCGAATGCTTCCACCACATTATAGCCAGGTATGCCCTGGATCGGTTCGTCCAGCAGTTCCTCGCGAGCCCGGTTGAGGAAGTTGCGGATGAAGGTGGCCTGGTTGACCTGCGACGGCTCGGCTCCGCCTAGCCAGGGACCGTCGGACGGCCAGCCGACTTCGCCCAGGATGATTGGCTTGCCGGGATATTTGTCCGCGAGCATCTTGCGCACTTTGAAGATCTGGTCGATTGCCTGATCGACCGGGATGCTGTCCCAATAGGGAAGGATGTGGACGCAGATGAAATCGCTTGCAGCGACCAACTCCGGGTGAGCCAGCCAGGCAGCGCTATTGTCGCAGGTGAAGACCGGGATCTTTCCCCAGCGCCTGTTGCGTGTGGAATCCCGAACTTTCTTGATCATAGAGATCAGTTGGTCGGCGGTCAGGCCGTTAGTCAGAATTTGCTCATTGCCGACGATCAGCGCCTTTACATCCTTATTGCGCTTGGCGATGTCGATCAGGCTGGAGAGCTCCAAGTCGTCATGATTGGGGCCATCTTTGTCGCCGTTGACGGCGGCGCCGGCGATGACATTAAGCTCGTATTTTGCTGCGATCCGCGGGATGTTCTCGAAACCATTCAAGGCGTCGTAAGTCCGAACGCCGTCGGCGATACGCGAAACGAGCGCCATGTCGTGATCGATCTGATCGACGCTGGGATATTTCTTGTCGTGCGGCGATTGGTCTGCCTGATAGGGCGTGAAGGATACGCTCGCGATCATTCCGTCCCAGGACCGCTGAGCCACCGGGCGGTTCAGCAGATACCAGGCAGCGAAGTTGACGGCGATTACGATCGCCAGAGCCGCTAACGCCTTTATGCGCATGTAAGTTCTATAGTTGACACCGACCACCCCGTTTCAATGAAAACCGCGTAGATTCTAGGGCCGGAACGATTACAACCGCATTATGGCGAATGATGGGCGGATTGAACACGGCAGAGTGCCTCTAAGTCTCGACAATCTCGTAGAGAAACCCTGCTTCCCCAATTTTCTGCCCGACAGAATCGCGGTGATGCGCATCGCGCGTTTCCACTGTGATATCCACAACCGCGTTCTTGGCTGAAATCGCAGTCGATAGGCGGTTGTGCAGGACTTCAATGATATTGCCTCCCGCCTCGCCGATCACGGTGGCGATCTTTGCGAGCGAGCCTGGGCGGTCGGTGAGTTCGACATGGAACACAGATATCCTGCCGCCGCGCGACAGTTCGCGTAAAATGACCGATGCCAGGAGCCGGGAGTCTATGTTGCCGGCTGTAAGGACCAGCCCGACTTTGCGCCCGTGAAACCGCTCTGGATTTTGCAGCAACGCCGCCAAACCTGCCGCAGCAGCGCCTTCAACCACCGTCTTTTCGACTTCCAATAAAAGCGCAACCGCGTGTTCGATGGCAGCCTCATCGACCAGGAATATTTCACTGACCAGAGCGGCAATGATCTTTTTAGTGCGATCGGAAACGTTCTGGACTGCGATACCCTCGGCAACTGTCGCGCCGCCCGATGGGCCTGTTTCGCCGCGGATGGCACGGTACATGGACGGATAGAGCGCTGTCTGGACACCGACAATGTCGATTTCGGGCTTCTTTGCCTTAGCTGCAGTCGCAATGCCTGCGATCAGACCGCCGCCACCGATTGGAACAATGATCGTGTCGAGCTCTGGTGCCTTTTCCAGCATTTCCAATGCGACCGTGCCCTGTCCGGCAATGATCTTTGCGTCGTCATAGGGGTGAACGAAGGTCAGCTCTTCCTCGGCACAGAGGCTCTCTGCAAATCGCTGTGCGTCGGCCAGCATTTCGCCTTCGACGATCACGCGAGCGCCATGATCGCGTGTATGCTGGATCTTGTTGAACGGCGTACCCGCGGGCATCACGATCGTGGCCGGTATGCCAAGACGCTCTGCGTGATAGGCGACACCCTGCGCATGATTGCCGGCGGACATCGCGATCACCCCTTTGGAGCGCTCCTGCTGCGTCAGACTCAGCAGCTTGTTTAGCGCGCCGCGTTCTTTAAACGAGGCGGTGAACTGCAGATTCTCGAATTTCAGCCAAACGTCACAGCCAGCGATGCTGGATAGGGTCCGCGACAGTCGCATCGGCGTTCGCATGACTTGCCCATCGATCGCCGAGGCAGCTTGTTCGACATCGGCGAGAGTGACGGGATCGTCTGCGGACGCGGCGACTTTATGCCTCCGCGGTCTTAGCCGCCCGTTTGCGCATATTGGGGTCGAGTTCGCGCTTACGCAGCCGGATAGACTTTGGAGTAACTTCGACCAGCTCATCATCGCCGATATAGGCGATCGCCTTTTCCAGGGTCATACGGATCGGCGGGGTCAACCTGACCGCTTCGTCCTTGCCGGCGGCACGGATATTGGTCAATTGCTTCCCCTTGATCACGTTCACTTCGAGATCGTTCTCGCGGGTATGTTCACCGATGATCATGCCTTCGTAAACATCGACCTGCGGTTCGATCATCATCGGACCGCGATCTTCCAGGTTCCACATCGCATAGGCGACTGCAACGCCGGGCGCGTTGGCGATCAGCACGCCGGTACGCCGGGCAGGAATATTTCCCTTGTAGGGCGAATAGGCGTGAAACAACCGGTTCATGACGCCCGTGCCGCGCGTGTCGGTCAGGAACTCGCCATAATAGCCGATCAATCCGCGCGATGGGGCGTGGAAGACGAGGCGCAGCTTGTTGCCGCCGGACGGCTTCATTTCGACCAGATCGGCCTTGCGTTCGGAAAGCTTGCTAACGACAGTGCCGGAGAATTCCTCATCGACATCGATGACGACTTCCTCGATCGGCTCGAGCCGCTGACCGGTTAGTGGATCGTTCTGGTAGACAACTCGCGGGCGGCTGATCGACAACTCGTAGCCTTCACGGCGCATCTGTTCGATCAGGATCGCAAGCTGGAGCTCGCCGCGGCCGGCAACCTCGAACGCGTCCTTGGCCCCGGTCTCGCTGATACGCAGAGCGACGTTGCCCTCGGCTTCCCGCAACAGGCGGTCGCGGATCATGCGGCTGGTCACCTTGTCGCCTTCGCGGCCGGCCAGCGGGCTGTCGTTGACCGAGAAGGTCATGGTTATGGTCGGCGGGTCGATTGGCTGGGCCGGAATCGGCTCATTGGCGGCCGGGTCCATGATCGTGTCGGCAACCGTCGCTTTGGACAGACCGGCCAGCGCAACGATGTCGCCAGCCTGGGCTTCGTCGACCGGAACGCGTTCCAGCCCGCGGAAGGCCAGTATCTTCGTGATACGGCCGTTCTCGACCAGCGTGCCGTCGCGCGACAGTGCCTTGACCTGCATGTTGGTGCGGACAGTTCCTGACTGGATGCGGCCTGTCAGCAATTGACCAAGGTATGGGTTGGCCTCGAGGATAACGTTCAGCATCGCGAAAGGCTTGTCCGGATCGACTGTCGGCGGCGGCACATGCTTGACGATCAGGTCGAATAGAGGTGCCAGATCCTTATGTTCGCCATCGATTGTCTCAGATGCCCAACCTTGGCGGCCGGAAGCAAACAGCGTCGGGAAATCGAGTTGCTCGTCGGTGGCGTCTAGCGCTGCGAAGAGGTCGAAAACCTGGTCGTGGACGACGTGCGGCTGACCGTCGGGACGATCGATCTTGTTGATGACGACGATCGGCTTCAATCCGCGCTTGAGCGCCTTGCCGACGACAAATTTCGTCTGCGGAAGTGCGCCCTCGGCAGCATCTACCAGCACTACGCAGCCGTCGACCATCGAGAGGATGCGCTCGACTTCGCCGCCGAAATCGGCGTGTCCGGGCGTATCGACAATATTGATGCGTGTGCCGTGCCAAAGCACCGAAGTGCATTTGGCCAGGATGGTGATCCCGCGCTCACGCTCCAGCTCATTGGAGTCCATGGCGCGCTCCATGACCTTTTCATTTTCACGGAACACGCCGGACTGCTTCAGCAGCATGTCGACGAGAGTGGTTTTACCATGATCGACGTGAGCGATGATGGCGACGTTACGCAATTCCATCGGGCAGGCGGCTTTCAGCTGAAATGGGGGCAACGCTCAAATGGGCGCGGCGTCGCGGATTGCTAGACGAATCGGAGCAGAAAGTCACGGTTGCACTGCAACAACCCTGCTATGAGGGGAATTTAGGGGCTGTCAGAGGGTATTCGCAGGCGGATTGGTTGCCTTTCCTAAACGCCAGCCTCAAAGGGCTCGCCGCCCTAATCGCCCCGGCTGAGAGGGATCAATCGTCGCTGTCTCGGGTTATCGAGGCATCGTTTCGGATCACTTGATCGCAAAGGATCGAACAGGAGATGTTTATGTCTTTGACGCCATCGGCGCGCGACATCGTGGCGGCTTTCGTCGCCGACCTCAGCCAAGGCAACCACGCCGAGGATCCCGCTCTTGCCGCGATCCTGCTGGAGCATCTTTTATTGCAGGGCGGGTTCAAGATGGTTCCGCGCCAACCCAATGAGCTCATTGTCCTCGCCGGCTCGCGTGCAACAGCGCCCGACGACATCTGGCGCGAAATGTGGGACGCAGCCGGTATCTATGACCCAGAATCGGAAAATTATACGCCAGCCTGAGGCGTATATTCTCCCCTCGTTCGTCGCCGGAAACGATTAAGTGGTCGAATAGGTCGTTTGTCGGCCGAATTGGCAGGTCGTTCGCCAAATGCAAAAGTTGGACGCCATCCGGTCCAATTCCGCGTTATACTCTGCGGGAGAATGCCATCTTAAATGTCGACAGGGGAACGAGACATGACTGACAGCAGAAAATCGAACGAGCGCCAGTCAAAGTTGTCGCGGCGTCAATTCGGGGCTGTGTCGCTCGCCGGCGGATTGGTCGCGGCGACCGGCTCCGTGACGACTGCCGCGCCGGCCTTGCCGGTGATCGAAACCGATGTCGAGATTAAGACGCCCGACGGAACCAGCGACTCGGTTCTGATCCATCCCGCCACCGGCTCCTATCCCGGTGTCTTGATCTGGACCGATGCCTTCGGGCTGCGCCCTGCCTTCCGCGAGATGGGCAAACGCCTGGCCTCAGAGGGCTATACGGTGCTTATCCCCAACCCATATTACCGCACCACTAAGGCCCCCGGCGTCAGCAAGGACCTGAATTTCTCGGACCCGACCGACCGGGCGAAATTGATGGCGGTGATGAGCTCTATAACTGCCCCCGGCGCAGCTGAGCGCGATGCCGTCGCCTATGTTGCCTTTCTCGATACCCAACCCCAGGTGCGGAAATCGGCCAAGATCGGCACCAACGGTTATTGCATGGGCGGGCCGCTGACCATGCGCACTGCGGCGGCCGTACCCGACCGAGTCGGCGCCGGCGGCTCGTTCCACGGCGGCGGGCTGGTGACGGACCAGCCCGGAAGCCCGCATCTGCTCGTGCCTAAGATCAATGCCCGCTTTTATTTCGGCATCGCCGAAAGCGATGACAAAACCCAGCCCGACGCCAAGGACAAGCTGAAAGCCGCCTTTGCCGCGGTGAACAAGCAGGCCACGATCGAGGTCTATCCCGGCTCGATCCACGGCTGGTGCGTACCCGACATGCCCGCCCGCGACGGCGTGCCGATCTACAACCAGGCATTGGCCGAACGCGCCTGGTCCAATCTGCTCAGCCTATACAAAACCGCACTGGTTTAGCCGGCGTTCCTAGACGCTTGTTCGCTATCGCGGGCAATGGGTGGGCTCCCCGAGCGCGGTCTCAGCCGTGCCGGAGAGCCGCATCGGCTCAAGACTCAATAGCGCGTAGTCTGCGCGCAACTGAGTTGGTTGCTCAGTCGAGGGGCAGGGACGAAATGGAAATACTACCAACAGGCGGCGGGCTCGGTGCTCAGGTCTGTGGTGTCGACCTCAGGCATATCGGAGACTCTGGCTTTGCTGAGATTAGGCAAGCCTGGTTTGATAATCTTGTTCTTCTGTTCCGCGGGCAGACCCTGACGGACGCAGAGTTGATTGTTTTCAGCAAACGCTTTGGCGCACTCGACCTGGCACCTATTCAGGAAACTGGGCGGCGCTTCGTCGACGGGCTGCCGGAACTCTATGTTGTTTCAAACGTGATGAAGAATGGCGAGCCGATCGGAAGTCTGGGAAGTGGCGATGCTGTATGGCATACCGACATGTCCTATCTGCCTGAGCCGCCCAAGGCGAGCCTGCTCTATGCATTAGAGATTCCCCCGACGGGTGGGGATACCGGCTTTATTAATATGTACTCTGTCTATGAGGCTTTGCCCGACCGGCTGAAACAGCGAATCGCTGGGGTGCGGATCAAGCACGACGGCACCTATAATAGCGGCGGCTATGTCCGTCAGGGCGTTACCGCGACCGATGACCCGCGTGCTGCGCCCGGCGAATATCACCCGCTAGTCTGCACTCATCCGGACACCGGTCGCCGGATGCTATACCTTGGCCGACGGCGAAACGCCTATCTGGAGAATTTGGATCTGGCTGAGTCAGAGGCTTTGCTGGACGAGCTGTGGTCTTACTGCGACCGCGACGACTTCGCTTGGTACAACCGGTGGAAGGTGGGCGATCTTGTCTTATGGGATAATCGTTGCACCATGCACCGCCGCGATTCATTCGACCCGAACTCACGTCGGGTCATGCACCGCACGCAGGTTAAGGGTGTGAGCCCGCCGGCGGCGTAAGGCGAGCGGCTGGACGGCTGAGGCTTAGGCGTTTGACGGCATAGCCGAGGGCAATTGCAGCCAAGCTTGCCACACCCATAATCAGAGGAAGACACTGATCGGGTATGAAGGCCATGCCGGTCAAAATTGTGAGCATCGCAATTATCGCGCCATAGGTCAGGTAAGGATAGCCCCACATCTTGGCGTTAAGCACGTGCGATTTATCTCGTTCCAATCTGCCGCGAAGGCGCAGATGTGCCACGGCAATCAGCAGGTAGACGAAAAGAGCCACGGTTCCGTACGAATTGACTAGAAAAGCGAAAACCCTGTCCGGCGATATGTAGGACATTAAGATCGCGCCATAGCCGAATACCGTTCCTAATAATATTGCTCGAACCGGCACGCCGTTGCGGCTGACGCGCGCAAGCGTACTGGGCGCGTCACCGGTTTTTGTAAGCGCAAACAGAATGCGCGATGAGGCATAAAGACCCGAGTTAAGAGCCGACAAAACGGCGGTAAGAATGACGGCGTTCATAATTTGCGCTGCCGCCGGGACTCCCATCATCTTCAATGCGCTGACGTAAGGGGTTGTAATCTCCGCCCTGTTCCAGGGTACGATGGCGACAATCAGAAGGATTGAGCCCACGTAGAATATCAAGACGCGCGCAATAACCGAATTTGTTGCATTTGCTATGGCTTTGGCAGGCTCGGCCGCTTCGGCGGCGGCGACCGTCACAAGTTCCGCGCCGAAATAAAAGCCGGTCGCAGCCACTGCGCCCGTTAGAACCGGCAAATAGCCGTTAGGCGCAAAGCCGCCGAATGCCACCAGATTGTGAAGGCCAGGCGTTGCGATAGGCCAGAGACCTATTGTGAAAAGGAATCCCAAGAATAGGAACACAACAATTGCTGCCACCTTCACTGAGGCAAACCAAAACTCTGCCTCACCGTAGGTGCGTACCGACATCAAATTGCACAGGGTGAGAAGTGCCATAATGCTGAGGCTGCCGATCCACAGCGGCAGATCGGGCAACCAAAAGCGGAGCAACTGCGCGCCGGCTATGGCTTCGATGCCGATCACGATTACCCAGAAATACCAATACATCCAGCCGGTTAAAAAACCGGCCATGTCACCGACGGCGAACCTGATGAACTCGTAGAACGACCCGACGCCAGGCAGAGCCACAGCCATTTCGCCCAGCATCTTCATAACCAAAACGACAAGTAGCCCAGTAATAAGAAACGAGATAACCGCGGCCGGTCCCGCGGCCTTGATTACCACGCTGCTGCCGACGAAAAGTCCTGCCCCGATCACTCCGCCAAGCGCGATCATTGTCATGTGGCGCTGCTTCAGTGTGTGGCGAAGGCCGTTCAAGTCCGCCGAAGGGGTTCAAGGTCGATTGTAGCCTCCTGGAGGGTGGGCGAGGAAACGCTCCCGTCTAGAACACTACAACTAAATGAAGCAATTGCCCTGTGTCGAAGCGTCCGGCCGCCGACAAGGGGTGTCTAGCCGAAACGCCGCCTCAGCCGCGCCGTCGCCTCGTCAAGTAACGCGTCCGGCTTGGCAAAGCAGAAGCGGGCAAAGCGAACCTCCGGCGAGCCGGCATAAAAAGCGCTGAGCGGTATCGCGGCGACGCAGGCGGTTTCAATGATATCGCGGCAGAAATCGGCGTCGTCTCCGTCGAAGCCGACCGAGCCGATGTCGACATTGACGAAATAGGTACCTGCGCAAGGCGCGACGGCGAAACCCGCGCGCTCCAGCCCGCCGACCAGCCGGTCGCGCTTGGCCTGCATGCCGGCGGTGAAGTCGGCGAAGAACTGGCGGTCCTTGCCCAACCCAAAGGCGACCGCGCTCTGCAGGTTGGGCGGGGTGGTGAAGACGAGAAACTGGTGCGCCTTCACCACCTGCCGGATCAGCGCGGGCGCGGCGGAGATATAGCCGACCTTCCAACCGGTTAGCGAGAATGTCTTGCCAGCAGAGCCGATGCGGATGGTGCGCTCGCGCATGCCGGGCAGCGTGATCAGCGGAATATGCGCCAGCCCGTCGAAGGCCAGATGTTCATAAACCTCGTCGCAGATCGCATAGGCGTCATACTTAGCGACCAGGCCTGCGATGGCGTCCAGTTCGGCGCGGGTAAAGACCTTTGCCGTCGGGTTCATCGGGGAGTTGAACAGGATGAGCTTGGTCTTGTCGCTGAAGGCCGCCGCCAATCTGTCGAGCGGCAGGTGCCATTCCGGCGGCGACAGGCGGACGATCTTCGGCACGCCGCCCGCCAGCTCGATAATCGGCAGATAGGTGTCGTAGATCGGCTCGATCACCACCACCTCGTCACCCGGGTCGATCAGCGCGAACAGTGCTGCGCCCAGCGCCTCGGTGCCGCCCGACAAGACCAGAGTCTCGGTCTGCCAGTCCAGCTCCAGCCCATAGAATTCCCGGTCATGCGCCGCGACCGCCTGACGTAGCGCCGGCAGTCCGAACATCGAGGGATACTGGTTGCTCTCGTTCAGCAACGCCCAGGCCGCCCGCTCGACGATCTCGCGCGGCTCGCACCCCTCGGGGAAACCCTGCCCCAGATTGATCGCATTATGCTTCTGCGCCAGTGCCGACATAGTGGCGAAGATGGTTTCGCCGTAACGGCTGAGGACGGTGTTCGCGGATTTCATGGCTTTTGCTCAGTATGGGGCTGGGATGTCTGCGATTTCATCTCAAGTGGCATTTTAAAATCGTGTATCTATTAGATTCAGGTGCCGTCTTTCCCGCAATGATACCCGCGCCGGTACGCCGGATTTGGGCGAGCGGGTGCGGATGGCAGTGAACGACGGAGGCTATAGGCCGTACTGCCACCGCGTCTAGGCCGGCGTCTTTACGCGCAGCTCGTGCAGCTTCGTCCGGCCCAAGTCCGTGGCCTCGCATGCTTCGACGATGGTGCATTTAAGGCGATGGGCGAAGGGAATTGCCATTGCGTTAGGCGAGTTCTGGATTGAGGGCTCATGCGGGTTTTACCTGGCCACGTGGCTGTGGTGGCGACCGCAACGCATTTCCAGACCCTTTAAATGTCGGTCTGCGAGAAGAATCGGAATTGAGATTGGCCTGTCGCCAGGTCAATGGGGATATAGATTTCAATTCAGTCGTTAAGGCACATCACAGCGCACTAAGGAAGGCTCGGAGCGGCTAGAGTGCATCTGGGGATAGGGTAGGTGGTGTGTTTTTTCGCTGCCCCATCAAGCGTGCGCTTCGCCGACAACGCGGATGCGGCCCTGCGCGCGATTACGCGGCTTCGTTCTGACGGTGATTTCCACGTCTTGGCCCAGCACAGTCAAGAGGCGCATCAGGCGTTCGCTGGAGAAGTTCGCAAGACGTCCGTTGAGCAGCGCCGACACCTTAGGCTGATCGATGCCCATGATCCCCTCAGCCGCCACTTGGGTCAAACGCAGCCGCTTGATCACCTGCCGGATATGGCTGGCAAGCTGCGCCTTGGTCAGTTCCTCGTCGGCCTCCGGCAAACCCACGTCCGCAAAGACGTTGCCGCTTCCCTCGGTCACCGAGATATCGGTTTCTCGCTTCTTGAGCATTGCTCGTAATCCTCTCTCGCTCGCCTGAGCCGTTGATCGATTAAGTCCAGTTCGGTTCTCGGCGTCGCAGCGCCGCGTTTGGATTTCTTCTGGAAGGCATGCAGCACATAGACGGCCTTGGCAAAGCGCAGGGTGTAAACGGCCCGGAACGTATCGCCGTCGTAGTCATCGACGATTTCCAGTACGCCGGCGTCGATGGAAACTAAATTCAGATACTCCGGGATGGGCAAGTGCTAACGACGGGAAACCAACTAAAAGCGGGGCGCGCGTTGCTTGGCATGGGGCAATCGGAGCTTGCGAAGTGCGCTGGGCTGAACGTCAATACCATTCGGAGCATGGAAAGTTCAGGGACCGGACCCATCGCTGGTCGGGCTAAAAACATCCGGTCGGTGCAAGAGGCTTTAGAATTCGCTGGCATTCAGTTCCTGAACGACGGCGAGCCAGGCGTACGGCTGCGGAAGTCCAAGTGATCTAACATTGTCGCATGGGTATTAGATTTCCTTCCCAAGTGCTGTCATTGAGAGTTCCGGGACACAATGTTCCCTACTGCATCGACCAGCCGTGGCTGACCACCAGCGACTGGCCGGTCAGCGCATTGGACGGGAAGCCGGCGAAGAAGATCGCGGCCTCGGCGACATCTTCGAGCGTGGTGAACTCCCCGTCGACCGTATCCTTCAGCATGATCTTCTTGATGACGTCCTCTTCCGAAATGCCGAACTGCGCGGCCTGTTCTGGGATCTGCTTTTCTACCAGCGGCGTCAGCACGAAGCCCGGGCAAATGACGTTGGCGCGGACCTTGTGTTTCGCGCCTTCCTTGGCGACGACCTTTGCCAAGCCGATTAGCCCGTGCTTTGCGGTGACGTAAGGCGCCTTCAGCATCGACGCCTCTTTGGAATGGACCGAGCCGATATAGATCACGCTGCCGCCCTCGGGCTGGGCGTACATCTGGCGCAGCGCCGCCCGCGTAGTCAGGAAGGCGCCGTCCAGGTGGATCGCCAGCATCTGCTTCCATTTGGCGAATTCGAACTGCTCGACAGGGGCGACGATCTGGATGCCGGCGTTGCTGACTAGAATGTCCAGCCGGCCGAAGGTATCGATGACCTTCTGCGTGCCTTCGTCGACTTGCGCCTCGCTGGTCACGTCCATCGCGATACCGATCGCATGGTCGGGGCCGCCCAGTCCGGCGGCGACTGTCTCGGCGGCCTGTAGGTTCAGGTCGGCGATGGCGACCTTGGCCCCTTCGCGGACGTAAGCCGCGGCGATTTCCTTGCCGATGCCGCTTGCTGCGCCGGTGACGATGGCAACCTTGCCCTGAAGACGCATGATGAGACTCCGTGATCGAATAGAATAGCGACCTGCTGCACTGCAGCAGAGTTTTATCCTATCAAAACGCGGTCGGCTAGCGCCCTTCCACGACCGTGTTCTTCAGCGTGCCGATGCCGTCGATGCTGGCTTCGACGATGTCGCCGGGCTTCAGGAACCGTCCGCTGGCCCAGGCGACGCCCTCGGGCGTGCCGGTATAGACCACGTCGCCGGTCTGCAGCGCCGCGCGCTGGTCGACATAGGGCAAGATGACGTCCAACTTCCAGGTCATCTCCCCGGTGCGGGCATCCTGCCGCGTCTCGCCATTCACCTTGAGCGACAGGCGGACGTCGGGCGTATCGTCGCCGAACTCGTCGCGGGTCACGATCCAGGGGCCCAGCCCCGTGGTCTTGTCCAGGCTCTTGGACGAGAACAGGTCGAAGCCGATGCCGCTGCGCTGCAGATCCCGGGCGCTGACGTCGTTGCCGACGGTATAGCCGAGCACGCTGGCGATCGGGTTGGCGCGGTCGGCGATGGGCAGGCCGATCACCGCCACCAGCTCGACCTCGTAATCCAGTTGGCTGGTCAGCGGCGAGTGGTGGATCTGGTCGTTGGCCCCGATCAGCGCACGGTTCGATTTCAGGAAGGCGATGGGCGCCTTGGGCGGCTCCATCTTCAGCTCCTGCAGATGTTTCAGATAATTTGCGCCGACCACGAAGACTTGGGCGGTAGGTTCAATCGGCGGCAGCAGCCCGACCTCACTCAACGCAATGCTGTTGCCGGAGAATTGGAGTGCGTCTTCTCCCGCGCCTTGGGTCAGCTTCGGCGCCCAATCCGAGAACGAGTTCGCAACGGGCCTGAATTCGTCTTTGCCTAAGTCGACGACGCCCCAGAAGATGCCCCCGTTACGGACTCAGCGCGCGAGTTTCATCCTGCCCTCCCATTTATGCGATAGGGCTAGCGGACGCGGCCGATTTTGTCATCCGTGATCTGTACGTGATTTGGCTCTGCGGCAACACGGTTTAGCCAATTCTGGATGGCCGGGAAGGGCGACAAGTCAAATCCACCCTCGTGCGCCACATGGGTATAGGCATACAGAGCCATGTCGGCGATCGAATAGGCCGTCCCGACGAACCATTCGCGATCGGCCAGATGCTGTTCCATTACGTTCAGCGCGGCAACTCCGTCTTCGCGCTTAATCGGTAGGGCCACTCGGCGATACTCGGTCATTTCGACCTTATGAGTAATCCAATAGCGGACGGTCGCAATATTGGGTTCGTGGCTATATTGCTCGAAAAAAAGCCACTGCATCGTCTGGGCGCGTTGGAGCCGGTCGGCGGGCAGGAAATGAGTGTCCTCCGCCAGGTAGCATAGAATGGCGTTGGATTCTGCCAAGAACCGGCTGGGCGTCAGTTCGAGCACCGGGATTTTGCCATTTGGGTTCTTTTTCAGAAATTCCACGGTGCGCGTTTCGCCGCGATCTGTGTCATAGGCGATTCGCTCAAAAGGAATACCCAACTGGCTTAAGATCAGCCTCACCTTATAGGCGTTCCCTGAGGCGAGATTGTCGTGCAGCCGATACATCTGAATGCTCCAGCGAGTTGTCACCGGATTGAACTCCATGGAATTCGATCATTCAATGCAGATGTTGGTCTGCGCAATGCGCGCTCAACGCGGGCCGCTTGCCGAGCAATAGCCTATCTGCCACTGTGCTTTGTCAGTTCGGAGCCAACTCAATGTCCGTAAGCCTCTCTTCGCGCAGGCGTTTCCTTGGTCAGGCCGCGGCAGTGGGGCTTGTTTCATCATGGCCGGCTTGGGCGCAAGATCAACCCGCTAAGGCACCGGTGACGCCGCCGCCGCCCTCGCCTGACAGTGGTCCCCCGCCGGATGCGCCTTCACCTCCTGTGGCCGAAGCACCGGTCGAACCTCCACCTCCACCCCCTCCAGACCCAACCAGTGTGACGCTGCCGCTTGCCGGCGGCCCGAAGGACCGGCCGATTACTAAGGATTTTCCTCAAAAGGGGATGATGGTCCTGCAGTCGACCAGGCCGCCTGTTCTGGAAACGCCATTCGATGTTTTCGACAAAGGTCCGATTACGGCGAACAGCCAGTTTTATGTCGACTGGCAGACCGGTTCTCCGCCCGCGATGGTTAATACTGCCGCCTTCAGGCTCGCGGTACGCGGAAATGTCTCCCAAACGCTCTCTCTACCGCTCAGCGAGATCATGAGCGCTTTCCCGAAAGTTGAGATCGTTGCCGTCGATCAGGAGGCAGGCAATTCGCGTGGTCTATTTCAGCCAAGGGTTCCCGGCGTGCAGTGGGGGCACGGGGCCATAGGCAACGCCAAGTGGACCGGCGTGAGGTTGAGCGACATTTTAATGCGGACAGGGGTTAAGCCCGGCACGATCCAAGTGCGCTTTAGCGGAATGGATCAGCCCACCCCTGGTGCGCCCAAGTTGATGATGTCGCTCGATCTCGCCCATGCTCGGGATGGCGAAGTGATTGTTGCTTACGCGATGAACGGCGAACCTTTGCCTCTGCTAAACGGATTTCCGCTACGCCTCATCGTCCCCGGCTGGTATGCGCCCTACTGGGTCAAGATGCTGAATGATATTGAGTTGCTAACCACGCCGGACGACAATTATTGGACCGCAACGGCCTATCGTGTGCCGGCGACGCTCCATGCTGACGTCGCTCCTGGGGCGTCTGGCTATAAGACTGCACCACTCTCTCGGATGGTGCCGCGCGCATTTATTACCAATATTATGCCAGGTCAGAAACTGGCTCCAGATACATTGACCTTGGCGCGTGGCCTCGCTTTCGGCGGTGATAACGGCGTCGCTCGTGTCGATTTCAGCTTTGACGGCGGTCGAAGCTGGTCACCTGCAAAGTTGGGAAAGGATCTTGGCAAATATAGTTTTCGTCAGTGGGAGACACAATTCAAACCTGCTGCTGGTGCACTCACGCTGATGGCGCGCTGTACCAATACCAGCGGCGTGACACAGGCTGAAACACCCAACTGGAATCCCGGGGGCTTCGCGCGAGACGCGATAGAAGCGCTCGACGTAACGGTTGGAGGCGATGATGCGTCCCAATAAGCTGAATACTCGACTAGCCGTAGTCGCATTGGCTGTTGCCGCTGCCTTCGTGCTGTTTTCCCAATCGGCAATGGCCAAGAAAAGGGCTCTGCCGGCGCCCGCATTGTTGTCACAGACGGTCGAGTTGCCGGCCGGCGACGATGTCTTTCCCGACCGGCCTGGCGCGGAGACGGCCGACCGAAATTGCCTCTCATGCCATTCGGTCGATATGGTTCTGAACCAGCCGGCACTGCCCAGGGAAACTTGGGCTGGGGAGATCGAAAAAATGCGGAGCGTTTATAAGGCTGCCGTCGATCCCGGAGATATCGATGCGATCTTGGATTATCTGACGGCGATCAGGGGTGAAAGCCGTCGCAGTTGGCGGTGACCATTTTGCTCGGGATCAGTGCCGGAAGTGCCTGATCCCGGTGAAGACCATCGCTAGCCCACGTTCGTCTGCGGCGGCAATGACTTCGGCATCGCGCATCGAGCCGCCGGGCTGAATAATCGCTGTGGCCCCGGCGTCAGCCGCCGCGATCATGCCGTCGGCAAAGGGGAAAAAGGCATCCGACGCAACGACCGAACCGTTGGTCAGCGGTGCAGCCAGTTTGGCGGCGGCCGCAGCTTCGCCTGCTTTCCATGCCGCGATGCGGCTTGAGTCGACGCGGCTCATCTGACCGGCGCCGATACCGACTGTAGCGCCGTCCTTGGCATAGACAATCGCATTAGACTTTACGTGCTTGGCGACGCGGAACGCGAACAGCATATCTGCTAGTTCTGCATTGGTCGGCGCCCGTTTGGTAACAACTTTGAGCGACTGAAGTGTGATACGGCCTGTGTCGCGCGACTGCAGTAGGAAGCCGCCGGCGATTGCCTTGACAATCAGTCCGGGCTGCGCGGGGTCGGGCAGGGTTTCGGTCGCCAGAACGCGCAGATTCTTCTTGGTGGCGAGCACAGCCTGCGCCTCGGCGGAGATCGACGGCGCGACGATCACCTCGGCGAACAGCTTGGCGATTTCCTCGGCGGTTTCGGCGTCAAGTTCCTGGTTCACAGCGATGATGCCGCCGAACGCGCTGACCGGGTCGCATGCTAGCGCTCGAGCATAGGCCGCGCCGATGGACATCCCCTCTGCAACGCCGCAGGGGTTGGCGTGTTTGATGATGGCGACGGCCGGCCGCTCGAACTCGGCGACTAGCTCCAATGCCGCGTCGGCGTCGGCCAGATTGTTGTAGCTGAGCTCCTTGCCCTGAAGCTGTCGGGCGGTGGCGACGCCGGGGCGGCGACTGCCGTCACGATAGAGGGCCGCCTCCTGGTGCGGGTTTTCGCCATAGCGCATGCGCTGCTGCAGCACGCCGGCAAGTGCGAAACGTTCGGGCATGGTTTCGCCCTGCTGAACGGCAAACCAGGCTGAGATCGCTGTGTCATAGGCCGCGGTGCGGGCGAAAGCCTTTGCGGCCAGACGGCGCCGTGTCGCTAGGGTGGTTTGGCCTCGATGCAGCACAAGTTCTGCCATCACAGTTTCGTAATCGGCCGATTCGACAACGACAGTCACGAAATCATGGTTCTTGGCAGCCGAACGAATCATCGCCGGCCCACCAATATCGATGTTCTCTACGCAATCCTCGAACGGTTTGCCCGCCGCAACTGTTGCCTCGAAGGGGTAAAGATTAACCACAAGCAGGTCGATCGGCGGAATATCGTGGTCGCGCAGCGCCTGGGCATGATCGTCACGGCGCGCGAGCAGGCCACCGTGGATACGGGGGTGGAGGGTTTTAACCCGACCGTCCATCATCTCAGGGAAACCGGTATGGGCTGACACCTCGGTAACTTCGATGCCGGCTTCTTGGAGTGCGCGAAAGGTGCCGCCGGTCGACAGAAGTTCGACATTTTGCTCGCGCAGGGCACGGGCGAAGGGGATAAGGCCTGTTTTGTCCGAGACGGACAGTAGGGCGCGGGTTATCGAAACCGTATCGATCATGATGTGTTGGCTCTAAGCACTAGGGGTCGCAGAACGTTTCTCGCGGCGGAATGCCCACCGGACGATTGTGTCGCCTCGGCCTTCGGTTTGCCCCGACAACACGATCACATTGCTGCGCCGTGGCGTGCCGGTTCCGAAATAGACGCTGTCGTCCAAAGCAATGGCGTCGGTGTCAGAGCGGAATCGCCATCCGGTCCCGTCGCCGAGCCGTAAAAGCGCTGTTCGCCCATTCCCTGTCAAGGAGACGTGAACGTCCGGGTGTAGATGGAATCGGATGGCGAAGCGTTGAGGCGTCGTCCCGATTAGCGAATCTTCGCCTCGGAAATCCTCGCCGCCATCGCCCAGAAACAAGCGGCGTCGGTGGGTAACGCCGAGCCCGCAATAGCCGCTGTGCGTAATCTCGACCAAAGTGCCATCGGCGCTGTCATCTCGGTGCGATTCGACTTTGGGTGGACGCCGCCGCACTCCGCCGCCTTCCAGCAGTTCGACTTGATTTGTGTCAGCAACGGTTAGTGTCGAATGGGCTGCAGTGGCGGCGAGCGCGGTGCGCCAGGGGCTTAACCCGGGATGAGCACCACAATTGACGATGAAACGTTCCCGCCCGACCGACATCTCGAAACTCGCGATTCCTGCATGTGCGCGGTTGTCTAATTTGACGGGGGCTGGCGCGCCGCTATCGACGATGATGACGGTCCGACCGAGCGCGACACGATCGAAACCGGCCTGCGGCGCGCGTTTCAGTGGCCTGCCGCGAGCGTCAGCTTGGGTTACAATAGTATCCAGCAAAAGAGCTTCGCCCTGCTGGCTTCCATTGAACAATGCCAGCCCGCCATCGCCATGACGAAAAAAACGCAATGCCGGGGTCATGCGATCGATCGTGTGTTGCAGAACCTCCGGCATCGCATATCGAGCTGCTTTGTAAAGTGCTCTGATGTCGATCAACGCGCCCAGTATCGTGGCCTGAACGGTGGGATTGCGCTCGGCATGGCACCCGTCAGCCAGGATTTGGCGTGGCAGTTCCCGCAGCAACAGCTTTTCAGCTTGTAGGAACCTCGGTTCACCCGATTCTAAGCAGGCCCCGCTGGCAAGTAGCCCCTTGATTGCGAGCAAAAGCGGTGCACCGGTCAGATCGCCTGGAAGGGCCCGCGCCAGACCGCGCGCCTGCAGGGCCAGCGACCCGAAGAGTCTAGAGCGAAAGCCGTCGTCGGCGCTGGCGCAGAAGAAATCATGGAATGCGATCCAATTGGCGACACGCGCACCCATGACGTCTGCGCGCCCGGATATGTCGCCTCGCTTTGGCCGCCTATCCAGCCATTGGCTGGTAAGCAGCCGTGCATGCCGCCGCGCCGCGTCTCCCCCGACGGCGCGCAGATCGCGCAGCCACTCGAAACTGTGCATGGCGGCGAACCAGGGTTCGTGCGCTCGAGCGCTCCAGGGTGATCCGTTAACCATGACCGTCTCACCAGCCAGCGTAATCACGTTGGTCAGCATTATGCGGCCGCGTGTAGCGTCGCCCGGCCAGGGGTTGGGTGGTACAAGGGAAAGAGACGAGGGAGCAGAGCCCTGCAACGGGCTCGCGAAACGAAAGGCCCTGAGCGCACGGCCGAATCCGGCTTCGCTCATCCCCGTCATCCTCGCAGATCTGCGATCGCCTGAGCGTAGTGATTGGCTCCGCCGGAAAACACCGCCGTGCCAGCAACCAGCACGTCGGCGCCGGCGGCAATGACGCGGGGCGCCGTATCGTGCGCGATGCCGCCATCCACTTCGAGATCGATTGGGTGTGATTGCCTATCGATCAGATTACGCACCTGGGCGATTTTGGATTCGAGCGGTATGAACTTTTGGCCGCCGAAACCAGGATTGACCGTCATCACCAGAACGAGATCGATCAGATCCATTACAAATTCCAGTCGATCGACCGGGGTGGAGGGGTTCAACGCTACGCCGGCCTTTTTCCCCAGAGACTTGATTAACTGCAGCGAGCGATGGAGATGCGGGCCGGCTTCTTCGTGAATCGTGATGATGTCTGCCCCTGCGTCCGCAAACAGGGGAATGAAATAATCCACTGGCTCAATCATCAAATGGACGTCGAATGGCTTGCGTGAATGCGGACGAAGCGCCTTGACCACCGCTGGACCGATTGTAAGGTTCGGCACATAGTGCCCATCCATCACATCCACGTGAATATAGTCTGCCCCGGCATCATCGACCGCATGCACCGCCTCGCCCAAGGCGGCGAAGTCGGCGGAGAGAATCGAAGGGGCGATGCGGATGGTTTGTTGCACCACCGATTCCTATCAATTACCCGGGCTGCCCGCAATGAATTCGGGCCTTTAAAAAATCATTCTTTTCGAATCAGCCTGCTCGCGAAAAAACCGTCCATACCACCTGCTGGCAACCAGTGACTGGGCAATGTTCGAATATCGCCGGTTGAGGTAATCGCTTCAGATAACCCGGCGAGTTCATTGGGTGCGACAGGCTGGCGCTGCCATCCGGCGTGCTCCGCGAGGAAGCGCTCAACCTGCATTTGGCCTTCTTCCGGTTCCAACGAACAGGTGCAGTAAATCAGCAAGCCACCGGGCCGGACCAGCAATGCTGCTCGATCCAGCAAATCCGCCTGCAGCCGAGTTAGCTGCGCCAGATCCTGTGGGCTTTTCGTCAGTGGAATATCGGGATGACGGCGGATGGTCCCGGTCGCTGTACAGGGGGCGTCGAGCAGGACACCATCTACGAGTGTCCCGCCGGCTGGTTTCCAGACCAATGCATCTGCAGCAACCAGTGAGGCTGATAGGCCGAGACGTTCAAGATTTTTCGCCACGATCGCAAGTCGTGAAGCCGATCTGTCCACCGCAGTTACGCGCGCGCCGGCGGCGGCGAGTTGCATCGACTTGCCACCGGGCGCTGCACACAGATCGACAATGACTTGATCTCGCAATTCACCGAATAGTCGTACCGGAATGGCCGCCGCTGCGTCCTGAACCCACCACTTGCCTTCGGTAAAGCCTGGCAGGATCTCAATTCGGCCGCCTGCCGCGCGGCGCAGCGTACCTGTCGGAAGGATCGTCGCCTCCAGCGCTTGCGCCCAGAACGCGGCATCCTCACCGTGTTTTAGTGTGAGATCGAGCGGCGGTTCTTCGAGATGTTGGGCGGTAATGGCCCGAACAGTATCTTCGCCATAGGCTTGCACCCAACGACGCCATAGCCAATCGGGAAGGTTGAGACGCGGCGCATCCTGATCTGCCTCGATTGCCTCGCTCTCGCGCGAAAGGCGTCGCAATACGGCATTTGCCATGCCTTTGCCCCGACCAAGCCCGATTGCTTGTGCCAGATCGACAGCAGTCGCCACGGCGGCGTGAGGCGGAGTCTTTAAAAACATCAACTGAGCCGCGCCGAGGCGTAACAGATTCATCAATGCTTCCGGGCGGAGAGGCAGTTTGGTGTCGGTAAGCCGGCTGAGTGCATCGTCGATCTGGCCCAAGCGTCGGATGGTGGTCGTCGCTGCGAGGCGGGCGAATGCACGGTCTCGGGGGTCCATCTGCGATTTGCTCAGCGCTGCGTCGACGGCCTCGTCAAGCGGCCGTTTGCGGTCGAGAACAAGCGCCAAAATCTCAAGTGCCGCATTTCGGCTTGCGAGGGCTGGTACAAGAGAGCGGTGGCCATTGGCCGGTTTACGAATTGCCTGCTTCACCACCACCCACCAAAAAGCCAACTCTCGAACGCAATCTTATGTATGCCTACGTTATAGATGAGACTGGGTAACCATGCGAATGCGCGTAGGACACCAACCACAGTTGCCATCAGGAGATTGATCAGCAGCGATCTGATTTGTGCTGCGCCACTGGGAACGGGATGCCCAAAAAGAGCCGTGAACCAGAGCGGGCCAGCGAGGATGGTTCCAAATATCGCACCGACGGTCATATATATTTGTACGAAATTTCTGCGCATGACTTACGCCTCCTTGGCGAGGAGGAAACTGCCTGCCATATGTTGCATATGGCTGACGAAACAAATCCTCCCGTCTCAAACCCCCCAGCGACATCTAAAGTGCCCGAATCGCGCATAGAAGATTCGCCGCCCAAACCGCGTGAAATAGGTGGTCCGAAAGGTCCCGAGCCGACCCGTTACGGGGATTGGGAAGTCGGAGGGAGATGTACTGATTTTTGAGCGCTAATTAGAGATCCACCATTACGGGCACATGGTCCGACGGTTGGAGCCATTCTCTTGTTTCCTTGGCGACCTGCGCTCCGATCAGGCGGTCGGCCAGCGGCGGCGTGACCCATATGTGGTCCAGACGGCGTCCGCGATCCGAGATCTTCCAATCCAGGTTGCGATAGCTCCACCAAGTGTAGAGCTTCTGATCGGCGGGTACGAAATGGCGAACGGCGTCGACCCAGCCGATCGAGTTCTGCATTGCAGTCAGCTTTTCGACCTCGATAGGCGTGTGGGACACGATCTTCAGAAGCGCCTTATGCGACCAGACGTCATGTTCCAGCGGCGCGATATTCAAATCGCCGACCAGGATCATCGGGCGGGCGGAAGACCGTTCCGCGGGCCACCACGCTGTCAGCTCATCCAGGAATTGCAGCTTATGGGCGAATTTATCATTGACCGCCGGATCGGGAATATCCCCGCCCGCCGGAATATAAAGGCAGTGGATTTCGATACCGTCTTCGGTCGTTGCGACGATGTGGCGGCAGTCTTCCTTTTGGCACCAATGGCGCACCTCGCGCGCGCCCAGCGGAATGCGGGAGATGATCGCGACACCGTTATAACTTTTCATCCCGGCGATATGCATATGGGCATAGCCGTGGGCGGCGAAAGCCTCGTTCGGGAAGAACTGGTCCTGGGTCTTGGTTTCCTGCAGGCAAAGGACGTCAGGTTGATATTTGTCGAGAAACTCCAGCACGCTCGGCAGCCGCAGCCGGACGGAATTGATGTTCCATGTGGCGATTCTCAAAATGTGCTTCCTCGAGCAGCGGGCGGGTCGCCTCTTCTGCCGGGCTTTTGCGGTCAGCGCAATCGAAGGATGATTGCCTTAACACCCGGGTTTTTGCTGCTTGCCGCATCGGACGCGGTCAAAGCTCGCTGTCGTCAGAAGGAAAATTGCGACCCGCAGCGAAAGCCCGCCGGCGCCGGGCACCGGCGCGCCCTGAAGCTGGATGTCGGAATAGAACAGGCTGCTGGGGAACAGGTTTCGTAATGTGCCGTTTTCAGTGCCGAGGGCAGGTCGATCAGAATGGCAGCTTCATCCCGGGGGGAAGGGGGAGGCCACCCATCATCTTCTGGGTTTCGCCCGCGACATAGGCCTCGACCTTAGTCTTTGCATCGTTAACGGCGGCGATGATCAGATCTTCGAGGATTTCGACGTCCTCCGGATCGACCGCCGCCTTGTCGAGCGTAATCTTCTTCAACTCGCCCTTGCCGTTCATGACCGCCACGACCATGCCGCCGCCCGATTGCCCGCTCATCTCGACCTCGGCGAGCTTGGCTTGCATCTCCGCCATGCGGGTCTGCATCTGCTGGGCCTGTTTCATCAATTGGCCGATGTTCTTCACGGCTCGTCTCCGGGTTCTAAGGATAGGTCGCCGACATCGGCGGGGTAGTTTGGATCGCCCATATCCTCCACGGGAACGGCGGTCGGGGCAAGATCGCGCACGTCTGTGATCACCGCGCCGGGAAAGGCTTCCATAAGTGCCTGCACAGTCGGGCTGGCGCGCGCGGAATCCAAGGCGGCATTTCGTTGGGCTTGATCGGCTTCAGACAGCGTCGGTTCACCAACGGCCGATGAGATGCCGATCACCCAACGTCTGCCAGTCCATTCCGAGAGAAGACTCCCCACGCGGTTGGCAAGGTTGGGAGGGGCGCTAGGCAGCGTGTTGAGTTCGATGATGCCGGTTTCGAATCGTACGAGACGCACACTGCTTGCCAGATGGTACTCCAGAATACCTTCCTTCTTTTCGGAAAACAGTCGCACCAGGTCGCGGTAGTTTTTCGGATCAGGGAGTACATCGGGCAAGGTCGTGGGCTCGACGGCCTGGACCTCCATCACGAGCGGCAGTGCAGATACATCTTGTATCTCCACCGGTCGCTCACGCGCCAAGACAGTCATGGAACTTCCGCGCATCGCCGGGGAATCCTGTCGATGGGCGGATGGCTGAGCCGATCGCCCATTCTCGCCTCTCGGGGCGGGCGCGGAAGGGGTGGCTGCACCGCTCTGAATTTGTCGAACCAGATCGCCGGGCGTGGGCAAATCAGCGGCATATACCAGGCGCAAGACGATCATTTCGGCTGCAGCGTGTGGGTTTGGCGCAATTTGTATCTCGCCCATACCCTTTAGCAAAAGCTGCCAAGTTCGGGTCAGAACCGGCATGGATAACTTCTCGGCCAGGGTCCCGCCGCGCTTCAATTCCAGGTCTGCGCGCGTCCCGGAACTTCCGGGCGCAAGCCGCAGACGCGTTAATGCATGCGTGAGGTCGAGCAGATCCTCGACGATAGTGCTGGGGTCGGCACCTGCCGAGTGGAGTTTTCCAAGAATCTCCAGCGATGCCTTTGCCTCGCCGCTCATTGCAGCCTCGAAGAGATCAAGAACGACGGCATGATCGGCAAGACCCAGCATGTCGCGAACCTGATCGGCGGTGACGATGCCGCCGCCACGTGCGATGGCCTGATCCAGAAGAGACAGGCCGTCGCGTGCCGATCCATCCGCGGCACGCGCAATCAAGGCCATCGCCGCAGGTTCGATTGTGACGTTCTCTGCGTCGGCAATGCGATTGAAATGTTCGCTCAGCAGACCGGAATCGATTCGGCGCAAATCGAAGCGCTGGCATCGCGACAGAACAGTGACGGGAACCTTGCGGATTTCCGTGGTCGCAAAGATGAATTTTACGTGCGGTGGCGGCTCTTCGAGTGTTTTCAACAATGCATTGAACGCCGCCTTTGACAGCATATGCACTTCGTCGATGATGTAGATCTTGTAGCGCGCGGCTGCCGGAGCATAGCGTACTCCGTCGATCAACTCGCGTATATCGTCGATGCCGGTGCGTGATGCCGCGTCCATTTCCTGGACGTCGACATGGCGGTCGGCGGCTATTGCGACGCAGTTCTCGCATACTCCGCAGGGAGTAATGGTCGGGCCGCCTTTGCCGTCGGGTCCCAGGCAATTCAAGGCGCGCGCGATGATGCGTGCCGTTGTCGTTTTGCCGACCCCACGCACGCCGGTCAGCATAAAGGCATGGGCTATACGGTTTTGCGCGAAGGCGTTGGTCAGTGTGCGGACCAGCGCGTCCTGACCGATTAGCTCGGCGAATGTTGAGGGACGGTATTTGCGCGCCAGAACGCGATAGGGCGCAGCCGCCTGCGCCGCTGTTAGATCGGGCGGCGTCGGGTCGAGAAAAAGGCTGCCGCTATCGATGTCGCTCAAGCGCTCTTCCAACGGCAAATCGACAAAATTGAAGGTGGGAGGCTGGAACGACGACCCGAACCGAAACTCGTTACGGCTGCTTCCTCTCGGACCTGACCGGGTTGGCGAGGAGCCCGTCCATCGCCAACCTCCCGCTGCATCATATCAGGCTTTGGGGGGCAGGGGGCAAGGGGGCGTTTGCGCGTGAATGCCGCCAAAGAATCCTGCGATCTCGTCCGCGGCGCGGTCGGGGTCTTCCCGATGAGGGAAATGGCCGACTCCTGCCATCGGCGCGAATTCCAGATCGGTGAAATATTCCCCCAGCCGGTCACCCCATTCCGCCTTGATTACCCGGTCTTCCTCTCCCCAGCACACCCGCGTTGGCACGGTAATCGGTCTCACAGGCGGCGCATTGCCCTGCATGATGGCGATTCGCGCCGCATTGTTGCTCAGGTACCAGTTGAAGCCGCCCTGCAGATTGCCGCGGGCCATGAAGTTATCGACCCAGTCCTCCAGCACGTCGTCGAACGCGTCCGGCCGGACCGACCAATGGCGAAGGAAATGGGCAAAATAGGTGCGGCATGTATCGCGCGATGCACCAACGAGAGAGGCTGCCATCGGTTGCTGGTGGAAAGACTGGTACCAGATTTCCTTCAGATGCTCCGGTTGAGTCCAGCGGCCGCCGACGCCCGGGTATGGGCAGTCGAAGAAGAACAGGCCGGCTAGCCGCGCTGGGTCGCTCCGCCCCAATATCTGCGCGATATAGGCCCCGACATCGTGCGAGACAATGCCGACCTTGCCCAGGCCCAGCGCATCCAGCAATCCGACGAGGTCTTGTGTATGCACCTCCGGCCCCACCTTGTCCGACGGCGCCGGGTCGCGATGCCCGCTTTGGCCGAAACCCCGCAGATCCGGCGCGATCAGGTCGAACCGGTCCGCCAGCCGCTCCATCACCGGCTTCCAGGTTAGCCAGAATTCCGGCCAGCCGTGCAGCAGCACCAGCGGTTGGCCTTTGCCGCAGCGGGCATAGTGGATCGGCGTGCCGTCGATC
>Ga0182030_10006237_pt1 | contig 25189 bp, 22 predicted proteins | sample 812S3MmetaG_FD_121299 | JGI IMG/M metagenome (GOLD analysis project Ga0182030, IMG submission 121299) | Permafrost microbial communities from Stordalen Mire, Sweden - 812S3M metaG (Illumina Assembly) | ecosystem: Environmental > Terrestrial > Soil > Wetlands > Permafrost | place: Sweden...
AGCAGGACCCGGACGCCCTGGTCCCAGCGACGGACGCGACGTTGACGATGGCGCCCCGGGACTCACTCAGCCAGCGAGCTGCGCTCCGGGAGGCATAAAACGCCCCCATCACGTTGACGCGGAAAATCCGCTCCCAGATTTCATCCGTCAGGGCGCGCAGATCCTTGAAATCTATAAACTCTGTCGTACCCGCGCAGTTGACGAGGACGTCCAGGCGCCCGAACTCCTCAACTGTCACGTCCACCATCCGCGATACTTCCGCCTCCACGCTGACGTCCGCCCGCAGGGCGATGGCCTTGACACCGCCGGACCGCAGCGACTCCGCCGTCGCTTCGGCATCCTCGACGGATCTCGAGTAATTGACGACCACTGCCGCCGCGCCCGAGGCCGCCAGCCTCTGGCAGATGGCCTCACCGATCCCCGTACCACCGCCCGTGACGATGGCGACACCACCCGCTAAGGCCACGGGTGCCCCTCGCCCGCCACGTCTATCGAGCGCGGCACGGGACGGGCAGGGACCGCCCAGCCCGGTCGGGCGCCGTCACTCTGTTGTACCGGGCGCGGGTACGCGGTGAGCTGCCATGCACAGACGTCGTCACGCTCCGAGGATGGCACGGATCTGCGCCTCTCGCGCCCGTCGCATGTGCTCGGTCGACTTCTCGACGGCCACGTCCGCGTCGCCACCGGCTATGGCGTCGATGATCGCATGGTGCTCGGCCAGGGTCTCATCGATCCGACCGGCGGCATCGTACGTCGTTTGCTGGAACCGCCGGACACCGTGCTCGACCTGGGTGAGAAAACGAACCAGGTATGGATTGCCACTGCTTTCCCGCAACTGCCTATGGAACTCGCGGTTGAGTTCCACCAAGGCCGCTGCATCCTTGGCGGCCGCGGCCACGGACGCCTGCTCTTGCACCTTGGCCAGGGCGCTCAACAGCCCTGGTGGCTGGCGGACGGCAGCCAAACGAGCAGCCAGGCCCTCGAGTTGCTCGCGGACAAGGAACAACGCCAACACGTCGTCGAGGCTCATCGAGGTGACCACGGTCCCCCGATTGGTCAGCCGCACGGCGAGCCGCTCGTCGGACAGACGCCGCAGCGCCTCTCGAACGGGCGTCCGGCTGACCGAGAGCTCGCTGGCCAGCTCGTCCTCCCGCAGCCAGGTTGAGGGAGCCAGGACGCCGTCGAGGATGGCCTCCCGCAAGACGTCGGTGATCACGTCTGTCGTAGAGCCGTACGCCGGCACGGACTTGAGGTAAGCACGCAACTGCCGCTTCCAGCCACTGTCCGCCACCGCCCGAGCGCGGCCTTCGGAAGCCTTCGTCACCCCGGCGCCCCCCACGAACTCGCCGCCCAGTCCCCGGCCACGGGCCTCGTGGCCCCAAGACGTGTACCAATTACCCCAAGGCCTCCGTCCATATTCGCCATGCCCCATTTCCCTAGCTGTCAGTCGATACTTCCGTCACCTGAGCCACACGCCATCTTAATGCATCCCCGTGCGGCCCAACGAATCCCCCACCACGCCGCACGGCCCTCAAGGCAGGGACGTACCGGGGCCCCGCCTACCGCCGACGCATGCCGCATCGGCGGTAGGCAAGCCCGAACCAGCTATCCTCCGGCGGCGACTATGTCCTCGTCCGCTCGCGTTTGTGCTGATGCAAGCTCGGCCTTGATCTGCGAGGTCGTCTGGGGCCCGAGCCAGATCGGCCCCATATCAGTGGCCATGTCCGTCAAGCCCTGGTCCATCCCGTAGGTCTCCGGCCAGCCCACATTGGCCTTCAGGTCGCCTTCGCTCGTGTAGCCGTTCATGTTGACGCTATGCGACTGCCAATAGGCGGTGAACAGCGATCGCACGGAGGTCAACGAAGGCCAATTGGTGCCCGAGCTCGCCAGCACCTTCTGCGAGGGCACCGAATCAAGGCAGGACGCCAGCTCCCACGCCGCCTGCTGGTTGGGAGAATGCGGGTTGACGGCGTCCGCTCCCCCATTGGCGACGGTGGCTACGCCCTCGGGCCCGGCGGGCAGTTCGAGCGTGCCGATGGAGAACTTGGCCTGCTGGACTGTCGACTCGGTGTTCCAGCTCCCGGACAGTTCCATCGCTATCTTGCCGGCGGCAAAGAGGTTCGCGTCCTCGCCGTTGTTGGCTTCGGCGTTGCCGCCCAGCTCGGTCCCGGGGACCAGTACATGGTACTTGTACATGAGCTGATTGATGAAGGACATGGTCTGCACCGCAGCCGGTGTGTCTACGGTCACGGTGGTGGCGTAGGGCTTGGCGATGACGTTGCTCCCGTCCTCAGCCAGGAAGTTGCCCCAGCCGGACTCGTCGACGTTGGCGACGTCTGCCCCATACACGGCTATCGACTTGGCGTTGAACTTCGCCGACAGAGCATTGTTGCCGCTCGTGTCCGTGGTCGCCTCCTGCAGGAAATGCAGGAACGAGCCGGGGTTGGACGGGCTCCACGACCAGTTGGTCGGGGCCGTGAGGTGTTCCTTGGCAAAGTAGCTCTTGTTGTAGACGAAAGCGACGGTATTGAGCTCCTTCGGTAGGGCATAGATGTCGCTGCCCCGGCTGTAGAGGCTCACGAGGTACGAGTTGTAGGCGGACATGTTGATGTGCGACTTCTGCACGAGCGGCGCCAGGTTTTCGAAGGCACCGTCTTTGGCCCACGTCGGCACCCAGGGCGTGTTCACCCAGAAGACGTCCGGGCCGCCTCCGGTCGTGAACTCCTCGGTGAGCTTCGGCTCGTAGTTGGCGTAAGGTATCACCTCTATGGTGACACTGATATTTGGGTGGGCCTTCTCGAACAGCGCCACATCCTTCGCGTAGCCAGGCTGCTCGCCCGGCCACATCGAGTAGACGAGATGGATCTGCGACGCGCCCGCGGCCGCGGTGGCGGCGATGGCCCCGCCCGATGCCGCAACCAACAGGGTCGACGTAGCTACCGCGACCCTTTTGACCCAGGTCGTCCTGGACCTTCCTCCAACGTTCATTCTCTCTCCCCTTCTGGTGAGTTCAGGTGTCTTAGCTTCACGTGGGACATCAAAACCATTATGTTCTTGGATATTCACTGGGCATTACATGGCCCATTGGTCTTCTGCCCAGGCGGAGGCCCCCTTTCTCATTTGACACTGCCCGTCAGCTGGACGGACCGGATGATCTGGCGTTGGAACACCGCAAACAGCACAAGCAGCGGGATGAGAGCTATCATCCCGCCGGTCAGGACGACATCCCATCGCGTACCGTACCCGCCGGCGACTTCGGCGATCGCGATCGTGAGGACGTACTTGTTCGTGGAGTTAGTGACGATAAGCGGCCACAGAAAATTGTTCCACCCAAATACGAAGGCTATGAGCGTGGCGGTTATGATCACGGGTCGTGACATGGGGATGATGACCCGACGCAATATGCCGATCTCCGAGCAGCCATCTATCCGAGCGGCATCGAGCAGGTGCTGCGGGATGCTGAGGAAGAACTGTCGCATCAGAAAGATCGAGTACGGGACCCCCAGCGCGTAGGGCAGGAAGATCGCCCAGTACGTGTTGAGGAGGTGCGCGTAGCGCATGATGGTGAAGAGGGGGATGAGGGTCACGGCGTTGGGGATCATGAGCGTCATGAGATAAACCCAGAACACTCCGTCCCGGCCCGGGAACCTCATCCGGGCGAACGCGTAGGCGGCCAGGACGCCGAACGTCACCTGGCCTACGGTAAGCGCGCAGGTCACCAGGACCGTGTTCTCGAACGCGGTCAGGAACCCGTAGTTGTTCAGGGCGTTCGCATAGTTGTGCAGGTACAGGGAAGTCGGCGGGACCCACGCCGCCTGCGAGAATATCTCGTTGATAGGCTTCAGTGACGCGAAGGCGGCCAGCACGTAGGGCAGCAGGAACGATGCCCCGAGCGCCGAGAGTACGGCGTAAAACAACCCGAGCTTGAGCGGGCGGCCCACTGACCGTGCCATCATGGGGGCCCTCATACGTACTCGTAGACGGTCCGGCGACGGAAGTAGGCGAACTGTATGAAGGTGAAGATGAGCACGACCACAAACAGGACCACGGACATCGCCGAGGCCTCGCCGATGCGGAAGTCGGTGAAAGCGATCTGGTAGATGGAGAGATTTAGGACCTGGGTGGAAGTGCCCGGCCCGCCACTAGTCAGGACGAAGACGGTGTCGAAGATTTGGAACGAGCCGATGATCGTCGTAACCAGGACGAAGAGCATTGTCGGCCTCAACAGGGGCAGGGTCACTCCCTTGAACCGCTGCCAACTGGTTGCCCCGTCGATGGCCGCGGACTCCAGGAGCTCGGGCGGGATCCCCTGGAGGCCGGCGAGGAAGAAGAGCATGTTGTACCCCACCCACTGCCACACGTTGACGACAGCGAGCACGGGCATGGCCAGCTTGTAGGAGCTGAGCCAGTTCTGCGCCGGGATCCCGAACCAGCCGATGAACATGTTGGCGAACCCGTACTTGGGGTCGAAGATCCAGTTCCAGACCACTGCCATGGCCACCGGTGTCGCCATGAAGGGGACGACGAATATGACCCGGTAAAAGCCCATCCCGGGAAGTTTGCGGTTAAGCATGACCGCCATCCCCAGGGCCAGGACGGTCTGGAGCGGGATGGCCAGCACCACGTAGTAGGCCGTCACCAGCAGCGAGTGCCCTGCCGCGTCCTGACGGAAGATCGTGACGAAGTTGTGGAAACCGACGAACGTGGGCGGGCTGAGCAGGTTCCATTGCAGGAAGGCCAGCACGAAGATGAGGATCACCGGCAGCAGCAAGAAGACCGTGACCCCGAACAGGCTCGGGCCCACGAACGGGAGCACTCTCAGCCACGCGAGCACGCCCTGCCGGAGGCGACGCCGACGATAGGTGGGCGCCGGCCGGGCGGCCGTGGGGGGGCCTCCACCGCCGGCCGCCCCACGAGACGAGCCCTTTGTTACTGCCGCATCAGTCAGAGCGTGATCCACGGCCGGTTTGCCTCAAACATCTCCTCTGCCATGTTGTGGATCTGGTCCAGCGTGCATACCGCCGCGGTCAGGGGGTCGAGAGCCATGGCCTGGTAGATGGCGTCCCGGTCCTTGTCCATGTGGCCGCGCACGACCATTTCCTGTAGCCCGATGCTGGCCCGGTTGAGCGCTGCCAGCTGCGGGGGGATGTCCCCGACGAAGCAGGGATGGATCCCGAACCCGTCGACCAAGCACGGTACCTCCACGCAACTCCCGGCGGGGAGGTTGGTGATATGCCCGTCGTTGCGCACGTTCCCGTTGATGCGGATGCACGAGCCCGATTCGACGGCGGCGACGATCTCGGCGCCGTACTCACCTGATCGCCTCACGACGAACTTTTCCTGGCCGGAACTCTGGCGCTGCATCATCTCCTCGTACTCCAGCTCCCGCTGCTTGGCCTTGGTGATGCCCCCGCCGGTGCTCCCGCCCCCGTACTGGGACCCCGGTGGCTGGTAAAGTTCCCCCCAGGTACCGATCATTTCCGGCGTCTTGCGGAAGTACGGGTAGTACTCCGAGGCATGGGCGCTCGACTCGGTCACGAAGTACCCGAAACGTCTGAAGAGCTCGGTACGGACGGGCTCGTCGCCGTAGAGGTCGTCGGTCTCCAACCTGGCCTTAAGGGTGGGAAGAAGGTCCGTGCCCCGGTGCCGGAGCTGTAGGAACCAGGCCTGATGGTTGACCCCGGCGACCCAGTAATCCAGTTCGTCGGCGGGGACTCCGCAGTAGTCGGCCAGTTGGGCGGAGGTGCCTTGCACACTGTGGCACAGGCCGACAGTGCGGACAGGCGAAAGAAGCACCCGCCAGGTGAGGATGGCCATGGGGTTGGAGTACTGCAGCACCAGAGCATTCGGGCAGAGCTCCATGATGTCGTCGACGATGCTGTCGAACACGGCCAGATGCCGCAGCCCGCGGAAGATGCCACCGGGCCCCAAGGTGTCGCCGATGCACTGACCGACGCCATACTTGGCGGGAATGGCGATGTCCGGCCCTCTCGCCTCAAGACCGCCTACGGCGATGGTTATGACCACATAATCGGCCCCTTGTAACGCCTCCCGCCTCGAAAGCGTGGAGCGGAGGCTCAGCCGGGCGTTCTCCTGTTTGATGACGTACTCGGTGATCCGGGTGATCCGGTCCAGGCGTTCCTCGTCAACGTCCATCAGGACCACTTCGGTATCCGCCAGTTCGGGGAAGGTGATGAGGTCGGCCACCAGGTTGCGGGTAAAAACCGCGCTTCCCGCACCGATGAACACGATTCTTGCCATATCGATCAGCTCTCCTAACTTGTGATGTCGAGTGACAGTGGTCCGAGCGGCGGGCCCGGCCGCCCCCCTCCCGACCCGAGCCCTGTGGTCAAACCCGGATCTTGAGCACCGGGCACCCGGGCGCCCGGTGGCGACGGGCCATCGTAGCTTGGGTACGGCTCGTATTCAATAGGTATCCGAGAAAGAGCCGGTCCCATCTCTCATGATCCATCGGACGATCTCCTCAGGCCCTTTGGGCGCCCTTGAAGGGGCCGTGGCTCAGGAGGCGGAGATCGTGGCTCGGGATGACTTCACAGCCCAGACGCTCGATTTTCTCAAAACTGGCATAGCAGTCGAGCAGGCTCGTGTTGACCCCGGGCGCCAGGTGCGCGACGGCGTCGTTGCCCTCCCAATCGGCGTATGTGTTCACCGCATCGCCCGCTATCAGGTAGGGCACGGCGCCCTCCACCAGCACCCCTTGCGACCCGGGCGAGTGGCCGGCTAGTTGTACCACGCTGAGCCCCGGTGCGATTTCTGCGTCGCCGTCCACCAGCTCGATGCGGCCCCAGACGTCGAGCCACGCGGGAGCCAGGCCAGGGGCCTTTTCGTAGGCCCGGCGGTGGACCGGCAAGGGGTCGCTGGCATAGACCAGTTCGTCCCGCTGGACGTAAAACTTCGCTCGGGGGAAAAGGGAATTATTAGAACAGTGGTCCCAATGCAAATGGGTATTGATCACGATCTCGATGTCACCCGGCTCGATCCCGTGACGGGCCAGCACGTTGGCCGGCTCGAGCTCGGCGGGGCGCTCGACGAGGCAGCCGTGGTACTGGCGGTTCCAGTCCTCGTCCAGCGGTCCGCTGTCCACGAGGACCGGCTGGTCCCCGCCCGTCACCAGGAACATGAGCATGGCGCCGATGTAGCTGCGGCGCCCCGGCCCAGGATCGCCCGGCTAGCCGTCGACCCGCTGGGCGTCGAGCGGCCCCGCGTTCATGCCGACGCAAAGGGGCTCGATGACGAAGGCTGTCACCGTCTCGCCACTGATATGTCGCCATCGTGGCGGGCCGCGTCGGCGCCGGCCGGCCCCTTCCCGGCGCCCCCGGCCTCCGGCACGAAGACGGGGCCGCGCCCGGCGCCCGTCGTATCGATGGCCGACGCAATGGCCATCATGTCCTCGTAGTCGAGCTCAAGCCCGGCCGCCCCCACCATGGAGTCGACCTGGGCGGGCTGGCGGGCACCGAAGATGGCGGCCGTGACCCCGGGGACCGCCAATGTCCAGGCGACGGCCACGCAACCGACGGTGGTGGCGTGTTTGTCCGCGATCGGTCGCATGGCCTCGGCCAGGGCGACATTGCGGGCCAGGTTTTCCCCGGTGAAGTTGGCGTGCGTCTTGCGCCAGTCGTTGTCGGCCAGCTGCTGGACCCGCTGCTCCGAGAAGGTCCCCGTAAGCAGGCCGTTCTGCATGGGGGCATAATTGACCACCGCCACTTCGTGCTCGAGGCACCACGGGATCAGGTCCTGGGCGGCGTCCCGGTCTATGGCCGAAAAAGGCGGCTGCAGGCTGTCGATGTGGCCGACGGCCTCGGCCGCCTCCACTTGGGCCAGGGTGTGGTTGGACAGGCCGGCGGCCCGTATCTTGCCCCGACGGCGCAGGTCCACGAGCTCGCCCCAGTACTCCTCTATGGGCGTGGCGTCTTCGGGTGGCCAGTGGACGTAATAAACATCGATCTGCTCGACCCCGAGGCGCATCAGGGACTCGTCCAGCTCCCAGCGGATCGAGGCCGGGGTCCCGACCCGTACCGTACGCTCGGCCAGGCCCCAGCGCAGACCGCACTTGGTGGAGATATAGGGCCGGTCAGCCTCGGGAAGTTGGGCGATGGCCGCGCCGAGGACCTCTTCTGAATGACCCCATCCGTAAAAGGCGGCGGTATCGACCCAGTTGATGCCGAGCTCGACGGCCCGGAGCACCGATGCCTTCGACGCCCGGTCGTCAGCATCTCCCCAGGTCATCTTCGGCCCCAAGCCGCCCATGGCCCAGGTGCCGAGGCCGACTCGGCTGAAGTGCATATCAGTCAAGCCAAAGCGTCGCGTCGGCAGTGGCGGGCGGGTCGATGCTGGCGACGGGCGAGCGTCCAATGTCATTTTCCCTCCTACTGGTTTGTCGGGCCCGGGTGTTGCGCCGTCACTTGGCCGGCCCACAGGGCCGACGGCGTCACTGCTCTTACACGGGTCGCCAGGAGCCGCACGGCCATGAGCGGTGCGTCCCGACTGCCCCCCGCCAGGTGGGGCGTCAACAGGGCCGAGCCGTATTGGCGCAGCTCGTGGTCCAAAGGCAGCGGCTCCTCGCTGAACACGTCCAGGGCGGCGCCGCATATCGAGCCTTCCCTGAGGGCGGCGAGGAGCGCGGCCTCATCGATCAGTTCGGCGCGAGCCGTATTGACGAGGATGCCGTCCGGGCCGAGCCAGCCAAGCTCCCGGGCGCCGATGAGGCCCACGGTCTCGGGCGTGACGCGGGCGTGGAGGGAGACCAGCTCGCTCTCCTCGATCACCTCCTGGAGCGACCCGACGACGGTGACGTCGACGTCCTTCAGCATCTCGGTGCGAAGGAAGGGGTCGTAGACGCGCACACGGCCCTCGAAGCCGCGCAGCAGCCGGGCGACGTGGTAGCCGACCTGGCCGAAGCCCACCAGCCCCACCGGGGTCGAGGCCAGGGTCCGGAAAACCCGCCGGGCCGACCTCGCCAGCCAAACACCGTCGCACAGCGCCCGGTTCGCCACGGCCAGGCCGCGGCAGGCGGCCAGCATCAGCGCCACGGTGAAGTCGGCGACCACGGGCGCGTTCCTCCCGGGGTTGTTGTAGATTTCGATCCCTCGCTCGGCGGCCGCGGCCGAGTCGATGTTCTGGGTGCCGCTGCGGACGGTGGCGATGAACCCGAGGGACGGGAGCGCCTCGATGAGCTCCCGGGAGATGGGGAAAAACTCAGTGACGATCCCGGTTATCTCGTCGCGCACCGGCCGAAGGAGCTCGTCCAACTGGGCCCGGTCGGTATGGCCGGCGGGGCCGTGAAGCTCGAGATGGCGGTTGGCCTTGACCATCTCCTCGTTGTCGGTCAGGGACCACTGGTGGCCAACGGCGCCGCCGACGTAACCCTGCGCCTCGAACTCGGCGACGAGCTGTTGGACGGGGACGGCGAGGTCTCCTAGGAAGAGGATCATCAAAATGCCTCCAGCCTTGCCAGGCCCGACAGGTAGCGCCCGTAGCGCTCGTCGAGGCCGCGTTCCCGCCCCTGGGACGGGCTGAAAATGTCGCCGGCCGCTCCGACGACGCGCGAGGCCTCGTCCACCGACGGCCAGGCCCCGGCGGCAACGCCGGCCATGGCGGCCGCACCGGCGGCGCCGGCGGCATGCTCGACCGGTCTTACCACCTCCGTCCCGAGCGCGTCGGCCAGGAGCTGGGCCCAGCTGTCGCTGCGGGAAAGGCCACCCGTCGTCCTCACCTCGGCGATGGGGACCTCGCCCCCGATGAGCTCATAGCCGAGCCGGTGGCGGAACACGATGCCCTCGGCCAGCGCCGCGGCCACGTCGGCCGGGCCGTGGGCCGGGTCGAGCCCCAAGACCATGGCCCCGCTCACCTGGCTCGGCCCCAGCCCCCGTACCGACGGGACGACGGTGGGCAGGTGGCCGGGACCACCTTCACGGTACTGGCGCCCAAGGAGCCCGGCTAGTAGGTCCTTGTCCGTCCCGAGCCGAGCCGGGACCAGCTCCAGCCACTCGTCGAGCAACGGCGCGCCGGATGGCGAGGAGCTGAACAACGTCGTACGAGCCCCGTCGGCAAACCACCGCCCATGGACGCCCCGGGCCGCCGCCGGTGGGCTCACAGTTCCCTGGTGCGACACCATGACGTCGATCGACCACGTCCCGGCGATCAGGCACATGGCATCGGCGCCGAGAGCGCCGGAACCGATCACCGACGCCGACGCGTCGTGGGAGCCGGAGGCTACGGGAATGCCCGGTCGCAACCCGGTGGCCTCGGCCGCCTCGGCGGAAATGACACCGGCGACTTCCGCCGACGCCACTAACTCCGGGAGCTTGGAGAGGACGGGAGCCAGCCCCAACTCCTCCAGGAAAGGCCGGGCGTACTCCGGCCGGGACCGGGAGAGCAGCCCGGCGCTGGCGTCGCTGAAATCCGTTGTCGCTCGTCCGGTGAGGCGCAGCTTGATCCAGTCCTTCGTGAACAGGATCCACCGGGCCGCCTCGACCGACGCCTTCTCGTTAGCCAGCAGCCAGAGCAACAAGGTGACAGGCCGGCCACTTCCTGGCGGGCGCCCGGTCTCGACCGCCATCTCCCGGCCGCGGCCATCGCTCTCGAGGGCCGCCACGATGTCACGCGATCGGGTGTCCAGGGAAAGCATCCCCGGCCGCACGGGCGCCCCCATCTCGTCCACGAGGATGAGCCCGTCCCCGTGGCCGGAGACCCCCAAGGCGTCCACCCGGTGGGCCGGGACCGCCGCGGCCTGTAGCACTTCAGCAATGACGGCTACGCAACCGGACCACTGCTCCCACAGGTCGCGCTCGCTTGTCCCGCCCGGCCCCTCCCGACGAGCCGCAGGCCGGGCGGCCCGGCCCAATGTCCGCCCGGAGCCATCGATCACGACCGCCTTGGTACTGGTCAGGCCGGCGTCCATACCGAGGAACACGGGCGCGGGGACCACCATCAACTCTCCGGCCTCTCGGTCGTGGCCTCTACGACCTTCAGGATGTGGGCCACCCGGCTGACGGGGTCATCGGCCTGCCAGATGTTGCGCCCGTATACGATCCCTTGAGCGCCCGCTTCGAGAGCGTCCCTGGTCGTCGCTATCAGCACGTCCTCTTCGATTGGGGGGCCCCCGAGCGCCAAGACGGGGACCGGACAGACGGACACCAGCTTCCTCATCTCCTCGACCGAACCGAGGTACGGGACCTTGACCACGTCCCCACCCAGCTCGGCCGCCACCCGGGCCCCGATCGTCAATAGCTCCACCCTGGTCTCGGGTTTGACCAGCGGCCCCCAGTCGACCACTTCGACTACGAGGAAAATCCCCGTTGCGTGGGCGTCGTCGGCTAATCGGGCGATCCCCGCCTTGTTGTCGATGAAGAACCGGCCCGAAGTACCCATGATCAAGTTAACGGCGATGGCGTCAGCGCCGAGCTGCACGGCGTGCTCGGGCGTCACGATGAGCCGTGACTCCTCGGCCCCGTAACCGACGGCTCCCTCGACGGGAAGCCCGGCGTGCTCGTCGATGAGCCACGTGTCACCGCGCACGATGGCGAGCGGAGCTCTCGGTACGGCCAGCAGGTCGCCGAAGCGGTGCAACAGGCCTTTGGTGATGAAAATGCCGTCCGGCCGGCACCCGATGATGCGCTGGAGCGCGGCACCGGCGTCCTCGGACCCCTTGGTGGCACCTCGTCGGGCGCCGTGGTCGAAGGCGATTACGAAGGCACGGCCATTGCTCCGACCGAAAAGACGAGCCAGACGTACCCGGTCCCCATGCACCTTGTTGTCTTCTTTCTCTCGATTTCCCGATGCCCCGTCAGGGCCGCGCCGCGGGTGTCGGCTCCGGCCGGGAGCCTGCGCTCGCTCAGCTCTTCGGCCAGTCGACGGGGGCGAAGCTGACCATCCGTTCGGCCGTCATGGCCCGGATGGCATAAAGCGGTCCTTCCCGTCCCCAGCCCGATTGCCTGACGCCCCCGTAGGGCTCGTGAGCCACGCGGAAGCGGGACGGCGCGTTGACGTTGACCGAGCCGAACTGAAGCTCCTTGGCCGCCATCAGCGCTATGGCCAGGGAGGAGGTGAAAACCCCCGCCTTGAGGCCTCCGGGGGTGCCGTTCGCCGTGGCGACGGCGTCCTCGACGTGGGAGTAAGCCGTGATGCTCACCACCGGGCCGAACACCTCTTCGCAGACGACCCGTGAGGTGGCCTCGGGCTCTGCCAGCACGGTCGGTTCGAGGTAGGCGCCCCGGCGCTGGCCCCCGCACAGCAGCTCAGCCCCAGATGTGACCGCCTCGCTCACCCAGTCAGCCACTCGGCTGGCGGCCTCCTCGCTGACCAGGGGGCCGATGCCCGACGCTTCGTCGAAGGGATCTCCCGGCTTCAGCTCCCGGGAGGCGTCGACAAACCGGCGGGTGAACTCGCCCGAGACGTCCTGGTGGACGAAGATCCGCTGCGTAGAGGCACAGCTCTGCCCGGTGAGGGCAAAGGCGGCGACCACCGTCTGGCCGACCGCCAGGGCCAGATCGGCGTCCCGGTGGACGATGGTGGGCCCGATCCCCCCCAGCTCGAAGAGCGTCTGCTTGAGGCCCGCCTCTGACGCGATCTGCGCGGCCGCCCGGGCGCTGCCGGTGAAGGTGATCAGCCGGACGGCCGGGTGGGCCACCAGCGCCCGACCGACGTCAGGGCCACCCTGGACGAGGTTGAAAACGCCCGTGGGGATGCCGGCGTCCGCGGCGAGCTGGGCGAACAGGGCCGCCACCCCCGAGCCGTGCGGGTGCGGCTTGAGGACGAACGTGTTGCCCGCCGCCAGCGCCGGCCCGAGTTTGTGGCAGGCGGCGCTGATCGGGACATTGAACGGCGTGATCCCCACGATCACGCCGAGGGGCACCCGGAGCGTGAGGCCGAGGCGGCCGGCCCCACCCGCCAGGGCGTCCATCGGCACGCCCTCGCCGGCGATGCGCTTGGCCTCCTCGGCACAAATGTGAAGGATGTCCACCGACTGTTCGACTTCGGCCCGCGATTCCCGGGCCAGTTTGCCGGTCTCTATCACCATCTGGGCCGTCAGGTCGGCCTTGCGGCCGTGCACGAGGTCGGCCAGGAGATGGAGAAAGCGAGCCCGCTCGAAGGCCGGCACCGCCCGCCAGCTCGGCCAGGCGTCGGCAGCCGCCTCAACGGCCTCGCCCGCCTCGGCGACGCTCGACGCCCAGACCACGGTGGCTTCGGTCCCGTCGATCGGGGTCCGCAGGACCTGGCTGTGCTCGCCGTCACGCCACTTCCCGGCAATGTAGGCCTTCGCGTCGGTAATGGCCGGAGAAGGCCTGGTCACGGGTACGCCCTCCATCTACCACTGCGGCCACCACGGACCGCAAATCGCAAGCGTAGCAACCCCCAATATTGGATGCAATAAGTATCCAATATTTGAGCACCTCACCACCTCACTCCACCACTGTTGCCGCGCGGCGCAGGACTTCGAGGTGCTCGGCGACGGTCGAGACGCCCGGCCCTCGGCTGTTGAAGGCCAGGAAACCGGCACCCAGCCTTCTCCAGCCCCGGGCATCAGCGGCAATGCGCTCCATGTCGCCGTCGGCGGCGTTGACCCACGCCTCCACACCGACCTCTCCCGGGTCGCGCCCAGCGCTCTTCGCCGCCGCCCGGACCAGGTCCAATCGCTCGGATGCCTCCGCGGTCGGTGGCCCCAGCGCCATCCATCCGTCCGCCAGCCGCCCCACCCGGTCAAATGCACGGGGATCCCTCTCCGCCCCCATCCAGACCGGTATGGGCCGGTGTACGGGCAGTGGCGCGATACCGGCGCCATCGATGCGGTGCTCCGTCCCGTCGAAGTGCACGGTGGGCTCCGTCCAGAGCCGCCGCATCACTTCCACCTGCTCTTCTATCCGACGTCCTCGGCTGACGAACTCGGCGCTCATCCCCTCGTACTCGACCCGGTTCCAACCGATACCGACGCCGAGGCGGAAACGCCCTTTGGTCAGCAGGTCGACCTCGGCCGCCTGCTTGGCCACCAGCACGGCCTGGCGTTGGGGGAGCACGAGCACGCCGGTGACGAGCTCGAGCGAGCACACACCGGCCAGGAAGCCGAAAAGGACCATCGGCTCGTGGAACAAGTCGTTCACGTCATAGACGCCGTTCCAGCCGGGGTGGGCGGACGGGTCGACCCCGAGGACATGGTCGGGGACGACAAGGTGGTCGAAGCCGGTTTGCTCGACGCCGGCAATGAACTCGCGCACAAGGTCCGGGTCCCCGGCAATGCTGCCCTGGGGAAAGATGACGCCTAACCGGAGACTTTCGGTCCCCGGGCTCACGAGCCGGTCCCCCGGCAGTCCACTGTCCGCACAGACGCCTCCTCAGCCAACCAACCGATGGCCGTATTCCGCATACACATCGAATACAATATGCCTCAACGCAGGAGGTTTCGTGAAGACCCAGACGCCTCAGGGCTTGAGCGGCACCCTCACCTCCTATGCCGACGAGGGCCTGGCCCGGTACATCCGGGGCGCGTTCCTCAGCGCGGCCGGCTTCGACGCCGCCGAGATCCACCGCCCGATAGTCGGCATCGCCGACCTGACCTCGGACTTCAACCCCTGCCACCGGGCGGCACCGGCCCTGGTCCAACAGGTCAAACGGGGAGTGCTGGAGGCCGGAGGGCTGCCTTTCGTGTTCCCTACGGCCAGCCTGGGGGAGCTCTTCCTGTCGCCGACCTCGATGCTCTACCGGAACCTCCTGGCCCTCGAGACCGAGGAGATGGTACGGGCGCAACCCATGGACGCCGTCGTCCTGCTCGGCGGCTGCGACAAGACCGTGCCCGCCCATCTCATGGCGGCCGCCGTATCGGACGTCCCGGTCCTCCTCGAGGTCGTGGGGCCCATGCGTACCGGGTCGTGGCGGGGCGAGCGCACCGGCGCCTGTACCGACTGCCGCAGGTCCTGGGCCCGCTACCGCGCCGGCGAGCTCACCGAGGCGGAGATCGGCGAGCTCCAGGGCGAACTGGTCGTGACCGCCGGCACCTGCGCGGTCATGGGCTCCGCCTCGACCATGGCGTGCCTGGCGGAGGCGCTCGGGATGATGCTGCCGGGAGGAGCCTCCGCTCCCGCCGATTCCGGCCCGCGGCTCAAGCACGCCACGGCGACTGGACGCCGGGCCGTCGAGCTCGCCCGGGCTCCCGTGCTCCCCCGGGACATCCTGACCGCCTCCGCCTTCGACAATGCCCTCCAGGTGCTCGCCGCCCTGGGAGGTTCCACCAACGCCGTTGTCCACATCCTGGCCGTGGCCCGGCGCGCCGGGGTGGCCCTCACGCTCGACGACGTGGACCGAGTGGCCGCCACCACGCCCCTGCTGGTGGACCTGAAGCCGTCGGGCCGTCACTACATGGAGGACTTCGACCACGCCGGGGGCGTGCCGGTCCTGCTCAAGAGCCTTGGGAGCCGGCTTGGCACCGGCCACGTCGGGGTCTCCGGATGGCCCCTGGGGAAGCTGCTGGAAGCAACGGAGCCCCCCCAGCCCTGGCAGGACGTCATCCACCCGGCCAACCACCCCTGCGGACCGGCGGGAGCGCTGGCCGTGGTCCGGGGGTCGCTCGCCCCGGACGGGGCCGTCATCAAGGTCTCGGCAGCCACGCCGGCTCTGCTCCGTCACACCGGCCCGGCCCTGGTCTTCGAGTCGCCCGAGGAGGCGGCGCGCCGCCTGGACGACCCCGACCTCCCGGTGACGCCCGACCACGTGCTCGTTCTGCGCAACTCCGGGCCCGTCGGTGCCGGGATGCCGGAAGCCGGGTCGCTGCCCATACCCCGACGCCTGGCCGCCCAGGGCCTAACCGACATGGTGCGGGTATCCGACGCCCGGATGAGCGGGACGGCGTACGGGACAGTGGTGCTGCACTGTTGTCCCGAGAGCGCCGTCGGCGGCCCGCTCGCCTTGGTGCGCGACGGTGACCAGATTTCCCTCGACGTGGCGGCCCGCCGTCTGGACCTCCTGGTCGACGGGCCAGAGCTCGAACGGCGACGGGCCACGTTCCAGCCTCCGCCGCTGCCCGGGCGCGGCTGGCGCCGGCTCCACGCCCAGACCGTGCTCCAGGCCAATCTGGGCGCCGATTTGTCGTTCCTGTTGGTGCCGACCCCGCCCGGCCTGTCGCCCTAAGGCCCCGGACAAGGCTCGATCAGGCTCAGGACCGGGTCTGCTCGATCGGCCCCCGGACCGCTTCCAAGCCCCCGGCCCCCCCCAGTAAGAGCGGCGAGATCTTATGCGTCCTATGGCCTGCCCTCGGCTCGTCCCAGTCCCCGTGAGGGTGGCCCGAGTAACCGAGCGCAACCGCGATGGCATTGGCAATGAACGGGAGGACCCGCTCGGCCTCTTCCTCATCGAGACGCAGCCGGTACCGCTTCTCGATTAATAACGAAACGCCCCCTTCGGGCAAGGGCCGGCAGGTGAGGTACGGGACGGTCCAACCGTCCACCACCACTTCCCATTCCTCGAACGGGCCCACGTACTGAACTTCGGCCATTTAGCTCACCCCTTTCGATGCCTTCACTCTCGCTGGTCTCTCCCCGTCCTGACCGCCCCGAGGAGAGCCTCAAGGCGGGACGTGGCGTTTTTTTGCAGGTGCCCGGCGACGTCGTCGACGCCGACCGAGTCCGCCCAGATGGCCCGGCCGGCCAGGAAGCCGTCGGCGCCACCATGGCAGGCCGCCTCCACCGCGGATGGGAAATCGTCGGGTTTGACACCCGAGGACAACGCCACCCACGGGGAGGAAAGCACTTCTGTGATCTGCTTGGCTTGTGCGGTCAGTTGGTGTGGCTCGAGGCGCCCGAAGCCCGGCACCTCGGACTTGTAGAGGCTGGGCCGGGCCGACGAAAACTCCGTCGCCGCGGCCAGGATGGCGTCCTGCTGCTCGGTCGGGCTGCGCCATTCCTGGCCTATGGGCGGACGGGTGACACCCTCAAGGACGCTGGCGACTCCGGCCCGATGGCAGAGGTCCAGGAACCGGCCGACGAGGTCATCGCGGTGGTCCTTGCCCGAGCCGGCCCGCCAGAGCACCAGAAGCTTGAGCGCGGCCGCCCCCATGTCGCGGATGAGCTCGGGGGTGACCAGTGGGTCAAGATCCGACCCCATGACGGGCCCGCCGCGCGGCTGTTCGAGCTCGTCGGCCGCGATAATCAGCACGCACCCGTGAGGTAGATCCGGCGCCCCGCCCACCAACCCGAAGGGCCGGTCGAGCAGGACCGCCGAGGTGAGCCCGGCCAGCAGCTCCACAGCTGTCCGCTTGAAGGCGACGATGGCGCCGTCGTCCGACCCGGCGCCTCGCTGGGCAAGCATGGTCCTGAGCGATTCCCGCTGGTCGAGCGCCAGCATGGCAAACCCGCCGTTCGGCTGGCGGAGCCTGTCCGGCCCGACCTGGACGTTGTCTTCGGACTGGATCGTTTCGTTGGACATCAGCGCGGCCTTCTCCATCCGTTCCCCGGCGGCAGTGGGGTCGTGAAGCCGGTCACGCACTCGGGAGCGGCCGGACCGGAACTGTCCGCGCTTCCCTCATGTCGTACCGGCTCGTGCCACGAACCGGTACGGACCGACAGTGCCGCCCCCATGGCCCCCAGACAAGTATTTGTTAGGTACAGATCAGCATCTGTTGTAATACTCACATATAATTGGCTGGAGGGCAACTAGTTTTGCAGGATTTGCCGGGAGTGGGTTGCTCAGCCGGCAAAGCGCGCCGCGGGCAGGCCCTGGACGCCGGGAGAGCAGGCGAAGACGGCCCCGGCGTGGGGTTGGGCCGCCCTTTGCGCCTTGGTGAGCCCCTCAGAGGCGGAAGTAATGCATAGTACGTCCAGGTCAGGGCCGGCAAAGGCGCAGCTGCTGGCCTTGGCCGTGGGCACCTTTACCGTTTGCAGGAGCCGGCCGTCGGGCGCGTAGCGACGGACTTCCCATCCGAGCCAGATCGCCACCCAGATGCACCCCTCGCTGTCCACGCACAGGCCGTCGGGCCGTCCCCCTCCCTCGACCCGGGCGAAGATCCTCCGCTTGGACAGGGCCCCGGACGCGGCGTCGAAGTCAAAGGCGTCGACCCGATAGGTGGGGGTGTCCACGTAGTACATGGTCTCGGAGCCCAGGCTCCACCCGATCCCGTTTGCGCACGTCACCCCGGGCAGTACCAGGTTGACCGAATGGTCGGCGTCGAAGCGGTACAAGGCACCCGTGCCCCACCGCCCGTCGACGGCGGCCGTCCCGGCCCAAAACCTCCCGGCGGCGTCGCACTTGCCGTCGTTGGTCCTCAATAGCGTGTCGTCGACAATGGGAAACTTCCCTTCCGGGTGGGCGAGGTCGTCACTGTCAGCGACCCAGAACTCCTGCGTGGTGCCCATGGCATAACCGCCGCCGGCCCGGCCCACGATGCAGCCCACCAAGGTGCCCACGTCGACCTCCCGGTCCTTCGCGGTACCAATGTCCGTGAAGTGGACGCACTCCCCCGGGATGTCGGTCCAGACCAGCTCCTGGCGCCGCTCGTCCCACAGCGGGCCCTCGGCGATACCTGCATGCGCATCGAATACAATGTCTACGGTCAGTTCCTCCGTCATGGCCTTTTCCTCCGTCTCGAGAACCAGCCGAATGTTACCCAATCCCGGTCACTGAACGCTCGCCGTGCTAAGAAACTCCAGTTCATTGGGGGTGATACCGGGTGACGGCGGTGCCAGGTAGCCCGAGTTGCACTTCCAGCCAGGCCAGGCCCCCAAGAAGATACAATCGCGCCGGTGGCTCCACTACCAGTTCGGCCTGACCGGCCCACGCTCGCTTTTCTGCACACCGTCCTGACGTTGGCGCCCACATTCAGCCAGCTGGCCCAGGAGCTGTCTCCGGGCACGGAGGTGTTCCATATCGCCGACGAGAGCCTCCTCACCGTCACGAGGAGGGCCGGTTCGCTGACGCCCGTCACAAAAAGGCGCGTTCTCGGCCACGTCATGTCGGCCGTGGACGCTGCGGCGGACCTGGTACTGGTGACTTGCTCGTCCATCGGCCCGGCGGTCGACCTGGTCCACGAGCTCGTCCCTGTCCCGGTGTTGCGCGTCGACGAGCCGATGGTCGATGAGGCAGTCCGTCTCGGCCGGAGCATCGGCGTCCTGGCCACTCTCTCGTCGACTCTCGAGCCCACTGCCGAACTGGTCGACAGACGGGGACGGGCGGCCGGCAAGCCCGTCCGGGTCGTGGCGCGACTGTGCGACGGAGCCTTTGACGCGCTGGCGGCGGGCGATCGTGACTCGCACGACGAGTTGGTCCGAGATGGGCTCCGGCAGTTATGCGGGGACGTTGACGTGGTGGTGCTGGCCCAAGCCTCCATGGCGCGGGTAGCAGAGGCACTGCCCGACCAGGAGCGCACGGTGCCGGTCCTGTCCAGCCCCCGACTGGCCATGATCCGCGTGGCGGATCTCCTGGCCCGGCAGGCGCACTGAGCCTGCGAGGGCCCGCCATGACGCCGGCCGGAGCCCGTGAAAGCCGGCCGGGACCTACGACGGGGGGCCGGGACCTACGACGGGGGGCCGGGACCTACGACGGGGGGCCGAGAGCAGCCACATCGGCCGGGCTCAGCCGGCGGGTCGGCAGGCCATGCAGGAGCAGGACGAGTTTGGCCGCCTCCTCGACCTCTTCGACGGCGCTCGAAGCCGCGTCGAGAGAACCACCGGCCACGATCGGGCCATGGTTGGCCAGCAGGAGCGCACGGCCCTGGCGTGCCCGCAGCCTCACTGCCTCTGCCAGCTCGAGGCTGCCCGGCCGGGCGTAGGGCACCAGGACCAGCCGGCCGACCCGCATCACGGAGTACGGCGTCAAGGGCGGGAGCACGTCGTCCGGATCCACGTCCTCGAGGCAGGCCACGGCGACCGAATAGGTCGAGTGCAAGTGCACGATCGCCTGGGCGTCGGGCTGCTCGTCGTACATGGCCAGGTGAAGCGGCAGCTCCTTGGTGGGGGCCGCTCCGTCGACAAGCTGTCCCTGCCCGTCCAGGCGCGACAGGCGCGCCCCGTCCAGCGCCCCGAGAGACAAACCCGTGGGCGTCATCAGCCACCCCTGCCCCAGCCGGGCACTGACGTTGCCGGACGACCCGGGGGAGAGGCCCCGAGCGGCCAGGGAGCGCCCCAACGCCACGATCTTGTCCCTCAGTTGGACTTCTTTCATCTGGTCGCTCATCTGGTCACCTCGAGTGCTTGAAGGAAGAAATCAGGGCCGCCGAAATTGCCCGACTTGAGGGCCAGGGCTAGGGCTGGCTCTCTCAGGGAGACCATCCACGGCACTCCCGGGGCGATCTCGTCGCCGGTCGCCAGGGCATGCACGCCCAGGGCACGCACGACGGCACCGGCCGTCTCGCCACCTGCCACCACGATCCGCCGAGCGCCCTGGTCGACCAGGCGGCGGGCCAGCTCACCCAGACAGAACTCGACCAGTTCGTTCGCCCGCCCCGTGCCGATCTTGTCCTGGACGCGCGCCACTTCCCCCGGGGCGGCTGTCGTATAGACGAGCACAGGGCCCTTAGCCAGGAGAGCCTCGGCCTGCGCCGTCACCGAAGCGAGGGCCCCGGCACCCGCTTGGGCCGCGAGAATGTCCAGCTTGATCGCCGGATAGCGAGCCGACATCCGCTCCACCTGGGCCCGGGTTGCGGCCGAGCAGCTGCCGGCGAGCACGACCACCGGTCCGTCGGGAAGGGGCACCTTGGCGCGCTCGGCGCCCGCTCGTAGGTGCCCGGACCTTCTGAAGTTGTCCGGCAGGCCCAGGGCAACGCCCGAACCACCGGTCACGAGGCCCAGGCCCGCACTGGCCGTGCCGATGGCCCGTAAGTCAGCGTCCACCAGGGCGTCGGTCACGGCGTAGCTGGCCCCTTGCTCCTCGAGTTCGCGCAGCCGGCCCGCTATCGCGTCGGCCCCCTGGCGCACGAGCGAGTAAGGGACCAGGCCGATGCCGCGCTGCGTCTGGCGGCCGAGGAACCTGACCAGGTCGGGATCCGTCATCGGCGTCAACGGGTGGCGGGCCATCGACGACTCGGACAGGAGCCGGTCCCCCACAAAGAGATGACCCTGGTAGACCGTGCGGCCGTTGGTGGGGTAGGCCGGGCATACGACGGTCGTCGTGGCTCCCAGCCGGTCCATGAGGGCGTCGGCGACGGGGCCGATGTTCCCGGTCGGCGTCGAGTCAAAGGTCGAACAGTACTTGAAGAAGAACTGCCGGGCCCCCAGCTCCCGGAGCCAGTCCAACGCTGCGGTGGACTCGGCCACCGCCTGGGCTACCGGTGCGGTCCGGGACTTCAAAGCGACGACGAGAGCGTCGACCTCGGCGATGTCGACGCCGCGGGCCACGCCGAAGGTCTGGACGGTGCGCATCCCCTCGCCGGCCAGCGTGCTGCAGAGGTCAGAGGCCCCGGTCACGTCGTCGGCGACTGCGCCCAGCAGGAGCGTCCCCACTAGGCCGTCGCCCGGCTGAGCACGGTGGCCACCTCGCCGACGAGCGCCGGGAGACGGCGGAACCCGTGCTGGAAGACGTCGGTGTACGTCGCCGCCAGCGCCGGCGTGGGTACCCAGGGCTCGAGCTCCTGCTCCACTGCTGCTCCGGCGGCGGCGTGGTCACGGTAAATGCCGCACCCCGTCCCGGCGAGCAGCGCTGCCCCAAGAGCGGTGGCTTCTTCGAGCCGGACCGTTTCTATCCGACGTCCGGTGACGTCGGCCTTCAGCTGCGCCCACACGCGGCTGGCCGTGACCTTGCCCTCGGCCCGCAGGACGGGCACCGGCTGGTGGGTGAGCTTCTCGAGCCAGTCCAGGTTGGCCCGCAACGAGTAGCACACGCCTTCGATCAGCGCCTGGAGGACATGGGACCGGCGGTGCCCGAGGGTCAGACCGAACACCGCACCGGTCGCCGCTGCCTCGTCCCATACCGGGGCGAGGACACGGCCGAAACTCGGATAGCAGAGAAGGCCGGAAAAGGACAAGGGCCACTCGATCTCGGCCTCGACGGCCAGGTGACCCGCGGAGGCGTCCTCGCCGCGCACCTCGCGCCAGTACCAGTCCACCAGGGCTCCGGCGTAGCCGACGCGAGCCGAAAAGACGTACTGTCGGGGAACGACGTCGGCGTAGCAGGCGATCGAACCGGCTTCAGCGGTGGTCCGCTCCACGTACTCCTCGACCGGCACCACCAGCGCCTCGGCCGAGCCGGTGGAATCCACGGGAAGCTGCCGGTTGCCCCGCGACGCGAAGGCGGCGCACAGCCGGTCGTGGCCGCCGACGACGACCGGTGTGCCGGCGAGCAGCCCGGTGGCCGCGGCCGCCTCCGGTGTCACCGCACCGATCCACGAACCGCTCGGGTAAGCCTGCGGGAACCGCGAACGGTCGAGGCCGGCCACACCCAGCAGCTGGTCCGACCAGTCCAAGCGGCGCTGGTCAAAGCACATGGTGCGAGATGCGAGGGAGAAGTCCGTACCGTAGACCCCGCACAACCAGTACGTCACGAGGTCACCCATCGAAAGCCAGTACCGCGCCCGAGCGAACGCTCCCGGCTCGTTGCGCCGCACCCACATCACCTTGTTGATCCCGTAGTGGGCGTCGAGCACCTGCCCCGTGGTCCGGTACACGACATCGCGACCGACCTCTCTCCCCCACCACTCGGCCTCGGCCACGCCGCGCGGGTCGTACCAGGCGATGGCCGGCCGCACCGCCTCACCCGCCTTGTCCAGGGGCGCGATGGCCTCGCCTACGGAGGCGGCGGCCACGGCCTCGACCCGGGACCCGACGAGAGCGCCCATCACCTCGCCGATCAGTCGCGCCACCAGCACCCGGAGGGCGTCAACGTCGTGCTCGGCCAGACCGCCAGCAAGGCGCTCGGTCGGGGTGGTGCCACGTCGCTGGGCGAGCAGGTGTCCCGCCGTGTCGAACCCGACGACCTTTACCGAGGAGGTGCCGACATCCACACCGAGCAAGGCCGATGACGGCATTAGCTTCTTCGGCCGAGCACAATCGTCGTTGACAGTGCGGGAAGTATGTGCTTATCCTAGCAGAAGTTGTTAGATATCACTCAAACAGGGGTGCTTCTTGTTCATCCTGGGGGGCCCTGTGGACGACAAGGCAGCGTGAGGGACGATGTCGGAGCACGTTGACGGACAGACCGAGCTGCCACCAGACTGGCGCTCGGGGGTGACGCAGGAACCCGAAGACAGTGAGGCGCTCCGCTACGACTCCGCGCCCGAGCGCCGGGAGCGGATCCTCGACCTGGTCCGCGAGAAGGGGTACTACGCCGTTACGGATCTGGGCCGCGAGTTCGGCGTATCCGAGATGACCGTGAGGCGCGACGTCGGGAAGCTGGCACAACAGGGGCTTGTGCGGGTCGTGCACGGCGGCGTCAGCGCGGTGACGGACCTGTTCGCACCCATCGAGTTCCGTTTCCGGTCTCATCAGCACACCTCTACTAAGCGCGCCATCGCCGATTACGCGTTGACACTTTTGGGCCAGGACTCCGTGGTCGGCCTCGACGCCGGCACGACCGTTCTCGAGGTGGCTCGCCGCCTACCGGATGATCGCAACCTCACTATCGTGACGCACTCCCTGCCGGCCATGGGTGTAGTCGCACATCGCCCGGGTTTGCAGTTGATCGGCATCGGGGGCGTCTTCATGCCCCAGGGCCAGGCTTTCGCCGGAGGCCTTGCCCTCCGGTTCCTGTCGCAGCTGAGGATCCAGACGTTCGTAATGGGGGCCGCGGCTATCCGGGACCGGTCGATCTGGAGCACCAACAGTTTCGACGCCGAGATGAAGCAGGCCTTGATGGAGGCCGCCGACACCGTCATCGTGCTGGCGGACTCGTCGAAGTTCGAGTACTCGACCCTATTGATGGTGGCGAAATTGTCAGAAGTGAGCGTGCTCGTCACCGACGAGCAGATCTCCGACAAGGCCCGGTCTGAGGTGGCGGAGACGGGCGTCAAGCTCGTGGTCGTGCCCACCCGGGCGAGGACCAGAGAAACCGAGGACGGCGGAGAGGCGCATGACTAAGTTGCCCGTGACCAACCTGCCCGTGACCAACATGGCAGTCGACATTTTGTTAGATGCCCACGCGGGCACGGCCGAGGGCCCCGTATGGGACGAGCGACGCCAGCAGCTCGTCTGGACTGACATCCCCGGGGAGAGCATCCACTTCACCGACCTGTCCAGTGGTAAGGACGCCTCCGTCGACGTCGGGACCCGGGTGGGCTGCGTCGTCCCCCGCACCAACGGTGGCTTCGCCATGGGCGCCTGCCAGGAGTTCCTGCTGTGCGGCCCGGACGACCTGTCCCATCCCGAGGAGCGCGTGCACATCACCGACGAGAGCCTGGTCAGGGTCAACGACGGCAAGTGCGACCCCGCCGGCCGGTTCTTCGCCGGGACCGCGGCCAACGACGGCCGCTGGGGCACCGGTGCCCTCTACCGGCTCGGCGCCGACCACTCCCTCGAGCTCGTGCTCGCCGGCGTCACCTGCGCGAACGGCCTCGGGTGGAGCCTGGACTCGAGGACGTTCTATTACGTGGACACCCCCACCTACCGGATCGACGCCTTCGACTTCGACCCCGAGCGCGGATCGCTTTCCAACCGGAGGGTGTTCGCCCGCATTGAAGGTGGCGGCCGCCCCGACGGCCTCTGCATTGACAGCGAGGGGTGCCTCTGGGTGGCGATATGGCTGGGTTGGGAGGTGCGCCGGTACGCACCGGACGGCCGCCTGCTCACGCAGGTCAAGGTACCGACGGCGCTGGTGAGCAGCTGCGCTTTCGCCGGTCCCGACCTCGATATCCTGTGCATCACCTCGGCGTCCAGCTACCTGATGAAGGGCGAGAAGGCCACCCAGCCCCACGCAGGAGCGATCTTCGCCTGTTCACCGGGCGTCCGTGGGTTGCCGCCCGCTCAGTTCGGCGGTTGAACGCGGCACAACGACGGGACCGGCGATAGTGAGGCCGGCGATAGTGAGGCCGGCGACTACGAGGCTGGCGACTACGAGGCTGGCAATGACGAGGGGGCAGCATGACGAAAGGGGCAGTATGACAACAGGTCCGACGGCCGAGGGTGCACGCGCGGGCCAGGAGTTCCTCTCCGACCTGGGCCGGGCCGAGTCGGGATGGCCCCGCATGCTCGACCGCTGGTCGGTGACGAGCGCGGGCGCCCACGGCCCTTCCCGGCCCGGCCCGGTCGCCCACAGGGTGGTGCTC
>Ga0182030_10006238_pt1 | contig 25188 bp, 19 predicted proteins | sample 812S3MmetaG_FD_121299 | JGI IMG/M metagenome (GOLD analysis project Ga0182030, IMG submission 121299) | Permafrost microbial communities from Stordalen Mire, Sweden - 812S3M metaG (Illumina Assembly) | ecosystem: Environmental > Terrestrial > Soil > Wetlands > Permafrost | place: Sweden...
GTCAAGGCTCTACCTTCAAATCCCCGTGGAAACTCTGATTCAGTTCAGGTTCCCCCCGTACACCGCCGGTGTACCGTGTGGTTTATGCTTTTTACCGATACTTAGTCAGAGTTTCCTCAGCGCGATTCCTCAGCGCCGCAGTAGACCGAGGATCGAAGGTCCCTTCGAAACCTGCCCTAACCCGGTCGACCTGCGTATTTTTACGGAGTGAAATTTCCGCGCAGACGGTGCCCGAGGGGCTTGTCGCCGAAAACAGGATTCGTTGCAAACGAACGTTGTGCGCATTATTAGCGGTGATGGGGCCCGAGCCCAATCGCAAGCGCCCCGGTGATCCCGTGCCCCTCGTTGATGGTGTAGATGCGGTCCACCACAGGCAGTTTGACCATCTCGACGGCGCCCGATGGCCAGTGAATTTCGGCGGTTCCTGGGTCGGTGGCGTCGCCTAGTCCGAAGTGTGGGCGCCGATCGTTCGCCGAGATATAGCTACCGCTGGCCAGCACGTCCTGACGCATGCGCATGCCGTTGGCCTTTAGATAGACGCTTGCGCAGGTGGCATCGCGCGGGCTCTTGGGGCCGCCCACCAGATTCATCTCTACCCAATGATGATGATCGGGGTTCACGTTCCTCAGAAGTGTGGGCGGTCCGTCAACGGGATTGATGATCACATCGATCTTGCCGTCATTGAAAATATCGCCGAAGGCCGCTCCGCGGGCCGGAATGACTGCGGCGAGCCCTGAGCCCTTTACCGGAGGAATGTAGGTAAACTTCTTGCCGGTCTCGTTGTGGAACAGGAGCGGCCTCTGGGCAAAGCTGGTACCCCAGTCATGCTGGTCCGCTTCGGGATAAACGTGGCCGTTGACCATGAGCAGGTCAAGCCAGCCATCGTTGTCATAGTCGAGAAAGCCGTCGCCCCAACCGACAAAAGGTATGGTCGTTTGCGCCAGGCCAACCTTGTAGCTCACGTCGGAAAAAGTGGCGTCGCCGTCGTTGTGGTACAGCACTTTGTAATCGTCACCGAAGTCGGTGATAAAAAAATCAAGCAGACCATTGTTCTGGTAATCGCCAACGGCAATACCCATGGAGGCAATCTCCCGGCCATCCCCGTTCAGCGCGAAGCCCGATTCGTAGCCCTGGTCCTCAAAGGTGCCGTTTCCTTTATTGATGTAAAGGTAGTTAGGTTCCGAGTCGTTGGCCACGACCAGATCCGGTTTGCCGTCGCCGTTGATATCCACGAAGATAGCCGTAAAACCGTAATATGGGCCCTTATCTTCTACTCCCGCCTTCGCGGTGACTTCGGTGAAGGTACCGTCTCCATTGTTATGGAACAGATGATCGGGCTCACCCTGCAGGCCGCGTGGACCACAGTTCACGTTCACGCCGCGATATTGACAGAAGGCATAGCCCACCGCCTTGGAACCGGGCGTGGGCAGATTATCGCGGTCAAGGTGCACATAGCCGCTGACATAAAGGTCCAGCCGTCCGTCACCGTCGTAGTCTCCCCATGCGGAACCGGTTGACCAGTTGCCGGCTTGAACGCCCGCTTTCTCAGCCACATCGGTAAAAGTGCCATCGTGGTTGTTGTGGTAGAGGCGGTTCTTGCCATAGTTCGTGACGTAGAGATCGGGCCAACCATCATTGTCATAGTCGGCAACGCTGACCCCATAGCCCCAACGATCGTTGGTTACGCCAGCCTTGGCGGCAACGTCGGTGAATGTTCCATCGTGATTGTTGTGAAACAGCGCGGCGTGGGGCGGCTCTTCTTTGCCATCCAGCGCATTGAAGGTTGAACCGTTGACCAGATAGATATCGAGCCAGCCATCGTTGTCGTAGTCGAGCAGCGCCACGCCGGAGCCGTTGGTCTCGACAATGAAATTCTTCTCCGGCGTGCCCATCCTGTGGCGCCACCCGGATAGCCCCGCGGACTTGGTGACGTCTTCGAAGACGACCGCGCCTTTCTCGACAAAGCCACCCATGGTTATCGGCCGCTTTTGCTCGTCATAGACGGGAGCGGCACCCATCCCACCGGCAATTCCTCCCATACCCTGCTGTACTTTTGGAGGAGATGGGGATGGCGTCGGCGGCGACTGGGCCATGCAGTCGGCGAGCGGGAAAAATGCGGCCCACAAAACACTCAGGAAGAGGCAGGAACAACGAAACAACGGAAGTCCTCCAAGGCCTCAAGTCTAGCGCAGAAATTGATCGCGGGTGACGCGGTTCAGCAAGTCAGGAAAGTTTGAGGGAGGGACGCACCCAATGGCTTCAGTGTATCCCACCCTCTTTCGGGGAAGAATTCGAATCAGGGTGATGGGATCACCCTGATTCGAATTTAGAAGGTCAACTTCGCGCCCACCTGCAAAGTACGTGCCTGGGATGCGCCCAGGGCCTTGCCGAAGGTGCCGTCCGCCAGATTGGTGTCCCAATTCTGTAAGTTGACACGGTTGAAGGCGTTGAATAAATCCAGCCGGACTTGGAAGTCTGCCCCTTCGCCCGGGAACCATGGTATATGCGTATTCTTCGCCAGAGCGGCGTCAGTCTGAGCGAAGCCAGGGCCGCGGAAGGTATTGCGGCCGAGATTTCCCTCCACTCCAGTGGGCACGCCATTGGCTTGCACCGGCAACGGGAATTGACTGGCGGTAAACACTCCACCAAGGAACCTGGAACGGCTGATGCCTTTGATGGTTTTCCCAAACGATGGGACATCGGGGAAGTCGTAATTGTTGCCATCCAGGTTGAAGTCATTCTGAGGAGCGGTGGTGTAGACAGATTGCGGAAGTCCACCCACCAGGGTTCCGAGAGCGCTGATCTGCCAGCCGCCAAGAATGGTCTTCGCCAGCGGACTGGTAATGCCGTAAGTCGGAATCTGCCACAATCCATTGAACGAGAGCTGCTTCGGAACGTCCTGGCTCGATACTGCCCGTTGGGCAGCGACATTGTAGGCGTCCACGACCACGGAGTATTCAGCGCCCTTCTGTTGCCCTGGCACGGTACTCATCAGGTCGATGGTCTTTTGCAGAGTCAAGGCCACCTGGAAGCTGAAGCCAGCGCTGAATTGCTTGCGCACAAAGGACGTAAAGCCGTTGTAGTTGGAACCGGCTCGGTTGGTGGTGTAGTTGATGGGGCCAAAGTATGGGTTCGGAAGCGGCCCCAGGGTCTCGGTGAAACCGCCGCTTGGATTGACGGTGATAGTGTTGACGCCATCCACCCGGTTGAGGTTGGTGATCGAATATTCGTGGATGCCGTTCGAATGCACGTAATCGACTTCCGCGATCCAGTGCGACCTGAAAGAATGCTGCACACCCAAGAAGAGGTTTTCGGCGTAGGCCATCTTCAGGTGCGGATCGGGGCCTCCAATGTTGTCGAAGTTGCCAAAGCCGCCTCGAGAATTGAGCGGCGGCAGGGTGGTCGTGAGTCCTGGAGGAAGCGGACAGTTGTAAGGGAAACTCGCAGCGCCGCAGAGGGCGAATGCCGGAGGCTGAGGAGCCGACGGGTTATTAATGTTGGCGGTGAAGTTGGCGTCGATCGGCGGGTTGCCGGTTTCGGTATCGCTCCAGTTCGTATTCCCGCCGCGATCAAAGAAGATGCCGTACCCGCCGCGGACTGACCAGTCGTTAAGGCCGAAGGGCCGCCAGGCAAAGCCGAACCTCGGAGCAAAATATGTTTTCTTATGATCGATGAAGGGCCGGCGATCGTCGGAATTCGGATTGAGCCCAACCGAAATGCCTTCGATCTGTTGTAAGAGCGTGGGCGCACTGGGCACGGTCAGCGTAGAGAGTGTGCCGTGCGCTTCCGACGGGTTGGAGGTTGCGTCCCACCGCAAGCCGAGGTTGAGGGTAAGATCGGCCCGGACCTTCCAGTCATCCTGAATGTAGGCGCCATAAGTACTGTCGCGGAAGTGACGGTCGTTGTTGGCGACTCCACCGGTGGTCGGATCGAAAGAGATCGTGCCGTACTGAGTTGGATTGTCGGCGGCGAAGTCGAAGATGGTCTGGAAATTCCAGGATTGCTGGCGATTGTCGGGCACGGTGAAGGGAGCGTAGTCCTGATTGTGAAACCACTCGAATCCTGTCTTCAGGGCGTGCTTGCCATGGATGATCGAGACCATGTCTCTCCAGTGGAAGTCGTTTTGCGCAAAACCTACTGGAGCAAAACCATCACCGAAGCCAGGGATGCCGTTCACGCCCGTCGGCAGCAGGGCACAATCGTTGCAAGGGATATCGACCGAGGTTCGGGTATAGCCGAATCCCATTTCATTGACGACCGAAGGCGAGAATGTGTGGGTGTAGTTGACCGCGCCATACCAGGCGTCTTGCGGAAAGTTGATGTCGAATGCCCGGCGCACGCCGTTGTCCCACGGCCCCAGCAAGTGGGTTCTGTACATGTTCGCGTAGATGCGGTCGTTGGAGAAATTCTGATCCAGGCGGAAGTTGTACTGGTAGCCGTTGTGGATGGACAGGCTGGAACCGTTCACAACATCAAGCATCCCCATGCCGCAGGGCATGCCCAGAGGCCCGATCTGGTTGGGATCGGTTGTAAGATTGCAGTTCTGTGCGGGATTATTCGTATAGCCCTGGGTGGTGTTCACGTCGGCCACGGTTTGAACCGCGCTTGGAGTCGATACCACCGGATGGTAGGAAGTAAGTAAGGTAGTGGGAAGGGTTCCGGGCTGATTCGCGCTCATCCAACTCACAAAGGCTGGATCTTCGACGGTGAGGCTGCCAGTCGATGCCGATTGGGAGATCACTTGATCCCAACTACCGAAGATAAAAGTCTTGTCTTTGCGGATTGGACCGCCGACGCTGCCGCCGAATTCATCGCGGTGAGTGGGAGTGATATAGCCGTTCAGGGGATCGTCGTAGTTCTGAAATTCGTTTCGAGCCTGCCATTTGCTGCTCTGATACTGCTCGAATACGCTGCCATGTAACTTATTGGTGCCCGCCTTGCTCGTGATCTGTGTGACCAGGCTGGCGGCTTTGCCGAACTGGGCCGAATAGTCGCTGGTGGTCACCACGACTTCCTGCACCGAGTCCGGGTTGGGAACCAGCTTAGCATCGCCGCCGGAGGGGGAATCATCCAGCGAAATGCCGTCCAGCAGGTAGGTATTGCCGTGGTTGGGCGCGCCGTTGGCTACTACCGCGGGAGTCGTGGTCGCATAGAAAATGTCGGTATTAGCCGCGGTTTGCCCCATTAGGCCGGTTCCGGTCACTCCGGGGGTCTGGTTCGCGACGGTGTAAATATTGCGACCCTGAATGGGCAACTCCTCCACTTGGCGCTCGGTGGTCACGCTCGTGATCTGCGCCTCGTCGGTATCAACGGCGGTGGCGCTGGCTTGGACCTCGACGCTGGCGGTGACATCGGCGGGCCGGAGCGTCAAGGAGACATCCCTGACGCTTAAGGCGGTCAACTGGATGTTGGCTTCGGTGACGGAGGCAAAGCCCTTGACCGTGGCAGTGACCTTGTAGGTACCGGGCCCCAGCGATGGGAACCTGTAGTATCCGGCCGAATTCGTCTCGGTCGAATTCGTGACTCCGGTGTCCACAGCCGTCAAGACAACTTGGGCGGATGCGACGATGGCGCCAGTACTGTCGGTTACGGTGCCTTCAATCGAGCTGCTGAACTGCGCCAATGCGGCACCCGAGCCGAGCACCATTACCAGCAGCACCCACAGAATCTTTACCGAAATTTTTACTGAAACCTGCCTCATCGCCTGCCTCCTTCTTGGGAGAACATCATTTCGGAACACTGGTCCGAATCAAAGCGGGAGGCTAGTTGAATTAGAGTATTGCTGTCAAGACAAAACTTTAATACGTGTCATATTTATTTAACACTAGCTGTAAATACAGATTTCGGGATATAGATCCCCCTCGCAGTACGGAATTACGGAGGCTCGAGGGCAGGAAACACCGTTTACGCGGGCGATCTTTCGAGGTACTGGATCAGTTTGATCCAGCGTACTACCTTCTTCCAAGTACGATTGACAGCTCCACTGGTCACCGTTAGACTCGTCCGCGGGTGATGCCCATCCCAGCAACCCGTATCTTTCGGCGCCAACGACCAATACTCCGCCTCTTTTCTATCCTGTCATTCTGGTTGTCATTGCTGTTTTTGAGCTTCTTGCCGCATGCGGCCTGGGGGCAAAGCGCGGACTATGCCAAGGCGGAGGCGCTGGTCCGAAATCATCAATGGGACGACGGCCTGGCCCTGTTGTTGCCTTTGCTCAAGAGCGAACCGCGCAACCTGAAGGCGCTGAACCTGGCTGGCCTAGCCCTCATTGGCAAAGGCGACACCGAACATGCCAATGAGTATTTGAAGAAGGCGATCGCCATTGATCCGGCCTTCACTCCAGCCCTAAAGAATCTCTCGATTAATGAATTCAACAGCCAGCAATATGCGGCGGCGGAGAAGCACTTGCTGGCCGCGCAGAAGGAACTACCGGGCGACCCCGTCGTCAATCTCTACTTGGGAGAAATCGCCTACCGGCAGAAGCAATACGCCCGTGCTGTCGCTGCGCTCGGCCGGGCCCGCGACCTGGTTTCACAAAATCCCAACGCCAGCGCGCATCTGGCCATCAGCTACCTGCAAACGGCACAGCAGCAAAAGGCGTTCGCTATCCTCGACGGCATTCAGCCGGAGCAGATTGAACCCCGGTCGCAATTTGAGCTCGGCCTGGCGCTGGAGCAACTCGGCTCGTCCGCCCGATCGCTGCCTTATCTGGAGGCGGTCCACCGGCGTTATCCGGATGCATACGATATCGGGTTCGACCTGATGCTCGGCTACCTGGCAGCCGGCACGTATCAAACGGCCATCGAGGTGGGAAGGGATCTGATAGCGCGCGGTCATGAAACGGCGGAACTCAATAACATCCTGGCCGAGGCGTACGCCGGGAATCACGAGATTCAGTCTGCCGTCGATGCTCTCAGAAGGGCCATCGCGCTCGATCCCCAGGACGAAGACAACTACCTCGATTTCGCCGCTCTCTGCATGAACCAGCGATCTCTTCAGGCAGGAATGACGGTGATTGAAGTCGCCCTCAAGTCTCATCCTAAGTCCGACCGGTTGATCTTCATGCGGGGCGTGTTGCATGCAACGCAGGATGAGTTCGAACTGGCGGAGAAAGATTTTAGGCTCTCGGCGGAACTGGCGCCCAGGACGAACCTTGGCTTCGTGGGGCTGGGCGTCACCTACCTGGAGACTGGAAACGCGAAACAGGCAATTCAGATTCTAAGAGGACGGCTGCGCCAGAAGCCAAATGACGCTAGCCTTCTCTACTTGCTGGGCGAGGGGCTGCTGCGGTCGGGAGCGACTCCAGGCGACAGCACATACCTCGAGGCGCAGAGGTCGCTGGAAAAGTCGGTGCGCCTGAACCCCAAGCTCTGCCTGCCACATGTCTCCCTCGGCACCATTTATCTGGATGAAGACAGACCGGGCGACGCGGTCGTCCAACTGGAACAGGCGCGAGCGATTGATCCCAAAGAGAGGTCGGCGTACTCCCACCTGGCGGTCGCCTACCGTCGAATTGGAGAGGTGGATAAATCCAAGGCGGTTCTGACCGCCCTGAAGGAACTCATTGAACAGGAACGCCGAAGCACCCGAGAGAAAATGAAGCCATCGTCGGAAGAAGAATCCCCAGAACAATCCTCGGAAACGCACCCTGACGGCGCTTCAGAAAAGCACTGATCGAAGAACGAAGACCAAAGATCAAAGACAAAGATCGAACCAACAACACCAAGGGGATCAGGCCACCGTGAGTTTTTTCTGCATTTCTTCCAATGAAAATCCCTTGGTTTCAGGATAGATAAACAGAACCACAAAAAATTGTGTGACCATCATCAGGGAGAAAAACACGAAGGGATAGGCGCCCGAAGATGCTGCCATCAGGGGGAAAATCCCGGAAATCAGCGCGTTCATAAACCAGTGCGAAAAGCTTCCCAGACTCTGTCCTTTGGCGCGCACCTGGTTGGGAAATACTTCGCTGATGTAGACCCAGATGACGGCGCCTTGCGAGAAGGCGAAGAAGGCGATGTAGCCAACCAGCAGCCAGACTAATAAATTCTGGTGATGGCCGCTGAAGAAAATCATGGCGACGCCGCCCAGACACGCTGCCGTTCCGACCGAACCGACGAGCAGCAGGATCTTGCGCCCGATCCTGTCAATCACGGTCATCGCGAGCATGGTGAACAATAGATTCGTGCCGCCGATGGCGACCGCCTGCAAGTCTCCCGAAACCTTGCTGAACCCGGCATAGGCAAAGATGTCGTTGAGATAGTAAAGAATGGCATTAATGCCGGACAGTTGATTGAACATGCCAATGGTGACCGCCAAAAAGATCGGAAGGCGGTATTTCCAGGAGAACAGGCTCTCGTTGGCGGCGTGCTCCAGATCAATCGATTCGATAATCTCGCGCAAGTCTTTCTCGTAGTCGACTTCACCGGTCAGGCGCAGGACTTCGCGGGCCTCGTCAATCCGCTGCTTTTTGACCAGCCAGCGCGGACTGCGTGGAATCACGAACAGCATCAGGAAGAAAAAGACGGCCGGGACGGCCGCCACGCCCAACTTCCAGCGCCACTCGATGTCGCCGAGCTGCAGCAACCCGAGCAGATAGTTCGATAGATAAGCCAGCAGAATTCCAAAGACGACGTTGAACTGAAAAAAACCGACCAGACGTCCGCGCCACTTTGCCGGCGCAATCTCAGCGATGTACATGGGGCCGAGCACCGAGGAGCCGCCGATCCCCAAACCTCCGATGAAGCGGAAGAACACCAATGGGCTCCAGCCCCACGCAAACGCGCAACCCAGCGACGAAATCAGATACAGCACTGCCATCACCCGCAAGCTGTCGCGGCGTCCATAGCGGTCGCCCGGGATACCGGCCAGCATCGCCCCCAGCACTGTTCCCCAGAGAGCCGCTGCTACGGTGATGCCCAGCGTGCCAGGCGTGAGGTGATAGGTCAGCGTTAACGCGTGTGTTGTGCCGGCGATAACCGCGGTGTCAAACCCAAAGAGCAATCCGCCGAGTGCGGCCACAACCGTGCTCTTCACCAGATAGGAATTAATTGTCATTTTACCCGCCGTGAATTTAAGTCGAGCTGCAGTTTACTATTTCCACGCCGATTGCAGGTTCCAAACATCCAGCTTCACGATACGCGCTCGCCCGCCGTGAGAATAGAACTCCACGCCTTGACTGCTGCCGGCTGGAAAGATTTCGTCGGAAATGACGGTCTCGCCATCGTTGGCAAAAACTTCCACCGACGAGCCGTCGACGAAGAGATGCAGTTTTACCGGCTTGCCCTCCGCCCACCGAAGCGGACCGGCGTGGCGGCCGGGAAATTTGCCGTCGAAGCTGACATTGCCGGAGTGGGTGCGATCGACAAAGAGTTTCGCCTCTTTCTTGCGGATGCCCTTGTCAACACCGGCGCTGCCTCCCATGTCGACACCGATCAGAGTTTCTTCCTCTGGCCCTTGCCGCACTTTGAGGCCGACCTCGGAAGCGCCGCCGGTTTCGATCTCCGCCTCAATCTCCAGCGTTTCCCCATGGACATGTCTTGCCTGCAACGCCCGGTTGACGGCGCCGATACTCTGCCCTGTCAGGCTGGTATGTTGCCCCCGCAATGTGTGCAGTTCGGCAACCGGTTCCTGCAGGAGACGAATTCCATCCGCAGTCCGCCTCAGCTTGAGGTCCCGGGGAATCGATTGCAAGCCTCGCCACGGCGAAGTCGGCGTTTTGCCCGCATACTGCCAGTTGACCAGCCATCCCAACCACATGCGACGGCCATCGGACTTGGGAATATCGCTGAAGGAAGTGGAAGCGTAAAAGTCTTTGCCGTAATCGCTCCAGAGGGTCAGTTCTTTCGCATTCTCATTGGTAAAAGTCGTTCCATCAAACTGCCCGATAAAATACTGGTCGCCCGACCCGCCGGCGAAACCACCTGGATTCAGATTAACGTCGAGCACCCAGCGCGCCTGTCCTGGTTCACCTTGGACGGGCAACTCGAACAGGTCGGGACACTCCCACACGCCTCCGTCGGCGCCGGCCGGACCGAAATCGCTGAGTGCGGTCCAGTGCTTAAGATCGGTTGATCCCCAAAAGCGCAGCTTGTGTTCCGGCGAGAGCGCGGTAACCATAATCCACTTGTGGGTCGCTTCATGCCAGAACACCTTGGGATCACGAAAGTCCTTCAAGTGGAGATCGAGAATGGGGTTGCCCGCGTACTTTGTCCAGGTGCGCCCCTTGTCATTGCTGTAGGCGAGATTCTGAAACTGCTGAGTCCCCGTATAACCCGTATAGATCGCGATCAGACACGACGGATCGGCGGCGGATCCTGTGCATAGGCCGCTGCTGTTGTGCCAGTCCACGACGGTGCTGCCGGAGAAAATCATGATGCCGTTCTCTTCCGCGAGGGCCAATGGAAGATGTTGCCAGTGCACCAGGTCGCGGCTGACGGCATGTCCCCAACTCATATGACCCCATTCGTTGCCGAAGGGATTGTGCTGATAAAAAAGGTGGTACTCGCCCTGATAGAAAATCGGGCCGTTGGGATCGTTCGTCCAATTCTTGGCGGGCGTGAAGTGAAACTGCGGACGATAAGGTTCGTCGTAATTTTCAGCGGCCGCGGCTCCAATGGCGAGCATTAGGATGGCGAGCATCGCGACGAGTAAGGAGCCAGACACTGCGAAAACAGCTTGACGCACGATGGACGGATATTTCATTCTCTATGTCCTTAGCTTGCTGGTCTGCTTTCGAGTCGGCTTTCTGGCCGGCGAAGCGCGGAACCAAGTTTCGAGTGGAGTCCATTCCCGCGCGGCGCCCGAGTTCGGTAGAAGACTATCACATTGTTGTAATGTGTATTTACATTTGTGCGTTTCCATGATACACAGCTATTGGCAATTTGGCATTGCTCTTGGGTGCCTCTAACTCGCAGGGTGCCTCCAAAAGGTCTCGTTGAATTTCATCAGCATCGGCGAAGTTTTGTGGGACGTGGTCGGCGAAGCCGAACATCTGGGTGGCGCTCCCCTCAATTTTTCCGCCCACGCCGCGAAACTCGGGCATGGCGCCTATCTGGTAAGCGCGGTCGGCGCCGACCCACGCGGCCGCAAGGCGCTGAGCCATATTCGAGCGCTCGGACTCACCACCGATTTTATTCCCACTCTGCCGGAATATCCGACTGGGTACGTGAGCGTGACTCTTCACGACGGCGGCCAACCCTGTTTCACCATCCATCGTCCCGCCGCTTACGACTTCGCGCAATTAGCTCCCGGTCAACTCGAACAACTGGCGCGCCTCGCTCCCAGTTGGATTTACTTTGGAACTCTGGCGCAAACCAACAGTGTGGTTCGCTCGACCACCTCCGGTGTCATCGCAGCCGCTCCCCGCGCCAAGCGCTTCTACGACGTTAATTTGCGGGCCAATTCCTATGATCGCGAAGTCGTCTCCCATCTGCTGGCGTCCGCCACACTGACCAAGTTGAACGATGTGGAGATCGGCATCCTGGAGAATCTGCTGGGCGATCCGCATCACAAGAGCATTGAAGAGTTCTGCCGCAAGTGGGCTGCCCGGTTCGGGTGGGAAGCTGCTTGCGTGACGCGTGGCGATAAAGGCTGCGCTCTGCTGCTCGGATCTGACTATGTGGAGTCTCCGGCATACCCCATCACAGTCGTCGATGCGATCGGGGCGGGGGACGCATTTGCCGCCGGCCTGATGCATGCCTTGAGCTCGGGCTGGGATGCCAAACGATCCGCCGATTTCGCCAACCGTCTGGGCGCGCTCATTGCCAGCCGCACCGGTGCGATTCCGGCATGGAATCTGCGGGAACTTGACGCCTTCGCGCCGCCGCCAGCTCCCTGACATCGGCGTGCATTCAAACCATCGCCGAGCACGCTTCTGTTCCAAGCCTACTTCTCTGCGCTCTACTTCCTGGGAAGATGAATCCCGCAGCTCTCGCGAACGATCAGTTCGCAGGGAAGCAGAATTTCCCGGGGTGGAGTGGAAGGAAACTGTACCCGGTCCAGCATGGTGGACAGGGCCACCGCCCCCATCTCCGGGCAATTCTGATGCAGCGTGGTGAGGGGCACGGGGAGGAATCGGGCGTAGCCGACGTCGTCGATGCCGACAATCCGTATTTCCTCTGGCACGGCGACGCCTAGTTTCAAAAGAGATTGCATGACGGTCGCCGCAGTCACGTCGTTGGCGCAAACAATGGCGTCCGGAGAAGCCTCCTGCAGCATGGCTTCGATGAAGCCAATATCGTCAAAATCGCCGCGAAAGATACCCGGGCAGGGAGGTTCGTGGCCGTGCGCCTGGAGAGCTTCCTGATAGCCGGCAATGCGGGCGGCGACGGTCGAAGCGGAGTTGGGACGCGTGGCAAAAATAATCCGCTCGGCGCCAACGTTCAACAAATGCCGTGTCATCGTATAACCGGCGCGATGGTTATCGATGCCCACGAGATCATAAGGAGCGCGGTCCGGATATTTCTCGTAGCAGCGATCCAGCAAAACGATGGGAATTTTCGCTTTTTCGAGAGCGGCCACGATCTCCCGGTTGGTGCGGTCCTTGTCTCCAACATATTCAATGGGGGCGAAGAATACTCCGGCAACCCGCTGCGAAATATATTGCTGGCAAAGTTGCATGGCGGCCTCGGCGCGGTGCTCCAGGCTCGATTCCGAGTGTCCCCAGATCAAAGAATGAGACTTGGCCAGAGGAGACCGCATCATGCCCCGGCAGATCGGTTCAAAAATCTCCGTGCTGCCCAATTCGGGGATGAGCAGGCCAAACTGGAAGGCCTGCGTCTGGACGGGTGCTTCCACGTAGGTACCCGAACCGGAAATGCGGCTCACCAACTTCTCGCTCTGTAGTTGCTGGATCGCCTTGGCGACAGTAATGCGCGAGGCGTCAAAACGCTCGCAGAGCAGAATTTCGCTGGGCAGCCGATCGCCCGGCTGGTAAGTACCGTTTCGTATTTCGCGAAGCAGTTCCTGATAAATCTGTCGATGCTTTGGTAGCTCGCTCAGTTCGCTGGAACCGTCTATCTCGCCCGGCGCGCCTGGCCCGGTTTTGCGGTCGACGGTACCTTTCCTGTTTCCGGCCATTTCTCTCCTGCTGGGGAATCAGCCTGATTGTATTGGGTTCGAGGCGAACCTCGCCACTACCCTCAACTTGCATCTGCAAGGTTCTGGCCTTAATCTTTGGCCTTTGTCCGTAAAATATTTTCGCGGATGGGTTGATTCTAGCGTTTGCACCCGGTGAATCAATCAACTTCAGCGATTCAGCGGGCGTGAAACGCCGTCGAAACGAAGAGCATCGACACGAAGAAAATCTGATCTGAAACGAGAGCAGGTCCAGGTTCAGTAGCCGAGATTGTGAATGCCAAGCTGACGCGCAGGTTCTTTCTGTTGACCTTCTGTCGGAGTGCTCATCCCGCGATGGACTTTGCCGAAGAGCCTCGATGCTCCCATTCTCTGCTGGAAACTGCAGGGCTATGACTGGTCATCTGACGCGCTCATGATCTCAAACTCGACGCCCTGCCAACGTCGAACCCAGTAGCCGACACACCCGCTGATTTCACCGCCGTCATTTGCTGGCGGAATGTTTGAACTCCTGCTCGCAGGTGCTCGATCCCAACCTTTGACTGGGAATCAAATGCGAGTTGCCCTGCGAGAATGTAGCTTTCCCGAAGCTGCGCGAAAGAAAGCCCCGTGGCCTCTCCAGTAATGCTCCTCAATGACGGAAGATCGAATGCGCCACGACTCAGGTGCCGGAGGTAGTGCGCGGCCAAAGCTGGCTCGGGAGGGCGAAAAGCAACGACCCGATCAAATCTGCCCGGACGCTTTAGAATCGCCCCATCTAGCATGGTAGGATCGTTTGCCGTCGCAACCACGATTAACCCGTCTTGGGTGCCAATTCCATCAAGGCAATTCAGAAAGTGCTGAAGGGTTATCTTCAAGCGCCTCTCGCGGTCCTCCTGCTGTGCAAAGGCTCTGTCCAAGTCCTCAAGCACGACGAGGGACGGCGCATTTTGCGATGCCATTTCAAAAAAACCAGTGAGGGATTCGTTGGTTAAGCATTCGTGGCAAAAATCGAGAGTGAACGGTGTGATTGCAGGGTGCGATGCCATCACCTTAATCACGCTGGTTTTTCCGTTGCCGGGAGGCCCGTAGAAGAGGTAGCCGCGACGGAATGGCAATCCGTGTTCTCGGAACCACTGCTCCCGATGGAAGAATGCTTCAAAGTCACTTCTGACCAACTGAGTGGTGGAAGGCTCAAGCACGACCGAATCCCAGTCATACTTGGGTGTAAAGTTCAGGTGTCCTCCACCAAACGTCTTCACATGCTTGGGCGATTCGGAGATCAGAGAGCCGAGTCGAGCGAGCACCGAAGCAGCGGAGGAGCGGTTGATTATCAGCCAACTCCTCCAATCGGATACCAAGCCGTCACGGAAGGACACAAAAGGTACGTTGACAGCAACGAAGGCTGTGCGCTCCTCTTTCATCCAGACTGCGATTGGACAGTCTCGCCATTCGGCGTGCCAAGCGGTTTCTCGCTGGACGATCCAACCTCCTCGCTTGTGTGACGGCGCAAGATTCACACGTGGACTGACGCCCCCAGCCAACTCCCAGCGGTCAATGGCTGCCCTAAATGAAGAGGTTTCTTCAGCAATATCGTCAACGGGAACTCCCTTCAGCAGTTCAGCGATGACCAGCCGACCAATCGGCAATTCGATTTCGAACGTCACTGTATCTGGAAGAGCGCAGCCGAGAACTTTTTCCAGCCACGGCAAATACGGCTCTAAGCTGTCACGCATGGATGCCACTGCTGGCGCAAAACGAATTTGAGTCGATGTGATCGCCACGGCTTTCACTCCTCGTCGTTGTGCAGACAATCGAAACAGCGATAATGACTGTCGCTTTCAAGCGTAATCTTGTTTGGCAAATGGAGTTCTTCCTTAATTTTCGCGATCAGGTCTCGGCGTTTCAAAAGGCACTTGTCCGCAAAAAGCATGAATATTTTGGTCTTCGTGTCGTAGGTCACCCGCCCTCGCGGATATTCCTCGTAAGGCGATTCGGGGGGAGCCTTTCCGATTCGTTGCCATTGTTCCCAAATATCGATGTGACTGTGTGGATAATTTCGGTAATCGTAATATTGTTCGGACTGGCTCAACTCAACGCTGTCGATAAGCAGTTTGTTATTGACCAGCCAGAAAATGCCTAGACGTGGCTCAAAGCGAATCTGAGTCGAATTCATCATAAGAACACTGTAAGGCGTCACCTGTGACACCTGAGGTCACCCGTTCTCATCCGAGCATCTGCATCGGAGCGACCTTGGCTGACACACATCATTGCGATGATCGACGCAGACAGATAGGCTATGCGGTACGGCTGGTCGGGTGCGCCTTTATGCCACGGGGCGATCAACTAACACGGCAGTGGAAGCTCGTCCGCCTCTTGAGCGGAAAGCTGGGACGTTCGCTCGCCCAACTGCGTGCAGAACTGGGAGTGAGCAAGCGGACGGTGCAGCGCGACATCGGGGACTTGGAGCGGGCTGGGTTTCCTGTAGTTTCGGAGACCCGGCACGAAACGATCTATTGGCACTTCATTGAGGGCTTCTGCGCGGAATCTCCCGTCTCGCTCACTCTGACTGAGTTGATGGCTCTGTATTACAGTCGGGGGCTGCTTCGCCCTCTTCAAGGGAGCAACATCTACGACTCCCTCGAATCCGCGATGCAGAAAATCGGTGCCACATTGCCTGCGGAGAGCCATCGGTTTATGCGCGATTTCGAAGGAGCGATAGCGGTCAGCACATTTGGATGGAAAGATTACAGCCACTCACGCGAGATCATCGACAAGCTGACAAAGGCGCTGCTACACAGGTACACCGTCTGTCTTGAGCACACGGCGGTCGGATATGACGAGCCCGTTTCGCGAGATGTCGATCCGTACAAGCTCTGGTATGTGAACAACGGTTTGTATCTGGTGGGACGAGACCACCGAAGCGAGGATTTGCGCGTATTTGCAGTCGAGCGGATCACTTCCGTCTCTCTGACGAATCGCCGATTTCAGATTCCTTCCAGTTTCAACTTCGACAAATTCTCCGAGTCGGCGTTCGGCATGATTTGGGGCGAGGCGCAAGAGGTGGAAATCAGGTTCTCGAAGCATCAAGCGCCGTACATCCGAGAACGAATGTGGCACCCGAGCCAAAGCGTTGCGACTGAACGGAATGGACGTGTGGTTCTGCGCTTGAGGGTTGCCGATCTTGGCGAGGTGAAGCGATGGCTGATCGGGTTTGGCGCGGACGCCCGTGTGCTTAAGCCATCCAACCTCCGGCGTGAGATTGCCGCTGAATGTGCTCGCGTTGCTCGCCGTACAAGCTGATTCAGGTTAGTTGAAACCACGACCGCCACGTCCTCTGCCTATTTCTCACCATGCAACTGCTGCGCGAGGTAGTTGGCCATGCCCAATTCCTTGATGGAATGAAGCTGAGCGTCCAAGAAGTCCACGTGCCCTTCTTCGTCCTTGAGCATGCGCTGAAATAAGTCGCCTGATCCGTTGTCCCCGGCTTCGGCACAGATTTTCATAGCGGAGTTGTACTGGTGTACGGCCTCTTCCTCGTCCTTGAAGTCGCCTTCGAGTTGCTGTTGCACGTTAGCACCAATCTTGGGAGTCAGAGCGACATCCACCTTGGGTGTGGCATCCAAGAACACGATGCGTTCGATAAGACCTTCTGGTCGGCGGAATCTGAGGTAAAGGCTAGGTTTCGGTTTTCGCATTTCTGACTTCCTCTTCCCCTAATCCTGCGAAAGTCGGGAAATCAGTGATTTTTCCTGTAGCTTTTTTCTCGCTGCTTCCAAGAGCTTGAATCAAAGCCTCTTGGAAACACTGGCGGAGAGAGTGGGATACGACACCGGGCGTGGGCAATTTTGCCCATAACACTGGTAAAATCCATCGCTATCAATCACATCCGTCTGGGCGTTCCTGCCTAAGAAAGCCCATTTTGACCCTTAAACCGAGCCAGTTTTAGTACGGAATAGTACGGCAGCCTTCGTCTACCGGACTATCGGTCGAAGTATCGAGTTCAGCCGCCCAACAGAAGACTGAAACGAGGGTTCTGATCTCCTCATCCGAGAACTTCTTAGTCTTGAGGGGTTGATCTGTCTCCGTATCGTCTGCTGCTTTGCTCTGTGTGGACGCATTCGTATGCGTATACGTATGCGGTTCCTCGACAGCATTCGAACCCTTACCACCACCCCGTCCGTCCACCCCTCCACCGTTCTGTATATGATTGCCGGGGGATTTACCTACAGTGGGCTTTTTACCTACAGTTGAATCCTCGACTGTTGGTAAATCCCTTACAGTACCCCCAAGAGGCTGAATCAGAATGCGATAGGTGTTAGTCGCCTTGACGGAGCCGGGGTGAATCGGGTGGAATCCGACAAACTCGATCAGCTTCAACTCTTGGCAGAGATCGATGCCATCTTTGGCGGCGTCGTAGCTCGAACCCATTTTCTTGGCGAGAGCCGTCTGGCCGATATACGTCTCGCGTGTATCGAAGTCCATGCTGTCGATCAGACACAGCATGGTGAACTTAGCCTTGCCCTTGATATCGGCGGCGATGATCGCGTTGATGTACGGAATGTGTCGGTTGTCCACAATGCGCTCCAAACAGACGCGGCCCGCGCCGACCGTGGAAGGAAGAAGACGCAGGCCGTTGCCTCCGCTTGGAAGCAAACTCAAACTTGTTGTGCTGACCTTCCACGGTCAATTGTCGTCTAACTGACATTCCGCAGCGATGAAGTCTGCGGACATTAACGATTCTTTTGACCCATTGCCATGTCTTCTCTAACGGTTTTGTCTGCCCATGCGCGCAGCCGCTCTTGGTCACCCGGCTCGTCTAGATGCTGGTTACGACGCATGATCTCGTCAACCTGCTTCCTGATTGCTTGTTCTCTGTCTATTTCTGCCTCCAGCCTAGGGATGCTGTTCTCTAACTTTGACTTTTGTTCGTTCGGGGTTGAGTCCGAGTCATCAGGGGACAGCTGCTCCAGTTGCGCCGCCATTTGCGAAAACTTGTAGCGGCGTACACTGCGCTCACCCTCGCCATTCCTGAGACGGCAGAGTTTGTCGTACTCGCATAAGCACCCTTGGATATCCTGCGCATGGAGATTCAGCCCTGTTACCTGCCGAATCGGTTCGCGGACGGTATCACAGAGTTGGCGAAATTCCGCATACCAAGCCGCCTCGGCCCAGTATTTGCGCGGGGTACGTCCCAGCACTCGGTCCAAGCCACGACGGGACCCCGGACCCGAGACCGCAAACGTCCACCAGTCAGACGCATCCTGAAGCTGAACGTATTTCAAGTCGGCTACGACCTGACCTGCATAGAAGCCGCCCATATACGGACCCTCACTCAACCTTGAGGCGAAGGACGAAAGTGTATCGCCATGACGAGGACGGTAGTAGTCGCGCCGCTCCCAGATGGGGGTGAGCACATGGCTCACGATCAGGTCGGCTTGTTCCCCGGCCTGACCCGACACCATGACCTTGTATGCCTGCGCTTCGTAGGCTTTGTGACCAGCGGCTTGGCGAGACCGAATCACGGCCCTGAAATGCTCGGGGTTCCACGGCACGGGATACCCAAGCTCGGCCAGTGTGTCAGGCCAGTTGACGGCACGGCGTGCGACTAGCAGTGCGAACCACAATTCTGGATCATTCTCGAATGGCTCACGATAGAGGGTAGCTATGCCTTTTGTGACGCGGTCATCTTCGCGACGAACACAGCAGAACTTGTAGTCGCGAAGTATCGGGTCGTTGGTCCACGGCCAAGGCTGTCCCGCCTCTTTTTTGAGCCGGACATGCTCACGCTCCGCGACGAAATGCAGAAGTGCTTCTGTCTCTTTCATCACTCCTCTATTGATTGGAAAGCCGGGTGAGTCGCCCCACCCGGATCGCGACTTTGACCACGAGCGTTCCCTCCGCATCACTGGATTGTGTCGTCTTCAAACACAATCCGCTTGGCTTGGCTGCGGGCCGCTTCAGCCCACTGCCGTGCTTCAGCGATTGCAACACCCGCCGTTAGAACGAAGTCACATGCCGCACTTTCATTCCCGGAGATCGTCCGAGCGACGGTGTCACATAGAGCATCGTTCAGCACTTCAAGCCACTTGATGCGTTCGGTTTTTGTCATGGAGAAAGTCTCCTTTCCGGGACTGAGACACGTGTCCCAGCGTCATTCTCCCGCCGGAGGGAACCGCCCGGTAAGGTGCCTTTGGTAATGGGATTGGGGTGGGTTGCGCCGATGTCACTCCGTTGACGGGTATACGGTCATGATTGCCGGATCGCTCGCCGACACAGCGATGCTGCCGTCCGGCAGAACCGTCGCGACCGGGAAGAGCATTGAAATCTTCTTCTTCCACACTTTGTTCAGCTTTTCTTTGATGATGTCGTTTGTGGCGGGAGCCAAGTACCGCATCGTGCTTTGAACGTCCTTGTGGCCTAGCAAGTACTGCACCGTTGGAACATCAAGCCCGGAGCGTAGGCAGGCCGTGGCATAGGTTGATCTAAATTTGTGCAAGTAAAACTTCTTCTCATCCAGTTCCGCTTTTTTCGCGATGTCCTTGCACCAGCGCAGTAGTTTCTCGTTGGGACGTCCGTGAATGTTCGGGAAAACGAGGTTGTGTTGCGGACGCCCCTTTCGCGACTTCTTTGAATGCTGCTCCAAGGCTCGCGTCAAATCCTCGGGAACAACCATCTCGCGCTCCGAATTTGTCTTGGGTACCCAGCCATAATGAGGCTTGGCGCTGACCCTCAGCGTGCTTTCTTTGAAATTCAAATCAGACCATTCCAAGTGAATGAGTTCCCTCTCGCGAAGACCCACTTTCAAGAAGACAGAGAAGATCAATGACTCCGTCGAATCACAGGCTTTGAAAAACGCATCAAGCTCCTCCTGCGTGTAAACCTCCGGCATCTCCTCAACATACTTGGGAGCATCGCGACCGCTCACGAGTCTGATGCCCTTTGATTTCAGGAAAGAATGGACCGTCAGAAACTTGTCGCAGGCAGTTCGCGGGGATCGCTTGTTCTTGAGAAGCCATTCGCGATACTTCAGGACATCGATCCGGGTCACGTCTCCGAGATTCGTTCGCTTGGCGTACCCGAGAAACTCTTCCAGCGTCTGTTTCGTCTTGCAGTAGGAGTTCGGCCTGTGCGTCAGGCGATAGTCCTCCAGATAGGCGTAGATTGCCGCTGAGAGGAGGAGGGACGGGCCTGCAGGTTCCGTTACCGCAATACCGAGGCTTCTTGCGTTCAGAACGCTTCGCTGAATCTCGGCTTCGTTCTGGGCATCCGCAGCGTTCTTACATTTCCGGGTGCGCTGCCTTTTCCCCTCGTACCACTTAATGATGTAGTCGGAGTCGGGGTGGTGTTCCTTGTGCCCGTTGACGTGGCACCAGTCCGGTTTGATCTTATTGTTCCGAGCCGTGACAGGCCTGTAGTACGACCAGACGCCATTCACTTTTGCGGATTGATAGATCGCGACACGGAGGTTCGCCATAAGGCGAACCATACCTCAAAACCATACAATCGTAGTACAACCGCCCGTAACACTATGGAAACTAAAGTTATGGCGGAGAGAGTGGGATTCGAATCCTCCCTGGAGCCTACATTCAGGGACATACAGGCACGGACGGCGCTACAAGAACGTGGAAGTACCCGGTGGTTCTCGTTAACTGATTGCAAACTGATTGCAGATTTTGGCAGGCCCTGCCCTGCCACCACGTTGCACTGGTCTGCCCCATCAAAGCGGCGACCGAACGGCGGTCGTAAAGGACATCGCATTTTGTGGGTTGGGATGTGGGTCGGAAATATCCGCACATCTAAGGCTTCGGGTTTAGCTCATAGTGCCTCTTGCAAAAGCCCACAAACGCCTTGCCGGGAAATCCCAATTCCGGCATCCCACTCTTCACCCACCAATCTCGCCATTCCTGCTCCAGATAGTACACATCGTAACCAGGGGCTACGAGCTTCGCATCGTGATAGGCTTCCGGATCAAGCGTTGGATAGCGCACGTCGGTCTTTGGTTTGTAGCTCATCCGGTTCCGAAAAATCACCATCTCGTCTTCGAGCGACACCTGATAATCCGGCAAGTGATCATTCTGCACCAGCTCACGGATCATGGACTTGAATTCGCGGGAATGGCTGCTCGCCCCCGTCTTCTTGTGTAGAAGCTCAAGCGATATCTTCCACTCGTCTTGCTCGCCGCAATGCTTGCGCGCCAGCTCATACACGCGCCGGTCCACCGGCTTTCTCAAGCGAAAATAGTCGCGGCTTAGAGTCAAGACTTCGGAGCCTTGAATGATCCGATACACCCAATCCGAAAGCCGCACCTTCAATTCACTCATGCGGCCAGACTTCGTTTCCCGGATGACGCGAAAGCTCTCGATTAAGCCGAACCCCTCGGTAATCTCTTCACCGTTTGCTTTGATATTCGTGGTGATGCGAGTTCCGCCGAGACGCTCGAAGGCATCTTTCAGTCGGCGATAACCGTCGCCACTGGTCTCGCGGTTAGTCCAGACCAGAAGTTCGTGCGCATTCAGGTGCAGCGTTTGCGCAAGGGGCTCGCCGGCATTCTTCTTGGCCATCAGCTGCGAGATACAGTAAATAAGAATGTCTTTGTCATGGATGGTCGCAAGGCCCCTGACGCTGGGTGCAATTTCGACGACCACATTTTTATTCTCATAGCGCAGCACCCTGGTGTCAGCTTTTGTCGCGAGCGAAAAGATTGGATGCTCCATGCTCGCCATGTCGTCTTTGGGGATTGCATCGAGGACATCACAGATGAACAAATCGTGATTGGGGTGCCGTTGCGGCAATAAGGCAGACTTGCCTGTTGTCTCCCTGCCCTGCGATTCCGCCAACTCCCCTTCAACTGCAATCATGGTCCGCTCATGTGTTCGTGGTTTCCTTGACGATGCACCCTACCTTCGTGGTTTTGTTGACGCAAGCACTATTTCGTGGTTTCGTTGACAGAACTTCTCTATTCGTGGTTTTGCTGACGGAGATCTCTCACTTTCCTGCGCTAATACTTCGTGGTTTCGTTGACGGTTTTTTGGTTTTCTGCTGACGGTTTTTCGTGGTTTCGTTGACAGGGGGGTGTCTATTTACTGCGCTATCTCAGAAACTTGCTGATCTTCATCCACCGTTTAACACGTTCTAACAGATTTATTTAACACTGACGACACAACCATTTTTTATTCCGACGCCCTACCTGTTCTCATTCCAAAGCACCCGCACAGAACTGGTTTTTGGAAGCTCAAGCCCATCCAGGGCTTTCGCTTCCCAAGGAAGGGCTTCCAAAGCCAGCCCTTCCTTGACTATCCCGGCTTACAAGCCCACAGAAAAGACACACCTCGTTGAACCGGCTGCAGCTCGGCAAATGATTACTGAGCCAGAATTTCGGGACCTTTCTCATTGGATAGGCTTTGTTATGAGCAGCAGAGGGTCTGCCTTCTTCGTAGAAACAAAGAAAGACAAGAGGCCATCATTTTTGAACTAAGGTCGCGATTCTTCCGCTGGCCGAGCTTTATATAGAGACTGATGAATTTGCGGAGTTTATGTAGTCTCCACAGACAACACAGCTTCCATAGTTTCAACAGTCTCAATCGCGCTTTAACCGGCCATCCAGCCTGGAGGCCTGCCAGTACGCTTCCAGCAGCCCACTTCCGGTCTTGGCGTATCTCAGTGCGGCCCGTATCACCATGCTGTCGCTTGGGCGAACCCCCTGCCCTGCCAGCCACGCCGAGAGCTCACGCACCAGCTGGGTATCTTCATCATGCATCCAGAACTGCACGGCGCGGCCGATCTTGCTTTTTGGTTTCTTGGCCGCAGTAGGCGTAGTTGCCTTCTCTGGCTTCCTCTTCACCGGCCCTTCTACCTTGGCCTCAGTTGGCACTTCAATAACCGCAGGCGCTGACGGCGACGCCTCAGGCATTTTTCTGCTGATGGCAGCCAGCAGGTCGCTGACGTTATTCTTTGCTTTACCCATACTGTTGACACTGTGTTGTCTGTTGAGAGTACATAGTCTCTATCTACTGTTGTGATAACAACGCGACGATTACTTGGAGGACTTCCTGGCGTGCAGCGCCGTCCAAGGCTTTCCAGCCCTGCGCGACTGCATGTTGGTAACATTCACGGGCACTCAGACTGACGGGCAGGGTAGGCACACTCACTTGCTTTGCGCTCTCATCCATCAGACGCCCGAGCACAGTTGCTTTGCGCACCTTGTTAAAAATCACGCGCACGTTGGCTTTGGGGTTCTTGGCCTGGACGAACCGCACAGCTTCGTCCGCTTCCCAGATGTCAGCCGGTGAGGGGGAGGTGACAACCAACACGATGTCGGCGCTTCGCACAGCGGTCGCAGTCGCCGTGTGCTCTAAGCTCGGAGGAGTATCAAAAATGATGATCGTTGCGTTGTCCGTCTTGTCGGGCCTGTTGGGACCGTGGATGAGTTCGAGCGATTTACTGCTCGTTCCCTGGGCGTCCCAGTCGCGAATGGAGACGGATTTTCCCGCCTGGCGAAAGGCTTCGTAGAGAAGAATGGAGACGGTGCTTTTCCCGACACCGCCTTTTTTCGCCAGAAGAGTAATGTTCATGGCGTCGCAGCCTAGACATTCTCCGCAGACTCCGCAAGCTCCATTTATTCCAGCGACTACTGAGACTCCATAGACTCAATACACTCCACATACTCACTAGAGAAAGATTTCCGCAAACAATTCTGAGGCTTGCATCTCTCGTTTTGTCCCGCTATCGTCTGCGCACTCCTTTCATGATCGGCATTGGGAAACGAGGCCGACCTTGCAAGGGGAGGGGCGGTGACAGAAGCAGTAAACGAAGCACTACGCATGATTGATACGTTCGCAAGCGTCGGGGCGAACAGGATTCACGTCACCAAGACGGACATCAACAACGATGTGGCATGGGGTAAGGCTTATTCCCCGGACGAGCTTCGCAAGGTTTTGCCTGCGATGGTTCGCGTCGCCGCGAAACTGGAGGACTGCGACCTCCTGGAGAAGAAAACCGGAAACGTGATCGGCAAGGCGAGGGCAGGGGGCAACCTCATGGTCCGGCCTATGAGTGATACCTCTTCGTTCATACAGCTCGACGACCTCACGGAGGCCAAGATCGACCGCGTACGTCCTGTCGCGTTCCTCACGGTTCGCACCAGCCCCGGCAATCATCAGGCATGGATTGCTGTCCCTAAGTTTGAGAGCGACCAGGACCGCAAGGACTTCACACGCCGCGTCAAGAAACAGGTATCAGCAGATTCTTCGGCCACGGGTTCGGTGCGTCTGGCCGGCACATCCAACTTCAAAGCCAAATATATCGGGAACTATCCACAAGTCTCAATCATCGATGCGGTCCCAGGACGCACGACGACTCCGGAAGCCCTCGAAGCCCTCGGCCTTGTCTCCCCGGAAGATGCCGCCCCCAACGTGTTTCGCCTCAAAACCTCCCGTAATCACAGCCGCTTGAGCAGTGATCGCAGCTGGCCGGATCATGAGCAGTGCGTCAAGGGTGCGCCGCTCAAGGATGGCCACCCGGATCGCAGTATGGCGGACTTCTTCTGGTGCATGATGGCGGCGCAGCGCGGCCACAATATAGAAGATATTGCGGTGAGGCTGCTTGAAGTCAGTTCAAAGGCCCAGGAGAATGCCCGGCGGCATGACGAGGGCTATGCGCTCGTCACCGCGCAGAATGCATCTGCGGCAGCGGAGCGGGGCCGCAAGCGGGGCAGGGGGTAGATCAGGGCCGTGCTCCATAATCAGGTATAATCCGGTATCTTTTCCGGTAGACAAATCCGGTATAATCCGGCATAAAATTGGGTATGCTCGCTATAGAAACCATCCAGATCACCGCCGATCTCCTGGAGCTTCTCTCGGAAATCGATGAATTCAAAGGTGCCTGGCGGGCGCTCGGGACCATCGCTCCAGACCGGTTAAACGCCCTTCGGCGGGTCGCCACCATTGAGAGTATCGGCTCCTCCACGCGCATCGAGGGAAGCAAGCTGTCCGACCGAGAGGTTGAGCAGGTGCTCGCCCACCTTGAAATCAAGAAATTCGCCACACGGGACGAGCAGGAAGTTGCGGGATACGCCGAGGTCATGGAAACGGTCTTTCACGCTTGGGCCGACATACCCATCACGGAGAATCA
>Ga0182030_10006239_pt1 | contig 25188 bp, 22 predicted proteins | sample 812S3MmetaG_FD_121299 | JGI IMG/M metagenome (GOLD analysis project Ga0182030, IMG submission 121299) | Permafrost microbial communities from Stordalen Mire, Sweden - 812S3M metaG (Illumina Assembly) | ecosystem: Environmental > Terrestrial > Soil > Wetlands > Permafrost | place: Sweden...
ACGCGAATGAAGTTCAAAGGCACGCGAATGAAGTTCAAAGGCACGCGAATGAAGTTCAAAGGTACGCGAATGAAGTTCAAAGGCACGCGAATGAAGTTCAAAGGTACGCGTATGCTGCCTAATCCCGAGCGATTTGTCGGCATATGGCTTGATCAGGCTTCGAGCATATCCGATGATATGGCGTCGATGACGCAAACTCGAAGAAGTGGCGAGCTCCCGGAGTCCAGTTCTCGGCCGTCGGCGCCGAGTGTGGCGCAGTCATGATCAGGAAGTGGCGTGGCAGACACGGATTGTGCTAGGCGCAATTCGTGTTGCCGATTCTTCTGGTGAGTGGTGCGGCGTCGACGGATCCGTCGGGCCTCCGTTCGGAAACACCCATCTCGCCAGCCGCGCGAGTGACGCGCGTCGCCTCCCCGTCCGATGCCACTGTCACCTTCCGCGCCGGCCCCTCGTTTGGAGGTGTCTCCGGTCTGCCCTATGGCGTCGACCAGCCGTACGGTGGTGGACTGCACCTTCTCAATTGAGCAGGCGCGCAGGCACTCCATCGCCGGGCCGGCGGAATGTTCGGTCCCAGCTCTCGCGGTAAGCCGAGGTTGCCACTTGCGCCGGCCCGCTGTGATCCGCCCCAGCTCCTTTGGATGCATCTGCCGTCTCTGCTGGAACAGTGCACTCCACGTGGACATCGAAAAGCGCGGGCGACTCACTGCGCGGCGACAGGCGGACCACGTCGCCCCCCGGCGCCAGCGTGGCCCCATTCTGGATAGGACGCATTTCCCCGGCTTCGAGCCGGCCAGGTCTTGCCCGTAGTACTCGTGCTCCCGCACCATCATCTGTGGCGCCGTGCATGAGAACGACATCGAATCCGTTCGGCTCTGGCTTGTTCGACGTGCTGCCCGTCATGTGCCCGTAAGTCTAGCGCTTCTCGAAGCCGAGAGCGATAACCGCACGATGCGCGCCGGATTCTGAAGACGACGCACCTTGAAAGCTGAACATACAGGCAGTATATGTTCGCTCCGATGGAAGACACCAAGAGCACCAAGTCTAAAGCCGTTGAACTCGCTGTTTCGGCGATCGAAAAGGAATATGGCAAGGGTTCCATCATGCGCCTGAAGGAAGGCGCAAGCCTTGCCGACGGCATTCAGGTCGTGTCCACCGGGAGCATCGGCTTGGATATCGCCCTGGGCATCGGGGGCTACCCCCGCGGTCGAATCATCGAGATCTACGGGCCGGAATCGAGCGGCAAGACCACGTTGACGCTGCATGCGATCGCCGAGATCCAAAAGGCTGGCGGGGTCGCGGCATTCGTGGACGCTGAACACGCGCTCGATCCATCGTATGCGCGTCGGCTTGGCGTTCAGACTGACGAGCTCCTGGTGTCTCAGCCCGACTACGGGGAACAGGCGCTGGAGATCGCCGACATGCTCGTGAGATCCAATGCCGTCGATCTCGTCGTCATCGATTCTGTGGCAGCGCTCGTGCCGAAAGCGGAGATCGAAGGCGATATGGGCGACAGTCACGTGGGAGTTCAGGCGCGACTGATGAGCCAAGCGCTGCGGAAGCTCACGTCGAACGTCTCACGCAGCAACTGCCTTCTCGTCTTTATCAATCAAATCCGAATGAAGATCGGCGTGATGTTTGGCAGTCCCGAAACGACGACGGGAGGCAATGCGCTCAAGTTCTACGCGAGCGTTCGCCTTGATATTCGCCGAATCGGGGCGATCAAGGAGGCGACCGCGGTTGGAGGGAAAGACCCTGCGGTAGTCGGAAACAGGACGCGGGTAAAGGTCGTGAAGAACAAGCTCGCACCGCCGTTTCGAGAAGTGGAGTTCGACATACTTTATGGACACGGCATTTCTCATTCCGGAGATGTCGTCGATCTGGCCTCCGATTTGGGTATCATCGAAAAAAGCGGAGCCTGGTATTCGTTTGGTGGCGAGCGTATTGGTCAAGGTCGAGAAAATGCCAAGACATACCTCGAGCAACATCCAGACATCATGGAGCGGATCGAGGTCATGGTGCTCGCCAAGAATGGCATTCAACGTGCTGCGGTCTTGGGTTCGGCACCTTCCGATGGCAATGGGGCGCCCCCAGCCGAGGAGAAGGTTTCTCGAAGGGCGGCATCCGCATCCAAGAATTGAGAAGGTGAGCCGCAGGCCGCTCGAAGTCGAGGCGAATGCGAGATGCATGCAGACGCTCTCTCTCGTTTTTGAGTCCGCGATATGGCCAGCAACGCTCACGTCGCAATCCGTTGAAATGGCCGTTCATCCTTTTGGTTCTGTCAAGTTCCGGCTTCGCTTGAGCTAAAGATTGTTTGGGCGCAGGCTTTTCGCGTGGGGCTGTCATTGGTAAATATGCGTTTTGGTTATGCATAGTCCGAGTCCTTGACACGTTGGCAGCGGTCCTCTAACCCGCTGTCAGGAGGCGAACGATGGGCGTTCACAGCGTTGTCCCTGTTCTGCAGGTGAACTGGGAAGAGTCCGCTCGAATGTCCAAGGGCAGGATGCTCGCATCGACGCGTCCGCATCCGGCGGTTGCCATTCGCATCCCTCAGAGGATCGGGGCTCAACTCCGTCTCGTCATCCCCACGGCAGCCCCAAGGCTGTTTGTGCATGAAGGAGCACGGCAAGCGCTCGACCGCCGTCTCCGCAGCGCATTTGTCGGGCCCGTGATCTTATGGATCACAGACAATCGCCATTCGATCATCACTCATCGGGTGGTGAGAGGCGTTTTGGAAGTCCGTGCACATCATATGTTCTTGGGCGCCCCGCCTCCTGTGATGGACGCGCTGGTTCGCTATATCGTGCGCGGCGACCGTGACGCGAGCGCCATCCTGGGTGACTATATCGACGAGAATGGTTTTCGCCTCGCCCCGCGAAAACGCAACGTGCCGCTTGCCACGAAGGGCACCCATCATGATCTTCTTTCGATTTATCAATCGGTGAGTGCGCGGTATTTCGGTGGAGAGGCAAGCGCGCTGATTACGTGGGGTACGAGGCCGACAGCACAGATCACGGGCAGGAAAACGATTAAACTTGGAAGCTACAGCGCGTTCGATCGCCTCATCCGGATCCATCCCGCCCTCGACCAACTCTGGATCCCGAGGTACTTCGTAGCGTACGTCGTTTACCATGAGATGCTGCATCAAGTGGTGCCGGGAAGTCGTGGTCTAGGACGGGTGAATCTTCATCCCCCAGAATTCAAGCAGCGAGAGAAAGCGTTTTGTCAGTACGATCGTGCCATCGCATGGGAGCGGGCACACATCGATCGACTTTTGCGGGCTTAGAACCTTCCGAGCAGGCGTTGCGAGCGACTCAAGGCCAAAAATCTTACCGGGATAGGCTCCTTGTGCGGCCCTGTTTCGCGCTGGTGCTCATCGCGTGGAGCATGTTCGCAATGGCGTGTGGGGGTACCGCTGCCGTGCCAACGCGGGCGGCGGCGCCGAGCGCGTCGCTCCCGCAGCATCGCGAGGACGGGGGTGCTTCGCCATCACACAAAGTGTTGGACCCGTCGGCCGTTCACTCTCAAGCGATAGGCGCGATTGGGGGACGATCCATCGGGCCGCTGCTCGCGAGGAATGAGAGCGGAGGTCTCGCTGCGTGGATCGTGTCGGCCGAACGAGGTCCGGCGCAAGACCTCGTCGTGGCGTCGCTTGGAGTCGATGGAGCGCTCATTGGGCGGCCGCGTGTCGTGCTCTCGTTGCAACAGGAAGCTACGTTGCTCATCGTGCGGGCGGCGGGCCGTTCGAGCGATGGCTGGCTCGTGGCGTATGCGACGCTGCTCGACAGGGGCGAAGCTCTGACCGTCGTTGGACTGACTCCAGAGGGGGTCTTGCGCGCACCGCCTGTCGATGTTCAGCGAACCGGCGATCACGTGCGGTGGATCGATATGGTCCCGACGCCGAAGGGAGTTGTGTGCCTGTGGGCCGAGGAAACCGTAGGCGGAGACGCGAACATGCTGGCGGAGCCGCTCTCCGCGGAAGGCAAACCTAGAGGAGTCGCGGTGCGCGTTGCCCAGCGCGTGACGAGCTGGGCCGCGGTAGCGGCGGATGACGGAGTTGCGCTAGCGGTGGTCGACGGTCAAGCGCCCGGGACGACGGCGCCGGCCGGAACCCTTTCCTGGGTCAGACTGGACACCGAAGGGCGCGTGAGAGATGCGCGAATCCCCGTTGTGGCCACTCCGAGCGTCGGCCCCGACTTCGAGGTGGTGCCGGTGATCGAACGCGATGACTCGGGTGTGCCGGAATGCCGTTCGTGGGTTGTCGCCTGGACGGATCGCACGGGGGATGATCCACAGGTCACCCTTGCCGTGGTGAATCGAGACGATACGGTTCGCGGACCGTTCCACGCGTTCGATGTCGTAGGCGGTTCTCGGCTCGTCGGACTCGCTTCCGGTCCGGCTGGAGTTGCGCTCGCTTGGGACGGCCCGAACGGTCTCACCCAAGCGACGCGAGTGATCCATCTCGATCGTGTGATTCCCGATGATCTTCCTCACGTGAGCAGCGCACCGCCTCTCGAGGTTGCTGCTCGAGCGCGCGTAGAATTCGTAGGCACTGGCGACGGCTTTGCTTTGCTTACCCAGAGCATCTCCTGCGCGCTCGCAACGTCGGATCATCTGTCGGCAGAGGGCGTCGGACCTTCGTCTGTCCACGCTGCGCCGCAATCGGTGGCCCCATGTCGCGGTACGGCTGCTCCGACGTGGATGCGCCTAGATTCGAACTTGGTGACGGTTCAGGTGGAGCCGATCGTCCTCGGACGAGATCATCAGTCCGCCACCCTGGCCTGGCAACTCGAGTGCGCCGCGCAACGATGTTCCGCGTTAGCGGCTACGGTCGGCACTCCTACGCCGGTTTTCTCTGTCGATCTCATGCCCGCCGATCAGCGATATCGTGTGCCGCTCGCCGCAGAGTGGCCTGCCGGTGCGGCGCGTGCGATGCGCATCACGACGCTGGCGGCGGGCGAATCGTTCGTCGAAGTCGCCGCTGCCCACGTCGGCGAGGAGACTTTGATTGCGACGCTCACCGACGGAACCGGCGAAACGCGTCGACGAGGGGCCCGCACCACCAGTGGAGCGGTCGTTGGCTTGCGGCGGCTCGCGGGTGACGGAACGCTGGCGAGTGCCCCCATGGTGGTCTCCAGCCGTGCCGTCGCGGTGGGTGGTGTGGCGCTCGGAGCCGCTCAGAACCCTGCCGACGGAGCGGTCTTGGCATGGGTCGGACACGACGGAAATCACTCCCAAGTGCACGTGGCTCGAATCGAGGGTCGAGGTCGCCGCGTCGACGATGTCAGGCTAACTCACGGCCGGACGACTGCCAGCGATGTTGCAGTCGCCTGGGCTGGCGACGGCTGGCTGGTCGCCTGGGTCGACACGCGCGACGGAAACGGGGAGGTCTACGCAACGAAATTGGACCGCAGTCTGCGGCGCACCGGCCGGGACGAGCGGATCACACGGGCCGTCGGCGATGCGTCCGATGTCGTCCTTCTCGTCACCGGGAAGACAGCGTGGCTCGCTTGGAGCGATCCAAGAGAGAGCGCCGAAACCGGTCTTGGTGATGTGTATGTCACGACCCTTCGACTGGAAGACGCGAGACCGGCATCGAAGGAAGTCCGCGTGCTCGAGACCGCTGCGAACTCGAGGTCGCCTCGCCTCGCCCCACTTGCCGGAGGTGCCCTCGTCGTGTGGGTTGAGGATGCGCCGACTGGAGTAGACGCTCCAGGGGCTGTTCTTGCTGCGAGGTTGGCTTCGACCGGCGTCGTTCTTGGGGCACCCACCAGGCTTTCTCTCGCCTCCAGTGGGACTCCAAGTGCGCTCGCCCTCGAGTCGGTGCTCGGAGGACACGTGCACCTCGCTGTGGCCAGATCCCCGCAAGGCGGTGACGGTCCGATGGCCATCGATGCGCTGACGTTGGCGCCCTCCGGAGTGGAGGTCGGTCAGGCATCATCGGTCGTTGATCTCGCGGCGCCCGGCTCGTTCGAGGCGTCTCTCGCGCTTGCGGCCGGAGGAGTGTTCTACGTCGACGTCGGCGGAAAAGAGCTCTCCGTGGGCACTGCGGCGCGACGCCTTCGACACGCGGACGTGGTGTGGGCTCAATAGAAGTAAGCCCGAATACCGTCACGAGGAATGTTGCACACGTATTTTGAGCGAACTCGACCGACGACGCGGGGGTCGCGGTGGAACCTAGTATAGGTCCCCTCAGGAGGTATCCAGCGAGACACTTTCCTTTGGGGCCGTAAACTTAGGGCCGACTCCAAAAATCGTTGTCGTCCGCGGCTGCCACGAAACCTCGGCATTCGACTGGTCGAGAGGGTGGGTGACGGCTCGTATTTGGCGTTTCCAGTCGTCCGCGGAGAGGTAAATGATGGAAGCAGTAGGTTCTTCGTCCGTCCGTACGGATGTCGTGAGTGTAGAAACGATGCCGCGCCCGACGGCAAAACCTCCACGAGTGCGTTTTACTGAGGTCCTTTCGGGTGGCGCCCAAGCGCTCGTGACGGGAGCCCAAGCTGCTCTCCAGACGCTTCCGGGTGCACCGATGATGGCCGTGGCCGTGCGTTCCAGCACTGCCAATGTCTCGCCTACGAGCGTCGGGTCGCCCATCGGGGGTCCGACGAGCCCGCACTTGACGCTATCGTCCAACGCGTCTCCGGAAGGTCCGGGCGGGTCATCTGCGCCCAGCGTCATCACGGGAAGCGCGTCATCGTCAGTGGGCGGCGGCGACGGATCTCTTGAGGGATCGATCGCTCAAGAACAACAGATGAATCTATACTATCTTCAGATTCAGGAGCAGGTAAACGAACAGAATCGCACCTATTCGGCGCTATCCAACGTCCTTGAAGTCGAGCACAACACGGCGAAGACGGCGATCGGAAATATCCACTAGTAGAAGGCCGGTGTCTTTCGGCCGATCCCTCGCGATCCCGGCTAGAAGGCCGGTGTCTTTCGGCCGATCCCTTCGCGATCCCGGCGTCGAGCGTGCTCGCGTACGGGAAGTACGCTCCGCGCGACTCGCCGTCGGGCTCGCTCGGTTTCGACCGAAATACACCGACCTTCTCTCTGGCTTACAGGGAGGAGAGGAGACGGGAGGAGACGGGAGGAGACGGGAGGAGACGGGAGGAGACGGGAGGAGAGAAGGAGAAGGTTTTGGAATGAGTTGGACACGGGCGCAAGTGCCCACCCCGCAGCCTGATCGCGCGTTGAAAAAAACATCACTCCTCTTTGCGGCTTTGCGGCTTTGCGGCTTTGCGGCCCACAAACCCAATTCGGCACCTCCGCTCAGAGTTTCTTCCTAGCGCGAAACGAAGAAACTGAGTTCAGCCTCTCGCTTGGGGTTGTACGCTCAATCAAGGCGGCGCAATATGTGATGCCGTTAGGTTTATCATGGGTATCGATCGCATAAGCACGCGCCCACCAGCCGATCTGTCGCTTGGGAAGACAGCGCCTTCGGGTGAGGCCGCTGAGGCTGGGTTCAGCTCCTCGCTTGGCAGAGCTGAAGAACCAGCGTCCAAAGTCCTGACAGCGGCGACCGCGCTGCGTCAGCTCCAGAGTGGCCAAATAGATTACAGTGGGTATCTGGACGTGAAGGTCCGCGAAGCGACGGAACATTTGTCGATGTTGTCCAAGGAGCAGGTAGCGTCAATCCGTGAAGCGCTACGCAGTCGAATTGCGACGGATCCTGCGCTTGCAGAATTGGCTCGCATAGCAACAGGACGCGCTCCGGACGTATCATCTGACGACTGATTTGGAACCGACACGCCGGAAGTTTCTCTCAGGGCTCGGCGCCGTGACAGCTGCCGGAATGCTGGGAGAGCTCTGGTCGCGAGGTGAGCAGTCCGCCTGCGGATCGCCTCTGTCCGCGCCGGTCGCTTCTCCAAACGTTCGACTTCTCGACTGGGACCTCGGAACGTACCCATGGGGGCGCTCTCACGCGGAAATAGTGGTTCCGACGTGGGGGCGTGATAGCGACCGATTTCCCGTTCTCATAGCACTTCATGGCCGTGGAGAGGCCAATAAGGGGCCCGTGGACGGAGCGATGGGATGGCCGCGAGACTATGCGCTTCTACGCGCGATCGATCGGGTGCGCGCTCCGCCGTTGACCGCGCTCGACTACGGCGGATTCGTAGTTCCCGAGCGGATGCGCGACGCCAATTCGACTCTCGCGACCCATCCGTTTGGTGGCATGATCGTAGTCTGTCCTTGGCTTCCGGATGTCCGCCCCCCGTCAAGCGGCGATATCTCGGGGTATGCGCGCTTCGTCACGGACGTGCTCCTTCCTCGGGTGCGCCGTGAGACTCCTTCGCTCAGCTCGCGGGAGGCAACCGGAATCGACGGCGTCTCACTCGGCGGCGCGGTCGCACTGCGCATCGGCTTGCAGTCTCCGGATATCTTCGGTGCGGTCGGCGGAATCCAACCCGCGGTGAGCGGGGATGACTACGCACTATGGCTCGAGCGTGCGCGGACCGCGCGCATGCGATACCCATCCCTTAAGATCCGACTGCTCACGAGCGATCGCGACTATTTTCACGATGAGGTGGTGTCGCTTTCTCGCATCTGGCAGGGCGCCGGGATAGCTCACGACATGGCCGACGTGGTCGGACCTCACGACTATTCGTTCAACCGCGGACCGGGTTCGATCGAGTTACTGTTGTGGCACGATGCCGCGCTATCCCGCCGGTAATCCATGAGGAGAGAGATGTGAGAAGCTGCCACTATTCGGGGGCGATTCGTCGGTCATGGATCGTCGGATGCGCGCTTTCGCTCATGGCGTGTGCCTCTCTGCACGCACCCGGTCCGATCGAGCTGACGACCGAGGGCTCTTCGGTCGAAATCGTGATCGATCCTCCCTCGATCGATTCTCATACCATGGTCGGCGTTGTGCGCGCTGAAGCGGTCGGGGCCGACGTGGACGTCGCAACCGGCTTCGCGAAAAATGACCTGCGAAACAAAGGGGCCGCGCGCGGGGCGACGCAGGTCACGGTCGATGACACGATCGCGGAGCCGATAGAGCTGCAGAGTCTGGTGAAAGTCACTCTTGTCGGGCGCGCGTATAAACCGGTCGACTGATGGGAATACGCCACAATCAGCGCGGTATTCGGTGGGTTGTCAATCCGGGAGACGGTGAGACACTGGGACAGATCTTGGATCGTGCCGGATTCGATGCTGCGGTATTGAGCGAGGGGCGTGCGTTCGTGGGGCGTCGACGCGCGAGAGCTTGGTCGGATCTTGTCCGGGTCGGAGATGTCGTTGCCATCGCTCCTGCAAGGGCGGGTGCCCCTCGCTCTGTAGTTGTCCTCGGCGATCGGGGAGATTTGATTGCCGTCGAAAAGCCCGCAGGAATGCCGACCATCGCCGACCTGACAGGTTCGGACCATTGTCTGCACACGATTGCGGCGCGAACTCTCGGACTCGATCCGATGAAACTCCATCCGACGTCGCGACTCGATCGTGACGTCAGCGGTGTCGTAATCTTTGCGACATCGAGCGCCGCAACGCAGCGGCTTGCCCGAGCACGGCTGGAGGGCACGTATTCTCGCAGATATGTCGCACTGGGGGCACGCGCCGCGGAGCCGTTGCATGGCGAATGGAATGCTGCCATCGGTCGCGTGGACAATCCCCGATTGCGAGGCGTTGGTGGATTCGACTCCGTTCCCGCGCGCACTCACTATTCCGTGCGTTTCGTGTCTTCGGCAGGTCCGGCCTTGTTCGCCGTGGCGCCCGAAACCGGTCGAACACATCAAATTCGTGTTCACTCGGCTCATGCGGGTGCGCCCCTGGTTGGGGATGCGTCCTACGGTGGCCCGGTGCGTCTGACTCTGCCAAATGGCCAAGTTCTCACGTTGCGTCGCATCGCCCTCCATGCCGCGAAGGTCGTTGTGCCAGACTCCCATGGAGTCGCATGGCCCGTGGTATCAGAGATTCCCGAGGATCTCGTCCATCTTGGACTCGGTCTTGGCGTCGGACGTGACGAATGGGAAGAAGCCGTGTCATGGGACTTATCCCGGACTATGTGATCGAGACATCAGCTAGCTACCACCCGCACACCCCAAATGAGTTTCACAAGCGTCTCCTTTCAGGCTCATGGCGGCGGTTTCGGCCGGCCGAATACTAGAGCTTTGGTCACCTCGCGCGCCGTGCTGGTGAGTCTGTTCGCTGTCGTGGCGAGTGCGCTCGTAGGGGGCGTTGCCGCCGCGGAGGAGCCTCGGCGAACGATCGACGTTGCCCGCGCCTTCGATGCAGGCGTCGCTGGGTCCACGGCGCAGCAGGTTGACTTGTCGCGTAGCCCTCCGGATCCGCCACCGATAGTGGCTCGGGAGCGTTGGATCTACGATCTGCGCTGGGATAGCGGAGAGGTGTGGCTACTTGGCGTAAGACGCGAGGATTTGCAAAACCAGCAACCCACGCCGCGCGCCATGGGTCGTTTCATGATTGAGCTCTACGAAGGACCGACCGTCATCGAACGCGTGCGCTTCGACTTTCCGCTGCTTGGAGCGCAAGAGCCGGATGCCGGGGTGTCATTGTCGCGCAAATTGCGTACGAGCACCGGGGTGTACATGCCAGTGACCTCTCGCGGGAATCGGCTCGAACTTGTCGATCGCGCGACACTCCGACGCTGGGCACTGCCGTGGCCTCCGAGGGGCCCGGAAGACGGTGGCGCTGAGGTCGGGCAGAGGGCGACGGGCGCCCGCACAAATTGATACGCGCCGCGGCCTCTCCGTGCGATCCTCGATCCCCCTCGCGTCCGATTGTGCGACGATCTGGAGGTCTAAGCCATGCAATGCCCCGCCTGCAATGCCCAAGTCGACGCTTCACAGCGCTTCTGTCCGTTCTGCGGCGCTGGTCTCGGTACCCCAGACGCGTCCCCAGCCGACCCAATGATCGGGCAAGTTCTCGGGGGAAAGTTCAAGGTCCTGCGCCTGCTCGGTGAAGGCGGCATGGGGGCTGTCTACGAAGGCGAGCAGCAGCTCGGAACGACCAAGCGCAAGGTTGCGGTCAAGACACTGCACCCGCACCTATCGCGTGACTTGAACGTGCAGGCGCGTTTCGAGCGCGAGGTCGGGACAATCGCTGAGCTCGAGCACCCCAATACGATTCAAGTCTACGATTTCGGCTCCACGTCGGATGGCATCCTCTACATCGTGATGGAATTCCTGAGCGGCAAGAGCATCGCGGACGTGCTCGCCGCGGGCGGGCCCATGAACGCCGATCGCGTAGGGATCATTCTAAAGCAGGTGGCCGGTTCGCTTGCGGAAGCGCATGAACGCGGCATTGTTCATCGCGATCTCAAGCCCGATAACGTCGTGCTCTTGGAGCGCGCGGGCCAGAAGGATTTCGTAAAGGTGCTCGATTTTGGGATCGCCAAGCGGTCGCACGAAGACGACAAGAACGAGCAAAAACTGACTCAGCAGGGAATGGTCCTCGGCACACCTCCATATATGAGTCCCGAGCAGTTTTCAGGACGTCCGATCGACGCGCGCAGCGACATCTATTCGCTCGGTGTGATGGTTTTCGAGATGCTGACCGGGAAGCTTCCTTTTGTGGCGACGACTGCATGGGAATGGGCATCTCAGCACATGACGCAACCGCCGATTCCCATCGAGTCGCTTCCGCATGGCGGTGCAGTGCCGGCTTGCGCACGGGCTGCCGTTCGTCGAGCGCTTGCGAAATTGCCGGAAGAGCGCTTCGCCAAAGTGACTGAATTTTTCGATGCATTCGAGAGCGGAGATCCTTCGGTCGCCGCGGCGAACACTGTACCTATTGTGTCGCCATCCCTCGAACGACAGAAGACGGAAGTTGGAGCCCCGCTCGACGTGGCCGCCGCATTCGGTGCTCAGCGGACCGCGGTTCAGAACTCCCCGCCAGGCAGCGTCGGTGGCCCCTTGCCCGGGGGTTACACTCCGGTGGCCGGTAACGTCGTATTTCCAACGCCCGCGGCACTTCCGAGCGCAGCCGGCTACCCGAGTCCGAAGCTGTCGTCATCCGGTCGCGGGGCCCTTCTCGCACTTGCGGGAATTGTGGCGATCGTGAGCGTGGCGGCGATCGCGTTCGCCATTCGAGGTCGCGGGGGTTCTTCTGCATCTCCCCATGTGGCAAGTGAGATCACCGTGCCGGCAGCTACTTCTCTCGCGCCCGTTTCACCGACGATGGGCGAGACGACTCCGGCGGCTCCCCCGGGAGCGACGGGGGACGACGTTCCACCTCTGCAGGGACGAAGTGCCGGTGTCGGGGGAGGTGGGCATCCGAAACCGGTCCCAAGCGCTACGCCCAGTGCAGCGCCCAGCCCCACTGTGGCTCCCGCTCCGACTCCTAACCCGACTCCCACCCCGCCGCCAGTGCAGAAGCCAGCGGTTTACAACGGCGTGGAGTGCGAACGGGCGAGAAAACTCCAACAGATTGGTCGCCCCAAAGAAGCCGAGGCCTGGGCGCTGGCTTGCATTGCCAAAGGCGGAAGGCCATAACGCTGTCACCGGAATGACATCTTCTTGGGGGGGGTGGTATGCGCCGGTCCGGCGCGTAGCCCGCGTGTCTTCCTTGCGAGGCTGCTCGTACGTGGTAGACGCGAGCCCCGACCATGCTAAATTAGATTCTGTGGATGTGTTGCTTCGCAAGCTTGGCAAGGGCGCGCGAGCGGTCGGTGGCCGGCTCGTACGAGCGCCACGCAAAGGCTCGGTCGTCGTCATCGAGTTCCCAGACGGGATGCACGAGTACGTGACGACACCCGTCAAGCGTGTGTTGAGATTGGCGGGGCGCGAAGTGTTTTATATCGAAACGATCAACAGCCGTTATCGCCTCGAGGTGCGCAGTCGCGAGCCCGCAGCTGCGGACGGTACGGGCTAATATACCGCGCACGGCTGCAATCTGCGGGTTCGTCAGGCGAGCATTTGGACGAGGAGCGCGCGGGGAGCGCGCTGGAGTACGTGAACCGCGCACAGCAGCTCGAAGCGGAGTTCGGCGAAATGCGCGGGCAGCAGCCGTGCGCGGTGTATTGAACGAGCATGCGGCTTGACGCCCCCGGTCGATCGAGGCTAGGTGCTCTCCCGTGGGAAAGCATGACCGTCGCGTTTCTATGAAGATGAGGCGTCGCAAGGCGCAGGTGAAGAAGAAGACCCGCCTGAAGCGGCAAGCCCTGGAGAGGAAAGCAGCTTCCGCTCCCGGAGCAAAAAAACCAAGCCCGTCTCGCCGAGCGTCGAAATCTGCGGCGACAGCGCAGCCGGTAGCGCCGGTGGTGGTGGACGCTGAGCGAATTGCGGCGTCCGAGGAAGCTCCACCTATCCAGTAGGAGGCTGCCCGGGGGGATCGGGTGTGGGACGGCCCTTGCTGCTCCTTGAATTCGAGCCATTGTCGCCCGTTCGCTGCCTCAATTCGGCGTCGCGCCACTGAGACGGATGGTTGGGAAGCGTGCGGGCATGCCTGCGTCCATCGCAGGGATGCGGTCGGTTCGTTCACCGAGAACGCCCGTGTCTCCGTCCGCGCGCTCCTCTTGGGCGAGCTGCCAGCCATTGATGTTTCGCCAGTGCTGTCGAATCGTCGTTTGGCGTAGGTCGCTCTCGTCCTGCCTGTACCAAGTTACGTGGACCAACACTTCGATCTCTCGGTCGTTCAGTTTATGCGTTCCGCTTAGCTCGACATCGGCAATGCGGATCTGTGAGCCCCAGGCTTTGTGCCGCGCTGCGAACTCGTCGCGCGCGCGCGGTGCGACTCTCTCCATGGCGAGCTCCATGCGTCCGAAACGCGCATCGACTGCCAGGTCTTGAGCAGCCTGTTGAACGGTGGCCATAGCTGTCGGCGGCCCGGGGCAATCGGTCAATCCGAGCAGAAGGCACATCGTTGCGGCGAACGTGAGGATTGGGCGCATGGAAGACTCCCGAGCATGCCATGATCGACGAGCCGAAGCCCATGCTTGTCGCTCAAAACGGAGTTGCAGCGACGAAGTAGGCCTTGTTCGTTCCCCCGCTGGCCAGCCCCATAGCGTAGCCGGCGCGGAACGTGAAACTGAAGAAATAGCCAAGGGTCGTATCGAGCCAGAGTTCACCTCCGACGCCGGTCTTGAACTCGGCGGAAGCAGCGTTTCCGAAAGCACTTCCATAATCCACGAAACCCGCGCCCGAAATCCGATTGAGGAATATGGGCAACGTGGAGAGTCCACGGTCGACGTTTGCAATAGGAAATCTATATTCCGCGTTCATGAGTGCATAGTAGCTTCCGGCTTCGGCCACGACGGGATATCCGCGCAGTGTAATGCCACCCTGGATGAGCGAATTTTGCACGATATCGATGACGGGTTGATCGACGAAGCCACCAATATAAAAAGGCCCGCTGCCTCCGCGGTTCCCTCCGCTCATGCCTCCGCCCGCGTGGAGTGCAAGGGAATGGTGCCGAAACCAGGGCATCGATTGATAGAAGACGAAATCGAATCTTGTCGCGAACCCGGAGAAGTCGCTTGCCAGTGCCGGGTCGGACAGATCCAACACTGCGTCTACGCCGAACCCCTTCTCGCTCCCGACGCTGTACAAGAAACTCTCGGCATTGGAATAGCCCCACCCGAGGTGGAGCGATCCTACCAGGCCACGTGTCGGCACGGTTGGCACGTCGTAGGGATTGAGGAGACTCACGGGTATGGAGAGTGAGCCGGCGTAGCGGGCAAACGTATAAGAAAGGGACAGCGCCTGCCCGTCGAACGCTCGCGGAAGGCTGTAGCCTAGAGAGGTCGAGGCGCCCGCTATTTCTTGAACCCAAGGAATTGTATTGTTGCCAACCGCGTAGCCCCCTGCGGGCGCAATCTGTCGAAATGCGGAAACACCTACATCGAATGGCAATCTCCCATAATAATAAGATATAGCGCCTTCGAGCTCAGGGCGACCCCAGTCCGTCGTGAGTTGGGCGGTCAGGGCATGCCAGCCCGCAACATCTGCGGCGGACGCTGTCACGATACTCTCCTCGCCGAATGATCCCGGCGTCACGCGGATCGAGTAGCTGCGAGGTTGCAGCGTCCTCCAGGGATCGTAGGGCCGTGTGATGAACTGCGAGGTCGCAGGTTCATAGGGCGGTGCAGGTCGTGTCTCTTCCGATGGCATCGCATCGAGCCATCGGTCTTCGTCGAGCGCCATCACGAACAGGTCATAACCATCGTGCGTATAGCCAATGTATGCGAGAGAGTGGCCATCGGGAGATGGCTCTGGCTGAAAGGCTCCGCCGACGACATTGGTGACCTGGTGAAGACGGCGCGACAGGAGATCGAATGCATATATGTTGGTGATACCGGTTCGGTCCGAGTGAAAGTACAGTCGCTTTCCATCGGGCGAAAAAGTTGGCCCCCCGTCGATGGCTCGATCGCTCGTGATATCTTCCATCGAGCCGTCCCGAGTGTCCACAATCCGCACATCCCGATAACCGCCGCGCCTCCACACGCTGTATGCGATGTGCTCTCCGTCTGGAGACCATCGAGGAGTAAAAGCCTGATCGAACAGGTCTCCATGCACGAGGGGACGCGCGTGAGAAAGCGCGCGTCCTCGGGCGCGCTCGGATGGACTCGCGATGTCGGCGATCATCAACGTCGTCGTTCCACGATGGTTCGACGTGAACACGACCCGTTTGCCGTCGGGCGATACGCTGGGGTCGATCGCGCGCCAGCCTTCAGTCCATCTGATTCTCTTCCCATCGAGGCCACTCGGGCTCATCGAATGCGCAGGCAATTCGAAAATGTCGTCAAACAGAAATAGGTTATTGTAGATCTCACCCGAGCTGAACACCGCCGTTCCGTCCGGTAAAAAGGATGCGCTACTCACTCCGCTCGTGCGTATCGCGAGCTGCCGTGTCCCCGGACGAGCACCAAGAATGGCCCCGGTCAAAGTGCGTTCGAGTTGGACGGTCCAGATACCGCCGGTTCCGTGTCCGTCGTCCTGGTAGACGGCAAGACGATCGCCCAAGTCGGGCCAGGCGTTGGCTGGAATCCACCTGGGATGTTCGGCCACGTTGCCGCCGGTGGTGAGGCGAATGCCCTCGCGAAGTCCTCGGGCCCGAACCGACGAAGCCTGGTTGGTATAGTCGCGGCGCAGCGTTTGTATCCAGGCTGCATAAAGATCCTCGAACGTGCGCCCCGTCGCCCGCCGAATGGAGCGGTTTAGACCGTACGGTATGAGCTCGTATCCCTGATCGTCAATCATCGCGCGGATAGCATCTTCACCATATGTATCTGCAATCCACCGAAGGAAGAATGACCCATATAAATACCAAATATTGCCCTGAGGCCACCGTCTCGGCGTATGCGAAAACACGTCGAGGGTCGCGACGTTGTTTTCCAAAACGTCGGCTCGCATGAACATGTTCCACATGGACGAACGCAAGCGTCCCCCGCTCGTGCGAGCGCTCTCTTCGTAGACCGCGAGACCCTCGAGGAGCCAATGCGGTTGCAAGTCGTTCGGGGCCATGGTCTTCCCGAGCAGGCGATTGATGAGCGCGGGTATGCCTTGGGTATGGTCCAGATGAAGAATGTGCGTGTATTCGTGAGTCAGAAGCTCTAGAATCCAATCGTCGTAGTCGCCGAGCGGGGACATGTCGTCCGGTGCGGTGACGTTCAGGCGAATCGTGTCGTACGGGAGTACGGAAGCGAGTCCGTTCGCGCTATCGGTTTGATCGGTGAGGACGAGTTCCGTCTTGCCTTCCGGGATCCAGCCAACCGCTGGCGTGAGGCGGTCATATATCGATTCCGCGAGCGTGGCCACGCGCTCGGCGACAAGCTCTTCAGTCGAGTAGAAATTGACTCGAAAATGGCTGGTCTCGATGGTCTTCCAGGCGAGCCGAGGATCGTTCGCAGCGTGAGCGCTACCCACGCTTGAGATCCCGAGCACGACGACGAGAAGTTGGATCGACCGTCGCAGCAATGCGAACTCGCGCTTGCTAAAAGTCGTCGTGAAACAAAGGCTCTCGATTGCGAACGTATCGATAGACCAGTTGGCGTGCCTCCGCGGTTATCTCCGTAAACTGTGCTCCAAAACCTGGCGGGGCATCCGAACCGCCAGCGTCATTTGTCTCCCGTCGCCATCGCACGATGGCGCTCGCCTCGAACTCGTAGCCCCCGGGCAATGAGACCCGGAGACGCACGGGAGCCCCAGTTGGCGGCAGGTTGTATGTCGCCACGAAAAGCCCACCATGGTCGACGATGTCATTTCCAGACAGTCCCTTGAAGAAATTGCTCGAGCTGTAGGCGCCGAGCTCGACGTTGATGGTCGCCACGTCCGCGGGGACCCCGGGCAACGCGCCTGGAGAAGGCTCCGACGAGCCATCGAATAACGGCCCACCATAAGGGACGGCGGATTCGGGAGGAACGTACGCGGCGGGAGCGGGTCGCGGAGGAGCGTAATACGCCGAGGAGGACGTCTGGGGAGGAGCGTACGCCGCGGGAGCGGCTTGGGGAGGAGCGTATGCCGCGGGAGCCGCGTATGCCGCGGGAGCGGCTTGGGGAGGAGCGTATGCCACGGGAGCCGCGTATGCCGCGGGAGCGGCTTGGGGAGGAGCGTATGCCGCGGGAGCCGCGTATGCCGCGGGAGCGGCTTGGGGGGGAGCGTATGGCAGCGCCGCTGACGGCTCCACCGCGCGACTCAAAGCGTGGGCGCCCCCAAGCGCTCCTGCCACAGCTTCCATCGCCAAGAGCACCGACTCGTCTCGTTCTGGAAAGGATTGAAGTTGTCGCAGAGCGCTTTGGATGTTGGAAAGTGCGTCCTTTGCGTGCGGGCTGAGCACCGTGCCACCTGATCGCTCGATCTGGTGCAAGCCCCCCATCGCATGGGCAATCGGAGCGGCGAGCTCGAGCAGCTCCGGAGCGACATTCGGGTTCCCCTGGAGTGCGTTGAGTCCTAGAGCCAGCGACTCGCGTGCTGCACGTGCAATCGTCACGATGTCCGACACGTTCAATCTCCTCTTCGAACTTTCGCGGTCCCATCGTAGGCGCACTCGCCACGCAAGGGGAAACTCGGCGATTGGGGAGGTCATCATTCCGAGCATTCGCCTGACCGTGCCACACGAACAATACGCGCAAAGTCCGCGCGACCCAATTCGACATCGTCCTCGTCTCGACCCATCTCGAGCTCCAGCGCGTCTGTTCCAGTTCGCACCACCGTGATGCCATCCGGGCGCACGGCAGCTTCTCCCGGGGCGAGCGTTCGCGGATAGTTGCTCGTAGGCGTCGCACGCACGATCGTGACAAACCGCCCTCCGATCTCGGTCCACGCACCAGGCCACGGCGCGGCTGCGCGTATCCGCCTTTCTATTCGCTCCGATGGCCACGTCCAGCGCACTGCGAGGTCGTCGTCGGACGGCTCCATCGCCTGCGTAGCTAGCGCTTCGTCCTGACCCTTGGGGACAGGCGGATGCCCATTCGCAAACGCGCCGACGATCTCGCGAAGTAGTTGGAGACTCGGTCGATCGAGTGCCCGCGCAAGCTGCCAGGCGTTCCAGTGTGGGTCGATGGGAGCTACCCTCCGACCAAGCACGTCTCCCGTATCGTATTCGGGACCGAGCGTGTGGGCGGAGACCCCTGTGACATCGTCGCCATGGTCGATCGCCCAGAAGTACGGATCCGGTCCTCGATGGCGGGGCAGTAACGACGGATGTACGCCAAATCCGGGCGCGATGCCGAGGACCCTAGGAGGAAGCCTTTTCGTCCAAAACCAGCTTACCAATAGCTCAGGGCTCGTGAGTTCGAGCGCCGCACACTCGTCGGCAACCGAGAGGTCGGGGACGAGATGGACTCGTTGCGGTCCGACAAGCTGCGTAAGACGGCGCGTACCCAATGATCCCCTGCGGCAGATCCCCGCCCAGACGATGTCATGGCCGTCGCGATGGAGAAAGATTGCCGCGAGCGGCAATCCAAAAAAAGCTATTCGCATGGATCGATGGCGCGAGGCCCTTCCGTGTGTGGATTCTGATCGATTGGCGGAGAGGCAGGCACGGACACTCCCGTCCAGAATACAGTGTCGCGACCGAGACAAACGATCAATTTCTGACCCCCCATTCACGCTTGACCAATGAGTCGTCGGAATGTAACCCTCGTAACTGAGCATTCGACGTGATTGCGGAAGTCGATTCATCCACCCGTTGCGAAGCGACCGGGACAGGGCCCTCCCGCGCGACGATAGTGATTCCTTGTTACAATGAGGAAAAACGGTTCGATGTCGCGGCAGTCGATTCCTATCTGTCGGCCAATGTCGGTATAGATATAGTATTGGTCAATGACGGAAGCCGCGACGGAACCTTTGCCCTACTCGAGACGTTGCGCTCACGCTGGGCGAAGCGAGTAATACTTGTCGATCAACAGCCGAATCAGGGAAAGGGGGAGGCGGTGCGAGTCGGCATCTTGCGTGCGATCGCGTCTGGCGCGACGTACGTTGGTTACTTCGACGCCGACCTTTCCACACCGCTCGATGCGGTCACCGAATTCATCCGCGTACTCGACAAGAACCCCGAAATTGACATCGTGCTCGGAGCGCGGGTCGCGCTCCTCGGGCGCCAGATTGAGAGACGTCCTCTCAGGCATTACTTCGGACGAGTGTTTGCGACGGCAGCCAGTATTGCTCTCGCTCTTCCGGTGTACGATACGCAGTGCGGGGCCAAGCTGATTCGGGTTGGGACCGGCGTGAGGCGCATCTTTGATGATCCGTTTGAGTCTCGATGGATCTTCGACGTGGAACTTCTGGCCCGTTATCTCAACGAATGCGGCTCTCAAAAAGGTTTGTATGAACTCGCGCTTCAGCGATGGACAGACGTTGGGGATTCCAGAGTGAAGATGTGGGACTTCGTGCGCGCCGCTGTTGAGATAACATCCATCTATCGGAAATATCGCCACAGTGCGACGCACGCGGGAAAGCGGCGCTTCCGGGTTTTGGGTGGGTCGGTCGATGGGTCGAATTCAGTCACCGAGCGACTGGTGCAGCGTCCTAACCGTTGACGCTATCTCGTATGGGCTGCACGAGCGAGGCCGTTCCACCCACTCGACGGCCGGAAGAGCCACTACCCGCCCCTCGTGGCGGCCGTCGACCGGGCTCGCTTGCGAGTTCCCCTATACCTTGGAACGACTCGCCATCGCTTCGGACGGATGACGCTTCCGTCGGCGCCGCAGCATCCACTTGCCGAACAGCCAACCGGGGAGTCCCACCAGCGCACAGATAGGCACGAGGACTCCCATCGTTCGTATCGCACCATTGATAATGGTAACGGACGTGTCGAACGCATCGTGCGCGGATAATCGCAGGCTGCGGTAAAAGCCTGGACCTCGAGCAGTGATCGCCTCGATACGATGGGCGAGATGAAGTGTGATGCTAGATAGGTTGGTTTGGCTGTCGAGATATCGCTGACGCCCCTCAGCACGCTCAATCTCAGTTCGGACGTCGCCGAGTTTCTGCTCAACTTCCAGGATATCATGGATGGTTGTCGCGTCCTTGAGGACTGCCATATACTGGTTCTCGACGGCACGTCGCGCCTTGAGCCGTGAATCTAGATCAACGTATTCCTCTGTCACGTCCTGACGTATCACCTTTTCACTGACGACGTGTCGACCGAGCGCTCGCAGAGATTCGAGCGTGGAATCGAAAACCTTCACCGGAACGCGAAGAGTCATAATGACGGTGACGAGTTCGTCGCCGTCGTCGAGTGTCGAATCCGCTGTATCGGAAGAGAGGACGAAGCCTCCTTGCGCCTCGGCGAGCGCAGAAACTCGGTGGCCCGTGGCCTCAGGGTTATCTGTTACAAGACAAATGTCGGCCGTGCTAATGACGTGACGACTGGAGTTTGCGATGTCGTGGGTCGGCTCTCCGGCCCCAGCGGCGTTGCTGCGTGCAAGCTGAGAGTTTGTGGCGGCCTCCGGTCCCGGGGGCGGCGACATGACTGAACGCTCGCACCCGACAGCCGCCAGAATCAGAAAAACCATGGCCGACGACAGGCATTTGGAAAGAAGGGTGACCGTGAGCTCTCTACGATCGACAATTCGCGAGCGTGGAAGGCAACCGGGCATTCTCGTTGTGAACGGCATGCACTCTCGTCGACCATTCAGATGGGTTGGTTGCGGCCGCACGCGGGCAAGCGCGCGAGCTACCATTTGAAGTAGGGAATCGATGCCGCAAGCGTCCGTATGTGTGCCTTTGCAGCCAGAAGTTCGCCGGTCGAGTCCCATCGACCATCGAGAAACTGCCGTCTCGCGGCTTCGGTCAACGAAAGCGGCGCGGTGATGCTCCCGGTGGTGACCTTCATCGCGAGCAAGTCGACGCGAACGTTCGCCGCGGGATCCCTTTCCACAGATGCCTGGAGCTCCTCCGCGGCTGCCGAGTCCACGACGACGCACGGAATGCCAAGAGCGACGCAGTTGCCTCGAAAGATCTCAGCAAACGATTCTCCGACGATTGCGCGTATCCCTCGTCTCCACCGGCGCAGCGCTTGGGGAGCGTGTTCCCTCGACGAGCCGCACCCAAAGTTCTTGTTGACGAGAAGTATCTCGGCGTCCTCAAAGCGTGAGTCTTCGAACGGATGAATCTTGCCCTGCGCGCGAAGTCCCGCGCGATCGTCCTCGAAGGCGTGATCGCCCAAGCCGTCGAAGACGACGCACTTGAGGAAACGAGCCGGAATGATGCGATCGGTGTCGACATCGTGCCCGCGCAGCGGAACGCCGCGGCCTTCGATGATGATGCGTTTGCTTTCTTCCATGATGGGCTGTCCTTGTATTTATCCTGGAGTACTCAGCACAACTCGAACAATCGACGTGCGTCCACGACCTCTCCCGCGACGGCAGCGGCGGCCACCATCACTGGGCTCATCAGGAGTGTTCGGCCTGCGGGCGACCCCTGTCGCCCTTTGAAATTGCGATTCGATGACGATGCGCATACCTCCCGACCGGAGAGCTTGTCGGGATTCATTGCAAGACACATCGAACAGCCGGCCTCGCGAAATTCGAAACCAGCTTCGGTGAACAGGGAATCATAACCTTTTTCGATCATGGCCTGCTTCATGGCTTGCGAGCCCGGAACGATGAGTGCCCTCACGTGGCTCTTGACTCGCAGCTTCCGACCGCGAAGAAGCCTCGCAACCTCGTCGAAGTCCGTCATGCGACCATTCGTGCAAGAACCGATGAATGCGACATCGATGCGTGTGCCGGCGATAGGCTTCCCAGCTTCGAATGACATATAGCTATAGGCCTCTTCCATGGACGCACGATCGGTCTCGGCGACATCCATCGGCGACGGAATGGTGGCTCCGACCGCGACCGACTGTCCTGGATTGATCCCCCAGGTGACCATGGGCTCGATATCCTCGCCACGAAACGTTACTACATCGTCGTACTCGGCGGATGCGTCGCTCCGAAGCGTGTCCCAATCCGAGAGCGCCTGCTTCCACGCCTGGCCTTTCGGAGCGTACGGCCGACCCTCGAGATAGCGATATGTCGTTTCATCGGGATTCACGTATCCACAACGAGCGCCCCCTTCGATGGCCATGTTGCAGACTGTCATACGTTCGTCCATCGACATGCGTTCGATCGCCTCTCCCGCATATTCGTACGCGTAGCCGACGCCCCCGTTTACTCCCAGTTTGCCGATGACATGCAGCGTGACATCTTTTGCGTACACGCCCGGGCGCAATCGACCGGTGATGTCAATGCGCCGTACCTTGAGCCGGTCCATCGCTAGCGTCTGCGTCGCCAGAACATCTCGAACCTGCGACGTCCCGATGCCAAATGCGATGGCGCCGAATGCGCCGTGAGTCGAGGTATGGGAATCGCCGCAGCAGATCGTCATCCCGGGTTGCGTGAGGCCGAGCTCCGGCCCGACGATATGAACGATTCCCTGTTCTCCCTTCTCGGGGGCAAAGAACCGCAGCCCGTGAGTCCTTGCATTCCGCTCGAGTGTCGCGATCATCTCCTCGGCGAGGGAGTCGCCATAGGGACGCAGCTGGCTGGTCGTCGGAATGATGTGATCCACCGTCGCAAATGTTCGCTCGGGCATCAGCACGGTAAGCCCCGCCTCCGAGAGCATGCTGAAGGCTTGTGGCGACGTGACCTCGTGAATGAGATGAAGCCCCATGAGGAGCTGCAGCTGCCCCGACGGAAGCCTTCCGACGACGTGTCTCTCAAATACCTTTTCGTATAACGATTTACCCATCGCCTACTCCTGTTCGATCGCGGTGGTCGTCGCGTAGCGCTCCAACCGCGCAATGAGGACGTTGCCAAGTTCAGTGAATGCCCGAAGCGGAGCTGCGTCGAGAGTGAGCCAAATGTCTCGAATTGCAGCCTCGCGGCTTGCTCGTAGGCGATCCATCACGCGCCGGCCCGAAGCCGTGAGCGAATATCGCCTCTGGCGTGCGTCGCCAGTGCCGATTTCCGCAGCCACTAGCCCTTTGTCGGATAGCTGGCGAAGGATCTTGGAGACCGCAGCTGCCGAGCTTTCGCGCCGACGAGCGAACAGGCTCGGCATGAAATGCTCTGTCGCGATTTCCTCGAGCACTCCCCACTGCTGATCAGTCAGGCCAGCCGTCGAAGCGAGTTGCGACCGCCTCTGCTGCGTCAGGTCCGTGAGCCGCGTAACGCACGCGATTGCGGCGTGGGCGTCTCCGACGGTCGCTCCTTCACGCCGGCGAGCTGACTGAGTTGCCATGCGTATACTATTAACCAAGGTTAACAAATGTGCAAGCAGGAATCGATGCGTCCACGCTGCCGAAGCGTCGATCGATAGAAGCGATGAGGCCATCGGATCTCGGAGAGCATTTCATTGAAGCGCGAGCCATCGAATCATCGCACCCCCGGCGTGCTGCGCATAATCGATGCGAAGAGACCAGTCGACCTCGGTGGCTGGGAACGCGCCCTCGACAGCTGCGGGATCGGCGAATAGATGCGACGACATGCCTGGGCGCAGCTGATGTCGAATGAGCAGAGCGATGGCGCGCCGTGCCTGATCGTCGAGAGCCGCAATCTGCTTCGAATCGACGTTTGCCCGGCGAGCAATGTCCAGCGTCGCGACCGTAGCTTCGGTGCGACTTCCCGCTGGCGTAAGGCGTGGCGAAACGATCATCCCGACACCGAATGCTCCATCGGCGTCGAAAGGCGTATCGTCCGGACCGTATTGGAGCGCGCGGCTGAATGCGGACCATCCAAGGCAAAAGTCGAGCGCCTCACGATTGGGCGCGCGAGACCAGAGATCAGCCATGGCCTGGCACGTCCAGTGCTCCTCCCCCCAATAGTAACGGCTTCCGAAGAATCTCCAGCCAGGCCCTACGAGGTACGCGAGGCTGCGAGACGACGCGTCGAGGTCTTGTGGATCTCCGCCGAAGGCGTGCGCCCGCGCGAGAGCAAAAGCCGCTTCACCTGAATAGAAGAGAAGCTGACGGTCGACGGGGCTGTTCGCTTTGCGATCGTAAAGATGCATAAATTCTCCGTCCACTCGCTGCTGCGAGCGGAGGAAGGCGGAGAGCTCGGGAACGATGAGTCCATAGGCGGGGTCAAGCCCAGATCGCGCGACCTCCACGAAGGCTAGAAGCGCGAGAGCCGCGGATCCGACATCGACGACCTCCTCGTCGCCAATGCATCGGTGGATGCCACACGAGACCATCGCGTGGTCGCGCAGCAGGCTCGCGGCACGTAAGGCAGCAAACGCGATATCGGGATTCTTGGTAAGGCCGGCGGATTGGGCAAGGAAGTAGGTCGCGCCGGCGTGGCGAGGCCAGTCATAACCTCCCATCGTGCGGTTGGACGGGGCATCCACAATGTATCGAAATCGCCCCTCGTCCGATACCCCGCGAGCGAGGTAGAGCGCTGCTGCCAGGACCGAGTCGCGCACGGTGTCAATCGAGAGCGATTGAGGCATTGCGATGGCTCGAGGCGCGGCCGACTGCACCGTGCGTTTGACACGTATGCGGCCCAAGGTCCCGTGCTCGCGCAGTTCCGGCACGGTGGTGTCGAGTCGCTCCGCCAGACGAGCAAGGGCAAGCGGGACGTTGAGACCAGCGGTCAGCTGCAATGAGGAAAATGACAACCCCTTATCGTACGCTTGCTCTTTGAGCAGATCATCGGGCGTTACATATGCGGTGCGACCGCCAAAATGGCCTACCAATCCGTCGTGGCCCGGAACGAAGGAGAGCGCCAGTAGCTCTTCTGGCCACGCGACGACTCCGCTTTCCCCGATCACCGACTCATAGACGAGCACTGCGTTCGACCACTTCGCCATCGCC
>Ga0182030_10006240_pt1 | contig 25188 bp, 16 predicted proteins | sample 812S3MmetaG_FD_121299 | JGI IMG/M metagenome (GOLD analysis project Ga0182030, IMG submission 121299) | Permafrost microbial communities from Stordalen Mire, Sweden - 812S3M metaG (Illumina Assembly) | ecosystem: Environmental > Terrestrial > Soil > Wetlands > Permafrost | place: Sweden...
CACGCCACGCCGATTTCGCGCTTCTATCGGATGGACATGCTGAAGTGGATGGTCAAGGTAGCGGTGCGTCATCCCGAGCGGCGGCTGCCCTCTTATCGCGACTGGGAGAGCCGAACAGGCCTTGCACTCTTCGATTGCACAGCCGCGAAGACGGTGTTGCGATGGGAACCAGTGACGGATCGCCAGGAACTTGTGCGGCGCGGGATTGAAGAGCCGATGCGCGAATACTTTCGTTAGCGGAAGTACACCTACCAGGGTTGCGGCGGGCTGACCCGGCCGCCTTTGGTTTCGCGCCACGCTTGCCGCATCAGGGCCAGAAACAATTTGGCTTCTTCCGCGCGATGCTGGCGGGCCGGATCTTTGCTCTTGCGATTGCGAAGCCAGCGCGAGGCGTGCATGGCATCTTCAAGCCACCGGACGCCCCATACTCGAATCCCGTGATTCTTGCGGAAGTAGAGCAGCGTGGACCTCATGCGCCATAAGACGATCTGGGATTCCGTATCGGAGAATTTCAAAGTGGTCAGTTGACGGCTGGATTGTCCGCCGATATGAGTGACCACAACGTCGGGCCAATAGAGCACTCGAAAACCCATGGCTTTCATACGGTGGCAAAGATCCACTTCCTCGCTGTAAAGAAAGAATCGCGGGTCGAAGAGGCCGGTCTTCACGAGCGCTTCGCGGCGCATGATTGAAAAGGCGCCGGGCACCCAATCCACCTCCGCCTGCAAGTCGGGGCTGGCCCAGGTGCGGTCGAATGCGCCGAAGATCCGCGACTTGGGAAAGCGCGAGGCGAGGCCGGAAAAAACAACAAAGACGTGCCAGAGGGTGGGGAATGCACGAGCCGAAGGTTGCCACTCGCCTTTCGGGCCAACCAGGCGCGCACCGCCCACGCCGACTGTGGAGTTGGCGCCCATGTGCTGGATGGCAAGGCGTAAAGCGCCGGAATGCAGAAGGGCATCCGAGTTCAGCAGAACCAGGTATTGTCCCAGCGCGAGCTCAATGGCCACGTTATTGGCTTCCGCAAAGCCCAGGTTTACCGGGCTATGGAGAATCTTGACCGGAAAGCGCGAGTCGGCAAATTCACGCTCGACCATTTCCGTGGAACCGTCGTTCGAAGCATTGTCGACCACCAGAACTTCAGCAGTGAAGCCGGCCGGCATTTGCTCGCACTCGGTGACGACGGATTGGATGCACTGGCGCAGCACGTCGCGGGTGTTGAAGGAGACGACGATGGCGGAAACCGTGTACTCGTACGACGGCAACAGCTTCACAGACGCACAACTTCCTGCTTCGCGCGGCAAGAGCTGCGTGATTCGTGGTGAGTGCGGGCTGCTTTCGGCCGCTCCAGCCGGACCGGTTTGAGAATTTGCTGTCGCGGGAGTCATCGATGTGCTTCAAGTATAGTGCGGACCGCGAATGAAAAGAAAAGACATGCCATGCCGGATCGTGGGAGCCCCTATACACCGAATGGGGCATGTTGCCCGCGGCAACGGGAAAGCGGAACAAGAGATGAAGGGATGTCGCGGACTATGCTTGAGGTAGACAGGCCTCGATTGTTGCTCGATCGATGGCGAAGAAAAGAGATCGCGAAGCAGATGGGAAGCAGAGGGCGGATTCAGATCGTTACGCTGGCTGTTCTGGTGGATGCGGGGCTACTCGTTGCCGCGCTGATGCTGATCGCTCTTGTTGCCGCGGGATCGCAGGCCCGTTTGCAAGCTGCGACCGGAACCGAGGTTGGAGTGACCCATCTTCGCGTAACGAGCCAGGTGATTCTGCCTGGAGTGACGCGCCTGGGGATAAATCTGGGCGAGCAGAACTATTACGATTCCGGCCAGATGATGCGGAACCTCCTCTACCGCAATCCCGGGTTCGAGGGCATGGCTTACCGAAGCATTCTGCACTGCCTTTCGAGCGGCCCGTCGAATTGCACAGACACGCGTCACTCGTTCACGTGGCCGGCCGGCTTTTGGGACGACGCCAGCTACGAGGTCCTGGATGGGGCAGCCGTCGGCCGCAAGGGCAGCGTCAAGGCGAGCGGGCCGAGTGGGGGTGGATACGGATTGACGCTCGACGGCGCAGGCACTGCGGTCGGCACGGGCGACTGGCTTGCGGTGAGCAAGGAGTTTCCCGGCGATCCGGCTTCAGGCTGGTGGCCCCAGCTCTCGGGCGGTGCGCGGCTTGAAGCGGAGCGGAAAGATCTTTCGCCGGAGACCGCGGGCCGACAGGCGTTGCGCATTGAGGCGTCGCTCCCGAGGCAGTCAGTCGAGCTGAAGTCCTATTTCGACTCCATGGATGGGTTCTCATTTGTGCGTCTTCGCGGGCGATACCGGCTGAGTTTCAGGGCCAGGGGGCTGGCTGGAACAAGAACAATTCATGCGCGTGTCAGGCGGATTATCAATGGCAACGCCGATTATCTGGAGCAGGATTTCCAGTTGACGCCCGCCTGGGCCGACTACCACGCGGAGTTTTCGGCCGATGAGGGCCCTGCGCCAACAGGTCCGGTTGAGGCCGGATTCAGCGTTACAGGCGGTTCTCTGCTCCTCGACGATGTAGAACTGGAGCAGATAAACGGCGATGCATCGAACCGGACCGCCTTCCGCGATGAGGTGGTCGAGACGCTTCGAGACCTCCACCCTGGAGTGTTGCGGCTGATGTCGAGCAACGCTCAACTGGGCAGTACAGTAGACAATCTGCTCTCCCCGCCGCTGGCGCGGCAGAGACCCGGCTTTTCCACCTGGCAGACGACGATGGAAGACATCCCTGTAGGGATTCCGGAGTTCCTTGAGCTATGCCAGGAAGTCGGCGCGGAGCCCTGGATTGTTGCCCCAACGGCAATGAGTGCGGACGAAGCGCGCAAGCTGGCTGAGTATTTGTTTGGAAATTCGAACACGGCTGGTGGAGCGGCGCGCTCAGCTGCGGGAAGGCGCAATCCATGGACGCATGCCTTCAAGACCATCCACATTGAGCTGGGCAACGAAACCTGGAACGGAATCTTTCAAGGCGAAGCGATCGACGATCCCGCAGCCTATGGAAGGCGGGCGGATCGAATATTCAAGGCTCTTCGAAACGCCGCTGGTGCGGATGCCGGGCAGTTCGACCTGGTGGTCGGCAGTCAGGCTGCGAATCCGTGGCGAAGCGGGGAAGTGCTGCGCTCGGCCGTGTCGGCCAATTCGCTGGCGATTGCGCCTTATTTAATGATCAGCGTGACCAAATGGGGAAATGACGATGAGCTGTATGGGCCGCTTATGGCGCAGCCCGAGCAGATTTCGCGCGAGGGAGTTGTGCAAGCAACGCAGGCCGCGGCGGGTGGGCGGCAACTGGCAGTGTACGAAGTGAACCTGCACACAACCGAAGGGTCGGCGCCGCAAGCGGTGCTGGACCGGCTCACTCCTTCCGCAGCAGCCGGCGTAGCTGTCACCGGGCACATGCTGCGCATGATGCGCGACCACGGGGTTCGCGATGAGATGCTCTTCAGCCTGCCGCAGTTCAGGTTCAAGCGCGCGGATGGCACGCTGGTGCGGCTCTGGGGAAGCGTGGTGGAAATGGGTGCGACCGGCAGGGAGCGTCCTCAATTGTTGGCCGAGACTCTGGCCAACCGGGCCATGCGCGGCAACATGGTGAAAGTGGAAATGAGCGGCGAAAACCCAACGCACGATCAGCCGGAGGGCAACGATGGCGTGCGTCTGAACGGGGTCCACGAGATCGATGCTTATGCCTTTCAGGACGGAAAAAGCCACGGCCTGATCGTCTTCAATTATGGATTGCACCAAACGCGAAAGATCAGCTTGGAGGCGGCCGGCTTGAATGCTAAATCCAATGCGAAGCTTTGGAGACTGGTCAGTTCCGGGCCCGGCGCGAACAACGAGGACCGGGTGCAGGTCAGGGTAAACGAGGAGCGGCTGGAAGGAACGGAATTGGAGTTGGCTCCGTGCTCAATGGTGGCTTTGGCGTGGTCGGAGTGAGAATTCGGCGCGAAGTGTATATCCCCTCAAAGTTGCAATTTCTGAGAGGCTGGGAAGAGATGGTAACTTTAAATGGGTTACAAAAGATAACAGTGATAGATTACTTAATAACTCAAGATCGTGTTACGTAACCAGGCAAAGTTACTGAATTGCCGTGTTATATCTATCCAAAGAGGCATCTGTTTTTACCTGCCCTTCCCCATTTGGGGCATTGATTCGAAAGGCACGTCCAGATAACTTCAAACCATCAGTCCACTCGGGTTGATGACACGTCAAAGTTAGTGCGGGCCGCGATTTCAAAGACAGTTAGCCCAATCTTTCGAGATCATTTCCGAGTGAGGCAAGCGCCCTTCGAGTTGAGCGGAGGCGCAAGCAGGCACGGACCCACCAGGTTGCGCGGGGGCGCAGTCAGGCACGGGGAGAGCACGAATTCAACGATCGAAAGATTGGTTGGACGAAAAGCTACCGCAGTGCACTGGCGGTCCAGCTCTGGGGGGTGGTGCGTGCAAGCAGGAAACGGAAGCTCGATATGAAGAGGAATTTGAAGCACCCAATCGCGGTGTTGGGGCTGCCTCTGGATAGTCTGACGGCAGACGGGGCTATCGATGCGATCGAAGGCTTGATTCTTTCGGGCGGAACTCACCAAATTGCGACGGCCAACCTTGATTTCTGGTTGAATTCGCTTTCCGACCGGCATTTGCACCGGATCATTGCGGGCTGCAGCCTGGTATTGGCGGATGGGATGCCCTTGGTGTGGGTATCGAAACTGTTGGCCTGCCCACTTCCACAACGAGTCACAGGCGTAGACCTCGTACCTAGGCTGGCCGCACTGTCGGTAAGCAAGGGGTACGGGATATTTCTGCTTGGCGGCAAGGGCGACGTGGCCGAGCGGGCCAAGGCGCTTCTGGAAGAGAAATTCCCTGGGGTCAGAATCGTGGGTACGTATGCTCCCTCTGAAGAGGAGATTGAGCAGCTTGACCAAAGGGAGATCCTTGATCGGATCCAGGCGGCAAAGCCGGAAATTTTACTTGTCGCGCTGGGCAATCCCAAGCAGGAAAAGTGGATCTGGATGCATCGCAAGCGCATGGGCGTTCCCGTGGCGATGGGCGTCGGCGGCAGTTTTGAAATCCTCGTCGGCGATGTGCGGCGGGCGCCCGAGTGGATTCAGCGATGCGGGCTGGAATGGGCGATGCGCTTTGTACAGGAGCCTGGACGCCTGGGCCCGCGGTATTTGCGCGACTTTCTGGGTCTGGCGCGCAAGTTGCCCATGACATTGCTGGCGGGCTGGGTCCAGCGCCCATACCTGGGCGCATCGCATGCCACGACGGTGACCACTCCCCAGGTGATGCATGTATATGCGCATGGGAAGCTCAGTGGGGAAATCGCGTCTGCATTGCTTGAGGCCGCTTCGGCCAGCGTCGCCGGCAGCCTGGTGATGGTGGTCCATCTCACCGCGGTCAGACAGATTACCGCGGCAGGATTGGGAACGCTGATGGATGTGCGGCGCCAGTTGCTCGACGCAGGCTTGACGCTCTCTTTGGCGGGTCTTGGTTTCAGGCATCGATTTCTGCTGCATGCCTGGTGCGCTCATCCGCTCTTTGACGAATGGGAGTCGACCATTGCCTACGGCCGATCCGTGGCCAACAATTTGGAAACAACAACGCGCAAGAACGTGCGCGGAGAAGCGGACGTGCTTCCGGCACAAACCCGCGCTCGTGGTTAGGGCGGTTCCACAATTTACGTGCCCTTTGTGGGTAAGTGAAAGGTGCCTTTTTCTTGAGGAAAAAGCCACTTGAAGGCATTGGCTTCGGGGTGCAGCGATTGTGGAACCGCTATAGTCCGGCGCGGTCGGGAGCTTTCTGGGGGACGGAATGGAATTGATCATCCTGCTCCCGGCTGTGGCTTGCTGGGTGGCATTGGCCAGGGGACCGATTCGCAAAGCCCTGATCAATGTCTACCTGCCTGTGGTTCTTCTTTTGCCGCAGTATTACAGTCTGCGGTTTCCGCATCTACCGCCGCTGTCGTTTGCCGACGCGGCCGTGCTTCCCCTGGGCGCCGCGCTTTGGGTAAAGGAGATGCGGCACTGGCGGTTTGACTGGATGGATTTGTGGGTGCTCTTGTTTGCGGCGAGTGCCGCGTTGTCTGAGGGGTTGAGCCCTGCCCTGGCAGATGGGACGTGGAAGCAGTTGCTGGCTGTAAACAGTCCGCCTGTCGAAGGAAACCTGGCCAATGGCTGGTTGCAGTTTTTTGCGGGGCTTTGCACCATGGTGTTGCCCTATATGCTCGGCAAGCTTTTAATCGAGCAGCAAGGCGCCGAAGGACAGCCGGCGCGTAAAAGAGTGTTGCGGCGGATGGTGGTTTTGCTGGCCATTGTGGCAGGCATCAGCGTACTCGATTTTCTGACTGGAAGAAGCATCTGGCAGAGGGTTTTCAGGCACGTTTTCCCCGACCAGCCAGTGGGGTGGACAGTGCAGATGCGGTGGGGATTCGGCCGCATCGCCGGGCCCTACGCACACGCCATTCTCGCGGGGATGATTTTTTTGATGGGGTTGATCTACTGTTTGTGGCTGCGAAAGTTTGCTCCTAACTGGGGAACGCGGAGAATCTTCAACGGGTTGCCGTTGACCCTTCGCGGATTGGTGCTCTGGGCCATTGTTGCCGGCCTTTTGATGACGCAGTCGCGCGGACCGTGGATAGGCGTCGGGTTGTCCCTGGTGCTTGCACTGCTGGTGTGGAAGCTCCCCCTGGGCAAGGCGACGCTGGCGTTTGTGCTAGTGGTTGTAGTGTTTTCGGGGACTGCCTACTACTACGGGAAGCGCTACACGGATGTGGATATCAACCATGCCACCAGCGAAGCGCAGAGGAACGCCATTTATCGCAGGGATCTGTTGTGGACCTACATACCGCTGATCGAGCAGCGCAAGGCGTTCGGCTGGGGTATCACAACGCTGCCGAGTATGCACGGACACATGTCGGTCGACAACGAATACCTGCTGGTGGCGGCAACGCAGGGATTGACGGGACTGGGATTGTTGCTGATGATTCTGCTGGGCAGCGCGGTGCGCTTGTACCGGCTGGCCAGGCGGCAACTGGGGATGGAGGACAGGGCTCTTGTGTTTGCCCATTTAACTGTCCTCATGGGATTGATGACCGCGCTGACGACGGTCTACCTGGGCGAGCAGGCTCTTCTGCTGCTCTTCCTGATCGTAGGCTGGATTCATGGGATGAACCCCGCCGGGACCGCGCCGGCAAAAGGAAATGCAAAGGTCGACGCGCTCCAGTTTCAACGAGTGTTGACTTGAGCGTTTGAAGTTTTCCTCGTACGCAATGAGGCGGGGTGCCCCAGATCTCGCTTTTGAGATCTGGGAAAGCAAGCATCTAAACGATCGTCATAACGGAATAGCTAGAAAGTGCAGCGAGCATAAATGGAGCGGGTCTTAATTTCGGCGTTGGCGGTGTTGATGGCGTTGTTTGCCACTCCGCTGTTTCTCGATCTGGCGTTGTGTATCGCCGGCAATTTTTTTCGCGCGCGAAATCCGAAAGAGGTGCCCGGCAGAAGCATTCAACTGGCAGTTGTAGTTCCCGCGCACGATGAGGAAGGAATGATTGCGCGGACGGTCCAGTCGCTGAAGGCGGCGGGCTGCGGCACGTCCGTCTTTGTTGTCGCGCATAATTGCTCCGACGGGACGGCAACAGCCGCCGCCAACGCCGGCGCCCAGGTAGTCGAACTGAACAACAGTAAACTTCGCGGCAAGGGTGCAGCTCTGCGCCATGGGTTCGCTGCGGCGCTCGGGTCGGGTGCGAATGCAATTCTGGTGGTCGATGCCGACACTGTGGTAAGCCCCAACCTGATTACGGCGACGCGCGCAAAATTGGAGCAAGGCGCGGAGGCCACCCAATGCCGGTATGAGCTGGAGCTGTCCGCTTTGCGCGCTGGAGATCCGCTGGCGCGGTTGCGGGCGCTTGCGTTTCGCGGCATGAATGTACTGCGCGCACGCGGACGGGCAGGTCTGGGATTCTCGACAGGACTCTTTGGAAACGGGTTTGCCCTCACGGCTGCGGCGCTTGAGCGCGTACCCTTCAACGCCGACAGCATTGCGGAAGATGTGGAGTACCACACCAAACTGGCGCACGCAGGCATACCGGTTTATTGGATTAACGATGCATTCGTCCATGGCCACAGCCCTGTGTCAGGCGCAGCGAAAGCCACGCAGGAGGCACGCTGGGAAGGCGGCCGGTTCAGGGTCGCCAGCCGCGCAACGGGCCGTTTGATGACTGCGCTGCTGCGCGGCAGATGGCGCGCCCTTGAGACGCTCGCCGACGTGTGGAGCCTTCCCTTGTCGCGTGGAATTCTTGCGCTTCTGCTGACGATCTTTCTTGCGGCGCACTGGCTGCATGTCTTCGCCCTGGTATGCGCCGCGGTTGCACTGGTGTACGTAGTGCAGGCCGCGCTTCTGGGGAATGACCCAATGCGCGACCTTGCGGCGCTGCCTGCTGTGCCGCTCTATCTGGTTTGGAAAGCGTTGATTACGCCGCTCGTGCTGCGCCAGTCGCGCAGCCGCGCTGAGTGGGCCAGGACCAAGCGGGAGGCGCCTCAGCCGTGACCAATACGCCGCTGATCGTCGACCCCCCACAGCGCAAACAGGAGCCAGAGCAGAATCGGGAAATGCCTTGGGCCATAGACCCCGAGGCTGCCTTGGCACTGGGCAGTCCGGACGCTGCGCGGGAGCCTCTGTTTGAGGTGAAAGGTAAATTCGGCCGCAACGTGACTGCGACGATTGTTGCTCGCATGGTGAACATGGCGCGCGGCGTTTGCTTGGTTCCGTTTCTGCTGTCGCACATCGGCCTCGAAGCCTACGGAATCTGGACCACGATCTTCATCCTGGTGTCCTATGTGGGCCTCACCACGATGGGCGTTTCCAATGTCTACATCAAGTACGTCGCCGAGTTCCACGCGCGCAGGGAATACGACAAGGCCAACGCGCTGCTTTCCACCGGACTGGCAGTGACCATTCCTCTATGTGCAGCCATCTTTGCCTGCTTTGTCCTGGGGTGGAACTGGTTTGCACCATGGCTGCATTTGCCGCCTTCCCACGCAAGCGACGGCAAGGAGGCGGTGCTGATTGTGCTCGGGGTGTTCTTGTCCAGCATCGCATTCAACGCTTTCGGTGACATGCTGACCGGGACCCAGCAGATTGTGTCCACGCAGGTGTTTCAGATCATCGGCCTTCTTGCTGAATTCGCGTTGATTGTGTGGCTGGTGAGTGCCGGCCGCGGCATTCGCGGACTGGCCGAAGCTTACCTGGCGCGCGTCCTTATCAATGACGGACTGACCTGGTGGTGGGCGCACCGCACCATCGAGTGGCTGCACCTTTCACCGCGGCGAGTTCATCGTGATTCGCTCAAATACGTTGTGCATTTCGGCGGTTTGGTCCAACTCCAGAGCATGCTCGGCATCCTCCAGCTATCAATCGATCGATTGGCCGCATTGACCTTCATCAACGCATCCGCGGCGGGCCTGTTGGATGTGGCCAAGAAATGGCCGACGTCGATTTCGTCGATACCGACCGCTTTTTTTGCCGCGATGCTGCCGGCTGCCTCCCATGTGGACGCAGCTTCCGATCGCTCCACCTGGCATAGAAATATGCAGGATCTTTATCTCAAGGGGGCGCGGTATTCAAACCTTTGCACGGCAGCCTTTGTTTCCGCAATGGCCTTTTGGTCAGTACCCATCCTGCACGTTTGGTTAGGTCCCGCGTTACCGATGAGGGATTCATTGATCCCCCTGTTTGTGTTATTCAGTATCTCAATGCAGTTCCACATGTTGACGGGGCCGGGGACATCGATCTTCAGAGGAATGGGACGCGTCTATGAGGAATTCAATTACTCCATCCCCAACCTGTTGTTGCTGGCGGTTGCGTTGCCCCTGTCGCGCTGGATTGAAGGAAGCTGGACCCCTTTCGGCATTGGCGTGGCAGTGAGCGTGGCCACGGCCCTTTCAGCGTGCTGGCTCATGGGCCGCGTGCTTTTTGTTTTGGATTTGAAGCTGACCCGGTTCCTGCGCGTGGTCGTGATGCCTGGCCTTTGGTGTTATGTGGTAGCGGGTTTGATGGCATGGCCCGCTGCGCGATTGGTGGCGGCTTTGAATCGCTGGCAGGGTGCGGGAGTTTTGGTCGTCGTGGGCTTGGCCTATGGAGCGATTCTAGTGGGAGTGTTCCATCGGTGGGTGTTGACGGACGGGGAAAAGCAAGAGGGATACAGGCTTTTACACCGGGGCCTGGAAGTAATCCGCGGCAGGGAGGCAACAGCATGAACCATCGAACGCGCTATGCACGCATTGTTCTTCTGCTTGCGGGGATCGCTCTGGCTGGGGTTGTGGGACAGGCGCAGGCTTCGGCTCAGGATCCAGCAGAGCCGCAGTTGAAGGCCAATCCTCTTGAAACGCTGCGCAACTTTGAACCGCCCGCGAACGAAGAGTACCGCATCGGCAAAGGCGACGAAATCACGGTGGATTTTGCCGGCCGTCCTGACCTTTCGGCGAAGCTGGTAGTGGGACCGGATGGCCGCATCACACTTCCCCTCGCAGGAGATGTAATGTTGTCCGGCCAGACGCGCGTGGAGGCGGCCAGCGCCATCGACACCGCGCTTTCGACCTTTTACACCAATCTCGCAGCCCAGGTTACGGTGACCAAATACACGGCCAACAAGGTGCTTGTGCTCGGCGCGGTTGAGAAGCCGGGAGTAGTCACGTTTGACGGCACGCCAACGCTGCTGGAGGCTCTTTCGCGCGCGGGCCTTGAGACCGGGCCGAACAAGGCCGCGCAGATTCCCGAGCGCTGCGCCATTTATCGCGGCCACGACGAGGTAGTGTGGGTCGATCTGAAAACCATGATCGACGCTGGAAATTCCATGGCCGATCTTCGCCTCCGCCGCGACGATGTGGTCTATGTTCCCAAGGGCGACGAACGCTTTGTCTCCGTGCTGGGACAGGTGCAGCATCCGGGCGCGATTCAGTTGACCGGCACATCAACGATGGCCAGCGTGCTTGCCGCTGCGGGTGGATTTACTGAGCCCGCGGGCAACAAGCCGCATATCCAGATCGTGGATCCGGCCACGGGAACTTCCCACATTATTTCAATGAACGATCTGCTCAACCCGGCAAAGTCTCTTGAGATCACGCCCAAGCCGGGGGAGATTATTTTTGTGCCGCAGAGCGGCTTCTTCCGTGCCACCTATGTAGTTGAACGGCTCAGTCCGGTCATCACGTCGGCGGCTCTGATCGGTGTGGGGTTGCCATGAACCACCTTAACAGTCTGCTCGGTCAATCGGGGCTAGTGGATCCGGTTCAAGCCGGAGACGCCGAATTCGCGTCCTCTCCGGTGCCAACGCGCCCCTTGCCAACAGAAGGCACGGAGCAGGCATTCTTTCATATCGACATCAAGCGCAGCCTGCAACTCCATTGGAAGTTGGCTTGGACGGTTGCGCTGGGCTTCGTTGCGCTTGCTATGGTGTATGTCCTGGTCCAGGTGTTCGTGTCCAAGTCCTGGCCAATGTACCTGGCGGAGAGCGTTCTTTATGTGCAACCCACGCCCGCAAAAGTCTTGCCGAGCGAGGGCGGCCAGCAGCGGTGGCCCTACGATACCAATACCTATGAATCGTATATTCAACAGCAGATGATGAATGTGAGCCGCGAAGATGTCCTCATCGGCGCGGTGCACAAGATCGACGGGTTCCAGGGGCCTGGCGAAAGCGATCAGGTTGCCGCGCAGCGCCTGGTGGGTTCGCTTGAAGTTGAAAGACCCGGGGATTCTTACCAGTTCACCATCGGCGCACGTGCGCGCAACCCGCAACTTGCCGCGGAGATTGCCAACGCAGTGACTGCGAGTTACATCGAAAGTGCGTCGCGAGATGAGCGGACAGGAGATACACAGCGCCTGGCCATGCTGCGTGAGGAACGAGATCGGATTCAGAAAGCGCTTGCCGCCGACCGCATCGAACAGTACGAGCTGAACCGGCAGTTGGGCGTGGCGTCTGTCGGCACAGCGGTTCCGGATCACTACGACGAAGACATTACGCAAATTCGCACGGAGCTGGTGAAGGCGCGCACCGACCACGATGCGGCCGAGCAGAAATTCGCCGCATTGGGTGCAGGCAGCGGGCAATCTTCGGCGGCAATCGATGCCGCGGCCGACGAATTGATCGCCAGCGACGCGGGGCTTGTGAGCATGAAGACTGCTCTCAACGCGCGCCGCGCCACGCTCATTTCGCAGATGGCCAACCTGACATCGATGAATCCGCAGTACAAGCAGGATGAAGCGGAACTGGCGAAGATCAACAGCACACTGGAAGCGATGATGAAAGAACTGCGCTCCAAGGCTGCGGCGCGGATCCAACTGCAGCTGCGCACAGATTTGCAGCGGACCGGGGGTATTGAGTCGCAGCTCAACGGGCAGATGCGCCAAATGGCCAGCGCGGCCAGCGGCGCCACACCCAAGCTGCAGCGATCCAGCGATCTGGCAACCGACATTACACGCCTTCAGGCCCGCTACGCAACCGTGGATGAGCAGATGCACAACCTGATGCTTGAAGACAATGCGCCTGCCGCGGCGTACCAGGTTACGCCCGCGGTCGCCCCGCTTGGCCGCACCAAATCCGGCGTCATGCGCAATGCCCTGCTGATTGCTTTCTCGGGGTTGTTTTTTGGACTTCTGACTGCTGTTACCGTTCACAAGCTGGACCCACGAATCTACATCGCATCCGACGTTGAGCATGTTCTTGGCTTCGCGCCACTCGCTCAGTTGCCGAACTTCAGCGAGGTTTCAGAGGGGGTAGCAGAGGAGTATATGTTGCGTCTGGCCTCGGCAATCGAGCATGGGCGCAAGCAGGGTAACCTGAGGAACTGCATCTTCACCGGAGCCGGGTCGGGTGCGGGCGTAAGCACGCTTGTGAACCGTGTGAGCCAGATGCTTGAAGCCATGGGCAGGCCAACGGTGCTGGTCGATGCCACAGGCGCGCCTCCTCCGGCTCCTCGTCTGGGATTGGGAGGCAGTGGAAATGAAAGCGCGCAAGCCCTGGTGCCCGTGCAGCGCGCAAGCCGCCCCACAGCCCTGTTGCAAAAAATGGCCGAGGAGACTGAGACCGAGGAGGAGAGCCTCGTTCTCACTGACACCGCTCCGCTGCTCGTCTCCGCGGAGACGGAGTATCTGGCGCGGTTTGTCGACTGCGCAATCGTGATTATCGAGTCGGGAGTTACTACGCGCACTGAACTCCGCGATGCCGCCGCAACGCTGCAGCGGTTGGATGTGGGCGCAGTTGGATTTGTGTTGAATCGAGTCGGACTGGACAAGGCCGATCCACCGTTCCGCGCTTCCATTGAAGCTGTCGAGAAGCATCTCCTGACGCACTACAACATCGCCGCACGGCGCCCGGAAAGAAGCACCTCATTTGTCCCGGAAGAGCCGGCCGCCAGGCCTGCACCTTCGAAACAGCCATCTGTACCCTCCATGTTTGAACCGGAGGTTGCGGCCGCTGCCGCTGCTGTTGCCCGGTTCTCGCCCCGGGCCGTCGCTGAGAGTCCCGCTGCCCCTGCGGCATGCCTTTCCTCTCCGCTTGTATCACCCCCCACCTCCGAAGCCGCCAAGCGCTTCTCATTGCCGCTTGCGGTTGCGGCCGAGTCTGAAACCGAACTGCCCGTCTCATCGCCGGTGGTTGCCGGGCCAGCGGCTCCAGTGCCGCCTGCAAAGAATGCTTCACCGTTTGCCGAAGCCGCCCAGCGATTCACGTCGCCCGTGAACGCCGAGAAAGACATTCCCTTCTCACCTCGCCAAGTTTCATCCCCAGCTTCATCCGCTGTAGCCTCCGACCCTTCGCCGGCCGTTCCCGCGGAGCCCGTTGCCCCGGCTGTCGAAGTTGCATCGATTCCTGCCACCGAGCCTGCTCTTGCGCAGGAGCGGGAATCCACCGAACCCTCTGCGAATCAAACGTCCGATATGCCCTGGTGGCTGAGCGAGGCGCCGCGCCACGCTGAGCAGTCCCGCCCGCCGCTTCTTTGGCAGCCGGCAAAGATCTGGACGTCGAAGCGGCAGCCGTCGGAAGCGCACTCCGTTGCCGAGGTGGCCAGCCAGAATCCGGAGCAGCAGCCGAACAGTGAGACAGCTGCGCAATCCTGGGAAGGCGCGCCCTTCTTAGCTGAAACGCCCACAGCGGAGGCCGAGACCGCGTCCGGGGAAGCGAATAGCTCCGCGTTGCAGGGACCACAAGACAATCGGAATTCGCGATTGAGCAGTTTGCGGAATCTGCTGTATGTGCTGGGTGTCAATAATATGCACAGTGGGGACGAGCAGGCTGAGCAACACGCCGGTGCGGGAACAAATTCCGATCTCAGGACGGAACGGCCGACCTTTGACCGGTCCATTCAGCAGACTCCGGTCGAAGCCGCCGCAAACATGCGTGGAGCTTCGCCGAGACTGGTGACCGCAACCCCTGAGTTCCTTCCTCCAAAACCAATGGTCATCGAATTCGACAGGGGAGATGCGCGTGCGGGAGATTCCTCATCCCGCCAGGATCGCCGTGCCGCGGCTGACGGGCTTGAGATTCTCCCCTCGAAGCGCGGCCAGTACAAAAAGATCTAGGCCAAATCTACAAGGGCCGGCTGTTTTGAAAGGGCACGACTTCAGTCGTGCCAGTAACGCAAAAAAATGATGCGGACTTTAGTCCCTGAGGGATTTTTTTGCCGCCAACCAGAGGAATTTCTTATGCCGATTATTAAGAGATTCCCTGACATCCGCGGGCTTCGTTTCAGAAAATCGATTCACCAAGTCGTAACATTTCTGGTGCGCAGTCCGAAATTTGTCTTCTCGTAACATGGAATGATGCACAATTGTCTATTAGGGAGAAAACAGGCGTGCCGCGTATTCATTTTCAATTGCAACTTGCCGAACTCAAGGACAAGCTCCTTGCGATGGCTGCACTGGCGCAGCAAGCCGTCGAGTCCGCCGTGGACGCCTACCTCCAACGCGACAAGGGTTTGTGCCAGTATGTGAAACAGAATGAGACGGCCATCAACACCGCCCAGCATGAGCTGGATGAGATGGCCTACGAACTGTTGGCCAAGGAACAGCCGATGGCCATCGACCTGCGCTTCATTCTGGCGGTCATCAAGATCAACGGCGACCTGGAGCGGATCGGCGATCAGTCGATGGGAATCGCGCGCCGCACCAAGGAGATTCTGAAGCACACCGAGGTCGATTTGCCTGTCGACTTTGCGGCGATGGGCGAGTTCGCAGGCCGCATGATCCGCTCAGCGGTGCAATCGCTGCTGGAAGGGGACGCGCGGCTGGCCGACTCGGTGCGCGAGATGGACGACGAGATCGACCGCATGAATCGCCGCGCCCATGCCGACCTGCTGCAATTGATCCAGGAGAAGCCGCAGTTTACCCAGCAGGCGATGAATGGCATCCTGGTGTCGCGCAACCTTGAACGGATTGCGGACCACGCATCGAATATCGCAACAGATGTGATTTTCTGGATTCGCGGCGCGGATGTGCGGCACCAGTTGAGCATGTCCATGGACTGATGGGGCAGGCTGCGGGCAAGCCTGCAATTCCGCCGGATCCCATTAGCCACTAAAATATGAATGACAGACTTTGCTGTCAGTCGAGAGGGTGCTCGTGCGGGCAGTGAGTCGCCCATCGCAAATCCTCGGATTGCCGATTCCAAAAAACCGAAACAAACAGATAAGATGGAGAGACTACATTACTTGAGGCCTCGAATGCCATCTCGTCTACTCTCCCTGATTGCGATACTATGCCTGTCATCGGTCCTCCACGCCCAGAAGGAGGTTCCTCCGCGAATATTGGTATTCGGCGGGTATTCGTTCCTTTCGAACTCGCTCGATGGAGTCGCTGGATACCACCGGGGGCTGAATGGCTTCGATGCCTCGGTTGCCTTCGGTGCCTGGCACAACTTGCGATTCAAAGTCGACACCACCGCATACTTTGGATCCAACCTCGGAGCGCCGCAACATCCCTACTTCCTCATGGGCGGCCCGCAATACACTTTCCGTATCAAACGAGAATCGGTTTTTGTGGAGGGAATGGGGGGGACCGGTGGTGCGAGCCAGACCTGGCCTGCAAACGGTGCTCAGGGCCAAACGGCCTCGTTTGCGGCGTTTGTCGGCGGCGGCCTGGACACACCGATTTCGCGGCACTTCGCTTACCGCATCGAAGGTGGCTATCAGTATTCCTACTTCGGCCTCGAAACCCCGATACATCTAATTCCATACCGGATCCCCGGCCTGCCCACCAACTTCGGCCGCGCCTCCAGCGGATTGGTCTGGAAGTTCTAGCTTCGCTTTAGTCGCCCGCAGTGACCACATTCCTGGCGGTATTCAGCCAATAATTCTCAAACTCTATCAGGGGCAGAGGCTGGCTGAACAGGAAGCCCTGGAAAGAATGGCAGCCGATCCGCGTCAGGAACTCGCGTTGTGCTTCCGTCTCAACGCCTTCCGCGATCACCGGCAAGCCCATGGCCCGGCTCAACGAAACGATGGTCTGCGCGATGGCAGCGCTGCTCTCGTCCACCAGGATGTCCCGAACAAACGAGCGGTCGATCTTCAGTTGGTCCAGGGGCAATCTCTTCAAATAGGCGAGGGATGAATAACCAGTGCCAAAATCGTCGAGTGAGAACCTCAGGCCATGCGACTTGAGCTCGGTCATTTTCTCAATAACGTCTTCGACATTCTCTACCAGCATGCTCTCGGTCAGTTCCAGCTTGAGGTTGCGCGGGTTGGCTCCCGAACGATCGAGCGCTGTCAGCACCTGTGCGACAAAATCCACCTGACGGAACTGGCGTGCGCTGATATTGACTGAGATGGAGAGATGTGCGGTTTGCCTGCTTGCAGTCCACGCGGCAATTTGCATACAGGCGGTATCAAGCACCCACTTTCCAATAGGTAGAATGAGGCCCGTCTCCTCGGCCAGCGAAATGAATTCGCCCGGGGGCAGGATGTTGCGCACCGGGTGGTTCCAGCGGATCAGCGCCTCGGCGCCGATCAGGCGGTTGCGATCGATCTGCGGCTGATAGTAGAGCACGAACTGGCTGCTTCGGATGGCCTGGCGAAGTTCTTCTTCCAGCGTGGCGCGGGTATTCACCGCAGCCTGCAATGCAGGAGCGAAAAAGCGCATCGTATTCCGGCCGGCCGCCTTGGCCTGATACATGGCAATGTCAGCCTGCTGCAGCACTTCGCTGGAGTTTTCTCTTCTGTCGCCAAATAAGGAGATGCCAATGCTGGCGCTGCTGCGGCATACGCGCCCATCCAGCATGTAGGGCTGGGCAATGGTGAACAGGACCTTTTCGCTCACAGCTTTGGCCTGGGCCGCCGCTTCTTCCTGAACCTCGCTCAGATCTTCAAGCATCAGGACGAACTCATCTCCACCGAGGCGGCCCACTGTGTCGGTTTCGCGGACGCAGGCGGAAAGGCGCCTGGAGGCTTCCTGCAAAAGAAGGTCGCCCGTTTGATGCCCAAGCGTGTCGTTCAACGTTTTGAAGTTGTCCAGATCGACAAAAAGCAGGGCGCGCATGCGTCCGGCTTTGGTGCTGGCGGAAAGGGCCTGTTGCAGCCGTTCCAACAGCAGCCGGCGGTTAGGCAGACTCGTCAGCGTGTCATAGAAGGCAAGATTGCGGATCGCGTCCTCGGCCTCCTTGGCGTGGGAGACATCGCGCGCGATCGCCAGCGCGCAGCGAACACCTTCAATCTGAATGGTCGATACAGACATGAGCCCCCAGCATGTCTCGCCGTTCTTTTTGCGGAATTGAACTTCCACGTTGCGGAATTCCTGGGTTCGATTGATGCTCTCGGTGAGATTCTCCTTGTCGCGCGGGTCGGTCCAGATGTTCAGCTCTTCGGGAGTCTTTCCAATTACCTCGTCGCGTTCAAATCCCATCACATCGAGGAACGCCTGGTTCACATCGATGTATTGTCTGTTGTCAATGCGGGTCAGGGTGATCGCATCCAGACTGGTCTGGAATACCTTGCGATAGCGTTCCTCGCTTGTCCGCAGCGCCTTTGTGGCTTCGGCCAGCATCAGTTCGGCAGCCTTGGCGTCGGAGATATCGCGAGAGATGGTCAGGACGCAGGGCACGCCGTCAATGTCAATGGGCGACGCGGACATGCGCCCCCAGAAGACCTCGCCGTTCTTCCGCCTGAATCGTGCCTCCAGATCCCGGCAACTGCCTTCGAGCCGAATCGCGTCGACCATCTTATTTCGATCCCCAGGATCGACCCAGATGCCAAGCTCCACCGATGAGTGCCCGACAAGCTCCTGGCGCGTGTACCCGATAATGTCAAAGAATGCCTTGTTGCATTCGACGTAGCTTCCATCGTCGACGCGGTTGATATTGACGGCATCCAGGCTGGTTTGAAAGGCGGTGCGATAGCGTTCTTCGCTGAGCCGCAGCTCGTCCTGCACCTTCGTCAGGCGCCCCTCGGCCGCCTTCAGAGCATTGATGTCCTCGACGAGCGCAATGAAGTGCTGTGCGCGGCCATCCTTATCTCGCCGGATTGAGAGCGTAACCTTGCCCCAGGTCAAGCTGCCGTCCTTGCGGATAAAACGCTTCTCAATACTTGCGGACTGGGCGGTTCCGAAGTGAACAGGTCCCTCAATGTCCGCGCAAGCTGCCCGGTCTTCCGGCGCCGTCATATGCTCGATGGAAAGGCCAGCTACTTCCTCCAAGGCGTAGCCCAGGAACTCAGCGAATCGAGCGTTGCATCGCATGATCCTGCCGTCGAAAGAGGAGTGCGTAATGCCGAGGCCGATTTGCTCAAACGTCGCGCGATAGCGCTCCTCGCTCTCGCGCAGCTCCATGTCCGCTCGTTTGTGGTCCGTGATGTCTTTGATGACGCCGCGCATCTTCAAAGGCCGGCCATTGGAATCGAATTCGAGCTTGCCGACCCCGTGTACCCAGCGCTCCTTCTGATCGTTCTGGCGGATGATGCGGTATTCCCTGTCGAACGGTTGGTGGCGGCCCAGCACCTCTTCCGAGAAGTAGGCACTCATCGCCTCGCGTTCATCGGGATGCAGCAAGGCCACCCATCCAGCCACGGTACGCTCATGATCCGCATCGATGCCGAAGATCTCATCCATTACCTCTGAACTGCGCCACGTCGAATTGACGATGTCCAGCTCATAAGAGCCAAGGCCCCCGATCGCCTGCGATTCCTTGAGGGACTCCGCGCTCAGGCGCAACGCCAATTCCGCATGCTTGCGCTCGTTGATGTCCTCCACAAAGCCTTCAATATACGTGGCCTCGGGATTGTTTCCCTGGACCTTATGACATGTCACCGAAACCCAGAAGATGGATCCGTCCTTGCGCTTGAACTGGCATTCCAACCCGTGCACAGAGCCGCGTTCCCCAATCAATTGCAACAGTCTCTGGCGTTCCTTCGCGTCCTTCCACACCGCGAGCGATAAGTCCTTGACCGTTGCTAAAAACTCCTCCGGAGATTCGTAGCCAAGCATTGCGGACAGAGCGCGGTTGACGACCATCGGCTTGCCATCGGCCCGATTCATGAACATGCCTTCGATGGCCCCATCGAAGATGTCCCGGTACTTTTTTTCTGCTTCTTTCAGCTCCCGTTCCACACGCTTTCTTTCGCGAATGTCTTGTGCGATGGCGGAAGCTCCCACAACCTTTCCTTCGGAATTCCGGATAGGAGAAATAGACAGGGAAACATCGATTTCCTGCCCGTCTTTGGCGCGCAGGGTAGTCTCAAAGGGCCTGACTACACCTCCCTGCGAGACAAATCCAATGTGTTGAGGGACTTCTTCGCCGCGGCCGGGAGGAGCGAGAATCGCTATGCTCCTTCCAACGACCTCATCGGCCTTGTACCCGAAAAGCGACTCGGCCCCGCGGTTCCAGCTCGCAACCGTTCCATCCAGCGTCACAGTGTGGATGGCGTCATTGGAAGACTCGACCACCGACGCCAGCAGGGCTCTGGCTTCCTCTGCCGCTTTGCGCTCGGTGATATCCGTGCCGAAAATCGAGATGCCCACGATTTTCCCATCGGCAACGACCGGACGAAGCGTTAACTCGCCACTGCGGCCATCGGCTCGCATTGACTCCAGCCGGCAGGACCCTTCCTTCAATGTGCGCTCGTAAAGCGAGATCCAACGTGCCGCCCTGCCGGGAGGAAGTATTTCCTCCGGGCGCATTCCCGGTGCGGCCTGCACATCAAACTCGGTGTCATAGGACCGAAGCACCGCCTGGTTGAACGTGACCAGCCGAAAGTTCAAGTCCACAGACCAAACAAAATCTTCCGTGCTGTCGATCAACGCGGAAAGGTCATCCGCAGCCTGATGGCCCGGTGAGACACCCCCTTGATTCGGTGTTGCCCCGTTCGGCATGGCAGAAACCTTCTGGTTAACTGTGGTTCAGGGGAAGCAACCGGCCTCAGCCGATCGCAGCGAACCTTTCAAAACGCAGTCTACGCTCTTAGGCCTTTCATCCTCCTATATCGGAAGATCAAGGCAGATTCTTCAATGAATTGAAGGATGCGGAGGCAATTCCTTTGAATTCACTAAGGTTAGAGACGAGTTTTGCCCTCAATGGCTCAAAAGCAAAGGCCCCGCATTCCTTCCGGAAGGGATGCGGGGCCCGGAGCGAGAGGTTTTGAAGAGCGCTGGCCGCTTGGCATAGAGCAACCGGCGCTGAGCAGGTTCGGTTCGGCTTACCGCGTGGATTCGAACAGGAACCAGGCACGGCGTTCGGCTTCGTCGATCCAGACCTCGATCAGGCTGGTGGTCGCGTAATCGTTGCTCTGGCTCGCCACTTCATGCGCGGAACGCAGGCTCTCAATGAAAGCCTTGTTGTCGGAATGGAGCTCGAGCAGCATATCCCGCGCGGGAACGAACTCCTGGTCGTTGTCCGCGATCCGCTGCAGTTTGGCGATGTGCCCGATGGAGTGGATGGTCGAGCCGCCCACCTTGCGGACGCGCTCGGCGATGTCGTCGGTAATGGCAAAGACCTGGCTCGCATGCTCGTCCAGCAACAGGTGGTAGTCGCGGAAATGGGGCCCGCTCATGTGCCAGTGGAAGTTCTTGGTTTTGAGGTAAAGAGCAAACGCATCGGCGAGCAACCCGTTCAGTACGCTGGAGAGGTTTTTGACCTGTTCGGTGTCAAACCCATCTGGAACGTTAGTCTTGGCTGCTTTCGAATCCTCATGTGTGTGTGTAGACATAGGAAAAAACTCCTCCGCCCGTGGAGGGACTTCGGGCGTCCGGCATGGACCGCCTGTTCCTCTTCCCCGCGCACTGACTTGGATGCGGACACGGCTGCATAAGTTCTCCAGAAAAAGGTGGAAGGTGCAATGGTTGGGGTTCCGCTCGTTCGCCGCGTTGTTATGCGGGCAGCGCGACAGTTTTCCCATCAGCCTGGACCTCAGGATTCCCCGTCAACACCAGGTTCGCAACATCTGCCGGAGTTGGAGCAACAGCGTCGGCCAGAGCCCACTCTTCTGGCGGCCCGTATCCCCAACCTACAGCCAGACAGCGGAGGCGGTTGGCGTGGGCGGCCTGGATGTCGTGAATGCGGTCCCCGATCATCCAGGTCGTCTGCAGGCTCAGGGAGTGCTCCTGAAGCAGCTTCGCCAGCAGGTCTCCCTTGCCGTGGCTTGCATACTCGGCTTTGTCGCCATAAATAGCTATAAACAAGCCTGATAGCTCGAAAAGATCCAGAATACGTATGGCAAAGTGCTGTTGCTTTGAGGTGCATACATAAAGGGGAAAACCCTCCCGGTGCAGCCCGGTCAGCATTTCACGCACACCCGGAAAAACGGAGTTGTTCTTCCACCCCTCGCGGTCGTAGCAAGCGCGGTAGTCGCGGGCCAGGGCAACGCGGGCTTCTTCATTGCCATCCGGCAGCAAATCTCTAGTCCACTCCTCCACAGGTGGCCCGACGAAGCGGTCCAGCGGCCCCTGATCTCCCATATTCCGATCGTCGAGCACCTTGCGCAGGCATCCGACAATGCCGGGCTTGGAGTCAGTCAATGTTCCATCGAGGTCGAAGATGAGAGCTGGCAATGAGCAGGGCACGCTTCCAGTCTCTCAGAAACAGGCGGGGTCAGCGAGTCAGCAGGCCATCGCCGACCCGCCGCTGACTCGCTAACCCGCTGACTCGCTCTTAGACCTTCAACTGCGGATGAGTAGCATAGTGCAGCAACACAGCCACGGCGCAACTGGTCAGCCGTGTCTCCGCCGAATCCGCCCGGCTGGTCAGGATGGTAGGCACCCGAGCGCCGAGGACAATCCCCGCCAGCTGCGCGCCGCCCAAATACTCAAGCTGCTTGGCCAGCATGTTACCGCTCTCGAGATCGGGCACAACCAGGATGTCTGCCTGCCCGGTCACGGGCGAAACCAGCTTCTTGATCGCCGCCGCCTTCTCGCTGACTGCCGTGTCGAATGCCAGAGGCCCGTCGAGGATGCCGCCGGTGATCTGACCTCTGTCGGCCATCTTGCACAGCGCCGCTGCGTCCAATGTCGACTTGATCTTGGGGTTGACTGTCTCGACGGCCGAGAGCAGCGCCACCTTAGGCTCGGGAATCCCCAGAGCATGTGCCAGGTCGATGGCATTCTGCACGATGTGGACTTTATCTTCGAGCTCGGGGGTAATGTTGATGGCCGCGTCGGTGATCAGCAGTGTTCGCGCATAGGCCGGTGTGTCCATGATGAATACGTGGGAGATGCGGCGCGCCGTCCGCAGGCCGAGATCGCGGTGCATGGCCGCCTTCATCAGCTCATCCGTGTGCAGGCTGCCCTTCATCATTGCCAGTGCATTGCCGGAGCGGCACATGGCCACGCCCAGCTCCGCCGCTTTGCCTTCGTCGTCGGCCTGGAGGATGGGGTATGGACTGATGTCGACGCCGATCTTTGCTGCCAGCGCCTTCAACTGGGCTGCGTCACCGATAAGTGTGGGCTCGATCAGCCCCTCAAGCGCCGCTTCCACCGTGCCATTCAGAGCAACATCGGATTGCGGCCAGACCACTGCCGTCGAAAGGGCAGGAAGGTCTTTACAGCGTTCAATGAACTTGTGGAAGACGTGGAAGTCGGCCGGGTGGCCAAAAAGAGGGTCAACGGTAACGGCTTCAGCCAGCGTAGCTAGATCGCTCATGCGTATTTCTTCTCCCGGCCGGCGCATTGCAGGGCTCGCCTGGCCTCACGAACCTATTGTCGCCCGCCTGTAGATCAGCGCCTGTGCTAAAGATCACACTCCGGACCATTGTCTCGCATTGCGGGAACATAGAAGGCCATGATTTGGCTGTTTCTTCAGCGATTTCGATTGAGCAATTCTGAATAGAGCCGGAAGCCATCTCAATGGATAATCGAGGCTCGATGTAGCAACAGGACGGCTCAACGTACCGAAAATCGATCAGTGCCGGGCGTCATTTCCTGGGGAGAATTCCATTCCATGAAAACTTCTCTATCGCCTTCTATAGCCCCTCAATCTCACAGGACGAGCCGAGAGAAGAGGTTCTGGACTCGCAAGATGAGGCTCTGTGTCCTCGGGCTTGCAGCGTTCATTGCCACTTGTTTTGTTGCGGGCGCTATCTTCATCGACGTGCATTGGCCGTATCGGTATCGCGTGATCAAGCCGATGCTCGAAGAGGTGCTGGGCAGCAAGATAAGCATCGCTCGTTATCATCGCGTCTATTTTCCCCATCCCGGATTCATGGCCACAGACATTACGCTGCGTCGTGACTCCGCGCCCAATCTCCCCCCTCTGGGCTCGATCACCAGCGTGACCGTGCAAGGGACCTGGCGCGATCTGCTTCTGCTGCGCGAGCGTGTGGACCTGGTAGACATTACCGGGTTGCACATCGTCGTACCTGCAATTGGAAGCCGCGAGAATCACGAGGACTTTCCGCCTGGAAGCACCGCGAGCTTCAGCGGACCGACGGCTGTGGTGACGCAACTGCGCCTTCACGACTCCCTGCTTGACATCGTGCAGGCCGATGGCAATCGCCTTTCCTTCCCGATTCGGATGCTCACCGTCGGCAATCTGCAAAAAGGGCAGGTGCTCGCCTATTCCGTCGACATGCGGAACCCCAAGCCTACAGGGCATATCTTTTCCACGGGCAGTTTCGGCCCGCTGAATTCGCAGAATCTCGGCGCGACCCCACTATCCGGCGATTTCAAGTTCTTCGACGTGCATCTGCACGACATCGGCAACGTCAGTGGAACGCTTTCTTCCGCAGGCCACTTTCACGGCACCCTGGCAAATATCGAGGCCGATGCAATTTCAAATACCCCGGACTTCGCCGTCGGCAGCGGCCATCCAACCCCGTTCAACACCGCTGTCCACTGCACAATCAACGGTCTTGACGGCGACGTAATCCTGCGTGACGTCGATGCAAAGACGGCGGCAACAACCATCCATGTGCACGGCGGCATCGTGGGTTCTCCCAAGGTCATCGACGTGGATATGGCCGTTTCCAATGGCCGCGCGCAGGATGTCTTGCGCCCCTTTATCCACGACCAGGTTCCTGTCGCCGGCGTTGTATGGCTACACGGTCACGCGCATGTCGATCCCGCAAAAGGTGGGACAAGTTTCCTTGACCGTCTTAAGGTGGATGGAACCTTTGACGTGCCTGCCGAGCGGCTTACGGATCGAGCTAACGAGCAGAATCTTTCGGCTTTCAGCCAGCGCGCCCAGGGAGCTACGAAATCCAAATCCGGCCCTGGCCCAACCGATCCAGCCTCAACGGAGCAGAGCTCAGACGATCAGGCATCGAACCCATCCAGTGATGTTCTCTCCTCCCTGAAGGGACAAGTCAGGATACGAGACGGTGTTCTCTCCACACAAAAAATCGCGTTTCAGATGCCCGGAGCCGCGACCGATCTCAGTGGTTCTTTCAACCTCCGCGACGACACCGTTCACCTGAATGGCAATCTTCGTATGCAAACCGATATCTCCCACGCCGCCACTGGGCTCAAGTCCGTGCTCATGAAGCCGCTCATTCCGTTTTTCAAGAAAGATAACGCCGGAGCCGTTGTTCCTATCGCCATCACGGGTGGTCCCGGAAATTACAAAGTGGCTCAGGACATCCTTCACAAGAAATAAGCGGGCATAAAAAATAGGCGGGCATTCGTGTTCATTTACGGACACGCTTTTCCATGTTCGAACGCTTCCGGGCAACTTCACCCGCGCATTTTTGAACCGCTCTCATTTAATG
>Ga0182030_10006241_pt1 | contig 25187 bp, 18 predicted proteins | sample 812S3MmetaG_FD_121299 | JGI IMG/M metagenome (GOLD analysis project Ga0182030, IMG submission 121299) | Permafrost microbial communities from Stordalen Mire, Sweden - 812S3M metaG (Illumina Assembly) | ecosystem: Environmental > Terrestrial > Soil > Wetlands > Permafrost | place: Sweden...
AGCAGCGCTCCGCAACCGTCCGCCGTCGTCAGCAGCGCTCCGCAACCGTCCGCCGTCGTCAGCAGCGCTCCGCAGAAGGCCGCAGCTGCCAGCAAGACTGACCGGGTGCTGGATGCGCTTCAGGCCGCCCGCGCTAAGGGTGAGACCCCGACCGCCGCGTCGCTGGCTGAGCAGTGTGACGTCTCGCCCACCCTCGCCCGGAACGTCGTGCGGGCTGCATCGAACGGGAAGGCAGCATGAGCACCCACGACCCGTCCATGATCATTGCCTTCGCGCACGGGCACCCGCAGCTGGCGCTCACCGGGCTCGCCATTGCTGCTGTCGGCGTGTTTGTGTGGGTGCTTGAGGAGAAGGCCAAGCGAGAGCACGTCACCGCCCGGGATCTGCTGAGTGCTGCTGCCGCATTTCCTGCTGCTGCTGTTGCTGCCGGGCTGCTGTTCGCGCCAGCACTGATGTACAGGGTTGTGTGGATTGCTGCTGCTGTGCTGGCCGCGGTGAGTGTGCTGCTGCTGGTGCTGACCGTCCGGCGCAGGCGGAGCAGCAGGGTGCACTACCGGCCGCTGCACGATGCTGTCGGTGCTGCTGCCGGGCACGACGGCGACTCCCCCCGGAAGTACCTGAAGGTGAGCCGGGACCTGTCCCAGACGACGGTGCGGATGACCCCCGCCGCCGCGGCCGACGCCAGCAGGGTGAAGCGTCTCGTCCATGCGGTGCCGCAGGTGCTCCAGCTGGGTGAGCACGTTGTGGTGCAGGAGCTGCACGGGAACCACCCGCGCCTGGTGTTTCGGGCGTGCGGGCCGAAAGAGTCCCTGCCGGTACTGCCCATCCGGGACATGATCCCGCGGCTGGCCCGGGTGGCGGGGCCGAAGCAGATCGCGCTGGGTGTTGAGGCGGAGGCCGGGCTGATCGAGGTGGACTTCGCCCGCGTGGTGCACATGCTGATCAGCGCGATGACCGGCTCCGGGAAGTCGAACCTGACCACCTTCATCCTGATGCAGTTCCTGTTCAAGGGCGCGGTCGGCGTTGTGATCGACCCGACCGGGATGAGCTACCCGTGGGCGAAAGACCTGCCGAACGTGTTCTACGCCCGCGACGACGGTGATGTCCGCCGGGCCTGCCACTGGCTCGATGGGGAGCTGAAGCGCCGGGATGCGTTCGTGCGCGACCACAGCGACCTGTCCGGGTTCGTGGAAGGCGGGTTCGGGACGGACCTGATCGTCGTGGCGGATGAGAAGAACCTGATGGAGCGGCGGCTGAATCAGACGTGGGCCCTGAACGGGGGCAAGGGGTGCGATCCGGCGCTGCTTATCCTCAACGACGTGCACTACGCGGGCCGGAAGGTCGGCATTCACGCGCTGGTCCCGATGGTGCGCGGGGACGCGAAAGCTGCGGGCGGCGGAACCGTGCGAGGGCAGGCGGGGCTGGTGGCGTTCGGGGCGAACCCGAAGCAGGCCGAGTGGGACATGTTTTTCCGTGGTGATCCGAAGCCGGAGTGCCGGGAAATCCCCGTGCCGGCCGGGCGGATGCAGGTGTGCTTCGGCGGTGCGGTGCACGAGATCCAGGTGCCGCACTGCCTGGAGGTTCCGAAGACCGGGGCCGAACGGATTGCGGCGCTGGAGATGGCCACGACGGTGCGGGATTACGCGCTCTCCGGAACGGTGACTCCAGCGCCCGCTGAGCTTCTGGATGGTGAGGAGGAGTACGTCCAGTTCGGTGCTGAGCTGGAAGAACGCGACGAACCTACTCCTCATACTCAGGTTTCTCTGTCCGACGTGATCGCGGAGGAACTAACGGGCCTGGACTTGAGGCAGCTCCAGAACGTCGCCGCCCGCGGCAAGTTCCCCGAGGTCGCCGGTAAGCGGGGCCGGGCCTACCTCTACGACCGCGAGCAGATTATCGCCTGGGAGCGCGAACGGACTGGCCAGCCTGAGCAGGCAGCCGGGGCCGGGCAGGTAGCCGACGTCATCCCGATCAACCGGAAGAGGGAAAACGCATGATCCGCCGCCTTGCCGTGCTGATCGTAGCGGTCGTGCTCACGGTGCTGGCCACCAGCGGGATGGCGTTCGCGTCCACAGGCCACGCCACACGGCCCCACGTGGCCGCGGTCACCCCGATCACCTCCTGCAACCAGCTCGGGTTCCTGGGCCCGGACGCTCAGGCCGCCTGCAACCTGGGACCACCGTCGAACAGCGCGATCAGCGGCATTCTGCACGACCTCAACCCGGCCAACCTCATCAACGGCGCCAACAACACCTGCCAGCCGGGGGTGCCGATGCCGGAGTCCGCATCCGATTCCACCCTGCTCGCGCCCGCCCCGGTCCCGGCGGCTAACCGTACGCTCTGGTCGAGCTACGGCACCAGCGGCTTGTTCTGGGCGCCTTATAACCTTCAGTGCTCCGAGTGGGAAAACCTTCTCGGCAACGCCTGGGCGAATGGGATGTTCACCTCCGCGAAGGTGCTCACCTCGGTCACCCTCACCGTCGTGCATGCCGCGACCACACCGGGGCTGCTGAACGGTATCCAGACGAAGATCGATGCGGCCATCGTCGCGGTCGGCCACAGTGCTGAGCAGTGGATGGTGGTCCTGATCATCCTGGGCGCCGGGTATATGGCCTGGGCGCTGGTCCGGCACCGGGCCCGTGAGGTACTCACCTCCGCGATGCACATGGTCATCTTCGCGGTGCCGCTGCTGCTGCTGGTCGCCATGCCACAGCTCTGGACTAGTATCCCCGCCAAGGTGGTCAGCGCCGCCACCCAGACGACCAGCGACATTTTCTCCACCATGCCCGCCGTCGGCAGCGCGAACGCCTGTGTGGCGACCAGCCCAGGTGACCCGCAGTCGGCCGGTGAGAAGCTGACCGTCAACGACCACGGTGCCGACGCGCTGTGGGGGTTCATGGCGTGCCGTCCGTGGCTGGCCGGGGAGTTCTCCGACCCGTCGCTTCAGGTCAAGTACGGCCGGGCGCTGCTGTGGTCCCAGTCGTTCGCAGTGGGCGAGCCGCAGACCACCGCCACCGCCAGCCTGAAGGCGCAGCTGTACGGCGGGATCGACAACGAGATCAACAAGAACAGCCCCGGCTCGGTGGGCCTGTTCGAGGGTAACCAGTATCAGGACCGGATGGCGGCAGCCGGGCTGGCCACCCTGATGGACCTGGTGCTGGCGATCGTGTTCATCGGCCTGGCGTGCATGCTGCTGTTCGCGCAGATCGGGTTCTATCTGCTGCTGGTCGCCGCCCCGGTGATCCTGCTAGTCGGCATGTACCCCGGCGAGGCCGGCCGCCGGTTCTGCTTCAAGTGGTATGAGCGGATGCTGGGGCTGCTGGCGAAAATGGCGATCGGCACCGTGCTGCTCACCGGAATGCTGTGGGTGTTCGCGCTGCTGACCGGGCTGTCGTCGTCCTGGGTGATTCAGGGCATTCTGATCACTCTGGCCGGTGCGGCGCTGCTGGTGAAGCGGAAGAAAGTCGTCTCCGGTGCTGTCTCCGTCAAGGGCAGCATGGCCGCGAAGCTCACCGGAACAGCACCAGCACAGTCCAGCAGCACTGCCCCCCGGCGTGCTGAAGCCGGAGTGCTGGGTGCTGCTGCTGGCTACGAGGCCGCCCGCCACCACGCGGCCCGGCCGCCAGAGCAGAGCACCTTCCACAAGACGGTCAAGACTGGCCAGCACGTCGCAGCCGCCTACAGCACGGGGGGCCTGGCCGCTGCTGGTACCGCCGTCACCGGACTCGCGCACGGTCAGGTGCAGCGCCGCCGCGACGCCAAGCAGGCCGAGGCTGGCCAGCGTACCGCCGACGCAGCCGCGAAGGCACAGAACTGGCGGGAGAACCTGCCCGGCAAGGTGCACAGCAAGGCCGCCACTGAGCAGCTGCACGGCAACTTCCCGGCGCACAAGGCCGCACCGCCTGAGCAGCACCGCGACACGGTTGTCCACACCAGCTACCAGACCAGCCCGGCACAGCGGCCCGAAGTCCAGGACGTGCGGGAAGAGAAGTCGGCTTAATGAAAACGGTCGTCGCTATCGCGGCAGTGCTGGCGGCAGTGTTCCTGCTGCCGATGGTGGCGGTCATGTTCACCGGGGCGCCGCCGCCGTTTGCCCGCGGCGGTAACGGCTGCCAGCCATCCACGAGCACCACCACCTCGGTGACCGGCGCGACCACCCAGGGCAGCGGCGCCCTGCCCGCCAACTGGGCTGCGATCACCAGCTTCCTGACCTCCCACAGCTACAGCAAGAACGCCGCGGCTGGGATCGCCGGGAACGTGCAGGCTGAGTCCGGCGGGAACCCGGAGGAGCTTCAGATCGGCGGTGGGGGCGGTACCGGGATCATCCAGTGGACTCCGGCCAGTTCCGCCGCCCCGCTCCAGCCGATCATCACCGGGAACGTCAGCGCTGACCTGGCCACCCAGCTGACCGACCTGCTCACCTACAACAGCGCTAAGCAGGCTAGCGGTCTGGCCAGTATCGCCGCGCTTAACGCGGAGCCGACCGCCGCGGTGGCCGCTGCCTACTACGAATCAGCGTTCGAGCACCCGGCCAGCCTGGCTGACGCGCCGCTCCGGTCCGCGAATGCGAACGCTGTGCTGACGGCCATGACCAAAGGCGGCGGGAACGGCGGGGTGACCACAGCGAGCGTCGTCACCAAGTGCACCGGGACGAAGACCACCACGACCGGCGACGTCGCCCCGCTGGCCACCGGCAAGGCCGCCGTCGCTATCGCCTACGCGAAGCAGCAGCTCGGTAAGCCGTACGTGTGGGGCGGCACCGGGCCGGACGGGTTCGACTGCTCGGGCCTGGTGATGGAAGCGTGGCAGGCAGCGGGCGTGAACATCCCCCGGACGTCGGAGGCGCAGTACGCCGCGCTCCCGCACATCACCGCAGCTCAGGCTCAGCCGGGCGACCTTATCTTCTACGCGGGCTCCGACGGCACCATGACCGCCCCGGGCCACGTGGTGATGTACCTGGGCGGCGGCCTCGTCATCCAGGCGTACACGACCGGCACCCCAATCGAGATCAGCACGCTGGCCTTCATGGGACCCAGCCAGCTCGTCGGATACGCGAGGCCCTGATGTATGTACTGGTTCTGACCGGCCCGGACTGCGAGGAGTACCCCGGGCACGAGTGCGTTATAGACGTCATAGAGGTGGAAAGCCGCGCGCAGGCGAAGGAAGCCGCCGGGAAGCTCAGGCAGGAAGGTCTGTGCGCGCACTTCGGGGCCACCCGTCCGCTGACCGACTACGTGGAGGAAGACCCGTTCTGATGTATGAGCTGGCCTTCTTCGTCATCGTCGCCGCGGTGATGCTGGCCCGGACTGGCGTGCTGGTGCCACCGCGATGGCGGGCCCGGTACCGGCACTGGGAGAGGCGGCCATTCTTCTGGGCCAGGGCGGGCCGTCAGTACGCCAGGTCGGCGCGGATCAGCGAGCGGCAGCGGAAGATCGTGCAGGCGGCCGACCGGCACCGCTGCATCATGCGGGACGGGTCATGCGCGGGTTCGCTTCAGGTGGACCACGGAAGACCCTGGTCATGTGGCGGGCGAACGTGGGTGTTCAACCTGTTCCTGCTCTGCCGGTACCACAACGTGACGATCAAGAGCAACTACTGGCCTGGAAGCTATTACCGCGGCAGCAACATCGTCCTGGCCGCGGCCATACTCCGGCGGGAGCAGCATGCGCGGTGGAACCCGTTCCGGTGGCTGCGGGCGGGCCTTACCTCGACGGTGCGTTAGATCGGGTACAGCGATCCCGCGAGCGTCTGGCATAGGTTGGCCGCGTTAGCCGTGTCCCACGTCGCTGTGATCACGATGCTCCACGGCTGGGTACTGTCGAACGGCGCCGGGTGGTTGCCGTAGGTCGGGTTGCCGTGCAGGGTGGGCGTGCCGTTGCCGTTGATGGTCTGGATGGTCTCGTCCCAGATCGTGTGGCCTTGCAGCTGGCAGGCGGAACCTCCTGCGGTGACGTACATGGAGCCGTCAAGCGCCCAGATCATGTCTCCCTGGCTGGGCCGGCACGTCCACGGCCCCATGGTGAGCCCGATGACGGAGCCCGCCACGCTGTTGATCCGCAGGTTGAAGGTGAGCGCGGGAGTACCGGTGTCGTTGGCGTTGCCGAGGATGTGGAAGGCGTAGCCGTTGCCCGCCACCGCGTTGCTGGCCGGGATGGTGAAGCTGCCGATGACCGTCTCGGCGGCCGAGCTGGACACTGACCCGAGAGTCAGCGGGCTGAGCGTCACCGGCAGGGAGTTGGCCACCGCAGCCGTGATCCGCTGGCCGGCCTGAATAGGTGCCAGTCCCATGAGAGTGCCCTCCTACATTCCGAAGATAGCCGGATTGGCCAGGTTGACCGCGGCCCCGGCGTCGTGTGCTTTAACGATCCCATTCACGGACCTGACGACGGTGAACGTCTGCTGGACGGGCGACGCGATGCTCGGCTGGGCGAAAGACAGCACCACGAACCCGGTCTCAAACGTGCCGGCCTGCGCCGAGGTAATCGTCGGGTTGCTGGTGGGCCCCAGGTATTCAGACAGCCCGATGCAGCTGGACTGCGTGCCGCCAGGTGCCCCCTGTGCGTTAGACCCGATCGGCGGGATGATCGTGGTCCAGCCCGGCGGGAGGTTCTCCGAGTGCTGACCCGACGTGATGCCGGTGGCACCGTCGTCCAGTGCTCCCGCGAACAGCAGAACCGGCTGTGTGCTGGTCACGTTTGCCGGAAAGGCCGGTGTGCAGGTGTTAACGGGGGGACCGATCTGAGCAAATGAGCTGGCGGAGATCGTCGCGGGTGGGTATGCGGCTACGACGACTTCGGCCATGCACGCGGCGCTGAACGGCACCGTGTAGGTGGACTCGTAGGTGGTGGCGACCTTGTAGAAGACGCCGAACGCGCTGCCGCCTGGAGACAGCGCGGTCCAGCCGGCCGGAGCTGTGGGGACAACGGCGTAAGGGTTGGCCACCCCGCCGAACGCGCACATGAACAGCAGGCCGCCGCTAATGAACATGGGCGGGGGCGTGACGGAAACCGTTGCCGCGGGATTGCCGGACGGCGTGACCCCGAAGCTGTAGGACAGGCCGCTAGTCATAGTTCGCCCAGGTCATAGTGAAAGCGCCGCCGGAGTACGTGCCGGGTGTCTGGTCGGTGTGGGTGTTTACCGTGGTGATGTAAGTCAGGTCTGCTGTGACGAGCGCCGGCACCGTGGCGATATTGCTGAAGGTGAGCGTTCCGTAGTCGGGCAGCCCTGTACCGCCCCCGGCGGCCTTTTCGTTTTCTATGATCACTTCTGCGGTGTTGTACGGCCAGTTCCACTGCCCCAGGGCGCTGTTTACCGACTGGGTTGGTGTGGAACTGGCGTACGACCAGCCCTGGGTGGCGTTTACCTGCGTGGCGACCCAGTAATCGCCGACGACGGCCAGTGTGAGCGTGAGGGCGTCGCCAGCGCTGGAGTAGTAGGCGGACGGGTCCCAGAACTGGCTGGTGACGCCGCCTCCCAGGAACCACGTCCAGTGCGGTGAGGTGACGATATCGCCGGGATACCCGGTGTAATAGGCCGCGTAGATGCCGGTCTGCATGACGTTGCCGATGCCGACCCAGATGGACGCGAGCGCCCCGGTGCTGCCCGACAGCGACGGCACCGTGAATGACGCGGTGACCGACGTGACTGGCCCGCTGGTCGCGTTATAGACGATGCCGCCCCAGCCCGGCTGGTTCTGAGTTCCGGGCGTGGGGGGCACTTCATCCCGCCATCCACGTCGCTTGTGCATAGTCGTGTCCACGATTAGTCCTACGGTATCTGGGCGATCCAGACGCCCGCATAGGCGCCGGACGTGGCATCGGATTCGGACAGGGCGTACCAGGTCAGGCCGCTCGAATCAGCCAGGCTCATCACTATCTGGCCGGCCGGCAGGTAATTCGAGTTACAGCAGACGGTGGCGACCAGAAGCGTGCCGGAGGGCGGCTTAACCGGGAAGTAGGCCGTCTGCTGGACCGCGCCGCCCGGGTACGCCGAGGCCAGCGAAGCGACGGCGGTGGTGACGGCCTCAACCACGATGTTCCCGGCGGTGGCCAGTACCTCGCCCAGCGCGATATTAACTCGCGTATTAGAGGGGGCGGTACCGCCGTAATAGGTCGCTACTCCTGTAAATGGCGAGGAGGCCGAATTGAACGTGCCGTAGCCAGCTCCGTTGATCGTGTCGTTCACGTTCTGGCTGAATACGGTGTTGCTGTTTGGCGTGTAAGTGGTTCCCGGAATCCAGTCCATCAGTGCGCCGCTTATCCGGGACCCGGAGCTGTTCGGGGTGATGCCGAGGTGCGGTACCGACGACGAACCGGCCGAGTAGGAGGCGTTGTGGGCACCGAGAGCGATGACGTTGGCTGCTGGCGCAGCGCCGGAAAGCGCCTCTACCGTCAGCGCCATCCCGATGGTGGGCGCGCCTGCGTAGTTGGTGCTGCCGGTGATGCCCGCCACCCCGCCGCTGGCCGTGGCGGTTATGGCGAGGGTGCTCACCGCCGTCGCCGTCACTACCCCGGTGCCGCCCACCGCCGCCGAGATGGAGGTGACCGTCATCTGCTCCCCGTCGGCAACGATGTCGAACGGGAACTCCGCGGCTGAGGTAGTCCACGTGGGGGCCGTGGGCACGGTGGGGCTTACCGCGAAGGACGTCATGGCCGTGTCGATGGCGGTGAGCAGGCCCGAGCCGTCCGTGTCCGCCCGGGAATACGTCGGGTCTTCGAACACAGCGGTCTGATACGGGCGCCCCGGTACGCAGTTGAAGCTGATCGTGTAAACGAATGTGTTCAGGCTGATGGTGAAGCCGAGCGCGAGCTGATTGATGGCGCCGGGCGGCAGGAAGGCGGGCGGGTTGCTGATCTGGATCAGGTCTCCTGGGCCCACCTGCTGGACCTGGGAGAAGATCTCCGCCACCTCAGACCGGCTCAGGTCCACGTTGAGGACCGGGTAGCGCAGGCCGTCCTGGGTGCCCAGCCACAGCAGCCACGCCGCCGTGTCGTTGAGCCGTTCCCCATCGAACGCGCTGTAGACCGTCTCCGACACCGGGTAGTCCCCCACCCCGTTTGGCGGCAGGTTGACCGACATGTTCCCGGAGGCCAGTTCCAGGTGCGCGGAGCTGCCGCCGTTCCTGGTCACGGTGACGTCGTTCTTGGTGTGCTGGTCGTCGTCGGTCGGCTGAAGCGGCGTGGCCAGGGCGGCTGAGGCGTAGTTGAGCACCGCGGCGGCCTGCTGGTTACTCAGGTCCACCCTGGTCCGGTAGCCGAGACCGAAGTTGCCGGTGGGCTCGTACATGATGCCCATGTCCACCGCGACGCACTGCTGGAGCAGCGTGAGCAGCGTGACCCCGGCGACCTGGGCGCCCATCTGCTCGGTGTCGGTGTCCGTGCCCATCAGCTCGGCGTAGACGCCCTCCTCACCGCACAGCCGGAGGAACCGGTCCGCGGCCAGCTCCCCGGCGTACGCCGCCAGCACCGGGATCAGGTCGTAGATGTTGGTGTAGGCGTACTGGACGGCGATGTGCCCGATCGCGGTGTCGTTGATGGGCGCGTTGCCGCTGGCGTTGGTGATGATCTCGGTGATCTGGCCGACGATCCCAGACGAGTAAACCCCGGATATACCCGGCAGCTCGGTTCCGTCGAGGTTAATGGCGTTGAGCCCCCACGCGATGCTGTTGCCGGGGTACTGCTGAAGCTCCATGCTGACCAGGATCGGCTGCCCGTTCACGTGCCAGCTGGCCAGCCCGGTGGTGAACAGCTGAACGCCCTGGGTCCAGCCGCTCATGGTCAGGTCGCCGCCAGTGGTGTAGAACAGGTCGAGGTTGCCCACCTTGCCGCTGGTGTAGACCCGCATAATCACCGAGTCGGTCGGCATTTCCGTGCTGGGCACCGACAGCAGGAACCGGACGATGTTGGCCGCAGCCGACCCGTCAGCCGACTTGTACGAGACGGTTATTCTGCCCGCGCCGCCCGCACCGCCGGACGCACCCGATCCACCGCCCCCGCCCCCGCCGGGAGAGCTGCCCGCCGTCCCCGCGTACCCGACCGGGTTGACGACCGGCGGCGGTGCGACGGTAATAACCCCGGTCAGGGATAGCGCCTCGAACTGTGCGACGGTGGCCGCCACGGAGGTGGGGTCTTCCAGCCCCGGATAACTGCCCTGGAACGCGGAGAAGTCCACCGGGCTGGCGCCGCCGAAGCTGTTGCTGTCGGAATACTGCCAGACCGTCGGGGTCATCCCGCCGTACGGCTGCCACCCGGCTCCGGTGGTCGCGTCGGTGTAGGTGGTGAAGTTGCTGCTCCACAGCAGCATGCCGCGGCCGATCAGGCTGGTGAGGGCGGGTGAGCCCCAGTCCTGCCAGTACCAGTTGGGCAGATACAGCCAGTAGAGGATTCCGCCGTGCGCCCGGTAGGCGTCGATGAATGCGGTGACGTCCGCGAGCGTCGGGCTGGACCCCGTGGTGGTTTCCACGTCCAGCATCAGCGGCGTCGAGCCCACCACGCTGTAGCAGTACGCCGCCTGTGAGGAGATCGGCGCCCCGCCGGACCCAGCGCTGCTGTGCAGGAAGTGGTAGGCGACGAAGTAGGCGCCTGCGCTCGCGGCCCCGGACTTGAACGTGCTGTAGTACGGGTTGGTGTAGTTGTTACTCTCGGTGGCTTTCCCGATGACCGCCAGCGCGCCGGTAAGGCTGATGCCCGCCTGGCCGCTGCTGATGTCGGGGAAGTAGATGGTCACAGAGAGTCACCTAATGTACGTGAATTGGAGTTGCGGCGGGTTGATCATTTCAGCCCCGGCGAAGTAACCGTAGTTGTACTGGCTGTCCACGGCCTTGTACAGGAGCAGGCAGGTGGCGGATGACTGGAACCAGCTGCCCACGCTGGTGATGTTGTGAGAGAGCAGCTGGCCCTGGTTGATCCACCACTCTTCCTGATCCTCAGTGACGCTCCCGATCGGCGAGGTCGAGCCGAAGCTGGTGATGGTGCCCCAGCCGAGCGTGACGTACATGCCGGTGGGGTAGTAGCTGCCCAGATTTTGCAGCACCAGGTTCACGTTTGTGATGGCGGCCCCGGCCAGGTCGGACTGGATCTGGCCGTAGTCGAACACCAGGTAGCTGAAAATGTTGCCGTTGCTGTCATTGGCGTCGCCCTGGTAGACGTACCCGGCCGGGTTGCTGACCAGGTTCCCGTAGCCGTTGTAGGAGTACGTCGCGGTGGCGCTGTAATAACTGATGTGCGTGGACTTGGCGACCGACGAGGCGCCGCCCGGCCCGCCTGAACCACCGCCGGAGACGACGCCCCCGATGCCCGCGGAAGTGGCTCCGGAGCCGCCCGCCTTACCGCCCTGGGACGGCCCGCCAGAGCTGCCGCCGCCGCCGCCCGCGTTACCAGGAGCCCCGCCCGCGCCGCCTGGGTAGAAGATGGGATCGGCGCTGGACACCCCACCCGGGATGCCGCCCGCGATGCTGGTGCCGCCCGTGCCGCTGGGCGCGATCAGGGTGCCGAATATGGCCGCCCCCGCCGAACCGCCCGGCCCGCTGGTGCCGCCAGCCCCCGGTGCGGGAATCGACCAGTTGACCGGGTTTCCGGGCGTGAATTGGTAGCCGGGTGCGGAAACGAAGGCGCCACCCGCACCACCGCCCCAGGAGCTTGACGACGAGCCGCCACCACCGTCGCCTGGAGCCCACATGTCCACCGTGCCCGAGGTGGTGCCTGCTGGCGGGGTGAAAGAGCCTGATCCGGTGGTGTAGGTGACCGAAGCGTTAGTTATGCTGGCCGACCCGAGCTTGGCCTCGCTGATACGCCCGGTCCAGCTGGAGTTGGACAGCAGCGGGATAGCCATCGACGCGGAGAAGGAGGTGTTGCTGGCCAGCGTCGGGGTGCCGTTGATGAACATCGGCTGGCCGTTGATACCGGAAGCCAGGTTGGTGGACCCGGCCAGGTCCTCGCACGGCCAGTAGGCAGCCGGGGCGAGCGTCCCGCTCAGGGAGGTCCAGTAGCGAAGCAGCGCCGATCCGAGGGTGCCGCCCTGGCTGAGCCTGCGCAGGATGCCGGAGGCGGTGATGGAGGCGTAGACGTCCGTACCGGTCGGGTCCCACGAGGGCGGCCACTCCGACACCTCGCCCCAGAACACAGCGACCCGCGGCGACCCCTGGACGGTGGTGGTCTGCACGGAGACCCGCAGCTGGCTGTTCCGGCTGATCTGGCCGTAGTAGGCACCCAGCGGGTTGCGCAGGGTGAACCGGCCGTCCCGGTTGTTGAGGGTGAGCGCGCAGGTGGACGGGTTGGGCGCCGTCGCCTCGTCGGGCTGGCCGCTGGTGATCTGGATGTTGTTCCGGGAGTAGACATACGCCGTGATGTCCGCCCACACGTTGGCGCTGGTGAAAAAGGCTGCCCGGGACAGTGCCACCGGGAAGTTGCGCGCGGCTACAGTGTCCGGGTCGAGCAGCCCCGAGGTGGCGTCCTCCCAGTAGGCGCTCATATAGCATGCCGGGCCGCCCTGCCCGTAGGACGTGTTCGCCAGGATCAGCGAGGCCATCTGGTAGATGTAGTACGGATCGTCGCCGCCGCCGATGTAGCTGCCGCCGGTCTTCCAGGTGACCAGCCCCCACTCGGGGAAGCTGAACGGGACACCAGCCGCGGCTCCGGTGGTGACGAACGCTGTCCAGGATTCGATGCCGTCCTGAATCGTCTCCAGGTAGTTCCAGTTGGCCTCCTGCTGGGCGATGGTCCGGGTGAACGGCGGCGGGGTGACGGACGGGTAATCGCCCCAGTCGTAGAGGTCCAGCCCGATCGAGTCCACGTACGCGGTGCCGGGGAACCAGTTCTGCACCTCTGCGCCGCCCGTGCTGAACGGGCCCAGGATCGGGTTCCAGCAGAAGACGAAGTTAGCACCGGGCAGCCCGCGCAGCAGCGTGACGATGTGCTGCCAGCCCGCCACGTACTGGGCGACGGTATCCCCGGTGGTGGTGGGCGACCAGTGGTACCAGTTTCCGTTGAACTCCCGGCCGATCCTGATCATGGATGACCCGAAGCCGTTTTCGATCAGGTAGCTGCCCAGCGCAGTCCAGTGCGCGTCGTTGGTGCCCGCGGCCTCTGCCGCCCAGGTGGCGCCTCCCGAGCCGGCCGATACCCCCGCACACGCTGGCAGGGACAGGCACAGCCGCCGTCCTCCCGCCACCGCGGCCGACCAGATGCCTGCCTGGATGGAAGTGGTGACGTACGCGCCCTCAAACTGAGCCCAGGTGGTGGGGGCGTCCAGCACGTAGTCGAGCACGAAGTCCATCTGCCTGTTGCACGCTGTCTCGTACGCCTCGACGTTGCCCAGCGCGGTGGCCGGTGTCGGGCTCGTCACCACGGTGCCGTCCGGGTTTTCGGTGCCGCCGTTGCCCCGGTACACGCCGATCAGCGGCAGCGCCAATCCGGTCACCGGGTCGTTCTTGTTGCCGAACATGCAGCCGTTGCCCAGGCTCAGCTCCACCGTGATGCCCAGCCCCGTCTCCGGGAACGGCGCAGGAGGCGGGGGTGGAAGCGCCACCGCACCGGCCGGGACGCCGGCCCCGCCCGCAGTACCGGTCTGTGCCGCAGCACCAAGCCGTGCCGAGCTGGTGCCGCCGAAGATACTGCCGATCCCGCCCGCAGCACCGGCTTGTGCCGCGGCGCCTGGGAGGGGGAATGACCCGGCGCCGGTATTACCGCCATAGACGTCGCCGTAGATGTCGGAGTAGCCACCGGTATAGCCGCCTGTAGACGGCACGCCGCCGCTCCCGGCCTCGCCGACCGCCGCGGCCACTCCGGTGACGTTAGCCGGGCCGATCAGACCGGTGGTGTAACCGGTCCCCGCGCGCGCGGAGATGCCGACGGCTACGCCCGCGACGGCGGTCACAGCGGCCGGGACCCCTGTGCCGCCTGCCGCTGTGACCGCTGCGGGGACCCCGACGACGTTCTTCGCCCCGGATGTGCCGCCGAAAGGCACGCCCGTGTACGCAGCGACCGTGACGGATGCCGCTGCCCCGGTGACGTTCGCGCCGGTCCCCGCGTTGGTGGCGAAGGTGGCCACGGCGGCGTACCAGCTGGTCGGGCCCGCAGAAGCGGAGGTTCCGGAGTATGCCCAGGCTGAGGATGTACTGCTGGCGAACTGGTAGCCGGACACGATCGCGCCGCTGGCCCCGACGTAGGGGGTCAGGTTCGCCCACGGGGCTCCAGGGCCGGTGATGCCCGTGCCGAGGGTGACGTAGGCGAGGCCCACCCAGAACTCAGCCGGGTAGTTGGTGTAGCCGCTGGAGACCGACGTCCAGTTCGGGTTGACGTTCGAGCCGTCGGCTTCAGCGGATACGTCCAGGGTGTAGCAGGCCGGGACTTCGTAGAGGTAGAGGAAACTGTAGCCCGCGACGATGTTGCTGATGTTGATGGTGGTGTAGCCGCCCACGCTGGACAGGCAGTACCAGTTCTGGACGATGCCCGACGCGCCGTTGAAATAGGCGTAGGTGTCGTTGCTGCCAGCGCCCGCACCGGCCACCGCGGGCGAGTTGGTGAGCTGAGAGGTGCCCAGGCAGACGACGATCGTGCTGCCCGGCGTGATGTTGCGGGCAAAGCTGGCGCTTACCGTGGTGCCGCTGGCCGCATAGTTGCTGACGGCAGGCTGGATCAGCGCTGGCATTGCCTATTCCTCCTTCCGGAGCGTTACGGGATCGTCCACTTGACGGACGCGATCGTCAGGATGGTGATGGGCAGGGTGAGCCCGGCCGAGGGGTAGCCCACGTTATAAGCAGGGCTGCTCGGGCCTACGGTTGTCTCTCCTACCGCCACGTTGGCGACGAACATCAGCGGGCAGTCCGGGCCGAACGGCCACTGCGGCGCGCTGTACCCGGCGGAGGTCATAGCCGCCAGCCAGGTGCTCTTGGTCAGCGGGAAGTTGGCCATCGTGGTGCCGTCCATCGTCATGGTGATGGTCAGGTAGTCCGAGGAGATCGAGCACACGTAGGTGTGGAACGCGCCGTCGTTGAGGACCGCCGGGGTGATGTTCAGCCCGGTGCCGTGGCCTTCCCAGTCGGCCCCGTAGTAGTCGTTGGGGTTCCGCGGGCCGATCACGTTGCTATATCCGTGCGAGATGTTGAAGCTGCCGCCGTAGGCGCCGCCGAAGTTCTCGATGATATCGATCTCGCCGCATTGCGGCCACTGCTTGTTGATGCCGTTCAGCCAGATGGCCGGCCAGAATCCAGCGGTCGGGTTGAACTTGGCCACCACGGTCACGGTGCCGTATGTCGCGCAGAACGGCCGGAAGCCCTGCCGCTGGAGGCTCCAGTCGAGCGCGCCCTGGGCGCCGTTGTTGGTGCCCCGCAGATCGGGGAAAGTGGAAATCCTAGCCGAGTTGTAGTTGCCGAGCGCGTTGGCGACGGTGGTCGCGCCATCGGTGCCTGTTACGGACATCACCAAAGCCGGTGTGCTGCTAGGGCCGGCAGTTGAGTTGACGTAGCTGTTGTTCGTGTTGGCCACATACCACTGCGCGCCCAGCGTCGGGTCATCAGATGGCGCCCCGGTTGCGATGGCCCACTTGGAGGCGTCCGGGAGCTGCCCGTTGGGTGTCTGCCCGAAGTTGTCGTAGAACACCGTGGTGCCGCTTGTGAAGCCGTACAGGGCCTCTGTGTTCAGCCACAGGGCGAGGGTGGCGTTGTAGACGAAAACGAGGATGTCAGCGAACCCCGGCGCGGTGGACAGAATCGGAGGCACGCCCCCCGTGCTGTCGGGGAAGTTCCAGGCACTCGACCAGGTGACCAGGCGGTTACCGGAGCTGTCCTGGATAACGGTGATGGTGATCTTCTGCCCGTCGGTGGGGTTGGACGGCGTTCCGATGATCCGGGTCGCGCCGACGCCAGAGGTGAAAGTCAGCCGGAAGTCGGAGCCGAGGCCAGCGTTGATCGCGACGGTGGAAGCGTCGGTGAGCGTCACGACCAGGGGCACGCCGGTACGCCCGCTGTTCAGGGACGTATAGATGTCGTCGTGGTCGGTCAGGTGCCCGCTCTCACCCGTGTACACGCTGTTCTGCGGCAGTGGCCAGGTCATTTTCTCTCCTAGCGGCCCAAGACGGACTGCACGTTGCCGCCCCTGATGCGGATGTTCTTGCGTATGAAAGCGAGCAGCTCGTCGCCGCCGCTGGTGCCCGTCCACTCGATTTGCAGAGTGCCGCCGCCGCCGGATTGCCCCGGTGCGAGGACCTGCTCCGGTCGGCCCGTGTTGTTGACCGCGACGCTCGTGCCGGTGGGCAGCCAGCCACCACTGTCGTAGCCCCTGTAGGTGCCGCTTACCAGCCCGGGGATGTTCCACGGCGCGCCGTACTGGCTAGCGATATACCGGATACCAGCAACCGCATCGGATACCGGGTTGGTCATACCGCCAGGGACGGTGGCGAACTCCGCGTAAGTGCCCGCCATCGTCTGAAACAGCCCGGTCGCACCCGATGCGTTCTTGGCGTTCGGGTTGCCGCCAGACTCTTTGGATACCAGAATTTCCAGGTCGGGCAGCCAGGACGCCGGTTCGCCCGCGTCTTTCAGCGCCTGGGTTATCCAGGACACCACGCTGCCCGATACGCCGGGCACACTACCGCTGGAGAACCCGCTGGGAGGGATACCCATCGACGTTAGCGGCATGCCGTGCAAGCCCATCAGCGTGGGACCCATGCCGCCACCCTGGCTGATAACTGTGTTGGCGTCCTGGATGATGGCGACGTGACCGGGAGTTGGGCCGCCAGCTGGGCTGTAGTAGAACGCAAGGCCGCCCGCCTCGGGGCTGCTGGTGTTTTTCACCCAGGCGCTCTGGGCTTCGGATGTCCGCGGCGGGTTATACCCGAAGTGCCTGTAGACGGAGCCGGTGAATCCGGAACAGTCTGCGCCGGCCGAACTGAGCGAAGTACCGCCCCAGACATAAGGAATTTTCCCTAGGAAAGAGAGGGCGTAGGACACAATGTCGCCTCCGCTGCCGATAGCGGACTGTGCGGCGATTTCCGCCTTTTGCATGGCCAGCGCCAGGGAACGCTCAAGCGAATCCCCGAAAACGTTGAACATCCGCTGCGGCGCGTCGGGGTTAGTGCCGTACACGCTACTGGCGGGCACCGACCCAGATAGCACACCACCACCCGAGAACGCCATCCCGCTTGAGCGCCTGCCGCCGGAGTGCGCCTTGTTCAGGGCTAGCACTGTGGCCGGCCCGATCGCACGGACCGCCTCGGGGACCAGGATGCCCTCACCCGGCGACAACGCGGCGAGCACCGTATCCTGACCCGGTGCGTACCCAGGCAGCACGCCGCCCGCGGCCCCGCCGGGCAGGAAGTTACCGTTCGGGCCGATACTTCCCGACACGACGGGCGTATTAATCGTATAGGTACCGGCGCCGACCATGGTGAGCCGGGCGGCGTACGGGCTGCCCGCGGCGACTTGATGCAGTGAGCCCCACAGCTTATCGGCGGCTGTCTTAGTAAGACCCAGCTGTCCCGCCAGCCGCTCGAACTGGCCCCTGGTCTCTCCCGCCTTGGTACCGGCCTCATCGAGCTTCTGCTGAACGAACATGTCCCACAGCTGGTGCGCCTGACTGGTTGTAAGATTCAGGCCGTTCATTGCCAGCGCGATAAACTGGCCTTCCGCGCCCCCCGCCTTCTTTGCCATGATGTCCAGGTTTTGCTGGCTGAACATGTTCCACAAAGTTTGCGCCTGGCCGGTTGTAAGATTCAGGCCGCCCTTTGCCAGGTCTACGAACTTGCCCATTGCCACAGCTGCCTGGTTGCCGGTCTGGTCCAGCGCGGGAATGCCCTTATTCAGGACGTCCTGCCACAGTGCGTCGGCCTGGGTCTTGGTGAGCCCCAGCCCGCCGACGGCAAACGACTCAAACTGGGTCTTAGCCTGCGGGACGTTATTCAGGGACAAGGCCAGGAACTCGTCGCCCAGTTTGATGGCCGCGTTCTTAGTCGTAGTGCTGCTGGCGCCTGTCTGAACAACCGCATTAGCGAAGTCGTCAAACGGCTTGGTGCCACCGCGGGCCAGCTGGATCGCAGCCGCCTCAGCCCCGGTTAGCCCTGAGCCAAGCGCGAGGGACAGGTTCTGCACGTCAGTGGTCAGGTTCCCGGCCGACTTGGCCAGCTGATCTGTGTTGCCCTGGAGCTGGCTGGTGGGATTCTTGGCCGCGCTAATCGAACCGCTGGCCGTAGTCACCCACGAGGAAAGCGCCTTGAAGCTGTCTGCTCCGTGGTAACCGCCCTGCTGGGCCAGCGCGTACAGGATGGTGGTGAAGTCGCTGCTGCCCTTCGACGCCGGGAGCAGCTCCGCCACCATGTCCTTGACCGAGGAAGTCACCAGGTCGGTGCCCTTACTGCCATCACCGCCCGCAGCCGAGAGCGTCATCAGGTTGTCGGCCTGTGTTTGTGCTGCCTGCGCGGCAGATATAAAGGCTGCCTGGGCGTTCAGGGAGGCGGTATTGACCCCGTTCATGCTGGTAGCACCCGCAGCCGCCCCGGAGGACAGTGACTTGAACGAGATGCTGGCCTTGCCGTTACTGACGGACAGGGTTGCGGCACCGGCCCCGAGCGACTGATACAGCCCAGATGTCTGCTGGAGGAAACCGACGAGCCCGGAGGCGCCGCCCGAAACGATCTTGAAGAAGTTATCCCAGGCACCCGTGACCGCCGAGATCTTACTGTCCTGCAACTCAGTCTGGAATGTGACCGCGTTAACAGAGTTAGCGAGGATGCCCGCCTGGACGCCCAGGGCCTGGTAGCCGGTGATGAGGTTATCGACTTTTTGCCTGGCGATATCGTAGGTGTCGTTAGCTTTTACCCCGGCCAGGTCTTCGATAGCGAGCGCCTGCGCCATGGTGTAATGCTGGGCAACCAGAGTCCCGGCAACCCTGAAAAGAGTCCCCTCTTCGTCAATTAGCTTGCTGATCTCACCGTCGAGCGCCTTCATGTTGTTGGCGATTGCTACGGTTGCGCCTGACGACGGGGTAACTAGGTCCTTAAACGCCTGGCCCAGGTGACCGAGGCCGCTTATCATTTCGGAAGGGGTTTTTGAAGCCAGGCTGCCAAAGAACAGCCCGAACTGGTGCCCCGATGCTTGCAGCTGATCGTCCAGCGTAGTAAAGGCTCCACCCCAGCTGCTCAGCTCTTTATTAAACTGGGCAATCCCCTGCGCTCCCGAGGCTGCCTGCACCTTCTGGTCGAGCTGGCCGACGGAGCTGGCTATATCCAGGATCGCTGAAGACGCGCTGTCGTTGTTTATCTTGTTCTCGATGCCCGCGATAAAGCTGCGGGTTGCGCTGTCGGCCTTCCCCATGTTGGTGGCCAGCAGTACAAGTGCGACAGCAGCCGCCGCCACCCAGAACAGCGGGTTTGCAGGCAGCGCCAGCAGGGCGAGCGTCATGCCCGTTATGCCGTTGGCAACGCTGATGAGTATCGGGACGAGGAACGAACCCCACACGTACAGGCCGTGGAGGGCAAGCGTCCCTTCTACGATCGGCGCGGGCAGCTCGCTGAACAGCTCCAGCAGCTTGGCGACACCACCGATAATGTCGAGGAGGTAGTGGGCGATCCCTGGGTCCTTGGTCATCAGGTCCCCGAGGGCCACGCCGACGGTACCGAGAATCTTCCCGAACTGGGAGAGGTAGCCGATGCCCGCTTCCAGGAACTTGGTGAAACCCTGACCAGACGCCCAGGCGTCTATCTTGGCGATCCAGTCGTCAAACAGGTTAACGACCTGGTGAGCGATAGCGCCCAGGCTGCTCAGCTTGTTACCGGCCAGGTTCAGAGCACCGCCGTAAGCCTCCACCGTCTGCGGGGCCATCGACTCTCCGAGGGCGTCAAACTGCTGATCAAGTTTCGGCAGCACAGTGCTGTTCAACGAGGAGCCGACATCGTTGACCGCGGTTAGGTGGTCGTAAATATTATTAACGGCGGGTGCCATTGACGCGGCGCCGAGGGCTGCCGCGGCTGTAGCCAGGCCCACCGAGATGAGCGCTTCGATAACCCCGTCCAGGGCCACATGCCAGAGCGCGACCGACTTGACCGTGAGACCCAGGATCGGGATCGTGGCCGACAGCCCGCCCATCCACCCGCCGGTCGCGGCAGTCACACCGAGTATTCCGCCGCCGCCCCCAGACCCCGCAGCGGCGTCGGCGTTACTCCTCAGGTTTGCGAGGCCCGCAGCCGTTTGACCGAGCAGAACAAAGGGGGCCGCCAGCGAGTTTTTCAGGGACGCGAATGCAGACGCCAGCCCGCTAACCGAGTCGTCGTCCTGGCCGGAAACGTCACCAAGACTTGTGAGCGCGGCAGTCACCGCGTCCATCCGGGCGGAATCAGTGCCTGACGCGCTGCCGAGGCTGATGAGGTCAGCGATTAGGTTTTCTACCCGCTGGGACGCGAAACCCATCGTCCCGTCTGCTTCAACAGCTGAGGCTTTCAGCTTGTCCAGGGCGGCGGCTACGACGTCTATCCGTGCGGCGTCATCCCCCGTGCCGACGGTGATGTTAACGCTCTCGTTGGCCTTTTTTACCCCGTCGCTTATCCCCCGGAGGGCGTTGCTCAGGGAAGCCGGGTCAACCACCGTATCGATGAAGTCGGTGGTGGTGGCGTTCTCCGGCCCCTTGCCCATCAGTTTCTGCAAGATGGTGTCGGTGGTGGTGGTGTTCTTCGGGCCCTCACCCGCCAGGCTCTGCAAGATGGTGTCAGTAGTGGTCTGGTTGTGGGCGCCCTGACCGGCCAGCTTCTGCAAAATGGTCTGCTGGGCGATGTCCATGGCCTGCGGCCCCTGATCCTGCTTCAGAACCTTGGCCAGGCCGACGAGCAGCGCATCGGACGCCGCCGTATTGGCGGTGGCTACCGGCGCAGCCCCGCCGCCCAGAGACTTCTCTGTTCCGGCCAGCAGGCCAACGTCGCCTTTAGACAGGATGTTGCGGAGCATGTTACGCAGCGTGGCGTCGTTACCGGTGCCGAGGATGCCGATACCACCCGGCTGCGTCGCTTCGGATTCCAGCTTCCGGAGCAAAGCAGGGTCGGTACCGATCAGCCCAGCAGTACCTGCCGTTGCCGCCACCGCCGGGTGTATCCCGCCCGCCTCATTGCTGGCCTGACCGTGGGCCGCGGCATCGAACGCAGCCGCGTACGCCTTCCCCGCTTCGGCCCCTGCCTTAGCGGCGTCGGCCTTAGCCCGGTCCAGACCCGAATTGTCACTGGTGGTGCGGATGACAATTTCCACGACATTAGCGATTGTGTTTCACCTCCCGCCCTACCAGGGTTGCTCGTCCGCGGCCTGACCATCCGCTGCTCTTGCGTACTCCTCCATGCGCATAAGCCGGAGAATGTCAGCCCCCTCCTCCAGAGCCTGGCTGGGCAGGCAGTGGAATCTGGCGCAGATGGCCAGGGTGGCGCGGGCCTCGATCAGCTCCAGGGGCTCGGTTACGGCGCTTCCATCGGGATAGACCGCTCCAGCGAAGTCCCTGAACCGTTCGAGGCGCTGTTCGAGTTTTTTGGGATGCCCGACATGGCTTCCATCCACTCACCGATGATCGTCTGAATGAACGGAAGCTCCTGTGTCTTTACCCCGTCATAGTCGGCTGGAATGGGCGCGCCGTCGTCGTCCTCCAGGTTCCATTCCACCAGGCTCTCGGAGAACCTGCGGAACAGGAGGTCGGCCTGCTGCACCCGCTCCTGCGTGTCGGCGTTGTCCACCGTCAGGGCCAGGCGGTTGATGTCCAGGAACTTCCCGAGAGACAGCGCCCGCATCGTCACCTCGAACCCCTTCAGGTCAGGGTGCTCCTCGAAGATCAGCTTGTAGTGCGTCGGCTCCTTGCGGAAACCCTTCTTGCCCATTTCGCTCATTTCCTCTAGCGCAGCGGCGACGGTGATGAGTGCCCCAGCCAGAATGACCAGGGCTGTGCCCATCAGGCCCAGACGGGGACGTTACCGTCGGCCAGCTGAGCGGGCACCTGGAAAGTCAGCTCTGCGGTGTTGGCGCGGGTGATCTGGTAGTCGGTGATCAGGCAGTTGACCGTGATGATCGGTGTGGTGGTGACCGCCGTCGGGCTGATGCTGACCGAACGGGTGACCGAGGTGCCCGAGACGGTAGAGAACACCGAGTGGGACAGGTTGGGCCCCGGGTCGAAGATGCCGTTGAGGGTGAGGGTGAAGTCGGTGAGGAGAAGCAGCTGCTCGTGCGCGAACTTGTTGAGCCCGGTCACGTCCTCCAGACCTCGCGGCATGGTGAATGCGTAGTTGGTGATGTCGGTACCGATGTTCTGGTACGCAGCGGACGCATCGGTGACGCTCAGGGTCCCCGACAGGCCAGTGATCTTGGTGCTCATATGCTTACCCTCGCTGTACTATCTCTGCCAGGTGGCCAAGGTGACCAGCTGAGTCTTCCACCCAGTCCTCGACACGGGTGTGCCTGCGGGTAGGACCGGTTCGTGCTCGCCAATCTCCCTGGACAACCAGCAGATGTGGCGGACGGCCAATGGGGATACGGTGCTCGCCCCAGTTGAAGCAGCGGCTCCCGGGGGGGTAGGTGAATTTCACGGTGCCCATGTTCATCCGCTGCATGGTCGCGTGACGTGTCTTGTCGTGGGTCAGGTAGTTGAACTGCTCGCGGCCCAGCTCACTGCTCACGTCGATCGTGGTGACGAAGCCGTGCACGTACTGCTCGCACTCATACTCCTCACAGGTCGCCGGGCGCCAGTGCGTCCTGAGAGGGGCCGTCATGGCATACGTTTTGTAGTTCTGCGGTCCCATCGACGGCTCAGGCCGGAATACCACCGTAAGCTCCTCAGAACTGCTGTCCGGCTGCGCCGTTGCGAATAAACACAACCGCGAAGGTGGCCAGCGAGAATGTACCCGTGGTGACCACTTTCAGGTACCGGTTGATGGCGGTGGTGTTGGATGTAGCCAGCCGCTGCGCCCCGACCGCGGTCATGGCGGTGGTGGTCAGCCCCGTGGTGGCGTAAGAACCGCCAGAAGTAGCGCAGGACTGGATGTCGATGGTGACCGAGGTGCCGATGAACTCGACCAGCTGGAAATACGCCTGGCCGCCGTACGCGAGTCCCACCGCTCCGGAGTCGTCAACAGCAGGCCCGGTGGTCGCGGCGACATCCGCGCGGAACCCCTGGGTGAGCTGCTTGCCCCATTCCAGGCCGTATCCGTTTGCCATCCAGGTGACTTTTAGCGTCAGGTTGGCGCTGGTGTCACGGGTCGGGTCGTAGTTCGTCTGCTTGGCCACCATGCACGCTGCTGGGTTACCGATAGCCGACCCGCGCAGGTAGGTGCATATCTGGTCGGCGCTCGGCAGCCCGGACAGGGCGCTGTGCTCCTGGCCCAGAACGAACCAGTTCCAGGTGGGGGCCGAAGAGTAGGCCAGCGTGATGGTGCCGTACGCGGGGAGCGTATAGGTGCTGGAGCCGTTAGCCCAGGTCCAGGTCGGGGCCACCGTGTAGAGCATGTAGATGGTCTCGCCGGGGAACAGCTGGTAGACACCCGCGCCGGCGCCGGCGGTAGCCCCGTTGATGACCACCGCTGTCATGGTGCCGCCGGTGATGGTGACCGTAACCAGAGCGCCTGTCGTGTTGCGGATCAGCACACTGTTGGCGGGTACCGCGGGGGTTGCGACCGCGTACGACTCGACTCCGCTGACCAGGACCGAGGTCACGGTGCCTGTTACCGTGACCTGCACCGGGAACCCGTAGGTGCTGACGTACGGCACCGTGGTCAGCGGCACACCGGGGGAGGAAACGGCCGAGGTCACATCGAAGAATGACGTGAAACCGATGGTGCCGTCGCGCAGACCGCCAACCCGGGAGTGTGCGAAGTTGTTGATGGCGGTCACCTCGATGGGCGTCATCGGGGAAGAGATCGTATCAACCGAGGAAACGTCCCCGGAGAGATCAACGCCCTGGGTGATAAAACTGTCCCCGAGGCCAGCCTGCTTCGGCATTACGTCACGCTCCCGAACATGATCGCCTTTACGTGCCCGACTTTAATGCCGGTGTGGATGTGTACGGGGAAACCCGCCTGCCGGGCTCTCATCGCAAAGCTGAGATCCTCACCGATCACCCGCCGGTTTACCACCTGCTCGCGGAACCAGCACTGATCACCCTGGTTGTCATCGCGGATCTTTTCCAGGACGCTGCGGTGAACCAGCAGGCAGCCCGCTCCCGTCCCTCCCACCTCGATCAGCTTGTTGTCCTCGAAGTCCCGCGGGGTGTTGAAAGTGCCCTCGTCGGCGAGGTTGTCCTGGTAGATGGTCGCTACCCGGTGGCCGTCCATGATGGTGTAGTACAGCGCGCTGACGATGGGCCGGGAAACAGGGTCGGCCGCCTCGATCAGCTGGTCAATGCAGTCCTGGGAGAAAACGATGTCGGTGTCCAGGCACCACAGCCACTCTTCCTGACCCCTGTCCAGGAACCTCTGCACCAGGTTGTTGCGTGCCAGGGCGATCAGCGGGCCCGCGGAAGAGTTGGACATGTTGCCGATCAGCGGGTTCGCGATGACGTTCATCACCGAGATCATGAACTCCACCCTCACGGTCCCCGAGTGGATGAACCCCAGTGAGACGCTGTGTTCACTACCCATTTGCGCTACTCCCCTGAACCCACATGTCGTTCACCATCACTGGCAGCGAGATCGTCATTATCCGCATGATTTTACGGTCGATCTCCACGTACCCGGCTTGGGCGTTCAATGGCGTTCCCGACATCCCCAGCAAGTCAACTGCCCGCACGCCGCCGTCGCCGCCGAAATCAAAGTCACCGGAATACGCACCGATCAGCGCCGACGTGGCGGCCAGGACGTTCGGGTCAATAGCGTCGTACGGCTGGGACAGGAAGCTGGTGTAAATCCGCACGTGGAGCAGGAGTACGCCGCTCGTTATCGCCAGGCCAGACCCGTACGGCCGGATCGACTGCACCCACACTGCCGCGGACACACCGTTCCCGGGCGCGTTTTTCGGCTCGTGGCCAAGCACGCTGTCGAAGTAGCCCAGGGTGGCGGCGTGACTAACTATCTTGTCGAAGATGGTGCTGATGGCGGCTTCGTTGAAATTACTGATCACCGGCATCGTCATCGGGCGTCACCACCTCCACTGCCGCAGGCTCAGGCTCAGGCTCAGGCTCAGGCTCAGGCTCAGGCTCAGGCTCAGGCTCAGGCTCAGGCTCAGGCTCAGGCTCAGGCTCAGGCTC
>Ga0182030_10006242_pt1 | contig 25185 bp, 16 predicted proteins | sample 812S3MmetaG_FD_121299 | JGI IMG/M metagenome (GOLD analysis project Ga0182030, IMG submission 121299) | Permafrost microbial communities from Stordalen Mire, Sweden - 812S3M metaG (Illumina Assembly) | ecosystem: Environmental > Terrestrial > Soil > Wetlands > Permafrost | place: Sweden...
CCCGTGGCGGTGAACTGCTGCGTGAGTCCTTTGGCAATCGACGGGCTCGCGGGCGTCACCGCGATCGATTGGAGGGTCGCCGCCGTGACGGTCAGGACGGTCGACCCCACGATTGCTCCCGAGGTTGCGCTGATCGTGCTCGTCCCTACCGATATCGCCGTTGCCAGTCCCGCCGTCGTTATTATCGCGTTCGTCGTCGCGCCCCACGTCACCGACGCCGTCAGATTCTGCGTGCTGCTATCGCTGTACGTCCCCGTGGCGGTGAACTGCTGCGTGAGTCCTTTGGCAATCGACGGGCTCGCGGGCGTCACCGCGATCGATTGCAGTGCCGCTGCCGTGACGGTCAGCACGGTCGACCCCACGATTGCTCCCGAGGTCGCGCTGATGGTGCTCGTCCCTACTGCTACGGCCGTCGCCAACCCTCCGGAACCGATGGTCGCCGTCGCCGTTGTGCCCGACGCCCAGGTCACCGAAGCGGTCAAATTCTTCGTACTGGTGTCGCTATAAGTTCCCGTCGCCGTGAACTGCTGCGTCAGACCCTTCGCAATCGACGGAGCCGCCGGCGTCACCGCGATCGATAGCAGTACCGGAGGGGTCCCAAGCAGCACACTCACCCCGCCGTTTCCGTCGGCGACCGCCAGGTCCGCGATGCCGTCACCGTTGAAATCCCCTCCAGCCACACCAGCCGGATTGCTCCCCGCGCCGTAGCTCACCGCGGCCTGGAACGTTCCATCGCCCTTGCCCAGCAGTACGCTCACGCCGCCGCCCTGGTCGGACACCGCCAGGTCCGCCTTACCATCACCGTTGAAGTCCCCCACCGCCACGGAATTCGGAGTGGTTCCCGCGCCGTAGTTCACCGCGGCCTGGAACGTCCCATTGCCGTTGCCCAGCAGCACGCTCACGCCGCCGCCCTGATCGGCGACCGCCAGGTCCGCGATGCCATCCCCTTTGAAGTCCCCCACCGCCACGGAAACCGGATTGGTTCCAGCCGGGAAACTCAATGCGGTCTGGAACGTCCCATTGCCGTTCCCCATCAGTACGCTCACGCCGCCGCTCTGGTCGGCGACCGCCAGGTCCGCGATGCCATCTCCGTTGAAATCCCCCACCGCTACGGAAACCGGATTGGTTCCAGCCGGGAAGCTCAATGCGGGCTGGAACGTCACATTGCCGTTGCCCAGCAGCACGCTCACGGTGCCGCCGCTGTTGGCGAACGCCAGGTCCGCGCTGCCATCCCCGTTGAAATCCCCCACCGCCACGGAAACCGGATTGGTTCCTGCGAAGTAGTTTCCTTCGAAGTAGTCGACCGAGGCCTGGAAGGTCCCATTGCCGTTGCCCAGCAGCACGCTCACGCTGGGCGAGTGTCTGCCAAGGATGAGCTTAGCCCCGCTGTTGGCGACCGCCAGGTCCGCGATGCCGTCCCCGTTGAAATCCCCCACCGCCACGGAAATCGGCGAGTCTCCCGTGCCGTAGTACACCGCGGACTGGAAGGTCCCGTTGCCGTTGCCCAGCAGCACGCTCACGCCGCCGCTACTGTCTGTCAGCGCCAGGTCTGCCTTGCCGTTCCCGTCGAAATCCCCCACCGTCACGGAATTCGGACCGGTTCCCGCGGCGTAGCTCACCGCGGCTGCGAAGCCGGATGCGGGCGCCGGATTCACCACCTGATCAACCACGCCGGACCTGCTGGGCTGCCAGATGCCTGGCCATTGGCCCGGGTCTCCGCCAAACAACACGTGCAGCGCATTCGTTCCGGAGGGCAGCAGGCTGGTAGTGATCTCGGCCTCCCCGGAACTTAACTGCTTCGCCCCGATCACCTTCGTTCCATCCAGGAACTCCACCACGCCCGCGGCGCTGGATGGGCTCACCACCGCCGTAAGCGAGACGGGCTGGCCGTAAGTGGAAGGGTTCGGCGCCGCTAGTAGACTCACGGATGTGGCCGGGGGAGTTGTGCCCAGCAGCACGCTCACGCCGCCGAAGAAGTCGGCGACCGCCATGTCCACCTTGCCGTCCCCGTCGAAGTCCCCCACCGCCACGGACTGCGGACTGCTTCCTGCGCCGTAGTTCACTGCATTCTGGAACGTGCCATTGCCGTTGCCCAGCAGCACGCTCACGCCGCCGTCCTGGTCGGCCACCGCCAAGTCCGCAATGCCGTCCCCATTGAAATCCCCCACTGCCACAGATATCGGAGTGCTTCCTGTGCCGTAGTTCACCGCGGCCTGGAAGGACCCGTTGCCGTTGCCTAGAAGCACGCTCACGCCGCCGGCATGGTCGGCCACCGCCAGGTCCGCAATGCCGTCCCCATTGAAATCCCCCACCGCCACGGAGTCCGGAGTGCTTCCTGCGCCTGCGCCGTAGTTCACTGCATTCTGGAACGTCCCATTGCCGTTGCCCAACAGCACGCTCAGGTTAGCGCCGCCGCCGTTTGCCACCGCCAGGTCCGCGATGCCGTCCCCGTTGAAATCCCGCACCGCCACGGAAACCGGATAGATCCCCGCGGCGTAGTTCACTGCATTCTGGAACGTCCCATCGCCGTTGCCCAGCAGCACGCTCACGCCGCCGGCCTGGACCTCGTCGGCCACCGCCAAGTCCGCCTTCCCGTCCCCGTTGAAATCCCCCACCGCTACGAAAAATGGCTGTGTTCCGGCGCCGTAGTTCACTGCGGCCTGGAACGTCCCATCGCCCTTGCCAAGCAGCACGCTAACGTTGGTGCCGTTCGCCACCGCCAGGTCCGTCTTGCCGTCCCCGTTGAAATCCCCCACTGCCACAAAATTCGGACTGTTTGCCGCGCCGTAGTTCACCGCCGCCTGGAACGTCCCATCGCCGTTGCCTAGAAGCACGCTCACACCGCCATCGAAGTCGGCCACCGCCAGGTCCGCCTTACCATCCCCGTTGAAGTCCCCTACCGCCACGGAATACGGGTTGGCTCCCGCACCGTAGTTCACCGCGGTCGCGAAGCTCGAGCCCGGGAAGGCCGTCACGATGTAGGGCAGAGCGGTCGATTGGCTTGCCGTATAGCCCGTGTACCCCCCGTAGGCCGCGACCAATAAATGCGGTCCGGCCGGGAGAGTGAGCGTTTTGGCCTGCGCGATCCCGCTGCTATTCACCGCTCCCGTTCCCACTAGCACGCCGTTATCCAGGAACGACACGAAGCCCGGTGACGACGGCGGAGAAACCGTCGCGGTCAAAGTGACCCTTTGGCCGAATTGCGGCGCCGCCGGAGTCACGGACAGGGTAGTGACGGTGGTGATCGCAGCGTTCATCAGACCGCTGGACAACAAGAATGCGGCGGACGCGATCGGCACTTTCCACATGGACCCCCCAAGAGACGGTCTGTCTTAGCAGAACGCCAAGTAAGCTTGCCGAATCTTACCACGCGTTTACCATTCCCTGCGAGGTGATCGCTCTCCGTCGGGCTGCCAAACATTGGCCGCGCTGGTTGACACGCTTAGAATCCGCGTTGTTACTGTGTACAAGCTTGATGCCGGGCGGAAGAAGGACTATTTTGCACGGCGGCTTCGAGGTGAGTGAACCATGCAAAAGACGATCCAACCACCGACGTTTGCAAATGAGGACGAAGAGGCCACTGGGTGAGCCAGTCGCCAGGGGCGGGACTTCTTGAAGCAGAAATCGGCGGAACCGCAAAAGAAAATGGCGAAGGGATCGAGTCTCGTCGGTCAATTGAACCGGACCGCAAGCGTTCAGATCGCATTGCGGTTGCCGGGCCCAGACGTAGAGAAAGCTCGCGACCTCGCGACACGTAAGGGCATCTCCAGAATGCCGTCTGGTGCGTTGGCGCGAATCGTTAGACGCGGGCGATGACTCCGCTGGGTGTGGCCGGTGAGCGGGCGTCAATCGCTGTCTGCGTTTGCGGTACGCTTGGCCACGGAGTGCTTATTGCAGCGAGAGCCGTTGCGGCACGCGCCAAAAGAAGCCACGCATGTCTCCCTAATTATCGCTCAGCGACTAGTCGGAATCGGCGCGCACTCTACTCCTCTCACCAGGCCGGAAACACCCGGAACGTAGCCCAGCCGGCCCGGCGTGTCGACGCCCAATCCTATTTCGGACGGGCGGAAAGTAAAGTCTCCACCGGCGACAACAACGGCGGTGCAGCATCGTCGGACCCGGTTCACCACAGGCGTTCAATGGCGGCTCGGAGAGTCGATGGATTGAGCTTGGGAATGATATGTGGGCTTCGCGTCCATTACCCAAATTTATGGCGGGGCCGATTGCCATTAATTGACGACAACGCCGTCCTTTGTCCACGACCGCTGTTTCTACGAGGCCGAAGGTAAATACATGGCGACGATGGAGATTAGTGCAGGACCGATCGTACCGCTCGATCCTCAGAGAAGCTGCTACCCAGGATTCAGCACGCGGCCGAGGGCATTTTTCTCCTGCGCGGAACGCAGCACCCGTCTGGCGCCTCAAGTGCAAAGCTGTCCTACCTGTTCACCGGGTATCCACCGAGTTGCACGAGAAGAGAGAGAGAATCTGTTACGCTCCAGCGCTCAACGCATTTCGAACCCTTGAAGCGGAGAATCGTCATGCCCCGAAGACGGATGGATCTTCCGGTCGCGTTCAGGCTGAGAAAAGGTCCGCGGTGTGTACCCGTCATTATGAAGCGAAGAGCGACCTTATCGTTGCCCTCGATCATATCCTCTGCATGGACACAGGCATCGGGGAAAACGGCCCAGATTCCGGCATAGTATCGCTTCACGCTGTCGAGGCCCGGTTCGACTCCATCATAGCCGTGGAGGACGATATCCTCAGCATAAAGATCGAAGTATGCATCCCGCCGCGAGGGCTCGGCAAAACAGACGAGAGCCTGCTCCACAATTTCTCTGTATGACATCTTTCTATGATACGGAGCTTTGAGCCGAAGAGGCTCTCTGTGATAAGGAACGACCAACGGCCTGGTGTTTACGAACCCCAGTTGGCGACGTGTCCACGGCAACCTTCTCGAGTGGACTTATCGGAAAGTGAGCCAGCGCTGCTCCCGCGGCTATCTCGCAAACGGTGAGTTTCGAGACAAACCCGGCAAGGCGTGAAATCAAGGTTTTCAGCGTCCCGAAACTCGATTCCAATATGGTCAGATGGCGGTCGCCGCAGCGCCGGGGTTGCCGGCCGCCCGTCGCCAAACTCTATCCCTAAACCGGGCGAAGATTTTGCCTCGATCCTCCACCGCCCCCTTCTCTGCCTGCATCCCGCCACTCGGAAACTGATTGCGCTCCGGATGGACACGAAGTCCGCCAGGGAAACTGGCCCGCGACTTTTCGTCGAACGCCATCCAGTTCGACTCCGCGAGCAATATGAGTCCGGCAAGGGCGCGATTCAACCCGAGCGCTGACGAACTGCCTCAGCCAGCGTCCCCCACAATACCCACGATCTCGCCGAGGCCGTGAATCACTTGCACACCCGGGCCCGGATCGATCCCCGAACCGGCCCTATCCAACCACACGCCGATCAGCCCCGCTGCAGCACTGGCGCATGCGTCGGTCTCCATGGCGTCGCCCACGTAGACGCAGCGTCGCGGCGAAATCCCCAGCCGCCGGCATGCGCCAAGAAAAGCCTCGGGAGCCGGCTTTGCCCAACCGATTTCACTCGAAGTCATGATCTCGGAAAAGTAAGTATCCAACCCGCATTTTTGGAGCTTCTCGATCTGTTGCCCTCGGTCGCCGTTGCTCAGTACGGCGAGGCCGACGCCACTAAGACTAAGTGCGGACACCGTGGGCTGCGCGTCGGGATAAGCAGTCCAGGAAGCACGATAGGAACTTAGGTAAGTCGCGAAGAGATCGTCGGCCTCGGCCGCATTTAACCCCGGCCTCGAAGATGCGAAAAGCTCCTGAATGCGCGCCCGTCTTTGCTCTTGCATGGAGATTTCACCCGCCAGGTAACGCGCGAAGTGAAGCTGCGTCAACCCCCTCCAGCGTGCCGCCAGACCGTCCAGCGACAAGCCAAGCTCCTCGCCGTGAACCGCATGGAAAGAACGCAAAGCCAGAAACGTGGCCCGGCCATCGTCCAGCAGCGTCCCGTCGATGTCGAACAGAATGGCAGCCGGAATCGTCAGCCCTTTTCCTTCCGTAGCTTTTGCGACACCTTCTCCACTTCTCCCCAAACCCGCAGCAGATTGCCACTCCACAGTTTTGCGATCTGCTTTTCCGTGTAGCCGCGCCGCACCAGTTCCAGCGTCACGTTGAAGGCTTCCGCCGCGCTGTTCCAGCCGTCGATTCCCCCGCCGCCATCGAAGTCCGACGAGATTCCTACGTGGTCGATTCCAATCAGCTTCACCGCGTAGTCGATGTGATTCACGAAGTCCTTCACATTGGCCCGCCCCGCGGCCGGCAACTTGGCGTCGATCTCCGCCAGCCGCTTGTCGTACTCCGCGCGCCGTTCGGGCGAAAGCGCGTCGAGTCCCGCATTCCCTCGCCCCCGTCCGCCGCCCCGCGCCCCGCGGCCCTCCGGAGCAGTTCCGTCGGCGCCCTCCACCGGACATGGCCGGGCCGCACTCGCAGCGGGATCGTCTCCGGCGCCACCGGCGCCACCGCGTCCCCGGCCTCCGCCCCCGGCGCCACGTCCGCCTCCCGCTGCGGCAAGCCCGAACGCGTCACGCAACTTCGCCAGAGCATCGACGCGCTCTTTGGAGTCCGTCTTCACATACGAGGCGAACCCCACCACCTGAATCACGCCGCCGTTCTTCTTGAGCGCCAGCAATTGCTCGTCATCCATATTCCGGCTGACGTCGGCCAGCGCGCGCACTCCGGAATGCGACGCGATTACCGGAGCCTTGGAGATCCGCATGGCCTCCATATTGGCGCCTTTCGAGGGATGCGACAGATCGACCATCATACCCAGGCGATTCATCTCGGCAATCACCTCCTTGCCAAGCGGCGAAAGGCCGTTGTTGTAGAGATAGCCCTGGACCTCGCCCGTATTCGAGTCGGCGAGTTGGCTGTTGCCATTGTGGGCCAGAGACATGTATCGCCCACCCCGGTCGTAGAATTCCTTCACGTGTTTGAGATCGGTCCCCATGGGATATCCATTCTCCACGCCGATGACGGCGATGCGCAGATTCTTCTTGTGCAAGGCGAGCACGTCGACCGGCGTCAACGCCAGGCCGATCTTGTCTGGTGCGATCTGTTCCGTCAAGCGATGAATGGCGTCGAACTTCTCGGTCGCCTGCCGGTATGCGCCGTCAAAGCCCTCGGGCGTCAGCGGCCCCTGGCCGACGTACACGATCATGAACGATACATCCATGCCCCCTTCGATCATCTTCGGCAGATTGACCTGCGTGGTCAGCCGCATGGTGTAGTTGCAATCCGCCGTAAAGTTCGCGGGCTCAATGTCGTTGTGAGTGTCGAGCTTGAGGACACGGGCATGAATGGCTTTGGCTTTGGCAACGAGCGCCGCGTCGTTCGGTTGCGCCGGGCTGATCCCGGCCGCGATCGCGAATAAACTCGTCATGCCGCCAATCGTGAGCTTCCGCTTGATATCTTTCATTACATCCTCCTGCTTGTGATGGAAATTGTGATGGAAATCGGAGACCGACGCAGTCTCGCCGGGGCACGCGCCCTGTCCATCGTAGCAAGGCCGTCAAGGCGAGTCGCAAGTTTCTTCCGGCTGTCTTCCGTTTATCCCCAGTCCTTTACCGCAAGCGCCCGCCCCCCACCGATCGCCCCCGTGGTATTTCAGCTGAGTATGCCGAAGACCACCGAACCCATCGCCGAAGAGCCTTCAGAGTCTCCGCGCAGCAAAAAACCGAACGAACCCACCACTGGCGTTGAACTCAAAGAAATCAAAGGCCTTGCCACTTCCGAAACGCCCCCAAGCGAACCCACCGAACCCACCGCGCCCGCGGAAACCCGAAGCCGCGTCAGCCACCCCTCCGCCTACTCCGCGCGCTCCGCTGTCGACCCTGCCGTTTCTTCGCCGCGCCTCAGTGGTGAAAGACGCCCCGAACGAACCCACCGAACCCAGCCGCCCCGCGCCAGCGACCCCTCCGCGCTCTCTGCCACCTCTGCGCTCTCCGCTTTCGATTTCCTCTTTTCTTCTCCGCGTCTCAGCGTCTCCGCGGTGAGAAACCCACCCAACCCCCTTGACACATCACTCGGAGTCCGATATAACGGAAAGCGAATGACTGAGGATTACAGCCCGTTCCTCCCCTTATCCCCTGCGGCGCTCCACATCCTGCTCTCGCTTGCCGCGGAAGACCGCCACGGCTACGCCATCATGCAGGAAGTCGCCCGCCAGTCCGAAGGCCAGTACAAACTCGGACCCGGCACACTCTACGACAATCTCCAAAAGCTCATGAACCAGGGCCTGGTGGAAGCATCGCCTCAACCGCCCGCGCATGACGACCCACGCCGCCGCTACTTCCGGCTCACCTCCTTCGGCCGCGGCGTGCTCTCCGCCGATGTCGCCCGCCTCGACGCCGTCGTCCGCGAAGCCCGAGCTCACCTGAGCACTCCCCGGAGGGCCACCTAATGCGCACCTGCTATCGCTGCCTACTGTGGCTCCATCCCCCCGTCTTCCGCCGTGAATACGCCGGCGAAATGCTCTGGATCTTCGACCAGTCGTCGCAATCGCAGGGTACCCTCGGGCTCTTCTTCGATGGCCTCGGATCGCTCGCCCGGCAATGGCTGCTGCGCTCGGCGTGGTGGCGAGTGGTGTTGACGTTAGCGCTCGCCACCCTGCAAATCGTCTTCGGCGGATTTGCCATGCTCCTGTTCGGCCATCGGCACCTCGTCGAGCCCGCGCAAGACCTATCGCTCAACAACCTCGCGGAGTTCGCCCAAGACGGCGCCATCGCCCATCAGCCGCTTACCATCGGGATCCTGATGTACCTTACCGTCTTCATCACCGGCGGCCTCGTGATCATGGTCATCGGACTCACATTCTGGACCAAGAGCTTCGCCGCGCGGCGCCAACCCGCGGTCCGCAAGGTGCGCTAATGCTGGAACTGCGCGGAGTCACCAAGCGATATTCGGGCATCCCCGCCGTCCAGAACGTGAGCTTCGTCGCGCCCGCCGGCGAAGTCACTGGCTACCTCGGTCCCAACGGCTCGGGCAAGTCCACCACGCTCAAAATGATCACCGGCCTCATCGAGCCCACCGAGGGCGAGATCCTCTTCCGCGGACAGCCGGTCGATCGCGACCCCATGGCCTATCGCCAGATCCTCGGCTACGTCCCCGAAGAGCCGCACCTCTATCCGCACCTCACCGGCGCCGAGTATCTGGAAATGGTAGGCCATCTGCGCGGCCTGCCGGAGGGCCCGCTCGCCGAAAAGATCGAGGGCTTTCTGCGCCTGCTCTCGCTCTATCAGGACCGCTACGTGCCCATCTCGTCGTACTCCAAGGGCATGCGCCAGAAAGTGCTGCTGATCGCCGCGCTGCTCCACAATCCCGAACTGGTGCTGCTCGACGAGCCGTTCTCCGGACTCGACGTCAACTCCGCCCTGGTTCTCCGCGACCTCATCCGGGCCCTCGCCGCGCGAGGAAAAGTCGTCCTGTTCAGTTCGCACGAAATGGAGATCGTAGAGAAGGTCTGTTCCCGCGTGGTGATCCTGCACAAGGGCCGCGTCGTCGCCAATGACTCCATCGCGCAACTGCGCGCCCTCATGTCGCTGCCTACGCTCGAAGACATCTTTTCGCAGCTGGCCATCGAGCAGGACACTCCGGCCATCACGCGACAATTAGTCGAACTCATGGAGCGCTAGCATGATCTCCCAATGGTGTTCAACGTGGGGCAGGCTTCAGCCTGCGGCGGACTTCAGTCCGCCAGCCAGAGGATCCGCCGGGACGCGGGCTGAAGCCCGCCGCAGACTAAAGTCCGCCCCACATCCCGGCACACGGAGGCGGCCCTAACATGCCCGAAGAGCGCCAGCAGTTCCGCCTCGTCTATCGCGACTTTCTCTTCCGCATCGTCGATCTCGAGCTGCTCGCGTCGCGCGGCGAGGCGCAGCGTCTCCTCGTCCAGATGGCCGCCATGCTCTCGGCCTTCAGCCTCACCTTCTGCATCTACTTCGTACCGCGCTACGGGCTTTCCACTCTGCCCTGGGAGAAGCTCATGCGAATGGGTTGGGTGGATCAGGACCTGCTGATCGCCACCACCATGGCGATCGCCGGCATGTTCACCGTGCTCGCCTGGAATAACGTGCTGCCCGATCGCCGCGATCGCCTGATCTTAGGCCTGCTGCCGGTGCGCCCGCGGACCACCCTGCTCGCCAAACTCGCGGCGCTCGCCACGGCGCTCGGCGTGGCTGTCGGAGCGCTCAACGTCTTCACCGGCCTCGCATACCCCTTCGCCATCGCGCGGCCCGGCAGCGGCACGCTGGAGATCCTGCACGGCTTCCTCGCCTACTGGACCGCCCTGCTCGCCGCCGGCCTCACCGTGTGCTGCGCGCTGCTGGCGGTGCAAGCCCTCGCGGCTCTTGTGCTGAGCTACCGACTGTTCCTGAGGATCTCCAGCGTGCTACAGATGGCGGCCTTCTTCACGCTCCTGGGCGTCTTTTTCCTGAAGCCGCCGTACCGCCCCGGCCTCACCTGGGTACCGTCGTTCTGGTTTCTGGGACTGTTCCAAAAGCTGAACGGCGTCGCAGGCTTCGACGCTCTGGCCACCATGGCGGTGCGCGCGCTGGCCGTCGTCGGACCGCTGGCGATCGTCGCCTTTTCTCTGGCCAACCTGCGCTACAACCGCATGATCGTGGAGCAGCCCGACATCGCACCGTCCGGCCGTTCCCGCCCCTCCATGCGCATCGTGAGCTGGCTCGCCGCCAGGCTGATTCCCCGCCCCGTGCAGCGCGCCATCCTGCTGTTCACCGCCCGCACCATCGCGCGCAGCCGGCATCATCGCCTGTTGCTCGCGGCCTATGGCGGCATCGGACTCGGAGTCGCGCTAGCGTATGCGCGCGACCTGCTATACGGAGCGCACACCTACGAGCGCATGTGGAGCAATCCGCAATGGAATCTCCCCAGCCCGCAATTGCTGGTGGGCAGCCTGGTGATGCTCTTCTTCGTGGTGATGGGAGCACGCGCGGTTTTCTCGCAGCCCATCGCCCTGCGCTCCAACTGGATCTTCCGCATCACCGCCGTGGAGCTCGCGGCCACCTATTTCGCCGCCGTCAGAAAGTCGATGTTCAGCTTGCTGGTGATCCCGGTTGTGCTGGTCTGGTCCGCGCTCTTCTTCGCCATCTGGCCGGCCGGAGTGGCAGCGTGCCACCTGGCGATCCTGCTCGTTTGCGGCTACCTGATGGTGCAGTTCTCGCTCAAAGGTTTCCGCAAAATTCCGTTCGCCTGCTCATACCTGCCCGGCAAGGCAAACATGCACGTGAAGCTGGGCCTCTTCGCGATCGGCTTTCTGTTCTTCACCCAGGTAGCCATCGAGCTGGAATATCGCGCGCTGCAGAACAACACAGCATACGTGACCCTGCTGGCCGTGCTGTTGGCGATGTGCGCGTGGGCGTACTGGCGCAACGTCTCCGCGCCCGACGCCGAGATTCTCTTCGACGAAGTCCCGCCCAGCGAAATCGAAGCGCTCGACCTGGGTAGCCGCGGTCCCCGTGGCGGCAAACCGGCGCCGCTGCCTCCGCTCGAAATTCCGCGCACGCCGTTTTCGGCGGAGCAGTTCTTCCGCGATCTGGCAAACGCCACGCGCATCCTCACCAAGTCGCCGGGACTCAGCCTCGCCGTGATCGCGCTCATCGCCGTCGGCATCGGCAGCAATGCCACCATTTATTCCATGGTGCACGCGATTCTCAGTAAGCCCGCACCCGGAGTCGCGGCGGAAAACCTCGTCACCTTCGGCGCCACGCGAAACGGACGCGTCGTCGATCCCGGCGAGCACAGCTATCCCGAATACCTCGACTACGCGACGCAGAGCCGCACCATGCAGTCAGTCTCCGCCGTCAAGTTCGAACGCTTCAACATGACGCTCGCAGACGGCAGCAGCTACCACCTGCGCGGCGAACTGGTGACGCGGAATTATTTCCGAACCGTCGGCGTTCCTTTGGCGATGGGCCGCGAGTTCACCGTCGACGAAGCCCGCGGCGCAGCACCCCTGCCGGTCATCATCACGGATGCAGTATGGCAGACGCAGTTTCATCGCGCCTCAGATGTCCTCGGCCAGTCGGTCCTGCTCAATGGGCTCCCGGCCACCATCGTGGGCGTAGCGCCGCCGCATTTCCACGGCGCCAGCTTCGCGCCCAATCTGGAAATCTGCGTCCCCATCGTCCCCTACTCCCGGCTGCGCGGCACGGAGTCACAACTCACCGACCCGACGGTGAACGGCGTCGGCATCCTCGGCCGGCTCGCTCCCGGCGCGTCGCTCGCAGCGGCGCAAAGAGAACTGGGCCCCATCTCGAATGCTCTGCTGGCGCCTTACACCGCCACCGCTTTCGGGCCCAATTCCGGCCCGCAGGCGCGCCTGTTCATGACCATCCTGATGGCCGTGGCGCTGCTGACGCTGCTGGTAGTCTGCGCGAACGTGGCCAACCTATTGCTGGCGCGATCGGTCGCGCGGCAGCGCGAGATCGGCCTGAGACTGGCACTCGGGGCGCCGTTCTCCCGTATTCTGCGCACTCTGCTCGCGGAGGGAATGGTGCTCTCGCTGGCCGCGACGGCCGCGGCACTGGCATTCGCCATGTGGGCCACGCGCGCGGTGATCGCACTGATCGGTTTCGACGTCGATCTCACGCCCGACTGGCGAGTCGGCGCCTACGCGTTGCTGCTCGCGGTGGTCTGCACGCTGGCGTTCTCCGTCGCGCCCGCGTGGCGCGTTTGGCGCCAGGACTTGCTGACGTGGAAACGGCGATCCAAAATGGCGAGCGTCCTGATGGTGGCACAGTTCGCGCTCTGCGTTGTGCTACTCACCGGCCGCGGACTGGCGTGGCGATCGCTCTCGCTCATCGACACCACAGATCTCGGCTTCTCGCGCGACCATTTGCTCCTCGCCAGCGTCGGCGGCGCAGATGGCGCAGACCCGGAACGAGTGCGGCAGAATTTGCTCGCCGTGCCGGGCGTGGAATCGGCCTCGTGGGCTATCGCCGCACCGCCGCACAGCCATCCCTGGATGGGCCTCGCCGCGCAAACTTCCAACCTGTCCGTCACCACCGACGGCACGCGTATGGGCCCCGACTATCTGCACACACTCGGAGTGCCGATTCTCGAGGGAGTCGAGGGCGCCGTCGTGATCAATCGCAAGCTCGCGCAGGCACTTTGGCCCGGACAGTCGGCCGTCGGCCGCACCTTCTTATTAGGGACGAACATCGCGCCGTTGCAAGTCGCGGGCGTGGTTCCCGACGCCGCTTTCAACGGCGTAGGCGAAGACGGCTCGTTCTCCGGCCTGGCAAAGTCGGAGCGCCGTCCCTTCATCTTTATTGCCGACGCCCGCAAGATCTCCGCCAACGAGGACCGCACTTTTCACATTCGTTACCGCAGCCCGCTCGCCGATCTCGTACCCGCCGTGCGCGCAGCCATCCATCGGACCGATCCGCGGCTCACGGTCTTCTCGGTCAGGACCATGCAGGCCGAGTGGCAAGAGTTCACTTCGCCGGTCCGTGTTGTGGTGACGCTTATGGCGTGCTTCGCCATCGGCGGACTGTTCGTGGCGTCCGTCGGGTTGTACGCCGTCGTGGCGTTCTACACCGGGAAGCGAACGCGCGAGTTGGGAATCCGCACCGCCTTGGGCGCCACGCCGGCGCAGGTCGCGCGATTGATCGTGAAGGAGGGACTGCTGCTGACCGGGCTCGGGCTGGCGGCGGGACTGGCGATCTGCGGAGTCGCCGGAAGGGCCGTCGCTCATCTGCTGTTCGGGGTGACTCCCACGGACGCGGCCACCTGGTTCGCGGTGATCGCGCTGTTGACCGCTGTCTCGCTGACCGCCTGCTGGCTCCCGGCACGCCGCGCCGCGCGAGTCGACCCCATGCTGGCCTTACGCCAGGACTGATCGATTCAGGTAGTTCTTTTCACGGGCCGGAGAGAACCGCACCTATGCGGTCCCGACCGGCGCATTGTGACTGCCGGCAACCTCGCGAGGGGCCGTCATGACTTCATCGGGCCCGCAGAGAGCACTTCTCTCCTGAAAATCGCGGCAGACCATTGATTCCCAAGCTTGGCCCGATGCCACCATTTTCATCATCCCTAAATCGGCAGTTCAGCTGCGCTCGGTCAGGTACAGCCTTTGGTGCAAGCAATTTCCAACTACGGCGCAGTTTACCTTTCTGGTGAGAACCGCCGTTTTCATAAGCGGTTGAGCCGGAGGCTGATCGGCGATTCGCCCGGCCGCAACTGCCGGATTTAGGATCATTCGTTGTCGGCCGCAGGCCGGTGAGGAACTGACTTCCAAATCCGGAGGATTTCAAGGGCGGAGCCCTTGGGTTAGTTCTTTCCCTCTTTCTCCGCCAGAGCCGCCAGCACTTCTTCGCTGTGCTTCATGGGGCTGACCTTGGTCCACACCTGGACGATCTTGCCGGAGGGGTCGATCAGAAAGGTGTTGCGCGCCGCCACGCCGTTGGGGCTCAGCGAACCGTACGAGTCGACGACTGTCTTGCCGGTGTCGGAAAGCAGTTTGAAGGTCAGGCTTTCTTTGGTGCAGAACTGCTGGTGGCTGTCGGCGCTATCCACACTTACTCCTACGATGGCAGCGTTCAGTTTGTCGTACTTAGGTAAGTCCTGTTGAAAATTGTGGGCCTCGATGGTGCAGCCCTGCGTCATGTCTTTGGGGTAGAAGTAAAGCACCACCCACTTACCGTGGAAGCTCTTCAAGTCGACCACGCCGCCATCCTGCGAGGGCAATGCGACTGCCGGCGCCGGTTGTCCGGCGGTGGGCATTTCCGCCGCGGAGGCAACCAATGCGATGCCGAGAGACACCGCGGTACCGATACAAATGTTACGCAAATTCACTCTGAGTTTTCTCCTTTGGAGATCAGCATACCTCATTTGGGAATCATTGCGCCGAGGATAGACTCCGACCTCCTGAAATCGGCGGAGATTTGGGCCAATGCGAGGGAAACTGCGATGACCGCAACGCTGTTGTATGGCAGGCAATCCTGGCGGCCACTCGTGGCTTAAGAAGATGGGATCGAACAAGGCATGTGGATCCACGGTTCTCGAAAATCTTCGCCGCCGGATAGCTCAGCGTCGCGTCCGAGACCAATAGCCGTTCGAACGCCTCCAGCGCCGCGAAGGATCGCCGCCACGCCTTCGGCCCGCGGGAGCACTGGCGGACGCATTCCACCCTGCCCCAACCGCCGGTTCGCCGAGCTGTTGACGCAGCGGCTCGGCGGCCTGAAAGGCCGCCTGCAGGCAAGATTGCCTGCCACACGAGGCGGAGACACCACGTCTCTTCGACCGGTCGCGGCGTTCTCATAGCATCCCGGTATCGAGCGCCCGCTCACCCCAAGTCTTCGGGGCGAATCGGCAACTGGCGAATGCGCTTGCCGGTCGCCGCGAAAATGGCGTTGCAGACCGCCGGCGCGATGCCGGGCGTGCTCGCCTCGCCGATGCCGCCGGACGCGGCCTGGCTGGGCACGATGTGCACTTCCACCTTGGGCATTTCGTCCATGCGGACCACGTCGTACTGGTGGAAATTGCCCTGCTCCACGCGGCCGTTCTTGATAGTCACACCGCCCTTCAGCGCGGACATTCCGAAGACGATGCCGCTCGAGATCTGCTGCTGGACGCCGGCGGGATTCACCACCGCGCCGCAATCCACCGCGCACACCACGCGATGCACCTTCACTTTGCCCTTCTCCACCGAGACTTCGGCGATCTGCACGGTATTGCTGCCGATGTTATTGACTACCGAAACGCCGCGGCCGTGACCGGCGGGCAGCGGCTTGCCCCAATCCGCCTTTTGGGCCGCCAGTTCGAGCGTCGCGAGCAGGCGCGGATTCTTCGCCAGAAAACGGCGGCGTACCTCGACAGGATCTTTCCCCCCGGCGTGCGCCATCTCATCGAGGAAAGACTCGGCGAAGAAAGTGTTCTGCGAATACCCCACGGAACGCCAGTAACTCACCGGAATTCCGGGGTCGACGGGACGGTGCATGCAGGCGAAACTGTTCAGCTCGTACGGCATGTTGAGAATGCCTTCGGTAGCAGTGCTGCCACCACCGAATGGCGTGCACGCGATGACCGCGTCCAAAGCAAGCGGCCATCCGTCGGCGTCGAGACCGCCCTGAAACTTACAGTACGAGGCAGGGCGGTAGGTATCGTGGCGCATGTCGTCTTCGCGCGACCACGTCACCTTCACCGGCACGTCGACCGTCTTGGCAACCTCGACCGCCTCGCCGATGTAATCCACGCCGCCGCGGCGGCCGAATCCGCCACCCATGTATTCGGAGTGAATCTGCACCTTCGCCGCCGGGAGTCCGGTCTTCTGCGCGGCGATCTGCTGCGCGCCGCTCTGCATCTGGGTCGATGCCCACACGTCGGCGGAATCCGATCGCACCCAGGCCGTGCAATTCAGCGGCTCCATGGGGGCGTGCGCCAGATACGGCGTCTGATACAAGGCGTCGATTCGCTTGGCGCAGGTGGCCAGAATTTTGGGGAGGCCGGTGTTGGTTCCCCGCTGTGTTTCGAACTCCGCCGCCGCATCGGCGAACGACTTCGTGATACCGGGCGTGCTGTTGGCCGCCACTTTGCCTTCGTCCCACTGGACGGTCAGTCTGCGCCGGCCTTCCATTGCGGCCCATGTGCTATCGGCGATGACCGCCACGCCGTTGGAAATCTTGACCACGCTCTTCACGCCGGGGGTAGCCTTGGTCTTGGAGTCGTCAAAGCTGGCGACCGTGCCGCCGAACACCGGGCAGCGTTCCACCACGGCGTAGAGCATCTTGGGCAGGCGCACGTCGATACCGAAGGTGAGGCTGCCGTCCACTTTCGCGGGAGTGTCGAGACGCTTGCGCGACTTGCCGACGATCTTGAACTGCGACGGATCTTTCAACGCGACGTTAGAGGGCGGTGGCATCTTGGCGGCGGCCTCAGCCAAGCTGCCATAGGTGAGCTCATCGCTAGTCGCGGTGTTGATCACCTTGCTATTCTCGGCGCGGCACGCCGACTTGTCGACGCCCCACTGCTGCGCGGCGGCGGCGATCAGCATCTCGCGCGCCTGCGCGCCGGCCTGGCGCAGCGAGGAATACGACGTGCGAATGCTCTGGCTGCCCACCACGCCCTGGAAGCCGCCATAGACGCGGTCGACGCCCGGAAATTCGGTGCGGATTTTGGACCAGTCGCACTCCAGTTCCTCGGCGAGGAGCATGGAGAGCGAGGTCACGGTGCCCTGTCCCATTTCCGCCTTGTGGATGTAGAGGGTGACGAGGTCGTTGTTGCCCACCAGCACGAAGGCGTTGAGCTTGTTGCCGGCGACGGCGGTGTCCGCGGCCAGCTTGCGGCGTTCGGGAAGATAGCAGCCGATGAGCAGGCCTCCGAGGGCGCCGGCGCCGGTGCGCAGAAAGCCGCGGCGATCCACCGCGAGTGGGGTGGCGAACGGGGTGGAATGGGCACTCATTTTGCACCTCCCGCGGGCTTCGCGAGCGCACTCATTGGACACGTCCCACGCTTCGCGAGGACGCTCATTGGGCTGCTCCCGCGCATCACGAGGGTGCTCATTTTGCACCTCGAGCGCTTCACGAGCGCGCTGATCGGGCAATTCCCACGCTTCACGAGAACGCTCATCGGGCACCTCGAGCGCTTCACGGGCGCGCTCATTTTACACCTCCCGCGCTTCACGAGCGCGCTCATCGGGCACCTCCTGCGCATCACGAGGGCGCTCATTTTGCACCTCCCACGCGCTTCAATTCGGCGGCGCGATGCAAGGCGCGGCGCATATCCTCATAGGTGCCGCAGCGGCAGATATTGTTGCGCATGGCCTCGTCGATATCGGCGTCGGTGGGGTTGGCGGTCTTGGAGAGGAGCGCGGCGGCGGTCATAATCTGGCCGGACTGGCAATAGCCGCACTGCGGCACGTCCTCCTCAATCCAGGCCTTCTGGATGGGATGGCTGCGGTCGGGAGAGAGGCCCTCGATGGTGGTGACTTTGCGGCCCGCGACGGCGGAAATCGGGGTCACGCAGGAGCGCTGCGGCTGGCCATCGATGTGAACGGTGCAGGCGCCGCAGAGCGACATGCCGCAACCGAACTTGGTGCCGGTGAGGCCCAGGGTGTCGCGCAAAACCCAGAGCAACGGCATGGCTTGGACGACGTCGACGGTCTGCGGCTTGCCATTTAAGGTGAATTTGACTGCTGCCACGGATACCCTCCTCTAAGTGCTTGTCTAGAAGTATAAGACAATCATGCCGATGAGTGGTAGAGAATGGAAACTGTGAGGCGGATTTCAGTTCTGCTCGCAGTGCTGGCCTTGGCACAGGCGAATGGGCAAGAGCGGCAGGTGGAAAGTGTGGTGCCGGCGCTGGCATTCGGCGGCAAGTGCACGTCCAGCGTGACGATGCAGAATCTGGGCGACCGCATGGTGGTGGCGGACGTGGAAGCCCACAAACCGAGTGGCGCTCTGGCCCCTATTTTCGGACACCCGGCGATTGCCATGCGGCTGGGGCCGGGCGAGAAATCGACCTACAAACCGCAGATCGACGATGAGACGGAGAGCGCGTGGGTGAAGGTGCGGGAAAGGGTGCCCGCGCCGAGGCTCTCGCCGGTGCTGGCGATCAGCGGGGCGACGGAATGCGTGGTGGGCAACGAGTTGAAGAGCGTGGGCCGCGACGTGGTCTACCCCACGAGGAATCCCTGGTTCGCCGGGGATGTGGCGGAGCTGAGCGGCGCGCTGGTATCGCTGATCAATACGACGGAGCGGGCGGTGAAGGCAACGCTGTGTTACTCGGCGGGGAATCTGTATTCGGTGCCCGGAAATACGGCGGCCTCGGCGGAACTCACGCCGGTGTGCAGCGCGGCGTTCGACGTGCAGATTCCGCCCTTCGGCGCGCGGGAATTCCCGGTGGCGCGCGATGGGAGCACGCATTTCTCGCTGAAGACGCAGGGGGCGGCGATTGTGCTGGAGATGCTGCGGCCGGTGGGAGCGAGCATCAAGATGTATAAAGTGGACTCGACGATTCACTTTGGCGGCGAAGTGGTGGGGAAGTAGTGGGGGGTTACGCTCCCGGCAGGTCGGATTGCTCGGAGTGGGTGACGATCCGCTCGGACGTGATGGATACTTCCCAGATCGCCGTTTGGAGAGAGTCGAGTGAAGCCGCTCCTCAGACTGCCGACGTACTGGGCGATACGTGCTCGGCACGCGAAAGGGGTTGGCCAGTACTGCTGACGACCTGTTTCCAAAACATTCCATTTATGGGAATGCTCTTCTTTCCAAGTGTCACGAGAGGCATCGGAACCAGCACGAACTCCGTCAACCATTGCGATATCATGCAGTCGGTATAACCTGCCAAGGCGTTGTCAACCGCCAACGCGCCGAGGCGTTCGCAATAGATCTGATCATGGGCATTGGCGGGTACAGCGCGGATGTGATGGCGCGGCTGGTTGACAAACACCGGGATGCCCTTTCCGTGCGCATCGACTACTTTGGCCTGAAGTCGTGCTTTTAATTGATCGACAAACTTGGTCTTTGTCACTTTGGCACCTTCAATGGACGCTTCCATGCTCTCCAGTGCCGTGCCGACACCCTCGGCGACGACCACCACAGCATGAGGGTTGTGTGCTCGCTGATCCTCATCTTCAACTCTCTCTCCTATGTGGTCGACGAGTTTGACCAGATATTGTTCGGCATCATCTACGGTCAAGGCCTTGAATTCTTCAGGAATCAGCACGGCGTCAACATGGCCGCTCGCTAGTGCGGCGTTAGCCGCCACGAATCCAGATTCTGCACCGAAGAGTTCAACGACGCAGATTCTCCGCGTTGCTTCTGCCTCGCTGTGCAGAGTGTTAATCACGCGTGTGGCCTGCTCGACTGCGGTATCGAAGCCAAAGGACTGCCAGACCCAAAGCACATCGTTATCCATCGTCTTCGGAATACCGACCACGCTCCGTGTTGGGTTCCTAACAGCGATTTCGTGAGCGGTCTTCAGAGAGCCATCGCCACCAATGACGTACAGAATGTCAATGCGATTGGTCTGAAGCTGTAGCGTGATTTCGTCTGCCATTTTTCGAATGGCAGCATCTCCCGAAATATCCTTTCCCGTTTCGTCTTTGGGGTAATATCTAACGATGCCGAGTTTGGATCCTCCCTGGTCCAACCAACCCTCTGTCATTGCTGTGGTGAGTTCTACCAGACTATCCGCTAGTGTGCACAAGCCTTGGAAGCTGTTGTAGACACCGAAGATCCTGCCACGGGATGAACCGATGGAATAGGTGTCGCAATGGCGCTTGACGACGCTGTGTATTACGCAGTGGAGGCCGGGAGCGACGCCACCCGTCGTGACGACAGCCGCCCGAACGTCATGCGGATCAAATCGCAGTTCGGCTCTCGGTCCAGCCTCAAGGAACGAAGGGACGGTCAACTTTTTGTCTTGAAACCTCGCTAGCAACTCCATGTCAGCGATGACTGCCTTCCGTGATCCACGCCGGCGAAACAGACCTAGTTTGTCCTGGGGAATGTTATTTGGGGACGTAGGTCTGTCTTGAACCTCAGTCACGTCGGTTTGGAAAGAAAGTCCCTTGTCGACGCAATCGAGCAGGATCAACCGTTCGCTGGCGAGGTTTGCGATGTTTGTAATTCGCTCACGCGGCATCTGAGCCACTCCGTACGTTCTGCAGCGTGCTGCAGGAATCGGCGACACAACAACCTTGAACAGTCTAACACTGATTGCGGGCGGACATAGATAATAGGGTCTTTATTGGCTAAAGCGAGGCCGCTGAGGGGCGATCTGCGGGGGCAGGACGCTCAGCACGCGTTACCCCCGCCGACACCGTTGTATTTAGAAAACCGATTCCCATCGCGAAATCCCCTCCGCACCCCGAAGGGCGCCCCAAGTCGCGTTGGGGGAAGCATGCGGCCGAGCGCGGCGGTAGCGGGCGTGATCTCCTCGAAGGCCGTTTCCGGCCGGCCAGAGCCAGATTGGTGGATGGAAGGGCTGTTATCGACAGCCATTTGTTTACCGATCTGCGAATGGCCTGGCGGTCTCGCCGGTTGCCAGAATGTTGGCGGATCGCTTTGCGAGTCGAAGCTCTATACTGGTAATTCCATGTCACAACGTGAATTTCAGACTGAAGTCAGCCAGTTACTGCATCTCATCGTCCACTCTCTCTATTCGCATCCCGAGATCTTTCTTCGCGAACTCATTTCCAACTCGTCAGATGCGCTCGATAAACTTCGTTACCTGACGCTCACCGACGATGCCTATAAGGCGCTACCTTTCGATCCCCGAATCGATCTGGAACTCGCTGAGGAAAAGAAGACCTTAAGCATCGCTGACACAGGCATCGGCATGAACGAGGAGGAACTGGTTTCGAACTTGGGCACCATCGCCCGCTCGGGGACCAAGAACTTCGTCTCCCAGCTTTCCGGAGACGCCAGGAAAGATTCCAATCTCATTGGCCAGTTCGGCGTCGGGTTTTATAGCGTCTTCATGGTCTCGGACCGGGTTGAAGTGGTATCCCGGAAGGCAGGGGAGAAGCAGGCGTGGCGATGGACCAGCGACGGAAGGACGGGGTTCGACATCGAGCCCGCCGAACGTGCGGTGGCCGGCACCACCGTTCTGCTGCATTTCAACGAAGAGGGCAAGGAGTACGCCAATAGCTGGCGTTTGCAGCAGATCGTTAAGAAATATTCCAACCATATTGCCTTCCCCATCTTTCTTACCTATGACAAAAGCGAGTGGAGCGAACTGGAGAAGAAGTCGATCCAGAAGCGCACCACCGAACAGGTCAACACCGCCAGCGCTCTCTGGCGCCGTCCAAAGACAGAGCTCAAGGATGAGGATTACAAAGAACTGTACAAAGCGGTCTCGGGCGATTGGGAAGACCCTCTCTTCTGGTTCCACACCAAGGCCGAAGGAACCCTGGAATACACCACTCTGTTCTACGTTCCCTCCAAAGCGCCGCTCGATCTCTACCAGGCCGAATACAAGGGCGGCGTAAAGCTTTACGTCAAACGCGTCTTCATTATGGACGACGCGAAGGAGCTTCTGCCCCAGTACCTACGCTTCGTTCGCGGCATCGTCGATAGTGAGGACCTGCCGCTTAACATCAGCCGCGAACTCCTGCAGCAGAATCGCGTACTGACCAACATCCGCACAGCCAGCGTTAAGAAGATTCTTTCCGAACTAAAGAGCATATCGGCCAGCCAACCAGAGCAGTACGCGAGGTTTATCGCCGAATATAACCGACCGCTCAAGGAGGGTTTGTACGGCGACTTTGGAAATCGCGAAACGATACTGGATCTGATCCGGGTCAAGTCGACAAAAGTGGAGGGACTCACCAGCCTCGCCGAGGTGAAGGCGCGCACCAAGGACGGGCAGAAAGGCATCTACTACATCACCGGAGGGCCCGAATCCCTACTCCGCACGTCGCCTCTGCTGGAGATCTATCGGAGGAAAGATCTGGAAGTGCTGATTCTGGATGATGACATCGACGAAATTGTCTTCTCCGGCATTGATAAATACGACGGTGTGGATCTCAAGGCAGTGAACAAGAGTTCCACAAGTGAAGACTTAAAGGACGATTTGGAGCCTGACAACCAGCAGGAAATCCAGCCACTGCTGGACAGGATCAAGGCGACCCTCGGCGATCATGTGAAGGATGTCCGCGCCTCAGTGCGGCTCGCAGATAGTCCCTCTTGCATCGTCTCCGGGGAGGAGGAGCCCTCCATGAAGATGCAGCAGATGCTGCGTGCCATGGGCCAGAAGGACATTCCCTCCTTGAAGCCGACGCTGGAGATCAACCCGAATCACGAGATTGTGAAAAAACTGCTTGCACATACCGATAGCGCCGTCGTGGAAGACGCCGCCTGGCTCCTATTTGACCAAGCCCTTCTCGTGGAGGGCCTGCCACTTCAGGCACCCGGCAGCTTCGTTCAGCGTCTCAATCGAGTCCTAAATCGCTCCATTTAAGGCATACGCAGTTGCCATCGAGGAAAGCGTGAGCGCCTCGGTGGAGCGCCACCCAACGGCAACGCTCCGACGAGAGGCAGGTGGATTCGGATTCCTATCGCGAAATCCCCTTTCAACCACCAAAGGCCCGCGAAAACGCGTTCTGGGAAGCTATGCCCGCGTCACCGGCGACCCGGAGGGAACGCTTCCTGAAAGGGACAGAGCAGAGCATTCCAGCTGAGTACGAGTGGACTGATCATTCACTCGCCATTTCAAAACGCGGCGCCGAGGCTCTCGCCGGTGCTGGCGATCAGCGGGCGACGGAATGCGTGGTGGGCAACGAGTTGAAGAGCGTGGGCCGCGACGTGGTCTACCCCACGAGGAATCCCTGGTTCGCCGGGGATGTAGCGGAGCTGAGCGGCGCGCTGGTATCGCTGATCCATACGACGGAGCGGGCGGTGAAAGCAACGCTGTGTTACTCGGCGGGAAGTCTACGATCCACCCGTGGGGCTGACAATGCGGAAAGGCACGACACGCGTGACGGTGTTACGGCCCTGCCGAATCGTGACCCGCGCCTCGTACGTCCCTGCGTCCAGGGAAGCCTTGGGCATCGTCGCCAGAAAAGGAAATTCGTGCTTCTGCTCCCCTTTAGGACCCAGGGTGCTGCCGTCCGCCGCCGTGTTATAAACCTCGTCCTGGAATGGCAGGTTGGAGCGTACTAAGGCCCGTCCGTCTTGAACGATTTCAATGCTGATATCCGGTTTACCGCTGCTCAGATCGGGATAGACGATGAAGTAGATCTGCAGATCGAAGTCCTGGTTGGCGGGGAAAACCGGATCGAGCAGGGGGGCCAGGGCGGTCTTGCGATCGAAGCTGAGCACTTGATCGGCATCGAACCTGTCGGAGGATTCGTTCAGTTCCCTCACAAACAGTGGGTCGCTGATAGCCAAGCCCGGCAGGCTGTCGGTGGCATGCAGTGGCTCACTGGCAGATCCCGACTTGCCGGAAACCAGGTCGTCTACCGTTCCCTCGATGGTATACCGGCCGCCTGGCAAGTGGATCTCACGCATGAAATACAGATTGCCGGCGCGGCGCGCAGGCAACTTCTTGAGGGGCTCCTTGATGGTGATCTCCTTCCCGGTTTGCCATACCACTTTGCCGTCGGCATTGCGGATGGTCTCCCCAATGTGTGCCTGTACCAGAAATTTCCCGGCGCGATTGTCGGTTTGAAACTCGAGGGCGTTGAGGGGACACTCCACCAGCAGCAGCCCGCTCATGGGACCGAGGTCCGTGTTCGCGGACTTCGCTCTGAGCGGCTGAGTACGGATCAAGTGCGTGCGGACAGGCAGTCCGCCTGAAGATGTGGCAGCCGCCGGCATGGGAGGGGTATCGGCGGAGGCGGCGTTCTCCATCGGAGCGACAATGAGAACGGTGTTGTCAAGCACCTTTGGGTCGCGGACCAGCGCGCCGCCGGTCGCAGTGGCCAGGTTCTGCAGGGGCGCCCAGGTTTCCGTGGATGCCTGCGGAGACGGGTCCATGACGATGACGCTTACGGAATTTGCCCTACAGAAATCGATGGTATGATTCAGCCGGCTCCGAATCTCTTCAGAACCGCCCTTTACGGATGCGAGAGCATCCTGCGCCGGGTTCTCCAGAAGGACCATCAGGAGGCGTTTTCCCGGCCGCCGTGCGAGCGCATCGGCGGCCTGATCGAGAGCATCGACGAACCCCGGTAGATCGGTGTCGCGCGCACTGTGGGCGGCATCCAGCAATGCCTGCTCGAGATCCTTAGCCCTACCTTCGCGGCAAAGTTGGGCGAATGCGGTTTTAGGGGCGTCAATTATGTATGAACAGGTCGGGTTATCATACATGAAAGAAGTGTTGGCATCCAGCGTTCCAGTTCGAATGCCTTCACGGCTCGGCGCTGTGACGCGGTCAGCTCCGGCGCAATCATCACCGTCGCGCGACGCCCCGGCCCGCGCGTCGTCGTACGCACCAGCGTTGCCCGGATCTCGGCGAGATCGCCCATCATCGCCCGGACGGAGTCGCCTGTTCCGAGCGTGATCTTCGCAAGACTCACGAGCATCAGTCCGAGGACCGTTGCAAAGGTGTGTAGCCGGATGGACCCATCCGCCCACTGATGCGACGGTCCCCAGGGCACCACGCCACCCTTCTTCGCCCGGCGGAACAGTTCTTCGACGTTCCA
>Ga0182030_10006243_pt1 | contig 25184 bp, 22 predicted proteins | sample 812S3MmetaG_FD_121299 | JGI IMG/M metagenome (GOLD analysis project Ga0182030, IMG submission 121299) | Permafrost microbial communities from Stordalen Mire, Sweden - 812S3M metaG (Illumina Assembly) | ecosystem: Environmental > Terrestrial > Soil > Wetlands > Permafrost | place: Sweden...
CGACGATGAAAGCACCATGTTGTCTGGCGATTTTGGTCGCTTTTAATAGATCCGCTGGAATGCCGCCAAGGTGAGTCAAAATTATGCACAGAGTTTGCTCTCCTGCGAGCAGCGCTAACTGCTCGTAATCAAAGTCGAAGTGATCGATCTGTGTGTCGCAAACACGCACTTTCAAGCCAGACTGATTGATGGCGTGAATTACTTTAGGACAACAAAAAGCTGGCACTATTACTTCGTTGCGGGGGCTGAATTTTTTCAAGGTCGAAAGAGCAACAACCAGGCAAGCAGCAGCTGAACTGCCAATCTGTACATAGGGCACTTTTAAATAACTGGCAAGCATTGTCTCGAGTGTATGTCTTCCTTCCTTAAAGAAGTCATTCAAGCATAAGGGAAGACCGGCAGCGGGAGGCAGCTCACGTACGATCACAGGCTAGTGTTCTCCAGAAGTTTCGACTTTTCGCTATCATCACTATTATCCTTCAAGGTTTTTTTTTGAACGGTGCTCTCTTCAGCTGCCAGAACAAAAATGCCTCCAAGTATTAGCAGGCTGCCTATTACCTGAACTACGTTCAATTTTTCGTCTAGAAACACAACCGAAAAAATGAGCACAGATACAATTTCTAAGTGCGAGGCGGCAAAGGCAGGACCAATCGGTGCATGCTTCAGCAACGTCATCCAGGTTATAAACGCACCCAGATAGCCAAGGATAGAGAGATAAATCCATTGCTCGCACATAATTTGTGCAATCCAGCGGAGAATAATTTGAAATTGAAAAATTTCGGGAAAAGCGGCATGGGCTCCTGCGAGCTTGAAGCCGATTTGCGACATCGTATCAAACACCATCAAAACAAAAAAGCCAATCACATAGAAGCGCGTCATTATCTGCCCCACCCTACGAGTGTCACACCGGTGGCAATGAGACACGTCGCGATGATGCGATTGACTGTCAATTTCTCATCGAAAAACAAACGTCCACCAAGCATCACGGCGACGATATTGACCGAACCCATAAGGACGCCCTGCGAAAGTGGAACGTTCGACATAAAGCCCAGATAAACGAAAAACTCGATTATGTAAGTGCCAATGCCCAGCCAGAGCCAGTAGTTTGCCAGCATGAAACGCCAGCGGGCGAGACCTTCCATTTCGTCTGGAGCCTGTGCTGCAGCTTTAAATGACAGCTGACCAAAAGTGTCGATAAATAAATTGCAGGTCCACAGTAATGTGGCAATTGGACTCATTGGGCCTCTGCTGCAGATTCCGGTTTAGATTCCGGTTGTTTTGAGATGCTCTTTATTCCCGCTCTCAAAAAAGAGTTGGCGATGAAAACAGCATGTCTTGTACTTGTGAATCTAGCACCTATTGACGACATTGCCTCACAACCAGGAGAGGCTGCTATATAGAACTTAAAATCATTGCTGCAAGCGTAATCTAGATGGGTGAGCAAGCTTACTTCAGCGAGGTTGAAGTTTATAGCCGGTAGATATGCAAAACCGCTATATTTGTCGATCAGGTTGTCTCGGTGGGCAAAACAAAGATTGAAGCCAATTAGCTGGTTCTGGACGTGGTAAAGAAAGACCACTCCGCAATTGCTTTCATCAAGAAGCAAATCATGAAAATAATTGAGTGTTTGTTTATTACCGCGAAACAAAGCAGCGCCTGAGGCATAGGCTAACTGAGACTGCGCTCGCTCATAAGTATCTGAATAAAGTTGGTACAGCTCTTGCAACACAGTCGGATCATAAAAAAAACGATCGCCCGTGAAGAACTGAATTTTATCAATGCTAGTTTTGCTCTTGAATTTTTGCTGCAAATTGGCGGCACTGGCTGGTTCGAGAGCAGCTAAATACTGCTCGATAGTTGAAAAATTGATGGCAATGTAGGCAATAGACTTTCCAGAAATCAGACTAAATTCGTCTGATTGTTCGCAAAATTGCATCAGCTTTTGCGCCTGTGTATTTTCCTCGCGGGGCAGCAGCGGCGATTCTTCGGGTATGTCTTTGAGCACGAGTAAATCAGCATTGCGCTTTTGCATTTGTAGCTTCAGCTCTAAAATAAGAGCTGGAATATTTTCGATTGCTGGCGAAACCAGAAATTCTGTAGCAGTGGTGCCCACAAAAAGAGTGCGTTTACGTAAGAACTGACTCTTGTAGACGCTTTTCAAACCAGGCCAAAATTTGCAAGCGCTACCAAGCAAGTAGCCGAGCAATTCGGACTGCGCTGTATAGCCAGGAATACGACTGGAGCCTAACTCCAGCGTGCAAATCTCTGGCGACGAGTGTCTGAGAAAGGCGTTAATTAGTTGTCTTGGCTCAATTGCATTTTTGTAAAAATGAGCGTTTAATCGGTGTTGCGGCAGACCGAGAGGCTGAATTGACGCCGGTGTAAGAGAATCGATGGGCGACAGCGCCGGCAATTCACCGGTTGAGTCGAGTAATGCCGAATTGGTATCTGAAGTTTTTTTGTTCATGGTTCAAACTTGATCACTGAGGGGAAAAACTGCTGGTTTCCTGTCTGGACAAATACTGAGGGTAGCTGACACCCGGATTTAGGTTAACCTTATTTTGTCTTTCGCTCAGTCGAAAGCCCGATTTTTAAACCTCTTTGCAAGATTGACTTTAAAAGATCTTCATAGATTCGAGCGGTCCACTGGCTGACTATTAGCTCTCTTTCAGTGCTTTCGGTCACAGCAACAGATGGCAGCGCCTCTGCACTCTCTCCTTCATACTCAAACTGACCGGGCAAGTCAACAAAATTGCGGTGAGCATTCGATAATCTTGCTGCCAATTGTTGACCAGGGCTGATTCGAGCTTGTTACAACGATCAGTTGTTTTGGTATCGAATGTGGTTGCACTTTCGGTTACCAGTCGTGATTGAAAAACGATCACTCCACAAATTACTACGATTGACTACAAAAAAGCATAAAGGTAGGAAAGGCAATCTCGTTACGGTAAGATTCTAGGCATGACAATTCCAGTAATCAAACTAAAACCACAGAGACCAGAGCGCCGCAGGCATCCGTGGGTCTACGATAACGAAATAGCAGACGGACCAGATGCAGCCTTCGAAGACGGCGACGTCGTCAAAGTGCGTGATTCGCGAGGACGCGTTCAAGGAGCCGGCTACTTGAATAGCCGCAGCCGCATCGCTTTTCGCTATTTAACGAGAAATCCTGATGAAAATATCGACGCCACTTTCTGGCGTAAGCGCGTCAAAGCCGCTTATGACTACAGGCAGGATCGCTACGCTTATCGCAAACAGCTGCCTGGTGTGTATCGATTGATCCATGGCGAAGCCGATGGAATTCCTGGCCTCGTTGCTGATGTGTACGGCAAATACGTCGTTGTTCAATTTCTGGCTTTAGGTCTTGAACAATTTCGCGAAGATATTATTCAAGGCATTGTTCTTGCCACTAGCGCCGAAGGTGTTTACGAGCGCTCTGACTCTACTATTCGTGAGCTTGAAGGACTGGAACAGGTGAAGGGAGTCGTCTGGGGACAAGAGCCACCAGACCTTCTCGAGTTTGAGGACGAAGGTGCGATTCTGCTGGCCAATATCAAAAATGGTGCTAAAACAGGATTGTTTTTAGACCAGCTCGAGAATCAAAAAGCCGCCGCGCATGAGGCTCAAGGCCGCGATGTTCTCAATTGTTTTTCCTACACTGGAATATTTGGCCTTCGCTCTGGACTGATGGGGGCAAAATCAGTTACGGATGTGGAAATCAGTGAACACTTCAATGCGTTGAACGAAAAGCAATGGGAGCGAAACGGGCTAAGCATTCCGCATAAGCTCGTCACCGAGAATGTTTTTGATCATCTGCGAGAACTGGACACTCAAGATTTTCGCACCGATATGATCATTCTTGATCCGCCCGCTTTTACAAAGAAGCGGGCGAATCGAGAAGGTGCTATCCGCGGATATAACGAGATCAATCGCATGGCTCTTAAATTGCTGCGTCCAGGCGGTGTGCTGGTTACCTGTTCTTGTTCGCATCACCTTACAGTCGATGAATTCTCTGATATCGTATATGGTGCTAGTATGGACGCTCATCGCGAGCTTAAATTAATCGAATTGAGGGGGCAGCCAGCGGACCATCCAGTCCTTCTTGATGCTCCCGAATCGAGTTATTTGAAGTGCCTGATTCTCGCTGTCAGCTGATTATCGCGTTTGCTGCCGCTGGACCTGCGCAGCGAACATTTTGATATGACCGAGGAACTGGTCTTTCGGCTGGAAGCCACCGATTCTACCGACGACTGTCTCTTTGTCTTTTAGTAGCAGAATGGCGGGGAAACCACTTACATCGTATTTTGTTTTGACCCAGGTACCAAGCGTGGGATCATCACCGTCGACTCTCCATTTTTCTTTGCCCCAATTACGATACTGCGATCAGCTGTCTGCCTACCTGTGTAACGCCGAATTACCCTGCTCGTGATGAACACGTTGTGGCAGATCAGTACCTTGCTAAGCGCCTCAAGGACGTTTATGGCGTTTGAGCACGGTGTTGCCAAGCGCTCGGGCGGGACAAAATCAGGCGCTTTTGCGTTGTCAAATAGCTTGGCGGGGATTTTCCCCAAAAGAATTTCGGGACACCTAATTGGAACAGAGCTTATTTTTTTGAGAAGTTTTTTCCCGTTCGTCCGTATTGAGCTAGACGGATTCACATAGCGATATAGGGTCTGACGTGTGATACCAAGCTCTCGACACTGGTCATTCTGTTCTCAGCTCGGTCCATTCCACCGAAGTATGGCTATGCTTATGTCGTCATCAGGCACCCTAAAGAGACGCTGGATTCGAGAAATCATTTTTTCCGGTGAAACGCCGCTTCGAGCCGCGAGTCCCAGAAATCCCGGCAGCCTCTCGCGCGGAATTACCGACTCGAGCCCGTCCGAGTGCGTAAATGCGAAATCCCCCTTGTTCAGCTGCACGACGTTGTTGCTGGAACCTAGTTCACCATATTTCCATTGAGTCGTTATTGCCGGCGATTCGGCGGGGAGCTCGGTTACACTTCCATCAGCACGCGCGATATAAGTAGCCAGATCGCCCCCGGCCCCTGCATGATGAAGCCTTCCGGTGTCAGGATTTAAAGAGATATGGCTCGCCGACAGTGTCTTCTCTGAAGAATCCCCATTGCTCATGATGTCCTGCGCAATCTCGTCAATCTCGCGCAATCCTTCATTTGCGTCCCTGCCTGCCAACTTACTGGCTAGACCCTGTGCACTGAAGGCTTCATGGGTTCTGACTGACTCCAAAGCGGATGCCTGACCGTGCCCCATCCAATCAGCGACAACACCATGCACGTCACCGTTTGGATCCCTAAACACTGACGTGAAATCGCTGCTTGGTCCGGTGGGATCGATCGGACGTCGCAAAAACGCAGCCTCAACATTGCCGCCGAGAGCTTTAGTGAACTCGGCTGGATTTTCAAACTGCTCTTGCCTTGCTTTTAGAGCCAGCCCCTCAGAATCTGCGCCTGAAACGCTGGAACTGGTGGGAATCTCCCTGGGAAATCCGCGTGAATCTAGTCTTGCTTGCAGATTCTCGTCGTTAAGACTACGAAGGTAACGGAGCGCATCCTTATACCCGTCTGGACCGCCAGCCTTGATGTGACTATTAACGGCAGCTTGAACCTGGGCAAGCCTCCCTGGGTCGTCAGCGTAAATCACCTGCAACCCCTTTTTCATGATACCCTCCGGTGCCCTGCCGGGATTCGTCCAGTCGCTGAGCAATGACTCTTGCTGACCGGGCTGCTTGAGCGCCGCCAATTTATTACCGAAGTCAAAATTTCCCTGTTCCGTGGCGCCTTTTGCAGCCAAGTCCTTCAGGGACTGATAATCGCTTGGCGCCGGTGGTGCGGGAGCAGCAACAGCAACAACTTTGTGCGGGACACCTGGAGTTCCGGCGGACGCAACCGGCTCGATCGGAGCACCTACAACTGCTGCAGCGTGCTTCGCAGAAGCGAGTTCTGGCAAAGGTGGAGCGGTTGAGCCAGGAATTGCTGTACCCAGTAGCGCCGCTGCTTCAGGAGCGGCTGCAGCAGACTCAACCGAAGCTGAAGCCGCTACCGCCTGCTCCGCCGGAACTGGAACCTCCAATGGGGCAAGCGCGGGAGCCTTAAATGCATATCGAAGGGACGCACCGGCGGTAGCGGTGACGGCAATGGTGACACCAGTAAATAATGTTGGCCCAGTATCCTTCTTCAGCCGCTCATGCGCCTCTTGATTCTCTGCCTCAGTATGCTGCTCCTGGTTGTACAAAGTGCCGATGTCGCCGTGTTTAGAAACCTCAATGCCAGCTTTTACAGCTTCAGTCCCGGTCAGACCCAAACCCGCTCCGATCGACAACCCGCCTGCCGCTTGCAAGACTGGCGCAACAAACGGGGCGGCTAAGCCATCTGTTACTACAACGGTGACAGTGCCAACGACAGCAATACCGGCAACCGCAGCCGCCTCCCCCGGATGCTCCCCGACCCACTGCGCGCCAGCGCCAATCAGGTGGCCGGCGCCCCTTACCGCATCGACGGCGGCCTCTCCTGTTCCCGCCGCTAGGGTTTTTCCTATATCCACGATGTTATGCGTTTTTGTAGCCACAGCTGTATAAGCACTGCTTGCCATATTCTCAACTGAATGGAGAGCCGCAGAAGCCGAGTCGACAATTTCAAACCCGTGCATCATGCTATCAACCGGTCTGTGCCACCCGGCTAATTCGTTTGGCTTGGGCGGAGAATAACCGCCCTCTTTTTTTGCAGCGCCGCCAACTGCATCTTTGTCAGTGCCACCAACATTTTCCTGGTCAGGAATACCATTCTTAGTGTCGTGAATGTCTCCCCAACCCTGACCGAAAGCAGTCGCGAATCCGTCATGGGCTTGATTGCTAAGACGCTGTCTGAACTCTGCCACTTCATCTTCTTTTGCAGGGTCCTTCGGTGCATCTTTCGGTTTGGTGGAGCGATCATCTTCAGCCATAATTCACTTAGCCTGCGACAAAACAACTGGAGTTTTCCGCATATGACTACAGGTTGTGACACCCCCTGTTCAATGAAGCCTTTATTATTACAAATCTAATCACGACAATAGTCAAGTACTACTATCGCATGCTCGCACGAGTTCTACTCGAGAGCCTAAAAAAAGTGGGGGAGCTTGACTGTTAATCTCGAAATTTATTTTCCGACAGACTCCGAGACGGATTTGAAACAAATCTGTTCGTTCAGCGCTTATATGTTCCCATTAATCTGCCAGTACCCAGTATATGTCCCTGCATTGATTTCAGCAGTCCACTTGCATCAAGGCCTTTAGGCAATCCCCGGCCATCTAGCGCGTAAACCGTAAAGTAGTAATGGTGAAGCTTGCCTGGCGGCGGCTGCGGTCCCCCGTAGCCAGTTTTTCTAAAACTGTTTTTGCCCTGTCTGGCATGATTGAGAATAACCTCTTCATTAGAGACGTTTGCGGGCAGTCCTTTCTCGTTTGCAGGAATGTCATAGACAACCCAGTGAATCCAGTCCCCACCAGGGGCATCCGGATCAGCGGCAATCAAGGCAAAACTTGCCGTTTTATCTGGAGGAGTGCTCCAGCTTATCGCCGGCGAGAGATTGGCTCCGTCTGCCGTGAATTTTTTGGCAATGCTTTGGCCATTGGCTATATCCGGACTGCTCACTGTAAGGGTTTGAGGAACTGGCGCTGCGACCGTTATCGGATTTTTTTCTGGCGCGGTGTCACCTTTATGGCACGTGGTCAGAATTGATACGGCAATGCTTGCTACCGTCGCCATGGTTAAAGTCAGCAAAGCCGAAGTTGTCTGCTTGAAATTGCTTGGCATAATTTGCTGGAGCTCCGAGGTGCGGGAATCCTAGCAACTTTTACAGACACTAGCAAATGAAAAACGGATCGTTGGTCTTTTTTTGGCAATGGTGATTATACGGATTAATGTTTGGCCGTTGTATCGCTAGAGCTAAGCGGGCGCTAGTTTTTTATAAATTAGGCAAATTTTTGTACTCAAAATTGTGCACTAGCTACATTAATCTGAGTTGGAGGCCATTGTGTCTTAACCTTGCCGCGCTTATACTCTCTTCGATCGGAATTTTGCGACGAACAAATGACTATAAAGTCGTCGAAAAAATCCGCTGTCCGACCGAAAAAAGGCTGCTAATAGAACGACGATGCGTCACCAGTCCAAACAGTCGTAAAAGTAAATAAGAATCAAAATCGTAAAATAACAGTCCGATGACGTGTCCCAAGGGAGGCTCTCATGTTTGCTTGGTTGCTTATTGCTATTGAGCTCGCATTTTTATACCTGGCTTACTGGTTTGTTTTTGTTAGAGAACCAAAAAATATTCAAATAGAAGGACAGCTGTGGGGCGGCTATGACAGCAGCACACACAAGTCTTTCGAACACAATGTCCTCGACTTTCCTGAACAGTATGGCGACGAGCCGCACCATGGCGGAAGAGCTGCCTAAAGCACTTATAGTGGTGGCTCGGTTGCGACTTTTCTGGCAGTACATTCCAAAACGATGTCGCCATTTTTTTCGTCGACTATTACTGTGCCACCATTTTCCAACTGTCCGAACAGCAGTTCCTCTGCCAGAGGTTCTTTGATCTTTTGTTGAACTAGACGGCTCATTGGACGCGCACCATAGTTTTTGTCGAAACCTTTGACTGCTAGCCACTCGCGAGCGGGTTGCTTCAATTCAATCGTCACATCTTTTTCGGCCAGTTGTTCTTTAACTTCGGCGACGAATTTATCCACTACACGGATGATTTCGTTGTGCGTCAATTGATTGAAAACAATCGATGCGTCGAGCCGATTGCGAAACTCTGGTGAGAAGGCTCTTTCGAGTGCGTTCTTACCTTTATTGCCGCCCAGACTGAAGCTGGTATCACTACTTTCAGGGCTAGTTTTTTCCTCTGAGCCACTTTGCAAGCTGGAAGGAAGCCAGCTGCTCGTGGGGACAGCTTTTTTGAAGCCAATGTCTTCTGCTGCCATCTCGCGAGCGCCAGCGTTTGTGGTCATGATCAAAATGACATTGCGAAAATCCGCTTTTTTGCCATTGTTGTCTGTCAGTGTGGCATGGTCCATTACTTGAAGCAAAACGTTGAAAATATCGGGATGTGCTTTTTCCAGCTCATCCAAGACAAGCACTGCATGTGGTGTCTTGTTGATAGCATCTGTGAGCAAGCCGCCCTGCTCGAAACCGACATAGCCTGGAGGCGCGCCGATCAATCTGGAGACTGTATGCTTTTCCATGTATTCGCTCATATCGTAACGCAAAAAATTCACGCCCAGAACTTTAGCTAATTGCTTGGCTAATTCTGTTTTGCCGACACCGGTTGGTCCAGAAAATAAGAAGGAGCCAATTGGTTTGGTCGGATGACTGAGACCGGCTCGCGATAGTTTGATCGCCTTGACCAATTGCTTGACAGCATGGTCTTGACCATAAATTTCTTTCTTCAGTTCAGCTTCCAAACTTTGCAGACGTTCTTTGTCTGAACCAGAGACAGATTTGGCAGGAATTTTGGCAATAGAGGCAACGATCATCTCCACATCCCAGGCTGTAACCGTGCGCGATTCAGGAGATGGAATGCCGTCCGGGTTGTCGACGAGAATAGTGGTCAAAGTTTCTGGCGCCTTTGTCACTTCGACTGCAACTTTGCCCTTAAGTAAATCGGCTGCGTCCGCGCGAAGTTTGACAGAAGCGCCGACTTCGTCAATAACATCGATTGCTTTATCGGGCAAAAAACGGTCATTTATATGTTTAGCCGCCAGTTCTGTTGCTGCTTTTAGTGATGCATCAGTATAAATAACGCCATGGTGCGCCTCGTAATTGAGTTTTAATCCATGCAAAATTTTGATCGTGTCGGCAATGCTTGGCTCATTTATTTCAATTTTTTGGAAGCGACGAGCAAGAGCTTTGTCTTTATCAAATGACAATTTGTACTCAGGATAAGTCGTTGCGCCAATACAACGCAGTTCGCCTGAAGCCAGAGCCGGCTTGAGTATGTTTGATGCGTCCATATGACTACCAGTAGCTGCTCCAGCGCCAACAATTGTGTGGATTTCGTCAATGACAAGGATGGCGTTCTTTTTGTTCTTCAGTGCTTTGATTACATTCTTTAGGCGTTTTTCGAATTCACCTGCATATTTGGTGCCGGCTATAAGTGAGCCCAAATCCAGCAGGAAGACTTCAGCATCTTTGAGAATGGTCGGCACTTCGCCTTTGACAATTTTCAAGGCCAACCCTTCGGCTATCGCCGTTTTACCAACGCCTGGATCACCGACATAAATAGGGTTGTTTTTGCGTCTGCGAGCAAGAACATGGATCGTCCTCTGTAATTCATTTTCGCGTCCAATCAGCGGATCGATTTTGTTCTCACGCGCTCGTTCAGTTAAATTGACCGTAAATGATTTCAGTGGATCGCCAATTGCTTCGCCGGCTCCTCCTTGGTCAGCGTCGTCACCACCTTCAAGGTCCTGAAGCCTGCCATCGGCAGTACTGTCGTCATCGGCGCTTTTGTCGATGCCGTGCGAAATATAATTCAGCACATCCAGGCGAGATATATTTTGCTTTAGCAAAAGAAAAACAGCGTGAGATTTTTTCTCTGCGAACATCGCCGCAATCAAATTGCCACCATTGATTGTTTTTTGACCGGCCGCTGTCGCCTGCATGATTGCCGTCTGTACGGTTCTTTCGAAAGCCGCTGTCGGCTCGGGAATGACCTCGAGCGCTTTGGGTAGTGGTTCAACTTCGGCTTTCAAAAAAGACTCTAACTCTTTTTTTAGCTGTTTAACGTTGCCACCACATTTAGTGAGAACTGCCTCGCCAGTGCGCTCATGTAGCAACGCAAAAAGTATATGCTCGAGAGTAATGTACTCATGACGGCGCTGGATCGCATCCTCAAAAGCCATATTGAAAGTCTGTTGTAATTCTTGAGTAATCATTTTCGTACTTCTTTTGCTTGCTTGTCTGAACTCGTACTATTCTTCTTCCATTGTGCACAAAAGAGGAAACTCTTGCGCTTTAGCCAGGCTGGTAACTTTTGTGATTTTGGCTTCGGCGATTTCGTAGGTGTAGACGCCGGCAACGCCCCGCCCAGTTAGATGGACCGACATCATTATTTGTTTGGCCGTCGCTGACGGTTTATGAAAGATTGTTTCCAACACATACTGGACAAATTCCATTGTGGTGAAATCGTCGTTGTGTAGAATGACTTTGTATTTGGGCGGCTTTTCGAGCTTTTGCTTGCTCTTTTGCTGCACATCTCTCTGGACATCAGGGCCTTGACCTTGCCATCTGGGCATTAAGAAGCTCCTGAACTCATGTCGCGCGGGGCCAATACCATACTAGTACCATATTTAAATTATCCAACTTTGTGGGCTCAATTGCACATCTTCAGCTTTTCTGAACTAATTACCAGGAAACGCTTTGAATATTAAAAGTAAAATGGCAGTGGACGTCATTACCGGCTGACTGTCCGTATAATCTTACGTTCACCGGTCCTGGAGGCAGCGATGTCTCGAGAAGAGGTTTCTGTGGTCTTGATAGCGCCAAAACAAGAATTGATTACTGGGAAAATGGGAAAACTGAGCAGAGCGAAGATTAGCGCTATTGATATAGCGGTTCCACCGAAATTGCTGACTAATGCTGACCTGGAGAAGTTGGTCGCTACGACCGATCAATGGATTATGGAGCGAACGGGCATCCGTCAGCGCCACATTGTCGAGCCCGGCGTCACTAGCTCTGATTTGGGCGCTGAAGCGGCTCGAAAAATTCTGGCTAAAACCGGAGTGGCAGCCACTGACATAGACCTGATCATCTTTTCAACCATCAGTCCCGATATGTTTTTGCCGGCCACGGCTTGTCTGGTGCAGCACAAAATTGGTGCCACTAAAGCCTGGGGCTTCGATTTGTCTGCTGCCTGCTCGGGCTTTCTCTATGGACTGCAAGTAGGTGCTCAGTTTATAGCCACTGGCGCACACAAAAATGTGCTGGTTATTGGCATCGATGTTATGTCGGGAATTATCGATTATTCAGATCGAGCAACCTGCGTCATATTTGGCGACGGCGGTGGCGCGGCGCTGTTGCAGCCAGCCGGCGAAGTTGAAGATGTTGGATTTATCGACTTTCTTTTTGAAGTTGATGGCTCGGGTGGAGATGCACTCTGCATTCCTGCTGGTGGCAGCAAAACTCCGGCTTCACACGATACTGTTGATAAGAAGCTGCATTACGTTCATCAAGATGGGCAGGCAGTCTTTAAAATGGCGACGCGAAAAATGGCTGATATCTGCTCGCGTTTGCTCGAAAGGAATGGTTTAACAGGGCAGGATGTTGATTTATTCGTGCCGCACCAGGCGAACAAGCGCATTATCGACTCAGCAGCCGAACGACTGGGCATGCCCAGCGAACGCATAATTATTAATATCGATGAATACGGTAATACCACTGCCGGAACATTGCCTCTGGCTATGCAAAGTGCCAGAGATAGAGGCATGCTCAAGAAAGGTGACTTGTGTCTTCTGGCTACGGTAGGCGCTGGCTTCAGTGCCGGTGCAGCCCTTGTTCGCTGGGGCTATTAGGTCGGGAAGTCCGATTGATTGATTCATTCATATTGACAAAAATGGCTCCGTTTAAAACGAAGCCATTTTTTTGTACTTGGCAATTGCTTGCAACGCCCTATGTCTTTAAGCGATTAGTGAAAGCATCTCAATGATCAAGGCCGGTTTTTCCTGTCCTTCCACGTCAACGGTAATTTCGCTGGTCATCATTTGACCAAGCACCCGTTTGTTTTCCACCGATACAACTTTTTGTCTTACGCGTACTTTGCTGTCGACAGGAACAGCACTCATAAAGCGGATTTTGTTTGCGCCGAAATTGATTAAACGCACAGCATCTTCTATTTTGAGAATCTGATTGAGTAAACCGGGAATCAGTGAAAGCGTCAGATAGCCATGAGCGATTGTTGTTTTGCCCGGAAGTTCGGTTGCGCAACGCTCAGGATTAACGTGAATCCACTGATGGTCTTCAGTGACATCAGCGAAAGCATTGATTCTTTTCTGGTCAATCAATATCCAGGAAGATGGTCCCAGCTCTCGCCCGATCAATTCTTTAAGAGCAGAGACTTTTACTGTTACTTGCATGAACGCCTAACACCTCTTTATTCTAAATTCATCATTGTCTCATTTTTCGAACACGCCAACATAGACTTTGTTAAGAGAATTCTTCGACTCCCGCTCTCTGGTTGAAAAAGAAGTTTCTCAACAAAAAAAGTTCTGCACACGTATGTATGCGTTTGATCCAGCCTGAGTAATGGTGCGGAAATAACAAAAAGCCCCAACTTTGCAGTTGAGGCTTTTGCGTTGATTTGCTACTGCGGATCTTCGATTTACCAGTGATGGAAATCTCTTACGCCTTCGTTGTCTACCCAGCCATGGTGGTCCGCTGCGCGGTGATCGAATTCTGCGCGAAGTTCGGCATCATTCAAGCGTTTTTCGTCGTGATGAGCTTTCCAGTAGCTGTTGTGAGCAGAGCGGAATTCATTATAATCCCAGTGATGATCGTGGTTGTGATCATATTTATCGAACCAGTCATCAGCCAGTGCTGGTGATTGTGTGTTGGCAAGAACCAGCCATAGTGTTGCCATTAATGCAAATTGCTTTTTCATACTAGCGATTAATTCTCCGAGTGTTTAGATACCTGTCAGCGGCTTGTCAGCCTGTAGGGTTGCCAGGTGAAATTGTTACATGATCACCCAGGTACGATGACGAAGATACTTCAAAGGAAGTTGCCAGAAATAGTTTTAAATTTAGATGTCGAGTGGTACCGCTTATGGTGTTTTGGTGTGAGCGGCCGTTTTCTCATCGCCGATGATCAAACCGTCTTTTACTTTAATTATGCGTTTGGCTCTGTTGGCTGTTTCTGGATCGTGAGTAACCACGCATACCGTCATTCCATCGGCGACGAGTTCGTCGATCAAATTCATTAGCTCAAGAGCGGTATGACTGTCGAGAGCACCAGTTGGCTCATCGGCCAGCAAAAGTTTGGGATGATTGGCAAGCGCTCGCGCGATAGAAACTCTTTGTTGTTGTCCTCCGGATAATTCGTTCGGTTTGTGCTGCATGCGACTGCCTAGACCGACAAGAGTTAAGACATGTTCTGCTCTGTTACGTCGGTTTTCCAGCGACATGCCAGCATAAGTTAATGGCAGCATGACATTATTGAGTGCAGACATTTGCGGCAATAAATTGAATTGCTGAAAGATGAAGCCAATGGTGCTGTTGCGGATTGCTGCAAGTTCGTCTTCCGTGCGATTTTGCACAGTTTTTTCGGCGAGGAAATATTCACCGGATGTGGGGCGATCAAGGCATCCTATGATGTGCATAAGTGTAGATTTGCCTGAGCCAGATGCACCCATAATTGCTACATATTCGCCTGTCTCGACATTTAAATTGATGCCGTCTAAAGCTCGAACAGGCTCGGACCCAAGCGTATAAATCTTTTTGACATCTTTTAATTCAATTAGTGGCATCTCAATCAGCCCTCAATGCAATAATTGGATCCAGTTTTGCCGCACTGCGAGCGGGATAAATTCCAAAAAACAGACCAATTGCAATTGAGACGATAAACGATAAGACAACTGAAAATGGCGTGACGACAGTGGTCCAGCCAGAAAAATGCCCAACTAGATTTGAGCCTACTAGACCAAGAATTATTCCCACCGCGCCGCCGCTGATAGAGAGCACGATGGCCTCAATTACAAATTGAGACAGGATATCCGAATAACGAGCGCCGATTGCTTTGCGAATGCCTATCTCGCGCGTGCGTTCTGACACTGATACCAGCATGATGTTCATGATTCCAATTCCCCCAACAAGGAGGGAAATTCCAGCCGTTGCGCCAAGAAGCATCGTAAATACTTTATTGACTGATTGTGCCGTTTCCAGCAAATCGGCTTGCGTACGCAATGTAAAGTCGTCGCCATTGGGGGGCACAATGTGGTGACGCAGCCGCAATACATTTGTAATTTGAAATTCAGCTGGTGTTACTTCGTCCGCGTCTTTAACTGATACCAAAATATTTTTGACGGATTTTCCTGTTGATGCGTTGGTGCCGAAAAGGCAGTTGTAGCCAGTGCTTAAAGGTACGATGACAATATCATCATTGTCCTGAAATCCGTTGACTCCCTTATGTTCCATCACACCCACAACTTGAAATAATTCACCACGAATTAAAACTGATTTGCCAACCGGGTGTACTCCATCTCCAAATATGTTTTCAACGACGGTATCGCCAAGAACACAGACTCGCGAGTATGAATCGAGGTCCGCCTGCGATATGAATCGACCTCTGGCGGCGTGGAAATTTCTTACTTCCGCAAATGCCGGCTCAGTGGCCGTAATGCGCGTTGAAGTATTTTGCCCGCTGTACTGCACTTGAAATTGAGAGGTGTAGACGGGGACCGCATCTTCTACTGAAGGGCAAACTTCTTGTATTGCGTTGCAGTCATCTAAAGTCAACGTGGCAGCACTGCCCTGCCCGGCCGAAATGCTTGATGTGGATGCAGCACCGGGTTGAATATAGATCAAATTAGAGCCAAGCGCCTGGATTTGCTTATTGGTTTCGGCTTCCGCGCCTTTACCTATGGCGAGCAAAATAATCACGGCAGCGATACCAATAACGATACCAGTGACCGTCAAAATGCTGCGCATTTTGTTATCGACGATACCCTGCCAGGCTATTCCTATTAGCTCAAAGAGACCCATTTAATTCGACCTCAGTGTCCTAGCCCACGTGGTACTGGAGCACCACCACCGCCACCGCCTCTGCGACCTTCTCCGCGCCCACCGCGCTCGCTGCCTCCTGGGCCAGTCGCGCTGCCATAGCCCTGTTGTTCGAGCTGTTCTTTGTTAAGACCAAGAAATACGACATCACCATCTTTTAGTCCGCGCAAGACAACTGTTTCAGTGTCAACTGTTGGACCAATTTTGACTGGCTTGAATTGCGGATTTTGCGAGGCATCAGGAAGCAGAACTCCTGTTTTTCCGTGCCTGGAAACAATACAAACTGTTGGGACAACGAGCACGTCTTCCATTTTTCCGGCGACAAAACTGGCACTAACATTCATCCCTGATAAAAGACGATGTCTTCTATCATCATCAATTGTGGTGTGCACTTCGAACGTTGTGACATTTTGGGTGACAACAGCTTCAGGCGCAATCTGAACGACATGCCCATGAAATGGTCTTTCGGGAAATGCGTTCGAAATCAGTTTGACCGATTGGCCCAACTTAATTTTGCCGATGTCAGTTTCTGCCACTTCTGCCACCATTTCTAGTGCTCCGGCGAGAGCAACAATAGAGCTAGACGTTGCTGATGTTGTAGCAGCGGATGTCGTAGGCGTTACGATCGCACCTGTGTCTGCATACTTCTGGGTGATGACGCCATCAAAAGGTGCTTTGATCATCATGTCTTGCTGATTGTCGAGAAGACTATCGTAATTGCCCTTGGCCTGTAGTACTTGATCTTTTGCTGATTGAACGTCTTCGCTGCGATTACCCAGGCGCGAAAGTTCGTGCTGTTGACCGGCCGCTGACAGTTCCGATTTGTTTTGTGCAAGTGTTGCTTCGGCCTGCGAAAGTTCACGCTTTGCCGCTTCAAATTGAGCGTGAGTCATCTTCGCTGTAGTTTCAGCATTCAGTCTGTCTTGATCTGATATCGCGCCTTGTTGCTCAAGATAGGCTTGTCTTACAGCCATAGTGTCATCTCTTAGAGCCTGTTGTTGCACTGATTCGAGATTTGCTTTTAGTCGAATGATATTTTGTTCGGCTTGCCTGACGATGTCGTGAGCTCTTATTTCTTGCAAGCGTGCGATATTAACTTCCTGCGGACGATTGCCATGCAAAGCTTTATCGTAATTGTCTTGAGCCATGAGATAGCTGCCTCGAGCGGCCTCGATTTGACCGCGCAGATTGCTGTCATCCATGCGCGCTAATAACTGACCTTTTTTGACGACATCACCTTGCTTCACTAATAATTCTTTGATTTGCGCCACTGATTTGGGGCTGATTTTTACTTCACTGACTGGTTTAATAGTGCCGGTTGCGATGATGTTAACGTCGACAGTGTCACGTTTGACTTTAACGGTATTTTTTTTCGTGCCCGATGATTTATTGCTATTGAGGTAGAACCACGCGCCGCCCCCGCCGACAAGGAGCATCAAGGCGATGATCGCGGTCAGCTTCACACCGTTGTTTGATGGTTTTAGTGTGGTTTTTGATCCAGTGGAATTCTGGGTCGATGAATTTGTCATATTATCTCATTTCCCTCGATCTCATTTCCTCACACTTACTCAATCAACTCGCCGACTGACGGCCGCTTTGTCATTATTGTCATACAGAGATGATGCTGGCAGCTGAAGTACGGCGCCTTGCAAGCTATCATTCGTCGGAAAGTAAAGCACGCCTTCAGAGTCTTCTCCAGGGTAAACGACGCGTTTGCCAAAGCGAGTATCTTCCAGTTCACGGCGTTTTTCGTCGCCTTCATAGCGCGGCAGAATTGGCCCGAACTGGGATTTAATTCCTTCAGCTGTTTGCACAGCTCCTACGGTGACAGTGGCTGTGGTCGTTGCTTTAAGGTCGGAGCTCAATTTTTGCCCGAATGTATGGGGTAGTCGGTTAATTTCTTCCAGTTGAACCAGGGTTGCTGTGTTGTAGTTGGCACCGCCAGCAATGGCGACGGCATTATCGCCATCGAAAACAATTGGTCTATCAGTGTCGTTTGTAACTTTGATTTTGAGACCGCGGAATTTCTTCAACACTACTTGTCCTTGAATTATTGTCAAAGATGCCTGCACGCCGACGATTGCTTGAAGTGGTTGTTTAGTTTTTCCAACCTGAGTGTTTAGTGGGTCCTGCAACAATGGACTGAGAGCATCCTGTGGCATCGTTGAAAAAGTTTGTGGTAGTTGCTGCGCAAAACTGAGAGGATGAGTGAAAGCAATGATGTAAATTGACGCCATCAGAGCGTGCAAAAAGTTTCGATTTTTACTCTGGCAGAGTGTTGATGGCGGTCGAAGAAGACTATTCATTTTATGTTTATTGCGCTCTCTGGTTTAAACTGCTGATAAGGGATTCCGTCGTGATTACGCCCATGTCGTGTAGCAATTGTGCTTGAGCCTGATTAGACGCTACAATCGCTTGAGCTTGAGAGGTCAGAGCCACGACATAATCTCTCTGGGCTTGAATCAACTCTAGATTAGTGCCGGTGCCTGCTTGCAGGCGCAGATCGGCAAGACGCAGGGCCTCAGTGGCCGATTCGAGACTGGAGGCGGCTGTATCAATTTGTTTGCGAGCTGCAAGTGACGTCAGATACGACGAGCGCACTTGCTCTGACACGGCCATGATTTCTTGATTAGCTTGAAGAAGAGACTGGCGAGCAAGCGCTCTCAAAGAAAGAATGTTGGCTGCACTGTTGAGACCCATGTTGGATAGCGACCAGGTCAAGCTGAAACCACATTGCAAAGTGTTGACCAGACCCGGAAAAACACCAACGGTCGAAGTATTCGTGCCATTGATATTATTGGAGCTGATACTGCCTCCGCCACCCCCGATAATTGATGGCGCCACGGCCCCTGAAGTAACTAAACTGCCTGATTGCGTGGTGGCAATTGGCGTACCACCGCTTGCGGCAACTGTGGTCGCGGCGCCCGTATTTGCACCACCTTGAGCGGTCGAATTGGAACCTGGACTGAATGTTGCTGATTGACCAAGCGCAACGTTCGATGCCGTTCCGCTTCCAAGACCAGAAAGACTAATTTGCGAAACCGCAGTTCCGTTAAGCGCGTTTACATCGCCTTTAAAAGTGGTGTTAGCTCGGCTGAATTGCACAAAAAAAGCGGCTGTAGGATACAGAGGAGCAGCCCCTACTTGTACGTTGCGCAGTGAAGCCAGTCGAAAGTCCTCGTACTGTCTTAGTTCTGGTCTTTGTTTGAGGGCGACAGACAGGATTTGATTGATGGGCAGGTTTTCGTCAATTATCGATTGTTCACTCAAATCTTGCTCAATTGGAATCAAATTTGCTGAGAGGGGCATGTTCAGTGAATTTGCCAGAAGTAAGGCCGCTTGCCTTGTAGTTACTTGTTGTGTCAGGAGTGCCTGGCGATCATTGGCAAGTTGTGTGCGAGATTGCATAATGGCGAATTTGGTGCCTATTCCAGATTCAAATAGTCTTTCATTTTGCTGCAGTTGAAATTTCGAAACTTCCAGCGATTTGGCATTTATTTTTAGAAGAGTGTGATTGAGAATCAGATTCGTATAGCGTTGATAGACATCCAGAAGAGTATCGTTAATTGTGATTTTATAAGCTTCTTTCCATCCTTTGACCCGATAAACCTGCGCAAGAGTTGAATAAAGTACGCTGCCACCAGCAAAAACTGGAAAATTCAGTCTTGTCAAAAGTACATTCGCGTTCGATTTTGTATCGGGATAGACATCAGAGTGAGTAAGACCGTAGTTGACGCTGAAGCTAGGCAGAAATGCCGCAAAGTCGGACCAGAGAATTGATTTTTGGTAAATAAGGCTTTCTTCGGAAATTTTGATCGGTAAATTATTGCGCATCGCATAATTCAATGCACTAGGCAGAGAAATTGGTTCGTTATAACCGGCATCCAAGCGCATAGGCGCGAGACTGGCAATTTGGATTACTGCGCCGAGCTTGATTGGATTCATGCTCAATGTTTTATTCTTTTCGTGATCAGGAGCTGATTCTGGTGGCAGTTCGCGTTCGGAAAATTTTTTTAGAAGCTCATTGCGTCGTTGGACGTTCCAGGGTCCATTCTTCGCTGGAGCAAGTTCTGCTTCCGGCAATGTAATTGGTGTTGTTTCAAGAGGCGCGCTGTTTACTGTCGCTGCTGCAGGAGCTTCGGGGATGCCTGATTTGATTTCTGCAGCCAGCGAATTTGATTGCGACAAACTAAATGAGACCAGAACGGATATGAGGGAAAAATGCTTTCTACCGCATAAAAGCCAATTCTTTCGTGATTGTTTTCGTTGGCTCATGGTGTATATCCATTTGTGAGAGATTCAATGGATATAACTCCGAGATCGTGGAGCAATTGAGCCTGAGCAAGGTTCGATGAAATTATCGCCTGCGCTTGAGAAGATAGCGATGTGATGTAGTCTCTTTGTGCCTGAATCAATTCTAAATTGGTGCCCATTCCCGATTGCAGTCTAAGGTTCGCCAGTCGTAAAGCTTCTGAGGACGAATCGACACCATATGCGGTATTGTCAATTTGTTCACGCGCTGCAAGAGCCGTGAGGTATGCAACGCGCACCCCTTCTGACACGAGCATTAGTTCCTGATTGGCTTGTAAAACTGATTGACGTGACAGAGCGCGTGCCCCAACGATGTTTGCAACAGAATTCATCCCCATATTTGGCAGCGACCAACTGGTGCTGACCGCAGTTTGCAGAGTGTTGAACAAACCGCCAAATACACCAGCCCCGGCTGTGCTTGTACTGCTTGTGGTGGTGCCAGTGCTGCTTGTACTAGTAGTGGTTGTTGTGCTTGTAGCAGTATTAGCTACTGACGTGCTGCCGGTAGCAGCTAAAGCACTATTGATGGTGCTATTGCCAGGAGCCGAAGCTGCACTGGCAGGTTTGTTTACGTCAGTGTTTGCATGACTGTAAGCGAGAGAGAATCCGGCGGTGGGATATAGATTCGACGCAGCAACTTGAACATTTCTTGCAGCCGCCAGGCGAAAAAGCTCATATTGTCTAAGTTCTGGTCGGTTGGCAATGGCTGTATTTAAAAGTTCGTCGACAGATATTTTTTCGCTGATTAAATGCTGCTCCGTGATATATTCATCGACTGGTATCAAATTTGAAGTTAGTGGCAAATTCAGTGAATAAGCTAGAAGCAGAGCCGATTGCCTTGTCGCTATTTGCTGAGCGAGCAATGCTTGTTTGTCGTTTGCCAGCTGCGTGCGCGATTGCATAATAGCGAATCGGGTGCCTGTGCCAGCTTTGAATTGTGTGTTTACCTGTCCGAGTTGCAGCGTCGAGACTTCTACCGATTTCGCCCTGATTCGAAGTAAAGCGTGATTTAAAGAGAGGTTGGTGTATCTCTGGTAGACGTCGAGGAGGGCGTCATTAATGCTCGCGGTGTAGGTGTATTGCCAGCCTTTTTGGCGGTAATACTGAACCAATGCGGTATAGAAGTCGTTTCCGCCGGCAAAAACTGGGGCGGAAACTCTATCGACATAGACATTGGAATTAGATTTTTTGCTTGGATAAATATCCGAGTGAGTCAAAGTGTATCCGGTTGCAAAGCTGGGTAGAAAATCGGCAAATTGACTGTAGAGCTGCGCTTTCTGATAGACCATACTTTCTCTGGCAATTTTGATTGGTAGATTGTTGCGTAAGGCATAGTCGAGAGCGCCTTTGAGAGTGATTGGTTGATTGTGAGTGGCGTCCAATCGCATTGGCGCGAGAGTCGCAACCTGGATCAAAGCACCAAGCTTAATTGGGCTCATGCTCAAAGTGGCATTTTGACTGTGGTTGGACTGTGGTTCGGCAGGTAGGCTTTGCGGCTTAAAGGTTTTAAGCGATTGCAACAATTCCGGCGAGGCCGTGCTTCTTGGTGGTATTGGCAGATCGGGGTTGGAACTATTTTCTTGCTTTTGAGTATCTGCTTGAATACTGTTTGCCGCCACCGGAGCGGATTGGGCATGCGCAGATTGCTGCGAGCAACATAGCGACATACTGGTAAAAAAACAAAATAGCGCACGCGGATACGTTGATATAAGCCGTGTTTGGCGGCGTTTCAGTTGGGATTGTCGGGAACTGCCGGGCATCCTTCGAGACCTTTAAAGGTCGGCCATCACGTGTATGGCTCTACAGTTTAAAACGTTGTGGGCACTGAAAAGGTTCAATGCAAATGGATGAAATATTTCACACTTGGACGTCGAAGTTTGAGTAAAATGCATGTAGGGAACACTGCTTACTGGATGTGTGCTCCTTTGTTCGGGCTGAGAGTCTCAGACACAATTGTGATTTATGCTGAAATCGAAAGTAACGAAAAACGCTATTTACAGGCAGGGTGACGTTTTGATTCAAAAGATCGATCGTTTGCCCGTAGATGCTCGCGAAGTTGAATGGGACGATAGAGTGATTCTGGCATACGGCGAAGTGACTGGACATGCACATGCTCTTAGTACCGCCGAAGCAAAAATGTACTCCTGGCAGGGTGAGCGAATTTTAGAGGTAAAACCAGGCGCGAAGCTGGTGCATGAAGAACATGCCACCATAGTTTTGCCGGAAGGATTCTACAAAGTGATTCAACAAAGAGAGTACGTGCCGGAGGCACCACCGAGGGACGTGATTGACTGATAGTTTAGAGAGTCTGACGTCTGAGCAAAGACGAAAACTTGAAGCAGCCCGAAATAGTTGGCGAAACATCGGTCTGTCGGTAGCTCAAACCGACAAGGCCACCGCCGAGATGGGGCTGGAAGTCGCTTATCGAGCGGCCGGATTCAATAGTCCGAAGTTTGTTATTTGGTTGAAATCTCCACGAGCTGGAGCCACTGCGGCACGGCTACTGCAAAGTGACCTTGACTGGCCGTGGCAATTGGACGCCCAGCAGCGAGCTGTGTGGGATGCCGTTTGGACTCAGTGCATCAATCAAATAGAAGAACATATCGGCCAGGAGCGATGGCATGAGGTACGCCGAAAGATAAGGCAGGAAGCCAATCAAAAGATAATCGACAAATACAATCATTTAATTGAGAGCAGAATCAAAGCTGAATTTTCAGAGAAACTCGGAATCTGGGTCTGGCAATATATGAGGCAGGCTACGGGAAATCCTATTTTGGACGAAGTGAGAACTGACGTTGAGCAAAAAGCAAAAGCCATAGTCACTCAGAAAATTTCTAGAAAAGTTGGTGATGAAGTTTTTGAGGAACTGGTGCTGCCGATTCGCCAGCAAGTCGGAGGGGCAATCACCGATCCACTGAGATTGATGATGACCGTTAATAACGGTGTTCTAGTGGGGCGTCAAACCTGGAACTGTGGCTTTGGTCAGCATGATTCAAGTTGGGTTGCATATTATGATTTTCTCGCTCAAGTTGGTATCAAGGGCGGTGAAATATTAGATGGTATTGCCAAGTTGACGCAATCATCCGGTTGGTGGTGGCCATATGAAAATTTTGCGATTTTGACCGAGAGACCGACACTGCTGAAGCGGGATAATCGTGGACTGCTTCACTGTGAAGACGGAATGTGCATGCAATATGCTGATGGCTGGGGGATCTATGCCTGGCACGGTATATTGGTGCCAGAGTATGTCATCACACTACCTGAGCCTATAACTTTCGAATTGATTGAAGCGGAAGTGAATGTCGAAGTTCGCAGAGTTTTGATCGAGCGATTTGGGCTGGATAATTATTTAAGAGCTGGTCACGCAATCAAAGTGCATAAAGACAGCTTTGGCACTTTGTATAAAATGAATTTGCGAGGCGACGAGCCAATCCTTGTTGTCCACGTTGTAAATTCAACGCCTGAACCAGACGGCACTTATAATCAGTATTTCTTGCGAGTGCCACCAATGATGGTGCGAGCGAAGCAGGCAGTCGCCTGGACTTTCGGCTTGTCTGAAGAAGAGTACGAACCTCTTGTTGAGACTTGATCGACGGTCCTTCGTACCGACTGGGAAACCGATTTGGATCTTTTCCTAAACGGTTTATCGACAGGTAGAGAAAACGCCTCAAACCCCCCAAACTCTAAAGCTAACAACTTTACCGTCCCGCAGCTGAAACTCCAAATAATTATCATCTGCGCCAGCGGCCATTCCCAAATTCCAAGTTAAAACTCCTTTCTCATCACCATCTGGCGGACCAAGCAAGTCAATTAGCTGCTCTTTGGTCATACCAACCACTTTGTGGTGATTTAAAAAATCCTGATGCATCGCATAGCGCCCAGGGGGACAGTCACGAGCACGCCAGGTCTTTTCGTCAAAATGTTTCGGGAAGGGTGGCAGAATCAAGAATACTACTACCGCACAAACTGCCACAACTACAACGCCGGGGGTTTTTCCTTTAGCAAGATCGATACGTGCAAATGGCATGACCGTGTTCTTCTATGTAGGTTGGAGGGTAAGCGAATTTACAAAGTCGCTTTGCAGTGAGCGCAAATGCTGGTCTGAAAGCTTCTGCCAAGAGCCATTGACTCTGATTTGCTTTATTCTAGCGAATTCCCATAATGCCGCTGGTGCATGGAGGAAGAGTCGGAGCAAACATACCGTTCACGCCACCACTGCCACTGATACCAGAAACGGACGTGAGTGATGACGTCGATGTAGAACTGCTTGTCACAACTTCGCTTGAAGTGCTGAGAAAGGAAGAAATCTGCCCGTTGCATGTTGCGCCAGTGTTGGGGCCAAAGCCGGAGTCGCAACTCGAAGTCGAACAAGAGCTGCTTGAAGATAGCCATGATGGCGAGTTCGTATTGCTGTTCGATAGCCATGATGGTGTACTTGAACATCCGCTGCCACTGCCGCTTCCAGAGTTGCCAGTTGACGAACCACTGGTTGAACCGCTATTTGCAGATGTCGAACCGCTTCCTCCGCTTCCACCGCTTCCACCGCTTCCACCGGTTGAACCCGTAGAACCACTCGTTGATCCGCTTGAACAAGTTGTGCCAGTTGACCCAGATGATCCAGTCGAACCAGTCGAACCACCAGTTGAGCCGGTCGAGCACGATGTGCCCGTTGACCCGCCTCCACCGGTCGAACCTGTTGAACCCGTGGTGCCACCACCATGTGATCCAGTTCCAGATCCGCAGTTAGAGCTACCACCAGTGGAACCAGTTGTTGTGCCGCTGCCACCAGTCGATCCAGTAGAACCACCATGTGATCCAGCTCCAGTACCGCAGTTAGAGCTACCACCCGTGGAACCAGTTGTTGTGCCGCTTCCGCCAGTAGAGCCACCACCGTGTGATCCAGTTCCAGGACCGCAGTTAGAGCTACCACTCGTGGAGCCAGTTGTTGTGCCATCACCGCCAGTCGATCCAGTAGAACCACCATGTGATCCAGTTCCAGCTCCGCAGTTAGAGCTGCCACCAGTGGAACCAGTTGTTGTGCCGCTTCCGCCAGTAGAGCCACCACCGTGTGATCCAGTTCCAGGACCGCAGTTAGAGCTGCCACTCGTA
>Ga0182030_10006244_pt1 | contig 25182 bp, 15 predicted proteins | sample 812S3MmetaG_FD_121299 | JGI IMG/M metagenome (GOLD analysis project Ga0182030, IMG submission 121299) | Permafrost microbial communities from Stordalen Mire, Sweden - 812S3M metaG (Illumina Assembly) | ecosystem: Environmental > Terrestrial > Soil > Wetlands > Permafrost | place: Sweden...
GAAGAAGAAGAAGAAGTCGAAGTGGCTGTTTTGCCACCGAATAAGCGCACGAAGAAGGCCGCGTCCGCTGGTGCGCAAACCACAACACATCTGCTTCCAGCGCCTCGCATCGATGTGAGCGAAGAACCGACAGCGCGGATCTATCAACACGTGTTTGGAAGCGAGTTCCTGCGCGATACGTTCTACTGGACTGTACGCATCGTGCAGCAGAACGCCGGCTGCACACTGCAAGAGGCGCTCGAGTACGTGCAAGAGATGTACGCCGACAGCGACGGCCTCACCGTGCTCTCGACGCGAACCGAATTGGCGCACATGTTGATGGTTCTTTGCCGTGGCGATCTCGTCGATCGTGGTCTCGGTCTGCCCTCGAGCACTCCGTCGGTGGCGGATCGCGAATCGGCGCGCGAGTTCGCCTACTTTTCCCGGCAGCGTCAGATCGTGCGTCAGGAGTTCTCGCTGCGCCGAACTGCAGACATGATCAAGAGCAACATGCACAAAGGTCTCTCGAGACCGAGTTTCCAGCGTCTGCTCGGCATGGAGTTGTTGATCAACTCGGGATGCGTGCTCGCGCTGGACTTTGGCCCACAGACGCTCACGCGACTCCCGGCCGCCGAGGATGGCTCGATACCGGAGCTCACACGCGTCGAGTCGATGGCCATCGCTTTGCTCTCACCAACCAAGACTGCACGTCAACAACATGCGTTTGTTTGCCGTCAACTGTCTCAGCACCTGTTGCCGACGAGCGGCTTCCCAGATCAGGTGATCGACCCGGAACTCGAGACTCCGGCACGTCTCGTGGCGCCGCGGTTCACACTACTCGTCAGCGAAGTCGATGCCAGAGGACGCGAATTCCATCGCTCAGCATTGTGTCGTGTCAAAGATGTACCACAGGCAGCTGCGAGGTCGGCGGCAGCAATAGTGGCAAAGACGACGGCGGCAACTCCGAAATCGAATACGAAGCGAGTGAGAATCGCAAACGACGAGGATGGAGACAACGATGCGCCTGTACAAACAGAAGAGGAGCCGCTTCTTGCGCCTGCAGTTTCGACGGCACCTATACCGGCTGAGTCAGCGAAGAAATCCGTCGACAAACAACAACATTCACTGCTTGCGCAAATCTACGAGTTGCAGGAGAAGTTGGAAGCAAGCACACGTGAGAACGAGCGACTGAACGAGGAACTGCGAAGCGTCAATCGAAAACGCGCGCAACCAACGAAGAAGTCAGGAACCGGTATTGTGGTGCGCCGCAAACAACTCAACAACGGAAATATCATCGTCGTCGATCGCAGCGTCATCATCGACGACATGTCGAATTCGATGCGTTCGCTCCTTCCTGGCATGTCGTTGGTTCCGAACGCAGCATTCTTGGATCTGCTCGAGATGCTTTCTCAGGCGTACCGCACACCCAGGGACTGGGAAGATATGCTGATAGTCCTCTCAGAAAAAACGCGCAACCAGGACTCGAACAACAGTGGCTTGGCGTTGCCGTGCAACGTACAAAATGCAGCAACAGCAGTGGTCATCACCAGCATCTGCGATGTCGACGCCAAAGAGTGGTCAGGCGACGAACTGGTAGAGCGCAAAGCCGACACAACGCGACCTCTGAGCATGCGGGATCTTGGAATTTACATGGCTTCCATCACCGCCGCGCAATACATCGAAGGAAACGACGAGGACGATCGGGTTAAGGCTGTCTACAAAACAGACATGGTCGTGTTCCACGTTTTGGTGCAGTTCCTTCGCCTACACGAACAGCTCGGAACGCGCGTTATCGGCGACGCAGCTGTCGTGAGCAACGTGTTCGTCGAGTCAGCGCCTGGCGAATCACAACATGAACGCGTCACACTCGAACGCAACGAAGTGCTCTCTCCGTACACGTTCACCCTTCCGGTACTGTTGCGCAGTTTCCTGCTCGCAATGTCGCGCCGCTACTATCGATTTATTGGACTGCTCCGCGAAGACAGTGATCAATTCATCGAGAATGCCGCCGAACAGTTCGAACACTTCTACAACGCAGCCCCATTTCCAGCACATCAGCAGTGGATGACAACGTACTTGCGCGACGTGCGCGCGGGCGTGCAGTTCACGTCGACTCAGCATCGAGAATTTCGCAAACTCATGGTGCCAATTATGCACGCGCTGTTCCCGGTGCTCACCACGACACCACCCGTCTTCGACAAAAAGTATTAATGAAATATCTGTGGAGAGTGGCAGTGAAAAAAAGAGTTCAACTCAATTGATCAGGGAGAGGTTCAATACACGCGCATTCTCGTAGGCGAACGATGCCGCCAGGAACTCCTCCACGTCGTCGTCGGTGTGCCGCACACTCTCGACTGAAATGCCTAGTGCGGCGCGCGCCTCCTCGTACAGTGCGACGAGGCGCGAGAAGTCGGCGCGTCGCAGCGTGGCGTACACGTGTCCGACTTCGTGTAGCACCATCTGCAGCGCCAGTGAACGAACACGTTCCTCTCCGTCTGTTGTGAGAATTGCCACACTGCGTGCCGAATGTGCGAGAAGCGTCTCTGCTATCCAAACAGTGCGCGTGTCGGTCTTGGCGTGGTAGGCCGTTCCTGCACTGCTATCGCAACCGGGACGTTCACTTCCGTCGACAACGACAGCAGAAGCGTGCGTGCCGAGCGTGCAGATCTGAACTTCAAGCGAGCGACGCAAATGCAGACTGCGCAGAAGCGTCGTGAAACACTCGGAGTAGAGTTCTGCGCCGCTGGAGAGCGAGAGGGTTTCAGACGATGCACGCAATAGTGCGTCGAGTCGAATCACAACATGCGAGTCGACTTTCGGAGTCAATTCTCGTCTGCGTTGTTCGTCGACTACTGTGAGCAGATGCGAGAGACGTGTTTGTCCTGTCGGACTCGTCGCTGCACCCTGCTCCTTCTGTCGTAGTGCATAGACGAGTCGAGCCACATCGCTCTCCCACAACAACGACTCAGACATGCACTGTGTTTGAACAAGTTGCTGTGAGAAGCGAAGCTAAACACAGCTCGACAACAGAAAAGCAACTGGTAGCGACGTCGTCCGCAGCAGCAGCAGCAGCAGCAGAAGCGACAACAACGTCGACGACGTCAGCGCCAACGCCGACGCACAGGACGAGTTTTTTTAGAACGGCAGAATTACAAACCGACAGCGAGAGAGGCCGGTGAATTGTGAGACCGCGCGCGTACACAACACCGTCGCCACACACAAGCATGTCAGATAGCAAGAAGAAATCCTCGTCGCGAACAAGCAAACGCGACGAAAGCATCATCGACAACGACAGTTCGTGGGCCGATACGTTCCGAGCGTCACTGGGAGAGCTGTGGTCGTGCTTCCTCATCGGTCTTTTGGCGGCCGGTTCGAACGTCTGGACGCGCCAGTTCACCGGACACAGCCTCGATCCGCTCTCGTACGGCGCGACGTTCGGGTTGTTGTACATCGTCACGGGCATTGCTTCGCACGGTTTGGCGTGGTTCATCTCGCCGAGCATCCTCGGTGCGCACTGGTGGACAACACCGTCGTCCGAGTACTCGTGGCAGCTGTTTTGGCAGTACGTTGTCATCGGCGTGTTCCAGCTCGGCGGCTGGTTCCTCGCAGCCACTGCGTTCTGGGGCATCACGGGTGGCGATATCGACAACGCAGCGGCGCTCTCGAACGTCGACAACTTCTGGGTGATCTTCTTCATCGAACTCGTCGGTCAGACACTGCTCTGCCAGGTGTACCTCTCGGCGACGAGTGCGCTCGACAGTTCAATCAAATACATCGCCGTTGGTCTCGCGCAGACCGTGCTCGTCGGTGTGTTCTTCAACGTCACTGGCGGTTCGTTCAACTTCTGGCGCTCACTGGCGTTCCAGGTCGTGTTGAACAGATACGATACGAACGCGCTTGTCGCCTGCGGCGTAGCTGGTTGCATTGCGCCATTCCTCGCTGTCGCTTGGTACGGTTGGATTTTCACCGAACGCGCTCGACGTTCCAACAGCGGAGGCTACGGCAAGAACAACAACAACAACAGCTCGACTGGCAGTGAGTCGTTCACTTCGAACTGAACGTGTGCACAAGTAAACTTCATTCACACGCACACACATCGAATTCACTGCTCTTCTTCGCTTTGTTGTTTTTGATGATGAAATAGTATTCGAGCGAGATTGAGCGCTGCCTCGTAGCTCTGTCTGGCACGTGTGCCGTTCTCCTCGTATTCGGGCACAGCGAGTGCCACTTCGCTCAGCAGCGCAGAGAGCGGTGGCAACGTTGTGAGCAGCGTTTGCGTGTACAATCGTAGACGTTGCTGTCGACGCCACTCGAGCATCGCACGCGCCTCGTCGAACAGCGGTTCGATGGGCAGCCAGACGTAGGAGGCGTTGTTCGGGTGGAAGATGCCCAACCGGAAGCGTGTGATGCGAATGTGCGGGTTGAACTTCATGATGCACAGCGCGTACAACGACGCCTGGACGATGAACTTCGTCACCTTGACGGCCGGGAGGCGCGAGAGCATGCGGAAACCGCGGTTGTTGTTAAACGCCTGTTGATGCGGCAGAGCGTGTCCGGCGAACAGCTCCGACGGCACTGCGTCGTAGTAGCCGTTGTCGCGTCGCACCAGATTGCCGAGGTTCTCCTTCGTGCGCTTCCAGTCGCCAAGCACGAAACTGCCGTCGGGCATCTCGATGAGTACATCGGCCTGACCGGCAAACTCATAGTCGGCGTCGAACATCGACAGTTCGGTGCGGAAGTATTGGCCCTTGAAGTCGCCGCGTGGATCGCGTGCCACGCCAAACTCTTCTCCGGGCTGAACGATGTAGTCTCGTTGCCAGTCGAGGAACCGATCGAGCGAAGGTTTGTTCTCGACAGAACTCCACACTGCGTCGTGTTCGAGATCGGCGACACCGTTGGCGTAGTCCTCGATGGCGGCGTGCATCTCCGTGCCGAAATCCGACGCCTCTTCGCCACCCTCGCTCCACATCTCGAAGATCTGCTCGCGTGTCTTGCCGCGGTAATGCGCCTTCTTGTGTAAACTTCCACTGCGTACCATCACTTCGTACGCGGCGTTCCTATCGAATTTAGGCAGGTGCTCGGCGATTGCGCCCGTGCACGAGCCATTGAACGGCCTGAACGTGTTCGTGGTGATGTCGCGCACAAAGTACAGATGCGCCTCCTTCTCCTGGAACACGTTGTCGTCGAACACTGGCAGTGGATTGCGCAGTTTCAGCGCGTCGGCTGATTTGCACCGTTTCGCATCCGGCGCGGAGAGATCGCTCCCACCAACGTTATCGTTGGCGCGTTTAGTTGCAACGCGTTCCGGTGCATCCACGCAAACAGGAACCTCGATGAGTTGGTTCGCACTCTGCTCGCTCGCACTCATTACACGAGTTTCAATTTGCGGCGCACTTGGTTCCGACGAACGGCCTGGGTTTGCGAACAGTGCGCTGAAGTCGGAGGTGTCGTCTCCTGGGCTGTCAGTAGATAATGAATCTACGCCGATGGCGCCTGCGGAAACAGTGTGGAACGAAACAAACTCCTATGCTGCTTGGTTGATGCCGAGTTTGCTGTGGTCACTGGAGAAGCGCATCGGTGAGCGTCTATTGCAAGCGAGAGCCGAGATGCCACCGTCGACTTCGTTTGAGATCTGGTCGCTCGTCTGGCTCTTCACAACCGCTCTAGGCGTGCTGCTGACCACCTGTGGCGTGGTGAAGACGCGTCAAATGCTCTACAAAATGCAACTGGTGGCGAAAGTGGAGCGTGACTCACGCACCGACGACGATGATGAGTACGACTACGATAGCGACGAAAAAGAGGATTGAATAAAACGCGTTTAATTGCAACGACGCGCCCGAACTCGCGCTCAAGAATGAGTCGCCAATTTTCAAACGATTCAAACGAATTTCGAAAGGATAAGAGTCGTATGAACGGGCGCGCACAGAGATACGCGCCGTACAACTCACTGGAACAGATCGAGACGGCCAACCGGTGCCGGCTGCGTACGCTGAGCCCGACGCCGACGCAAACAATGCGCGTCGTACTCGAAGGCAATAGGCACATCATCGTGAAGGAGGAACGAACGAAGGACTGCAACGCTCTGCTCGCCGACATGCGACAACTCGAGCAGGAGCTGGCGTCGGCGAACGCGCACAAACTCAACGTCGAGCGGAAACTGGAGGCCGTGCATTGTGCGTTGAAGTTGACCGCCTACGGCCAGCAAGCTGCCGTGTTGACGTCTTATTCTCCAACAGCGTTGCAGACGCCTCCTTCGCCTCCACTCCCAGCCCCACCGTCGAATCAAAGGAAGGAGAGCACGCCGCCTCGATTGCAAGTAGCGTGTAAAGTGCGCGTTCCACTAGTCTCACCCGACGGTTCTGTTCGCAAGGTCCTCGTCGACTGTGGTGAGACATTTCGTCTCGCCGGTGGTGGTGGTGGTGATGGTGGTAGCAACGGTTGCTTCGTCGATGTCGATGCAACAGATACCGAATCTGAGGAACAGGAGGCGAAGGCGGCCGAGGAACCAATCGAGGAGAAAGTGCAGCCGAGTGTGCAAGCGGGCGCCAACAATTTCACCGTGACTCTCTCGGGACCAAATGGAGACGCCGGAGGGCGAGATTTTGAGTACGAGGACTCTATGGACGATGAATTGGCATACGATTGAACGAAGAAACAAACTAATTCATTTTCGTTCGAAAGAGCAGGAGACGAAATAGGTGTGTTTAGTCTTTGCGAGAACGCACACGCAACGGTGTCACTGTCGATGCGGAACCGCGCCGACGCACGAGACAGAAGAAGAAGAGCACCAGTAGCATGACGCCGAGTACGACGAGAACAATGACGAGCGCCAGATTGCCGTGCCGAGCATCCTTCGTGCACCTGCTGTTGCACTGCCAGAAGAACGATCGACCGTGCTTCTCACTACCGGGATCGCACTGCTCTCCATGATCCAAATGGCCATCGCCACACTTCGAAGCGTGGTTCGAGTCGTGTGCGTCGTGTCCACCTCCACCTCCGCCTCCACTATGGTGTTGATTGTGGTGATTGTTGTGCACGAACACTGGCGGCGGAGTGACGCTGTGATGCGATCGACCGCGTTGTGTTGTCGGTGGGTCGTCGTCATCGGGATCAACGTCGCTGCTGCTACTATCGATAGGTACCGTGCAACCAGAGAGGCGCGGATTGTAGATTGCCAGACACTGGTCGCCAGAACACGCTGCCGAGTAGCAGTGCGCCAACCGAGTGGAGTTGCGACGCCACTCCTCGGTGCTGTTGAGTGGGCACGAGTGCTTGTTGCTGCCGAGCGCCGTTCCGTAGACACACTTGCGTTCGCGGTTGCATGTGGCGCTCTGGCACACGGTGCTGTTGCGCGCGTGGCAGTCGCTTGACACTGCGCATTCGGGCAGCACGCATTCGGTGCGGTTCGAGCGTTGGTGTGCGACGCACGTGCCCTCGAGACACGAGTAGTGCTGGCAGTGGTGCTTGTCGGCCAGCGTCGCCGTCAGGTTGCACACATCGCCGTTGTTCTTGTACACAGGCACGCACTGGCCGGTGATGCACGTCGAGAACTGGCATTCGTTGTGATTGTTATCCGTGCATTCGGCCTGCGTGCGGCATTGCACAGGCAGTGTGGTCGTGACGCTCGTTGGCACAGCCAATGTGGTCGACGAGACGAGACAGCCAGGCAGAGTGGTGTCGCGAACAGCATCGCACGCCGCCTCCGAGCACAATCCACGATAGCACGGATCGCCGGCCTCGGCCGTGCCGTTGAGTGAACACGCGATGCCGTTGGCGGAGATGTGCGCACACGTGCCGAGGATGCATGAGTCGTACGTGCAACCGTTGCCGTCGTCGCAGTCGGCGTCCACCGAACACAAGCAGGTGCAATCACCGAGCGCATTGCACGTTGCGCCGCACTCGGGGCCAGGTGGTGGGAGGAAGTTCGCCTGTCGTTTGCGCGAGCTCGCAGCTGCACTGCACGGCGTGCCAGTCGGCAACTGAGTGGCACTGCAGGCGCCGTTGAGGTCGCACGTGCCAGGGAAGCACGGCGTGCCGGGGCACAGTGCGTCGTTGGACGTGCCGTAGATGCACAGTCCGTATCTGCTGCACGCGTAGCCGCAAGCAGTCGGCGTGCCACCAGGATAGTCGGCGAGACAGTCCTGTGCCACGGTGCACTGAGGGCCAACGAACACGGTGATTGTGTCGGTTGCGCACTCGGCGCCGTCTGGACTGATGATGATCGCCGAGATGCCCAGCAGTCCGTAGTAGTTGTTCGTGTTGATGTTCAGCGTGAAGTAGCTCTCCTCTGGCGGCACGCTGCACACGTAGGTGGCTTTCGCCGTCAACAGACAGAGCACCGGTGACGAGCCACTCGCTACGGGTGTGTTCGGTGTCGCTGTGTAGTCGTACGACTGCTGCTCGGTGAGACTGAGTACGATCTTGACCACCTGCGTCTGATTGTAGTCCGTGCCGACCTGCACGCCAATGAAGAAAGTCGTATCGGGCAGTGGCAGCGAATTGCCATCGGAGAGCATCACAGTCTCGCTGCCATTGCACGTGAGAACCGGCGATTGACACTCTGCGCCTGGTAGCAGCGACAGCGACAACAACGCCAATGGGAGAACGAGGGACGAGAGAACGAACACAAACATGTTCACACTTGAACGTCGCACGTTTCCGCTCGCCTGCCAACGTCTCGTGGTGATGTTTGCGTATTCAGAAAAATAGTAATCGCCGCCGTCGCGCGCGCACACACGAAAACCCGAAGCGCGCAAACGACAATCATGAGCACCGAGAATCGCAATAGCAACGGCAGCAACGGCAACAGCAGCAGTGGCAACAACAAACGAAAGACAGCCACTAAATCATCCGTGTCTACGAACGTGGTGCCTGCGAAGACCATCGACGACAAAATCGCCAACGACGAAGTCGAAAACGGCACTGGCAAGCGCAAGAAGCTGGAGGAACCAGTTGCCAGCGGCGTGCCTCGGGCGTCGCTTGAGACGAAGGACGCCATCGTCGACTCGGACAGCGAAGCGGAGAGTGAGTTCAACTATGCACGCGAGATAGCAAGCAACTTCACATTCTTCAAGGGCGAACACGAGCAGTATCGTGCTGCTGCGCACAGAGGCGGCGTGCTCAACTCGCGCATCGACCCGCACCGATTCTTCAGCGCCAGTTCTGCGTCGGCGTGTTTCATGCGCGCGTTTGGCATACTGGAGGAGCGCGAACTGCTCCTCTCGTTGCTCTACGACGATCTGGTGCACGAACCGGACTGCGACTTTGGTCGCTTCTTCAAACGCCACTGCATGCTGTGCGAGAACAACGAAGATGTGTGGCGCTCGTTCGCCAACACGTTCTCTGTCGTCTGTTCGCAGTTCGAGGCAAGCGATCGCCTCCTGCAAACAATCGCCGACTTACAAACAGCAATGCTCGTCGATGAAGGAGACAGCAGCAACAACAACAACAGCGCGGTCAAGCGAGTGGAGCAAATCGATGTCAAGCTGCTGCACGACTTCTACGAGGCACTCGGTGATGCGTCGGCCAGGTTCCGTGCAGAGGTGGAACAAGCGAGCAATTAAAGTGTAGAAGTGTGCATTTGCGTATTTTACAGTTCAACTGGATTCGATCGCAGCGTATTGTTGCTCCCCCTCTTCTATTTGTTTGAGCAAACGGTCGACGACTCCCTTGTTGTCCTCCGCTTGCTTTTTCGCTATTTCGGCCAAAGCTCTGAAGGCAGATTTTTGCTGATCCACCACGGATCGGATCTCCCCGGTTGCGTCGGCAACGGCATTGTCGATTGTCGTCTGCAGAGAATTCTGCAGAAGTGCCAATTCGTTGCCTTTCTTGTTCTCAGATTCGCGAACTTTCACGAAATCTTCGTTCAGCTTCTTGAGTCGTCCGTTGACTTCCACCAATTCGTCGCTTTTGGCTGCCAAATTTTTCTTCAACGAGTTGCTTTCCACCGTCGTGGTATTTAAAAGGCCTTCCTTCGATTTCAGCTGTTTCTGCAGATCATCCACGATTTTCTGCTTTGCATGAGACTCCATTTGGACCGCTATGAGTCGAGCTTCCTTTGTCGCCACTTTCCGCTTCTCCGATTCCAGTTCAAGTGTCAATTCCTGGTTGCGCTTCACGGCTTCTGCTTCGGCGTCGTCCAACTCCTTGGCTTCCACATTTGCTGCTGTTAATTCAGCTCTCACTTTGGCCAGTTCTTCGTTGGCTGCAGCCAGTTCCTTCTCGAGAGAGGATTTGCCTGCCAGCGACTCCTTGGCATCCGCCTCCAATTTGTTGACTCGACCTTGCAACAACTTGTTCGACGCCTCTGAAGCAGATAATTGCACTTGTTGATCGCCAATTTCGAGCAATTCTCGACTCTTGCTGTTGACCTTCTCCCACAAATCGGCGTTTTCTAGTGTCAATTGCACGACCTTTTTGGCTGCCTCCTGCTCCGTTTCGAACCACTGAGGCTGCTGTTTGTTCTTGATTGGCTCCGACGAAGGCCGATTAGGAACGAACTGTTGCTGCTGAGATACTGATGCAGCAGAACTTTTGCGCAGCAACTCGACTTCCTGATAGGCCAACTGCAACTTCGAAGCCATCAGAAGAGCGCACTGGGCGTTTGTCGGCTTGACCGTTGCGCCCTTTGCGCCCACACGCTCGATCGTCTTGGCATCGTCGTTGATGCGCCAGTTAATTTTGTCTGCTAACTCCTCCTGTGTCGAATCGCCGAAGTAGGCACGCTCCATGATGCCGTGGATGTCGATCGCAGAGCCCGTTGAAGCCTTCTTCTTCGAATCGGAAGAGCCAGACGTCTTGCGCTTCTTCTGAGTGCTCGCAAGAGGTGTGGTTGGTTGTTCGCTCTGCGGTTCCAGAACGACACCGACAACCTGACAATCGTCATCTGCATCACCGACTTCGGCAAGCTGACCGTCAATGTCGTCCTCCTCGACGTCGCCCGCCTTTTCTTCGTCCCTTTCGTCGTCGGAACCAGACGCAGAGTGCTCGGCGGCAGGATGAGGCTGCTTGCGTTTTTGGGTCGACTTCTTCGTCGCACTCGTGGCCTTTGTTCGTGGATTAGGCACCGACTGCACGTCGGGGACGACATATCGTTGCGTAGTCTTTCTGGTGCGCTGATCGGTCACCGGCTCTTCGGCGGTCTTGATCGTCGTTGACAACTCCTTGCTGAGCTTCTGGAGTTTGTGACTGACATTTGACTGCAGCGCCTTTTCCTGATTCACAACAGGAGCGCCCAGTTCTCCACCTTCGCACAAAGAAGACGGCAAGTCCGGATTGATCACCTCGGCATCAAACGACTGGTCGAAGTTGTAAACGGCCGCATCGACTTGATATAGCAGAGAAGACTGCGCCTGCACTTGCGAAGCGGACGCGTCGTCGCGGAGCGGCGCTGCGCACGCGAAGCCAAATCAGAGAACGAAGTTGCGCACAGAGAAACGTTACTTACACAGAAGGTAACGAGAGTCAGAGATGCGTTGCGACTGTTCTTCGCTCAAATCTGTAAACAACACGCGCGCAGACGCACAAAGGTGAGAGCGCTCCGCGGCGCACTTGGAAGAAAACGCGCGCACCGCGCCTCGCACCGTTCGCGTCACCGCGCGGTTGCTCCGAGCCGAGAAGGTCTTCAATGGGTTGCTTTTGGAGGTAGTTCGTTGGAAAATACTGGGGGTTTTCTATGAGGGCGCGCGCGGTGAGTGCGCGCCGTCGACACGAATCGAGATCCGCAGAACACAACCAAAAGCGCGCCGCGCGCGCCCAGAGCACAGGAGTAGACACGCCAAACACGCAAACAATTACCTTGATAGTTGTAAATCTGTTCTGTTTTCGTGGTACAAATGGCGGCCATTCTTTTCGGTGCGGCGGTTCGAGGTGCGGGGCGCGCTGAAGCCTTTTTCTAAGTTGGCTTCAGTCAAAAAAACAGCCCGCCAGGGGCGACAATCAATTGGCATCAATTATGAGCAAATACAGCACGAACAACTCCCTTTATTTACTTCAATCAAATATGTCACAATTGATTTCGGTTGACACAGAAGCGCACGCGAACCAACCGGACGTCGCGGCGTCGGTGCAGGGCGAAGCAACAGGAGTCGCTGCTGTAGAAGAAGAAGAAGAAGAGGACGAGCTATCGAACGACTTCTTGTTGTATCCGCCCATATGCTTCAGAGGCAAACGATACAGTTCGGTGACGCACCTCTGCGAGTCGTTGCGGTACGACTACGGAGACGCGTCGTATGCCACACAAGCGTACTCGGCGCGCATACGCACGGCATCGACGGCGCGTGAAGCCAGAGCGCTCGGCTCGTTGCAGGAGAGCGACGCGCACTCGCGGCGCACAAACGCGCTAATCGGCGCCGCCAAGCGAACAGGCGTGCAGCCGTACGCTGATTGGGAGGATACAAGATACACGTTCTTGCGCGTGGCACTTGTGTTGAAGTTCCAGCATCACGATTCTAGCTGCGAGGCATTGCTCAGCGCCACGCCACAACAGCTGTTTGAAATGGCTCTGCACCTGGTGCCGGACGCGGAGGCAACGACGTTCTCCGGCATCTCGCAGCGAGAATGTCTACTCTTAATGCTCACCAATTTTCGTCAAGATACTTTGGACAAGAAGGCGGCCACTGGCGAAGGCACGCCGCCGATGGCACAGAGGCTCCTCCTCGGTCGCCGCCGCATCGAACACCGCGCGCCAGCATCGAAGCGAGTGCGCAAGTAAACGAACTAATTGGACGAATCTCTGCACTGTGCTGTGTTTTGTTGTTCATTTCTTTACTGCGCGCTCGGCTGTGTGGTATTGGTGCGAGTGGTGCGGCGTGAGGCGCTCCCCGAATTGAGACGCGCAGAAGATGAGTATAGACTCACAGTTGAAGAAGTGTTCCGTATGCGAGAATCGAGTGCGCAAACTCGTCGGCCGGTGCTATGTGTGCGGATACAAGATATGCGTCGGCTGTCAAGACGAGTTAGAAGTCGACGATGCTGTGGATCGGTACTACAAAAAATCGGCCTGCTGTGGCCAGTACGTTTGCACCGGGTGCCAAACTGGAGAAAAACGCCGCTGCGAAGGCTGTCGATATGCCGGTTGCAACTTGTGCGTCACTCGTTGCTGCGAAACGTGTCGGCTGCTCCTGTGCGCGGATTGTCTTGGTCCTTCTGGAGCAAAGTATCGCCAATGCGATCTATGTTCAAAGAACTGCGAAGAGAACGTCATGACCACGAATAAGAAGTTGCAACTTCTGCTATTGAGCGTGATCGGGGTTCTGTTAGGGTCTGCGATCTTATCGTACATCGTCATTTACAGAGAGAGCCTCAACCTCACGTTCCTTGCCATTTTGAGTGTCAATGGTTTAGCTTCCTCCTTGTACTACCTCGTGGTGCTCGGGCGTCGAAATCGAATCAAGACCTGAAAAAAACTGAATAGAATTGAAAATGGCACGACTGGTGTTCATTTCACAATTCTGCACTCCACAGTGTGTCGAGTGAAGTAGTAGTCTGGCGTGGGGCCGTAGTCGTTACAGTCGACGTCTCGATCAACCACAGTGCCCGTGGTCACGTGCACCTTCTCGCCGTACTTTCCACGCAAACACTCAGCGATGATCAACGGGTCGCTCAGTAGAACACGGTACGTAGAGAAGCACTCTTTGAGGTCGACTTGGACGCCGCCGTATTTGTCTCGCAACACTGAGCGTGCTTTATCGCAGTTAACGCATTGCTTCTCCACCTTCTCATCGATTTCAATCAACTCTGGTATATGGAGACCTTTGTGTTCTACCAACGGAAAGACAAAGGTTCTTGGTTGACTGAACGCCGAGAAAACTGAGCCCATTCTTTAGGTTTTTCTTCCTGGAAGAAAAGAGCGCGCGTCAGTGCGAATGAGGGTGAACTTTCGCGCTTGTTCGTTATTTAATAGAACATTCGACTGCGTTTCGACGGTGGTAGGATTGGGTGTCGATTCCAGCAGACAAGTAGCGGTGCCCATACTCGTCGAGAGTGACAACAGAAACGTCCATCTTCGCACCGTACTTTCCGCGCAGGCAAGTTGCAATCGCCTCTGGGTCGCTGTTGAGCACCGTGTGCGTGCTAACTCGTCCGCCAATCTCTACGTTGGCGTTGCCGAACCGCGTCTGCAGTAAAGCGCGACCCGCCTCGTACTCCGTGCACTGTTTGTCGACTCTCTCGGACAATTCGATCAGTTCGCACATGTCGACGCCTGTCTTCTCTTGTGGTTGGTATATGATGGCGTTCTTGTTCGATGCGCTCTGCGGAAGGAGGACCGAAAATGAGGCGCCCATTTGTTTATCTGTTTTCTCGGGGCAGACGCGCCCTGCTTCCCCTGTTCACATTCGTTTAACGGTGTCAATGCTTTTCGCCGTCGGTGTCTGCATTCTATTCTTCCTACTCGAACTATGGCTCTGCGGCGGGCTGAACGTGTGGGAGAACCGATGGTGGCACGTTCTCTTCGTTATCTGTTCCCTATCGATTTGCGCCATCGCTGGGTTGACTGGCGCCAGGAATCGTCTGCGTGGTTCACTGTTCGCCGACTTCGTTGGAGAGACGCTGATGCGTGTGCAGTTCGACGAGCGATCGAAACGCATTCTGAAGAATCTCTCACCCGAACATTCGTACGTGATTGGCTGCCATCCACACGGTACACACTGCGCGCACATGATTCGCATGTCGGGCTACGGCAGCGCTTTGCCCTCGTGGCTGGGAACGCAATTGCAAGTTGTGGTGCACTTCGCCTATCTGTTCGTGCCGTTCCTCAACGTTGTCTACGAGTGCTGCGGAATGATGCCGAACTTTAAATTTGCGATGTCGAACGTCCTTCGCAACGGTGGCAGTTTGGCACTCTGTCCCGAAGGAATCGACGGTAAATGGTTGGCCACCGAACAGCCATCGCCAACGAGAAGCGCCAACGAGATCGATGTCCTGGTACGCTCGTCTGCTCGGCTGGGGTTCGTGTCGTTGGCGGCACGTCACGACGCCTTCCTCGTGCCTCTGTTGTCCGTGAACGAAATGCAAGCGTACCGTGTCTATCCGATGCGTGCGGTGTTGGGTCGCTTCGGCTTCCTACCGCTCGTCAATCGCATGGAGATGCGTGTAGGCGAGCCGATTAGCACCATTGGCGTCGATCACAAGGATTGGACGCAGGTGGCGGCACTTGCCACTCGGTACTACGAAGCGGTGGCACGATTGGCCGATCCCGATTTCACTGTGCGCTTGATACCGCACGTTCACGACTCACCAGATGCACGAAGAAAGAAGAAAGAGTGAACACACACGCATTCTATTTAGTTCTGTTTCGACCGTTCACTCTTTCTACTTGTTGTTGTTATCATCGTCGTCTTTGTCCAGTTGAATAGTTGGGATAACTCGACGCTGCGCAACTGCTTTGCGCGGCTTCTTCGGCTTCACCTTGTCGTCGACATCGGCGTCGGGATCCACTTCTTCGTGCTCAGAAGACGACGTCGCCTTGGTAGATTTGCCGCCGCCGCCGCCGGTGCGCTTCTTCTCCTCTTGTGCACTATCGCGTCTCTCCTCGTCGGCGAGCAACTTTCGTTCAGACTCGCGGCGTTCGCGTTCCGCACGTTCATCGCGCGCTGCCTGTTCGCGCGTGTACTCGTCGTTGATACGACGCACCGTTGGCACCGGCGAACTGCTCGGTTGAGCGTCGATGTAGAACGCACCAAACACCAACCGCGACGGTTGATTTGGCAGTTGGTTGTTCACGCTCTCGTCGAAGACGAGCGTGAGTGAGCGCACTTGATTGAGCGTGCCTGTTTGCACCTCGTAGTTCGTCTCGCCTCGCACTGTCTGCTCAGGCAGCGCCACCGGCACGGTTTTGCCCCAACGAACGGGCGGTGACCTCGTTTGACCCATGGCGTTGTCTGTAAACGTGATCGAGCGGTGTCGCGTGCCAGGTGCGCCGACGAACAGCTGTTCTTCAGCAGAGTGACGCACCAATGTGTCGTAGCTCATTGGCGTCCACGAACGAAAGATGGGACGTGGCTTCAGCGGCGTTTGGCCGATGAACGTGTGTTCGTACACCTGAAACTCGTACAGAGCTTTGCTGTGTGGGTCGTCGTCGGCGGCGCTTTCAGTCTTGGCAGGCTGTTCGATCACCAACATCGCCTCGAGTTTCGTCCACGGCATCGGTGCGCGGTACTTGCGCATGAAGTCGCGCCAACGCTCCGTGTCGACATTGCGCATAGTCTCGGCGCGTCGTGCGTCGCCAGGTTGGACGAACACAGCGTCCTCGTCGAAGCGACCAGTGGCCGAGCGTCGACGCCACGTCTCGCTACGGCGCCAGAGTTCGCGCAATTTGCTCAACGTCGTTTTGAATTGATCTGTACGGAGGAAGCCCGGATCGGTGCGCACCGTGCTGGCATTGCCGAGTGTGGTAGACGACGGCGCAGTGTATCGTAGACCGGTGTACTCGACCGTTGCTCGATCGAACTGTCCGAAATCACTGTGCCAGTGGAGGAACTTCTCGCTTTCGCTCTTCAACGAGGCACGATCGAGTTCGCCCGACATTGTTGTGCGCCATTCGTCGTTGTCGAACTCGCGTGCGAAGAATGCCTTCATGTCTGTGCGTTGATTGCTCACGTCGAGCAACTCGGCGCCCTGCACCAACTCCGATTGCGAGAATTCTTCGTTGTCGGTGCCAACATCGCTTGCACGCTTTCGACCCGCACTACGCTGCTCCAACAGACGCAGGAGGCGTTGTGTGTACTCTTCAAACGTCTCGCGGCGCGGTTTGTTGGCGTATTCGTCGCGCAACGCCTTGCGGCGCGACTTCTCCTCGAGCTCGATCGAGAGGAGCATGTTCTTCACGTAGCCGTCCGTGTCCGCCTCCGCCGACTCCTTGTAGTGCACCTCCTCGAGATACGCCGCATACTGGAGCGCGCGCTTGCGGAAGCGTGTCTGGTGCGGCAACCAGACAATGCGATCGTTCAACTTGATCCAGTCGGGCGCCAGATTGCTCTCGTAGACGAGTTTCTGCTCGAAAAGGTCGGCGTTTCGAGCGGTGGCGGGATTGCCATTCAACGGCGAGCGGGCGCCAACCAACACACAGCGCACCGAGAAGAACGTTGTCGCCTCAATCGACGGCACCGACAATGAGTTAAAGCGACTCGAGAGCGAGAAGTTGCTCTCGCGAAACAAGAAGTGCGGCAGTGGCACCGGTGTCCACAGACGCACGGGTGTGTCGCCGTTCTTGTAGCCGTAGTGTGTGCTGCGATTCTCAACGACGTCGGTACGCACCCAGTCCTGCGCAGTGATCTCGACCGCCTGTTCGAGCCAGTCGCCGGCCAGTGTGCGTGCGTACGGTGTGAGTGCGCCACTCGATGCCGACAGATGCGCGCGACGTGCCAGTGAACCGTTGCCGCCGCCGTTGGTGCCCAATTGCGACGCTGAGATCATGTAGACCGACACTACATCACTACCGCCCTGAACGTACTCGCGACCGTTCTCGCGTGCGGCGTGTAGGTCCAGGTAGAAGTAGCCACGCTCCTCGAGCACTGCTTCGACGGCTTTTCGCGAACTGGATCGCGAACGACCGAGCGCGATCGTCTCCACCATCACGCTGTCGGCCGTCAATGGTGTTGGTGTTGGCGACGCTGCATTGCTCGTCGAAACGTTGGTGTGCAACAGTATGTGCTCTGCAAAGTAGACGAGCCGCGCAATGTCGGCCTCGTTCGACGCGCCCTGTCGCATCTGAATGCCGTAGACGCGGTACGCGAATCGCTGGCCGTCGAACAAGTGCGTCACCGAACCGAGCAGTGCACCAACGCCATCAATCAGCACGACATCGACAGTGAGACAACCGTAGAGCGTTTGCAACTGCCGAATTAGCTCGCTGTTCTCCTCGCCAAGCGCAGAGCCACTCGAGAGGAACAACTGTCCGATGAGATTGAGCGCCTCGCCACTGCTTCCATGGAACAAATCCTCGCCGTCCTTGTCCGACGAATCGCTGCTCAGATCGACCGAACCGTCCGGGATGAGCTTCTCGAACAGATGGTGTTTGTCGGACTGCACCAACTTCGCAGCGAACGCCAACTGCTCGTCGAAGAGCGGATTCAGTTCGCCAACGACGCCGCCGTTCGTGAAACTCACACGAGCGGCGTGGAACAGACGAGCATCTGTGCCATCTGAAAGCGCAGGTGTTCCGAGCGGACTCGCCAAATGCGCCATAAGCTGCGTTCGAATCACCTCGTCGCGCTCCGACGCCACATTGTAGAGACGAGTGAGTTCATTCGCCGGGAATGTCGGCGGGGGCGCCGATTTTGGCACAAACGGCGCACCACCGGGCGTCTGGCTCTTCTTCTTGGCGTCGGCGTTCTGCTTCGCCACGTCGCGAGTCTCTTTCGCATGTGCCTCCACCGCGCGTCGGTAGGTCTCGAACTGTGCATGCTTCGCGCCCAATCCTTTCACGCCAGCCGAGCGTTGGAGATCGATGGTGAATTGCAACGAGCGCGATTTCACACTCTCCAACATGCGCTGCACCGAACGATACAACGCCGGACTCTGCAGGATGCGCTGACGTTGCATTGCTGCGATCTTCGCAACCGTGTCGCGCGCGTCGAAGAGCGAGATAGCAACCATGCTCGCAGAAGCAGCCGTCAACGCGTGGATTTCTTTCAGCAGCACAAGTTCGGAGAGAGTTGGCGGCGCCTCACCGAACGCCGCTGACGCACGTTGACCTCGAGCACCCAATGCAGCGCTCAGCGTGAGGTGCGCGATTGCCTCCAGGATTGTCTCGTAGTAGACTGCACCGAAGATGAAACTGGTGTCGGCAAACTCGGGTTCGCCACGCACGTCCTCCTCGGTACGTTCGTTCTGTCGCAGTGCCTCGTCGATGGCGAGTCGTTTCGCCTGTGTGTCTTCTTCGTCGTCACTGTCGTCGTCGCTCTCCTCGTCATCGTTCTCTTCTTCGTCGTTGGAGGTTGACAGTACCGAGTCCTCATCGTCGTCGGCATCATTCGACTCTTTTGCTTCTCCCGACGCATCATCGATGACCACATTGTCGTCGTCGTCCTCCTCGACAACGACACGAGAGCGTCCCGGTGCTTCGACGGCATTGCGTAGATCCTCCACTCCAGCGTCGGCGAATCGATTCTCGCGCCAGTCGGCAATCAGTTTGTTCATCTCGGTCTCTTTCTCGATCTCAATTGGCGTGCGAGAGCCGTTGGCTTCCGCCGACGCTGCTTCCTTCGACTTGCGTTTGCGCGACGACACTGTAGGCTCGAGTAGGCGAGCAGCGAGACTGACATTGCCACGATCGTTCTCCAGACGAAGTTTGCGCGCAGCGGCGTACTCGGGGAAGTTCTTGCGGTACGCCTCGAGCATTTGCTTGCGACGTTCGTCCTCCTCGTAGTTGACGAGTGCGTTGAAATTGCGCGTCTCGGTGAGCGGCATCAACTCCGGGTACTGTCGACGCACGAGTCGCAGAGCGTGTTTGATGCCCGGCAACTCCTGCGAACCGATGAACGGCCACGTTGGATGCAAGAACGGTGCAAACACCACAGGTGCATCGTTGGCGTCTCGATTCACGTACGCACTTGCACCACGACGCAGACCGTGATCGCTGATGTCAACAACGACGGCCTCCTCGATCAGTGTACGTTTCGCCATAGTGACGGTGAGTTGCGTTGGTAGTTCACTGCCAGCGACAGAAAGCACTGGTTCACCGGAAGATGTTGACGCTGTAGCAGTGTTCAAATCTTCGACCAGTTTAACGACACTGTTCGGCACAGACCGATTGTCAGCATCGTCGTCGTCGTCGTAGTCGTTGATATCAGCATACTCGGCCTCGACAACAATAGGTACCGATTTCGAAACAGGCGCAGGCAAATGTAATGACAATGGTTGCTCAGTAGACGAAGATTGAACGACTTGAGGCACCGAGACCGCCTCTTTGTACTTCTTCAGGTGTTGTTCGCGCAACAGTGCCTGGAGTGTGTGATTGAACACCGCTGAAAACGTGTGATCAAGCGAGAGTTCTATGAGATCGAACGACACGTTCCAGTGACCAACGATGCGAGGAACATGAATGATGCGCGTGTCCGCCGGCAGTTGAGCGAGTTCGGCAAGCAAGGCCGGAGACTGTTCGACGCGAGAGCGAATCGCTGCAGCCAATTCATGAGGATGATAGCCACTACGAATCGGCGAAGTGCCAACGGCTTTCAAGCGTTGCAGTGCTTTGACGACAGCCTTGGTGAGCGCCACGTACAGTCGTCCGTATTCGGCTCGCGTCGTCGACAGCACAGTGATCTCGCTCGGAAAGCCGTAGAATCGACTGGCTTCGACAAAGTTCGCCAACGAATGGTACTTGCGCTTACCATCGTTGCGTATCTCTGCGAGCACTGGCTTCACTGAGTAGTCGATCGCCAGAGTTGAGAACTCGGTTGGCGTCACCGTCGACAGAACTGGTACAGCGTACGTCGGTCGTACGACAATGAGCTTCTCTGCGCCCGCGTCGTCTGTTGTCGGTGGCAGCGACGACGCGAATTTGCTAACGAACCGTGAACCATTATCAACGATGGCACTCATCGGTACGGCCAGAAGATCGAAGTTGCCATCGTCCGCGAGACTTCGGTGCAACTCGTCGTTGTTGGTGGGCGGAGGAACGTCTCTCTTGGGCCAAACGACGAGCATTTCGACGGCACTGCGTGCATCGCGTGCACTGTTGTGTTGGAACGTCTCCAAGTTCTTGTAGAGCCATGCACCGTGGTGTGGCGATGTCGACGTCGATACGCCCGAATTCTTTGGCACGACAGCTACGACAACGAGATTCGAACGGAGAGCTGTTGCCAAATAACCGGAGAGTGCGAACACGAATTCGTGGAAGATCCGCATCGTCAACTGATCGGCACCAATTAAAACGTCGACGTTTCGACGCTCGATGTTCGCTCGTGCCAAAGCACCAGCAATCGATGTGGCAGAGAAGTTGAGCGATGCATCGAGTTCGATTTTGCTCGTCACAGAACCGGCTGGCAAATCAGACTGAACTAAATCGTCATCGAGATCCTTGATCGGTGCTTTCGGATACTGAATCAAACTACCGTCGGCCATCTGAGCTACTCCGCTTGTGACTCGCGCCAACACAGGAACGGAAGACTGTGCTGTTCGTTCTCCTCCTCCTACGCTGCCGCCGCGGCTGGTGTCGTCCAAAACAGGATTCGTCGACGGTTTAGCAGGATCCTGTGGCTTCTTCGGTGCAGCGAGTTCCACAGGAGGAGTTGTCTCTGGTTGTGCGCCCCAGAGGCGCGAAGAGAACGTGAACTTCGGCTCTTTGTTGTTGACGAACTCGTTCTTCGGCTCGCGTATAAAGAGACTGAGCTGTCGTCCCAATCGTGGCTGCGACCAGATAAGTCTCGAAGACGCCAAGGCGGCAGCCGACGTCGCCTCTGCCGGCGGAGTTGTGGAGAACAACTGCCAGGGCAGGAGAGTTCGCAACAGTTCGGCTGGCTGCACTTCGTCCTCTGGCTCGTAGTTGGCGTTGGCGCGCGCCAATGAGAACTCGTTGGCACCTGTGCGTTCAGCTACGAAGTATCGCGTCGACTCAGACAGCTTTCCGTCCTCGTAGAGCAGTTTGATCGTGAAGCGTAGTTCGGCAAACGAGCGCAAGGCCTCCGTTAGATCTCTGGTCAATCGTTCGCGGTCGATTATGCGCCGCGGAGAGACGTGTGTGCCAGCGTGCTCCACCAATCGACGATAGATGGCATTTTGGGCGGCCTTTTCGCCTGCTTCTCGAGCGGCTGGTAGGTCGACGAACACGCCGGCCGACACGTTCACGATCAAATTGCGATCCGTCGCGGCGAATCCGATACTGGCGAGAGCTGCCAACAGACCCTGATCGACGTCGGGACGTACCGATACGAGGATGTTCAAACCAATCGTTTCGACCTCGTCGCGCAAAAGCATCTGCGTCACTTCGTTCGACAGCTCCAGTTCGCTGATGACACGTGAGCTTGGTTGTGCAGCAGCAGCAGTGGCGGAGGCGGCGCTTGTCGAACTAACTACGACGGCAATTCCATGCGCGAATTCGTGTCGTTGGTATTGATTCACCTCGTTGGGCGTGTAGGTCACCAGCTTCGATTGACCGCGCAACACGAACGTGAGTCCAGTGCCGCTCACCTCCATTGCGTTGATGATCACTTTGTTGCTGAACGCGTGCAACGCCTCGCCCAACAGCGGAAAGAACCGACCGAACTCCACCGTCGGTCGTTCCGCTCGAACGGCGTCGTCGGCCATCACGCGCACAGAATCACTCACGACATCGAAATCGGCGAGTGCCAACGCCAGGCCAGACGCACGGGCGGTGAGCATCATTCGCTCGCGCACACTGTTCAGCGAGCTGGATTCACTAGCGCGCGACACCTTCGCCGCCTGCAGTTTGTCGTCGACGTCTTCGTCCTCATCGTCGTCGTCGTCGCGTGCGTGCGAGCGCTTCTTGCTGTCGCCATCCTTCACACCGGCGATGAGTGGTTGGAGGATGTACTTGCCGACTTGCGTGCGCTGCTCCTCCGTGCCAGAGTGCAGTGCGAGGCCAATGAACGACGCCAGCGAGAGATCGTCCATGTGATGAATGGCATCCGGATGCGAACGACACGACGCAATGCGATTGTTGATCACTTCGGCCAGTTCAGTGTCTGTCGTCGTTGTGTGCGGCTGCGGTAGTGGGAGTGCGTGTGCGAACCCGGGCTGTGGGCGCAATCGATGCGCCACTCGGTAGACGCGCACCGAGAAGCGTTGTGTGGGCACCTGGCGCTGTCGCTCGAGATTGCCAGGCTCCAGTTTCACGTCGACGAATCGTTTCTCATCGCTGTCGAACGGTACGATGTCCTCGGGGAACAGCAGCGAGAAGCGGCCCTTGTTGCGCAGGTCGCGTTGCACCTGCGGCGCCGAGGTGTAGAAGATGGCGTAGCCCATGAGGTTCTCGAGAAGGGCGTGTTCGGCACCGCTGCTCAGCGCATCCTCGAGTTGCCAACCGTAGGGCAGCAGGTGATCGGCGCCCATGCGCTGCGAATCGATCTTGTCGAGCGTTTTCAGCTCGCGCATCATGTCGTTCAGCACAGGCGTCACTGGCAACAGTAGAACGAACTGTGCCACGCGATCGTAGCCGGCCACCATTTCGTTCGAGATGGCCTCGCGCAGCAACGCCATTGTGTGCGTTCGGTTGAGGAAATCAATCGTCTCCTTCAGCGTTATTGCGTCGCTCTTCTCGTCTTCGAAGTTTGATCGAGACATGCGTCCGTAGTGGTGCGAGCGCACGTGTTCACAGTACGCATTGAGACGCGCAGTTTCAAGTAACCAAACGGACGAACAAAAAAAGTGAGTCGAAGAACCGAGTGTGCGTTTAGTCGTCTGCGTACATGAACGCGTTGTCACGGAACGTGATGCTGTTGGTGGGCATCAACCGAAACATCAGGCGCGAACTGGCGTTGTCGAGAACGTTGATGGTCATTTCCGGTGTTTGTCGGCCTATTTTCTGCATGGTGAGCACGGACCACATCGTCGCAAGTTCGTTCTCGGTTTGCACGACGAAGAGAAATCTTTGAAGACGGACCTCTTCGTTTCTCATTTTGAAAGTTGGCATGAATTCGCACACGTTGATGAGATAGTATATCTCCGGCAGGCCTTCCGCTTCTGCCAACCAATGATCGAACTGCACCAGAACTGTTGGATCTTCTACAAATCGACGCCGGTACTCGCAGACGATAGATTCGTTGTCTGCGAAGATTCTCCGTAATAGCTTGACGATAGTCTGTATCGTATCCGGGAAGAAGTCCCGTTGCGTCGTGATGTTACGCTCTTCTTGCTTCAGAAATTCAATCACTCTATTCGTCAGCGGTAGGTAGGTGTATATATTCAAGTGGTAAGTCATTGTGTTCGGTTTGGCCGCACGCTCGCATTAAACAGTTGAGAATTCCGCTTTAACAAAATACCCGGGCGCTTGGCGACGGACGAGATGAGTGTCGATATTAATTCGACCGACGGCACAGACTCGCAACCTCTCTATCCGCAATTGGACCCGGCGCCGCCGCAAACTGCTTCTCCGAAACACGCGCCCATGTTGAAACAGAAACAACAGCAAAAGAAGGATTCAGCGGGGACGTCGGTGGCGAAACAAGAGACGTGTTCGATCTGTGGCAAATCGCTCGGCGAGAGGTTGCCGCCCGCTGTGATCGAAGGCAACACGATAGAGTTCCCTGTGTGCGGGCACAAGTCTCACGAGCGCTGCTACGCCGAGTTAGCTTCGCGCTCGCGCGCCTCGAAGTTGGGCGGTCCGCGACACTGCAAACACTGTGCGGCGGTAGACATCGTCGCGCCCGATGCCAGTGGCCACGTCAATCCTCGCCTGTCGTTGAGCGCGTGCCTGGAAGAGTCGCGTGCTGCGCATCTCAACGTGTTCACACAGAATCTCGAACAGATCGCCGACTCACAAGCAACTGAAGATGACATTTGGGCACTACTGGGACCTGCAATGCCAGAGGAGACTCTCAGGGAGACCATACTCAAACGCTTCGGATTTCTCGTTCCGACAGGCACCACTGTGCCCGCTGGAACTTACGACCTGTACATCAAAGCTCTGCTGGCTTTGCGCGGAGATGAGCTGGTGACTGAGTTGGTGGCGCGCCGCCGACCACTCGATGTGTTGTTGGGCACGTATCGCATCACTGCGGCGCATCTGTGGCGCGTCGGCATTCGGAGCGTAGAGCAGTTGCAACGACTGGGATTCGATCTGGCCACTCACACCAGCTACAAGTACCGCGGAATATTGCCGCTCTACTTCCTCGTCGATCGGTTCGGTTTGACGTACGAGAGTCACCTGGCCTCGCTGAGCAACGAGCAGTTTGTGGCGATGAAACCAACCAAGCAGGAGCTGCGTCTGCTGTTCGTTACTTCGGAAATGCTCATCGATGAGCGCCACTTCACGCCACACCAGTTGGCGGCCCTCAGCATTCGTCTATCGTCTCTGAACGAGTACATCGGCCTGAATATCGATCAGCTCTACTCGCGTCTCCAACCGCCTTTGACCGTCGACGATATCCGCTGCAACGAACAGTGGTCGCTCGATAGACGCCATAACACGTTCACGCACAATCTCTACGATATGCTGAAGGCGCGTGAAACAGGTTCATCGAAACATCACCACCATCAACAACAGAAGCAGCAGCAGCAGCAGCAGCAGCAGCAGCAGCAGCA